>ULTX01045145.1_pt1 | contig 56042 bp, 46 predicted proteins | sample 1958041 | NCBI WGS metagenome assembly ULTX01 (sample SAMEA4835747, study PRJEB28245) | human gut metagenome | biome: gut microbiome; material: fecal sample | place: Denmark | collected 2008
AGCATAGCTTCCAAACATTTCACCCGTTTTCTTTTCAAAAAATGAACTTTAACGTCCCAGAAGCGCACGCTCTGCTGCTTCCACCTTATCGAAATGGAAACCAGAAACCACTTCCTGCATCAAAGCTTCGATACGGTCGTTACACAGATTACCGATACTTCCTTCATGCGTATGATGAACCTCCTTGTTGTGAGTAAAGTTACCGGCTTCAATGTCCAGACCTACTTTCTTATAGGCATCGCGGAACGGCATACCCTCCGAAGCCAGACGGTTTACCTCTTCCACACTGAACATATACAGATACCTGTCATCGTCCAGAATATGTTCGTTAATCTTGATTTTGTTCATGATGTACGAAGCCATCTTCAGACAGTCCTTCAACTCGTCGAAAGCCGGCAGGAACACTTCTTTGATAATCTGCAAGTCGCGGAAATAACCGCTCGGCAGATTGTTCATAATCAGCATAATCTGCTGAGGAAGCGCCTGAATCTTGTTACATTTGGCACGAGTCAGCTCGAACACGTCCGGATTCTTCTTATGCGGCATGATGCTGGAACCGGTAGTACATTCGTCCGGAAGCTTCACGAAACCAAAGTTCTGGCAACTGAACATACAGGCATCAAAAGCCATCTTCGACAATGTACCTGCTATAGAAGCCAAGGCAAAAGCTACGTTACGTTCCATCTTGCCACGTCCCATCTGGGCATACACCACGTTATAGTTCATGGAATCAAAACCCAACAGGCGGGTAGTCATTTCACGGTTCAACGGGAATGAAGAACCGTAACCGGCAGCCGATCCCAACGGATTGCGGTTGCACATCTTATAAGCCGCCTGCAGGAACATCATATCGTCCACCAGGCTTTCGGCATACGCACCAAACCAAAGACCGAAAGACGAAGGCATGGCAATCTGCAGATGAGTATATCCCGGCATCAGCACATCCTTATACCGGTTACTCTGTGCTATCAGGATATGGAACAAGTCGGTTACTGCCTCGGCCACTTCCTGCAACTGTGTACGGGTAAACAGTTTCAGGTCGACCAGTACCTGGTCGTTACGTGAACGGCCACTATGGATTTTCTTGCCGACATCACCCAGTTTACGGGTCAGCATCAGTTCCACCTGCGAGTGTACATCCTCGATACCGTCTTCGATAACAAACGTACCGGCCTCTGCCGAAGCATAGATTTGTTTCAGTTCCTCCAGCAGGATTTTCAGTTCATCGGCAGTCAGCAGACCGATACTTTCCAGCATGGTAATATGTGCCATGGAACCCAGCACATCGTGTTTTGCCAGATACAAGTCCATCTCGCGGTCACGGCCTACCGTAAAACGGTCGATTTCCTCGTTTACCTGGACATTCTTCTCCCAAAGTTTCTGAGCCATTTTCTTATTGTTTAAATTAATATGGAATCATAGCCAACATATCGGCCAATTTTTCTACTCCTTCCTGCAACGGCTTGGAAACCATCGCCTTCATGAACATATTCACCTCGGCACGGATAGTTACCCGCATCTTAGCCTGTTCTTCGCCCACCGGAAGAATCTGAATCCACAGATTCATGGGGACGGGCGATTTGTCGCCTTCGAACTTAATGCACTTCGGTTCCTCACGCTCGATAATGCGTAAGGTCAGACTAATACCTTGTACCTTGATAGTCAACGAGTCCTGGTCGAACGACATATCTTCCAATTTCCCTTCGAATTTATCCTTGAACTGTTCCAGGCGTTCACGGACAGATGCCAGATTATTCAAATCGGACAATTTATGATAGACACGTTCCTGACTGTATGGAACTTGCTTCACACTACTTTCAAACTGTACTGCCATAACAAAATAAAAATAGACACGGACTACACCGAGCCACGTCTCCCGAAAGAAACCGTGAATCCGTGCGATCCGTGTCCGGCTAATTATAAATTCAATAAATTATCATTTCCCAGTCCAATGAGCAGGATCCTGTCTCCAAGCCTGCAACACCGGAATATCTTCTTCCTTGATATAATCTGTCTTCAACGCAGCCTCCAGTACAGCATTGTAATTAGTCAGAGTTACCAGTTCTACCTTTGCATTTTTGAAGGCCTCTACAGAAACATCGAAACCATAAGTGAAAGAAGCAATCATACCGATTACTTCACATCCGTCACGGCGAATGGCTTCTACAGCTTTCAGGCTACTTCCACCGGTAGAGATAAGGTCTTCTACCACAACAACCTTCATACCCGGGCGCAATTCACCTTCAATCAGGTTTTCCAAACCATGATCCTTCGGACTTGAACGAACATACACGAACGGCAAGTTCAGTTCTTCAGCCACCAAAGCACCTTGCGCGATAGCTCCTGTAGCAACACCGGCAATGGCATCGGCATCACTGAACTTCTCAAGAATGGTACGACAAATTTCCAATTTCACGAAATTGCGGAGTGCAGGATAAGACAGTGTCTTGCGGTTATCGCAATAAATCGGAGATTTCCAACCGGAAGCCCATGTAAACGGGTTAGCAGGCTGAATCTTGACTGCTTTCACTTTCAGCAATTTTTCTGCAAATAATCTTTCCAAAGCTTTCATAACTTAACTAATATCTGATAAACGTTTTTGCAAAATTATGGAAATACATCTAGAATAGAAAATTTACGTGTATTATTTTTTTAAAAACTCATCAGAATGTTTCATTTGGCCCATGCTATCGTAACGACACTGATACGTATACCGGGGACCGAAGACAACGCATCGGCACAGGCCGTCAGAGTAGCTCCTGTAGTCAGTACATCATCTACCAGCAGGATATGTTTATACGCCAAGGAAACAGCTTGCGGAGTAGCCGCAAAAAGTCCATCGGTATTCTGCCAACGTTCATAACCCGACTTATGGGTCTGGGTGCGATTATTGTGAGTACGAACCAACACATCCGGAAAAACCGGTATACCTGTCCTATCGGAAATACCTGCAGCCAGTAATCCACTCTGATTGTATCCCCGATGCCGCAACCGACGAGGATGCAAAGGAACCGGAACCAGACAATCTATTCCATCGAAAAAACCGGTTACAGACAATTCTGCCGCCAGCCAATTTCCCATTTGTCGACAAACTTTCCGTCTGCCATAATATTTCATACCATGCAGAATAGCTGCCACTACCCCTCCTTTGGCATAATAAAGCAACGAAGAAGCCCGTTCTACCGGAAATCTGCCCCAAAAATGACGTTCCATGTCATTATCAGGCGTATTTCCTAACCCTGTAAAAGGCAAATCGGACAAACAGGACAAACAAACGACAGATTCATGAACCAACAGCTTCCTTCCACACCCCATGCAGATACGTGGAAAGAAAAAATCCTTAAAATCCGTCCACAGATTCATCGGCATCCACCTGCTTGACAACCTTCAGAATCTCATCCATCGTAAATCCACGTCCGGCAGCAAAGCGTATCAGTTTGGCATTCCGTTCATACTCAGATGCAGCCTTGACACTGCGGGCTTTCTGTTTCAGCACCCGCTCAAGTCCCTGAAAATATTCGCCTTCGTCAATTTCTTCCAGCCCCTCCTGAATCTGTGCTGAATCCAACTGCTTCATCCGGAGCGCTTGGGCAATCTTCAATCTGCCCCACTGGTTGAACCGATATTTATCCCTCACAAAAAAACGGCAAAACCGGACCGCATCCAGATAACGTTCCTTCTCCAGATGAGCGACAATGACAGGTATCTGTTCCTCATCTGCTCCCCATCTGCGCAATTTATCCATCACCTCCGACGGACACCGCTCGGCTGCCGAGCAATAGGCTTCCGCCTTGTTTATCCATTTCTTCAGTATATCCTCACTCATGGTCGTACTGCTTTTATCATCCGGTCATTCCCCGACAGGTCTTTCCGGAGTTCCACATCTACATATCCTATAGAACGCAATAATTCCACCGTTTCGCCTCCATAAGCCTGATTGATTTCATAATAAAGTGTTCCGGAAGAAACCAGTCGTTGCCAACCGATATCTGCAATCCGTCGGTAGAATACCAACGGGTCATCATCGGGAACGAACAAGGCCAGCCCCGGTTCCCAATCCAGCACATTCCGCTCCATGGAATTTCTTTCCCTTTCGGCAATGTAAGGAGGATTACTTACCAGTATGTCTATCGGAAACACAGGGCAATCAGACTGAAGCACATCCACCTGCTGCAAAGTCACTTCTACACCATTCCGAGCCACATTCTCTGCCGCTACCTGCAAAGCCGCTTCGGAAACATCCCAGGAAAAGACACGGGGATTTTCCAGTCTGGCAGCCAAAGCTACAGAAATACAACCGCTACCCGTACCTACATCAAGTACCGTCTTTCCGGTTACACCCCGGTAATCGGCTACAATCCAGTCTACCAGTTCCTCCGTTTCAGGACGCGGAATCAATACAACCGGACTTACCCTAAACGATAGGCCACAAAAAGTAGTTTCACCTATTATATATTGAAGAGGTTCATAACGTTTTACCCGTGACAGAATATCCTCCAGCCTCTCCCGGCTTTCTTTGGAAAAATTCGTATCTTTGCCCGCATACAAATCGGCAACAGACAAATGGAAACAATCTGTCAGAATCCATTTGCCCAATGCAGCAGCCTCACCGACAGAATAATATCCTGCCAAGGCCTTTTTGATATAATCATATATAGGATGCATAACTACGCAAAAGTACGAAAAAACCATCAAGATATGACAACAGACGAAAAATATATCCGCCGCTGCATCCAGCTGGCACGCAACGGCCTTTGTAACGCTGCTCCTAACCCTATGGTCGGTGCGGTTATCGTACATCAGGGCCGTATCATCGGCGAAGGATACCATGCCCGTTGTGGCGAAGGACATGCCGAAGTAAACGCTATCCGTTCTGTAAAGGATGAAAATCTTCTGAAAGAATCTACCATTTACGTAAGCCTGGAGCCCTGCTCTCACTATGGGAAAACACCTCCCTGTGCCGACCTGATTATCCGGAAAGGCATTCCACGGGTAGTAGTAGGATGTACAGACCCTTTCCCGCTGGTAGCCGGACGAGGCATCCGGAAGTTGAGAGAGGCTGGCATAGAGGTCAAAGTAGGCGTACTGGAAGAAGAATGTAAAGCACTGATTAAACGGTTCGTTACCCAAAACATCAGCAAACGGCCGTACATTACCTTGAAATGGGCCCAGTCGGCCGACGGTTTTATCGATGTGGAACGTACCTCCGGTCAGCCAGTAGTGCTTTCCACCCCTATCACCTCCATGTACGTGCATAAGCAACGGGCCGAACACCAGGCTATTCTGGTAGGAAGACGGACTGCCCTGCTAGACAATCCCTCACTCACGGTACGGAACTGGTATGGAAAGAATCCGTTACGGCTGGTCATTGACAAGGAACTCTCTTTACCTGCCGATTTGAAGTTGTTCGACAAAAGTGTTCCTACCGTCGTATTTACCGCCCGGGAGGCCATTTCAGAGCCTAATCTGACTTATGTGTCACTGGATTTCTCACAAAACATCCTTCCACAGATAATGGGCGAGCTGACAGAACGGAAAATCCAATCACTGCTGGTAGAAGGAGGAAGTCTTTTGCTCCAATCCTTCCTGGACGAAGAACTTTGGGATGAAATCTTTATTGAACACTCTACCCAAATACTCCGACGGGGAGTAGCAGCTCCGGCTGTAAAGGAGGGATACCCATGCGACTATGAACTCCGGGACAACAATATTTGTGTGAGTCATTACTACAGATGATATTCCATTCACTCAGACAACCCCATCCGGTGTTCAACCTCCAATAAGAAAATGTACGTTTCCCGCATACAGCATATATATCCTGCATGCGGGAAACGTACGTTCCAGACACAGAGGATACAGACTTTATACGGATACGTACATCATTTTATCCCCAACAAAACATAAAATGCGTGATTTGGTGGACAAAAAAGGCCCGTTTATCCATAATTTTATATAAAACTTGGTATAAAAGTGGAGATTCGCAAAAAAACTTTCTACTTTTGCAACTTGTAACAAAAGAACTCATTTACAAATGAAAATAAAGTTTTTACCGCTGATTGTTGGTTTATGCAGTACCGTATGGATGTTGACTTCATGTCTTAATGACGACGTTGAGGAAATTACCTACAGTTCAAACACCAGTATTACAGGCTTTTCTATAGGGACATTACACATCGAAAAGACAGGAATCGCCAAAGACGGCAGTGATAGTATCTTTACTGATACCATCAACTGCAGCAATTATCCTTTTACCATCGATCAGCTGAACCGGACCATCGAAAATAAGGATTCTTTACCGGTAGGTACGGATGTTACGAAAGTTCTGGCAAATATTACAGCCGACACTTATTACATTTATTATGAGAAACCGGACGGTTCGAGTGTAAAAGACACTCTGTGGACCAGCACAGACTCCATCGATTTCACCAAGCCTGTCACCTTTAAGGTGTTGGCCTATACCGGTATACTGGGAAAATCATATCAGGTGAAAGTGAATGTACACAAGCAGGTTCCAGACTCTTTGCAATGGAGTTTCATAACCAATAAGTTTGACCAAGGCATAAAGCTACAACGCCAGAAAGCAGTGTATGCCGCCAATCATATCTATGTATTCGGCCAGAACACAGCCGGAGAAACTGTTATCCAGTGGTCTTCTATAAACAATGGAGGTATAACTGCCTGGCAGACACTTCCGGTTGAACTTTCCGGAATTGACAGTTATTCGGCAACAAGCTGGCAGGGGGCAGTCTACTTTGTGGCCAACAAACAGCTCTATCGCATTGACCCGTCTACAAACGACTGTACTCCAATCACAACAGATGCAGCAATCAGCCAACTGATTGTGGGAGGAGATGTACTTTATGCATTCAATGACCAACAGCAAAGCGGCTATCTGTCTACCGACTATCAATGGACAACAGATACCGATGCCGAAGCACTGAAACCTTTGGCAGGAAACCGCATTTCCTCAACGACATTCCCGGTCGAATACAATACGAGTATCAAACGACTGATAGCACTCAGCTATAATAATGGAACAGCAGAGGCAGATACTACGGCAGCAGTAGCCAACCGACTTTCTACCGAGAAGTCATGGAGCATCTATACACCAAACGACCCGGTCGTTTGCCCGAACCTGAAGAATATCTCCATGATTTATTACGACAAGAAGCTCTATGCATTCGGTGGAGGCAATGCCAAAGGTACTATCAAACCGTTCGAAGCCTTGTATTGTTCCATCGACAACGGTCTTTCATGGACAAAAGAAACAAGGAATATCATCTTCCCACAAAAGGTATCTGATAGTAACCCGAATCTGAAACCTTTCACACAGTATTATACAGAAGGAGAAGGAACTTATTCCTGTGCTGTAGACGAGGACAGTTTCATTTGGATAATTTGGGAAGACGGATCCATCTGCCGCGGCCGTATCAACCGCTTGGGATTCGCATCAAAATGGTAATCTTCTAAAAAGAGAGTAAAGACTATGCAATATCTAGAACAGCTGGATAAAAAACGGATTCCGTCACACATTGCCATCATTATGGACGGCAACGGACGCTGGGCCAAACAACGGGGCCAGATCCGCTCTTTCGGACACCAGGCTGGTGCAGAAACGGTACATACCATTGCCGAAGCTTCGGCACGGTTAGGGGTAAAGTTCCTGACTCTTTACACTTTCTCCACCGAGAACTGGAACCGCCCAGTCGACGAAGTAGCAGCCTTGATGAGTCTGCTCATGGATTCCATCGAAGAGGAAACATTCATGAAAAACAACATCAGTTTCCGGATTATCGGCGATACGGCCAAACTTCCATCCAATGTATTGGCAAGATTGGAGCAGTGTATTGAACGTACCTCCCATAATACAGGGATGTGTCTGACACTGGCACTGAGCTACTCGTCCAAATGGGAACTGACAGAAGCGATGAAACAGATCGTACAGGAAGTCATGGCCCACAAGCTGGACCCGAATACCATCGATGACAAAACCATCGACAAACACTTGGCTACATCCTATATGCCCGACCCGGACCTGCTGATCCGTACGGGAGGAGAAATACGATTAAGTAATTATCTGCTTTGGCAATGTGCCTATTCAGAACTTTACTTCTGCAATACGTTCTGGCCCGATTTCGGTGCGGAAGAACTTTATAAAGCAGTCTATGACTATCAACAACGAGAACGCCGTTTTGGCAAAACCAGTGAACAAATATAACCCAGAAACATGCGAAACCTTTTTCCAATTAGCTTGTTTACACTTGCTTGCTCATTCTGCCTTCCTGCCGAAATCTACGCACAGGAAGTGAATGATACGATTTATAAACCGACCATCCTCTACAACGGGACTCCCAAACAATATGAGATAGCCGACATTCAGGTGGAAGGTGTAAAGAATTACGAGGACTATGTATTGATCGGAATTTCCGGTCTGGCTGTCGGACAAACCATTACTGTGCCGGGTGATGACATTACATCAGCCGTAAAACGGTATTGGCGACACGGATTGTTTTCATCCGTACAGATAACAGCCGAAAAGATTGTAGGTAATAAAATCTATCTGAAAATCTCATTGGCACAACGTCCGCGTATCACAGACATCGTATACCATGGTGTAAAGAAGAGTGAAAGAGAAGATCTGCAAGCAAAACTGGGACTGGTAAAAGGTAGCCAGATTACTCCGAACCTGATTGACCGTGCCAAGATTGTCATCAAGAAACATTTCAGCGACAAAGGTTTCAAGAACACGGAAGTCAATATCGTAGAACGTGAAGACCCGGCCAACAAGGAACAGGTCTATGTAGACGTATACATTGACAAGAAAGAAAAAGTCAAAGTACACCAGATTACCATTGACGGCAATACGGTACTGACAGACAAGAAGCTGAAACGTGTCATGAAAAAGACCAACGAAAAAGGTAAGCTGATTAACCTGTTCCGTACCAAGAAATTTATCGAACAGAATTACGAAGACGACAAGCAGAAGATTATCGATAAGTACAACGAACTGGGTTACCGTGATGCTCAGATTGTCACAGACAGTGTATCGACATACGATGACAGGACTGTAGACGTATACATGAAAATTTACGAAGGAAACAAATACTACTTACGTGACATCACATGGGTAGGAAATACCGTATATCCTTCTGACCTGCTGAATGAACAGCTCCGGATGAAAAAAGGAGATGTATACAACCAGAAACTGCTGAACGACCGTATCTCGAACGATGAAGACGCTATCGGTAACAACTATTATAACCGTGGATATGTATTCTACCACCTTGACCCGGTAGAAGTCAATATCGACGGTGACTCTATCGACCTGGAAATGCGTATTACCGAAGGTCCGCAGGCAACTATCAGCCGCGTGCGTATTAATGGTAACGACCGTCTGTATGAAAACGTAGTCCGCCGTGAACTCCGTACACGTCCGGGCGACCTGTTCAGTAAAGACGCGCTGGAACGTTCATACCGTGAAATTGCCCAGATGGGACACTTCAATCCGGAAAATATCCAACCGGACGTACAGCCTAATGTACAGGACGGTACGGTAGACATCAACTGGAATCTGGAATCCAAAGCCAACGACCAGGTAGAATTCTCCGCCGGTTGGGGACAGACAGGTATCATCGGTAAGCTGAGTCTGAAGTTCACTAACTTCTCGTTTGCCAACCTGTTCCGCAAGAACGACAACTTCCGTGGATTCCTGCCACAAGGAGACGGACAGACACTGACCATCAGCGGACAGACCAACGGTAGCTACTATCAGTCATACAGCATCTCCTTCCTCGACCCATGGTTCGGAGGCAAACGTCCGAATTCACTTTCTGTATCGGCGTTCTATTCTGTACAGACAGACGTTAGCAGCCAGTATTATAACTCTGCTTATCTGAACAACTATTATAATTATCTGTACAGTTACGGTAATTACTACGGCAACTACTATAATAATTACGAATCATATTACGACCCGGACAAATCCATCAAGATGTTCGGTATATCATTAGGATGGGGTAAGCGTCTGAGATGGCCGGATGACTACTTTACACTGATGGCAGAGCTGTCATACCAACGGTTCATCCTGAAAGACTGGAGCTACCTGTATATCAAGCTGAACAACGGACAGTACATGAATACCGGTAACTGTAATAACCTGAGCCTGAACCTGACTCTGTCACGTAACTCTACCGATAACCCGATTTTCCCGCGTTACGGTTCTGAATTTACGGCTTCTTTGCAGATTCCCCCGCCGTATTCACTCTTCAGCAAGAAGGATTACTCTACTTACGGAAAAGACAACTACGATGAAGCTGCCAGCATGTACCGCTGGATTGAATACCACAAGTGGAAATTCAAAGCAAAGACTTATACCGCACTGATGGATATCCAGAAATGTCCGGTTATCATGACCCGTACGGAATTCGGTCTGTTAGGACACTTCAACAAATATAAACGTTCTCCGTTCGAAACCTTCTATGTAGGTGGTGACGGTATGACCGGATACAGCTACAACTACGCTTCAGAAACTATCGCCCTCCGTGGTTATGAAAACGGTGCGTTGACACCATACGGAAGCGAAGGTTATGCATACGTACGTTTGGGCGCCGAACTCCGTTATCCGCTGATGCTGGAAAACTCTACCAGTATCTACGCACTGGGATTCGTCGAAGCCGGTAATGCCTGGAACAACGTTTCCGATTTCAACCCGTTCAAGCTGAAACGTTCGGCTGGTGTGGGTGTACGTATCTTCCTGCCGATGATTGGTATGATGGGTATTGACTGGGCCTATGGTTTCGACAAGATCAACGGTTCCATGCAGTATAGTGGTAGCCAGTTCCACTTCATCATCGGACAAGAATTCTAATGAACCAACTTTAACGATTTAAAAGCCAACATTATGAAGAAAGTTATCCTGACAGTCGTCATCGCCCTCACAGGCATGATTACAGCGCAAGCCCAACGCTTTGCACTGATTGATATGGAATATATCCTGAAGCATATTCCGGCATACGAACAGGCTAACCGGCAAATGGAAAGTCTGTCGCAGCAATACCAGAAAGAAATAGAAGCCAAAGGACAAGAAGCCAAATCTCTGTACGAAGCCTATCAGCAATCGGCCAGTACTTTATCGGACAGTCAACGGACTGAAAAGGAAAACGCCATCGTAGCCAAAGAAAAGGAAGCGGCCGACCTGCGCGCAAAATACTTCGGTCCGGAAGGCGAACTGGCCAAAAAGCAAAAGGAACTGATAACTCCTATCCAGGATGCTATTTACAATGCCGTAAAGACTGTCGCCACCCAGCAAGGTTACGATGTGGTATTCGACCGTGCTTCGGACCAAAGCATGATATTTGCCTCGCCACGCATCGATATCAGTAATGAAATCCTTTCTAAATTAGGATATTCAAATTAATTTTATACATTTGCAGCCGAAAGAAACCTTATCAGTAAAATCAAATAAAACAAGGAATAAGATTATGTTGAAAAAAATTGCATTATTACTTTTGCTCATCGCTCCGATGAGTGTATTCGCTCAGAAGTTCGCACACTTCAAGTCAATGGACATTATCCCGGTTATGCCGGAATACGCAAAGGCTCAGACCGATATCCAGGCTATGCAGAAACAATACGAAGACGAAATCAAACGTGCTTCAGACGAGTTCAACAAGAAATTCGCTGAATACCAGCAGGAACAGAAAAACCTTCCTCAGAACATTCAGGAACGTCGTCAGAAAGAATTACAGGAATTGTCTGAAAAAGGAATGCAGTTCCAGCAGGACGCACAGCAGCAGTTGCAGAAAGCTTACGCTGACATGATGGAACCGATTTATCAGAAAATGGAAGACGCTGTAAAAGCTGTAGGAAAAGCCGGTGCTTATACATACGTATTCGACTTGAACAGAACTGACATCCCTTACATCGATGAAACAGCTTCTAAAGACATTACCAACGATATCAAAACCAAATTAGGTATCAGCCTGACAGCTGTTCCGGCTACTCCGGCAGCTCCGGCAGCAACACCAGCTCAGTAAGAAACTGAAAGTCCGGTTTCCGGACTCAATCTCCCATAAAAGCGAAGCAAAGAATCCGGAACGTATTCATGCTTCGCTTTCTTCTTTTTGAACCGAACGCTAAAGAAACTGACATGTCACCATTCTCTGCTCTTTCCGGACCTATCGGAGTCTTTGATTCCGGTTACGGAGGCCTTACCATTCTGAGTAAGTTCCGCGAACTCCTTCCCAAATACGACTATATCTATTTAGGCGACAATGCCCGTACCCCATACGGTACCCGTTCTTTCGAAGTCGTCTACGAATTTACACTACAAGCGGTGCGAAGACTCTTCGATCTGGGCTGTCCGCTGGTCATACTAGCCTGCAACACGGCTTCGGCCAAAGCTCTCCGCAGCATTCAGCAGAATGATTTGCCACACCTGGCGCCTGAGCGTCGTGTACTGGGAGTTATCCGTCCGACAGCCGAATCTCTTGGAGAACTGACGAAAACACGTCATGTAGGTATTCTGGCAACAGCAGGTACCATCAAATCCGAATCGTACCCGCTGGAAATCCGTAAGCTCTATCCGGACATCCAGGTTACCGGTATGGCCTGCCCGCTTTGGGTACCTCTGGTAGAAAACAATGAATTCGATTCACCGGGAGCCGATTATTTCGTCCGGAAATATGTAAATAACCTGCTGGAAAAAGACCCGGACATTGATACTATTGTATTGGGATGTACACATTATCCCTTGCTCTATAAGAAAATCAGACAATACACACCCGCACACATCCGGCTGGTAGCACAAGGAGAATATGTCAGCAACAGTTTGAAAGATTACCTGAAACGCCATCCGGATATGGACGAACGGTGTACCAAGAATCACCGCTGCGAGTTCCTGACTACAGAATCAGTAGAAAAATTTCAGGAATCGGCCTCGGTATTCCTGCATGAAAAAATACAAGTAACCAGCATCACCTTGGAATAAGGTGCATGCCGGTTATTTTTTTAACAGGCGCTTACTGAGATACCGCACGGGATACCAGACGGAAAGAAAACCAATCAGCAGTACAGTAACGAACACGAGAACGACATCGCTTCCATGAACGCTGACCGGATAGGCATCTACCACAAAGCTTCCGGAATCTCCCAGTGAAATCAATCCGTATTCCTGCTGCAGGAAACAAAGCAACAACCCCAGCACTATACCGGCAACAGCCCCGAAAAAGGAAATCATACGCCCCTCAAAGAGGAAAATACGGACTATCTGCCTGTCGCTGGCTCCCAGATTACGTAAAGTCACTACATCATCCCGCTTGTCAATAATCAGCATCGATAAAGAACCGATGACATTGAAGCAGGCAATCATCAGGATAAATGTCAGAAACAGGTAAGAAATAAGTTTTTCTACCTCCATGATACGGAATGTATCGGCTTGCTGTTCATAGCGGTCGAGAACCTGAAAATCCGGCCCCAGATATTCCCTCAGTTTCTCCTTGAAGTCATCCTCATCCACCGAAGGCTTCAATTTCAGATTCAAGGCACTGATTTCTGTGGTATACTGAAATAACTCCCTTGCAAAGTCCAGAGAAGTCAATACATAGCTACCGTCATATTTCTCCTGATTGACCGCAAACAGCAGACCGGAGGAAAACAGATCTCCCTCTGTAAAGCTTGCCGCCGGATTGGCCATATTGACCTTAGCTCCCCGCTTGGGAGCATAAATCTCTAACGGGTCCAGGAAACGGACACCCGTACCTAAAGTAGCGGCCAACTGAATACCCGGTATCGCATAATGAGCCACCTCATCATGTAATAACAGTTCACCACGGCCGTATAGAATACTGTCAATGGGAGTCAACTTATCAAATGAATCTTCTACCCCACGAATGACAGCCATCGCCTGATGTCCGTTATATTGCACCATGGCATAATCTTCCAACGACTCCATGGCTACTTCCACTTCCGGCATCCTACGGACCTGAAGAATCCGCTCATCCTGACCATCAAAAACCTTCCCGGCCGCAGCCGTCACCTTTAATTGCGGATCGAATGCCGTAAAAAAAGTAGTGACCAGATCCTGAAAACCATTGAAGACCGAAAGAGTACAGACCAAAGCCAGTGTAGCCAAAGCGACACCACACACCGAAATAGCCGAAATCACATTAATGGCATTGTGTGATTTCTTGGAAAACAAATATCTGCGGGCAATATAAAAAGGAAAATTCACGGAGACTTATTTTTATCGACTGAAAAAGAAAAACACAGGCTCTATCATCCCATTCCGTCAGGAACAGGGACACATAGCCTGTGTTCTCCCTCCATATTATTTCTTCAACAACTCATCTATCTTCTCTACATAATCCAGCGAATCATCTACAAAGAACTTCAGTTCCGGAATGATACGCAACTGGTGGCGTACACGGTTGCCCAACTCAAAACGGATAGCCTTCATGTTTCCATTGATGTTCTTGACAATCTCTTCGCTCCGTTCCGAAGGGAACACACTGAGATATGCCCGTGCATAACTCATATCCGGACTGATACGTACGGTACTTACTGATACCAGCACGCCCGGCATTGCCTTGGTCTGCAACAGGAAAATCTCGCTCAGCTCCTTCTGAATCAGACGAGCAATCTTATTCTGTCTGGTTGTTTCCATATAATCATTATTTTTTTCGGATGATAGTCAGTCCGTCGCGCAGCGGAAGTATCACTTTCTCCACCCGCTCATCGGCCGCTACCAAATCATTGAACTTCTTGATTCCGATGGTCTGCAGGTCTGTATGATGGGGTTCTTCCAACACGTGACCGTCCCATAGGGTATTATCTGCCAGGATATATCCACCCGAAGGCATCTTCTTCAGAACCATCTCGTAATAATCTACATAGAACCGTTTGTTTCCGTCCATGAATACCAGATCGAACTGTAAGTCCATCTGCGGTACCATTTCCATTACATCACCGATGTAGAAACGGATTTTATCGGCATACGGAGAATTCTCGAGCCAAGGACGGGTAAAGTCCTCCTGTTCATCATTGATTTCAAAGGTATGGAGCATTGCTCCTTCTTCCAGCCCTTCGGCCAGACAAAGTGCCGAATATCCACTGTAGGTACCGATTTCAAGTACCTGTTTCGGACGTATCATCCGCACAAACATCTTCAGCATACGTCCCTGCAGATGTCCCGAAGCCATACGGGGACGCAACAGTTTGACGTGCGTCGCCCGATACAAAGCTTTCAGGTAGTCTCCTTCTTCGTCTATATGCTGTAATATATACTCATCCAGAGCGTCCGTTTCTTTCATACCTTATTAATTAAAGATAACGGTTACGGTTAGGCAATACGTAATCATCAGCATTTTTCAGTACATCATCCACCTGGTTGATTTCAAGGAATGAAGTACGGGTTCCCATCTTTCCACCACTCAGATAAGCCACCATATCATTACGTGACAATACACCATCGTCCAACAGCTTACGCAACGCAGTAAAGTAATATTCCTGACCGTTAGCCTTCTCCGGCATATAGATAGCCTCTACACCGTATGACAAAGCCAGGTGACGCATCGTCTTTTCATTGTAACAAATAGCCAATACAGGATATTTACCACGGAAAGCAGCCAGGTTACGGGCAGTCAGACCACTGAAACTGTCTGTAATGATGGCACGGATAGGCATCAGCGTAGTAGCACGGACAGCCTGTTTAGCCAGGAAGCTGGTTACATTGGTATTTTCCGGAGTCAATGGAATAGGAATATCGTTTTCTTCCATCTTGTCTTTTTCAGCCTGAGCAGCGATCTTGGCCATTGTTCTGACAGCCTCTACCGGATATTTACCGTAAGCAGTCTCACCACTCAGCATCAAAGCATCGGTACGGTAATAGATAGCGTTTGCAATATCAGTCACCTCAGCACGGGTAGGACGCGGATTGTTGATCATGGTATGCAACATCTGAGTCGCAACGATAACCGGCTTACGGGCCAGAATACATTTCTTGATCAGTTTACGCTGGATACCCGGAATACGTTCCTGTGGAACTTCGATACCCAGGTCACCACGGGCTACCATCACACCGTCTGCCACTTCCAGAATCTCGTCTATATTATCTACCCCTTCCTGGTTTTCAATCTTAGCGATAATCTTGATGCCGCTGTTATGCGCATCCAGGATTTCACGGATATCAAGTACATCCTGTTTGTTACGTACAAAAGAGTGTGCAATGAAATCGATATCCTTTTCAATGGCATACAGGATGTTATTACGGTCCTTTTCTGTCAATGAGGGCAAATTGATACGTACTCCCGGAACATTTACACTTTTACGGCTTCCCAAAGTTGCATCGTTGGTCACTTCACAGAATAATGTATCTTCATTTTTATCAACGACCTTCAAAGCCAGCTCACCGTCATCAATCAATACGGATACTCCGATATTCAAGTCATGTACAAAATTCGGATATGTAACCGCAATACACTCACGGGTTGTTTCCTGATCAGGATTACCTACAATCTTTACCTTATCACCAGTCTTAAAATCAATAGGGCCTTCCGCACTTGCAGTAGTACGTACTTCAGGACCTTTTGTGTCCATCAGGATAGCGATGCGATTGGATACCTCACGGACATTCGCAATCAGTTTCTCGAACCCTTCACGATTGGCATGGGCCGTATTCATACGGACAACATTCATACCAGCCTGAAACAGGTCTCTAATAAAATCTACTTCACAACGCAAGTCCGAAATGGACGCAACGATTTTTGTTTGTTTGAGCATCATATGGTTCTAATCTAAAACTAATTATTGTCAACATGTATAAGAGCTTCCACGCCTAATCGGTACGAGTCAAGACCAAAGCCACAAATGACTCCCAGACAGGCACATGATATCATGGACTTATGGCGGAACTCCTCCCGCTTATGTACATTAGAGATATGTACTTCAATTACCGGAGTGGTAACGGCACGGATCGCATCTTGTAAAGCGATTGAAGTATGCGTATAAGCACCGGCATTCAAAATGATTCCATCGTAAGAAAATCCGACCTCATGGATTTTATTAATCATCTCTCCCTCTACGTTCGATTGATAATAAGCAAACTCAATATCCGGATAAGACGATTTCAGTGTCTCCAGATAATCTTCAAACGAAGTGGCTCCATAAATGGAAGGCTCCCGCTTTCCCAATAAGTTGATATTGGGACCATTTATAATTTGTATTCTCATTTTGTATAAAACTTGAACTTTAATATCTTTGTTCAAAGAATTTGGGACAAAGATACGAAAAAGAAATGAAATACCCCGACAATAAAAACGGAAAGATAATAATAAAGTATAAGCAATACTTAAAACTTGAAAAATCACTCTCAGAGAACACCGTACAAGCCTATCTGGCCGACCTTGACAAACTGCAGGCATATCTGACTCTGGAGGAATTAAGTTTTACAGAAGTGACCCTAGATATACTGGAACATTTCTCTGCTGGTTTACATGACATAGGTATCCATCCGAGGTCACAGGCACGTATTCTCTCGGGTATCCGGTCATTCTATCATTTCCTGCTACTGGAAGACTATATCCAACAAGACCCCACAGAACTGCTGGAATCTCCACAAATAGGAAAACATCTGCCGGATGTGCTGACTGTAGAAGAAATTGATGCTCTGATAGGAAGCATTGACCGAAGTACACGCGAAGGCCAACGCAATTGTGCGATTCTGGAAACGCTCTATAGCTGCGGTCTTCGTGTCTCCGAATTGTGTAACCTGAAATTCTCAGACCTCTATTTGAAGGAGGGATTTATAAAGGTAGAAGGAAAAGGGAACAAACAACGGCTGGTCCCGATTTCTCCACGGGCCATCAAAGAGCTGAATAACTATTTTCCAGTCCGTGGAGAAGGGCTGGTTAAACCCGGCTATGAGGATTATGTATTCATCAGCCGTTTCGGGAAAAACATCTCCCGCATCATGGTCTTCCACATCATCAAGGAACTGGCCGATCAGATTGGACTCAAAAAACGAATCAGCCCGCACACATTCCGCCACTCCTTTGCAACACACCTGCTGGAAGGTGGCGCCAATCTACGTGCAATCCAATGCATGCTGGGACACGAAAGCATTGGAACCACTGAAATTTATACACACATCGACCGCAACCGTTTACGTCAAGAAATCATCGAACATCATCCTCGGAACATGAAAAACTAAATAAAAAGACGTATCAGAGCCGTAATTAAAGAAAAAATTAAATCATCATCAAAAAAAAGCAGGAGTAAAGATTAACAAAATCAGACTTTTTCTTATCTTTGCCCCCAAAATTAGGCTTAACCTAAATGAACGAAGAAAATTTTTTATAAAACAATTTTTAATATTTAAAACATCATGATTAAAAAGTTGTATTTGCCTTTAGTGGCATTGTTGGTTCTCGCTCTTTCTTCATGCGGTAAGATGGGCGAGTTGTCTGCCGACTACTTCACAACGAACCCTGAGGTTCTGGAAGCAGTAGGAGGTAAAGTTCCTGTAACCATTACAGGTAAGTTCCCCGAAAAGTACTTCAAGAAAAACGCAATTGTTGAAGTTACTCCGGTCCTGAGATGGAATGGCGGCGAAGCAAAAGGCCAGTCTGCAACATTCCAGGGTGAAAAAGTAGAAGGAAACGACCAGACTATCTCTTACAAAGCTGGTGGTACTTATACGATGAAAGCTTCTTTCGACTATGTTCCGGAAATGGCTAAATCTGAATTGTACCTGGATTTCAAGATTAAGAGAGGCAAAAAAGAATACACTATCCCTTCTGTAAAAATTGCAGACGGTGTAATCGCTACTTCTGAACTGCCTACTGTAGGTTCTGCCAATGCCGCATATGCAGCAGATGCATTCCAGCGTATCATCAAACAGGCTCAGCAGGCTAACATCATGTTCTTGATTCAGCAGGCTAACTTGCGTGCAAGTGAATTGAAGTCTGACAGCCTGAAAGCATTCAACAAGAAAGTTGTTGAAGTTGCAGGTGACACTAAGAACTTCAAACTGAACAACATCGAAATTTCTGCATACGCTTCACCTGATGGTGGTGTTGAATTGAACACTGGTCTGGCTGAAAAACGTCAGGACAACACTGAAACTTACCTGAACAAAGAATTGAAGAAAGGTAAGATCGAAACTCAGGTTGATACTAAGTACACTGCTCAGGACTGGGAAGGCTTCCAGGAACTGGTTTCTAAATCAAACATCCAGGATAAAGACCTGATCTTGCGTGTTCTTTCTATGTATCAGCGATCCAGAACAGCGTGAAACTGAAATCAAGAACATTTCTTCAGTTTACAAGACTTTGGCTGACGAAATCCTGCCTCAGTTGCGTCGTGCTCGCTTGACTGCTAACTACGATGTTATCGGCCGTAGCGATGAAGAAATCAACGAAGCATTTGATACTGATGCTAAGGTCTTGAGCGTAGAAGAATTGCTGTATGCTGCTACTCTGACTAACGACAATGCTCGTAAAGAAGCTATCTATAAGAAAACTGTTGAATTGTATCCGAACGATTGCCGTGCATACAATAACTTGGGTATGATGGCATACGCTGCTGGTGACAAGGCTGCTGCTGAAAACTATTTCAAACAGGCTTTGAGCAAGAATGCAAACTCTGCAGAAGCTAACACCAACATGGGTCTTTGTGAACTGGTTAAAGGTAATGTAGCTAACGCTGAAACTTACTTGAGCAAATCTACAGGTGCCAACACTGCTAACGAAGCTCTGGGTAACCTGTACATCAAACAAGGTCAATACGACCGCGCTGTAAATGCATTCGGTGATACTAAGACTAACTCTGCTGCTTTGGCTCAGATCTTGGCTAAAGACTATAACAAGGCTAAGAACACACTGAACGCAGTGAAGAATCCGGACGCTTATACAGATTACTTGATGGCTATCGTAGGTGCTAGAACAAACAATGCTGACTTGGTTAAGTCAAGCATGGCTAAGGTTGCTCAGAAAGATGCTACTTTGGCTGCTAAAGCACAAGACGACCGCGAATTTGCTAAATATGCAAACGAAATCAAATAATACTGATTTTCTCATACTATAAAAGAGCCGGGGTGATTCTCATCCCGGTTTTTTTATGCCTTGACTTATCCCGATTATTTATAAATATCCGATAAAACCAATGTCAATCGGATTTATTTATGTATTTTCGCAGCATTAATATTCACATCATGCGCAAAATCATATACTTGTTATTCATTGTCTCACTCATGAACGTGCTACCAGCATGCTCAGGAAAAGACAGTTTCTTACTGAAAGGAGAATTAACAGATTCTGTTTCATTTCATGAACCCATTTTGGTTATATACGATGATCCGGAAGCAAAACTTGATACCATATTCCCCAAAAAAGGGAAGTTCACCTACCAATTGTCCCCTGATACTTTAATATTAATCCGCCTCGTTAATAAAGAGGGACAAGCCATTCCCATTTTTGCAAACAAAGGATGGAAAGTACAACTCAAAGGAACATTTGAGAAACCTGATTTAAAAGGTGATGGCGCTAATTTAGAATTTCAGGAATTCTTAAAATCCGTCGTACCTCTTCAAGGTAACGAGAAAGCTGAATCCAAAGAAGCTGAAAAATTTATCAGAAATCATCCGCAATCAGTTGTTTCTGCCTACCTGCTGGATCGCTATTTTATCCAAAAACCGCATCCGGATGTAGAGCATATCCAAAAACTCATCAGCCCATTGAGCGGTAATGTAAAAGACAGCCGTATACTCAATGTTGCCATGAAATCACTCCCCACAAAAGATTTATCAACGATTACACATCTGAGTTATTACTCTTGCAAAGACCGGAAGGGAAAATACATCTCCTGGAACAGCAGCAATGACAAACATGAATATATTCTGGTTAATTTTTGGGCTAGCTGGAGCCCAAGCAGTCTGACAGAACGTAAAGAATTAGAAACACTGGTTGATTCTTTACCCAAGAACACACTGAAAGTTCTGAATATATCACTAGATCTCCAAAAGGAGCAATGGCTTAATGCTTGCAAACCAGACACCACCTCATGGATAGAAACCTGCGACTTCAAAGGATGGGAAAATCAACTGGTAAAGCAACATAATATAAACCGACTACCAGCAAATATCTTGATTGACAAGAATCGGAAAATCATCGGAACCGATTTGAATGAAGCAATGCTCAAGCAAGAGCTCAAAAAAATACAAGAAGAAAAAAAGAAGGAAAAAGAAAAGAAAGCATAAAATCAATATGTAGAAGGGGGAAAGATTTCTCCCTTCTGTCGTTTATACCTTTATAATAAAAGGGTATAAATAAAATGTTAGTAAAACTTTATACAGCCGCCGTACAAGGAATCGACGCTACACTTATCACCATTGAGGTAAACAGTTCACGCGGAATCAAATTCTTCCTGGTAGGACTTCCGGATTCTGCTGTCAAAGAAAGCCACGAACGCATCATCTCTGCTCTCCGCGTAAACGGCTATCGCTTCCCTTCCTGCCAGATTATAGTCAACATGGCCCCAGCAGATATTCGCAAAGAAGGAGCATCCTACGACCTTCCACTGGCTATTGGTATCCTGGCTCTCACTGAAACAGTAAAAGCCGACCTGCTGGACCAATATCTTATCATTGGAGAATTGAGTCTTGACGGTAGCCTGCAACCTATCCGTGGTGCCCTTCCCATTGCCATCACTGCCCGTAAGCAAGGTTTTAAGGGCCTCATCCTCCCTCAACAGAATGCCCGTGAAGCAGCCGTTGTCAATAACCTAGATGTATATGGAGCCAGCAATATCACCGAGGTCATCGGTTTCTTTAACGGTGAAAAGACTTTGACTCCTACGGTTGTAAACACCCGTGAAGAGTTCTTTTCCCGTCAGGAAGAAGTTCCGTTCGATTTTGCTGATGTAAAAGGGCAGGAAAGTGTAAAACGAGCCTTGGAAGTAGCAGCAGCTGGCGGACACAACCTGATTATGGTCGGCCCTCCGGGTAGTGGGAAATCCATGATGGCCAAACGTCTCCCCGGTATTCTACCGCCCTTATCTTTAAAAGAAAGTCTGGAAACCACCAAAATTCATTCTGTGGCAGGAAAACTGACTAAAGGTAGTTCACTCATTACTACCCGACCATTCCGAGGCCCACATCACACCATTTCTCAAGTGGCAATGGTAGGTGGAGGAGCAACTCCGCAACCAGGTGAAATCAGTCTGGCTCACAACGGAGTCCTATTCCTCGACGAACTTCCGGAATTTAATCGAAGTGTACTGGAAGTCTTGCGCCAACCTCTGGAAGACCGACACATCACCATCTCCAGAGCCCGATATACACTGGAATATCCGGCAAGCTTTATGCTGATAGCTTCCATGAATCCCTGCCCCTGCGGTTACTACAATCATCCGACACGCCCTTGCGTCTGTAACACCGGACAAGTACAACGCTATCTCAACAAGATTTCTGGTCCACTACTGGATAGAATAGATATTCAAATTGAAATTGTACCGGTTACTTTCGAAAAAATGTCCGGACAGGAACGAGGGGAGTCCAGTACTTCCATCCGTGAACGGGTCATCCATGCCCGTCAGATACAGACCGAACGATTTGCTCACATACCAGACGTGCATTGCAATGCACAAATGACTCCTAAACTGTTACAACAATATGCCCAACCCGATACACATGGGCTTGAACTGTTACGGAACGCCATGACACGCCTCAACTTGTCTGCCCGCGCATACGACCGCATCTTGAAAGTAGCTCGTACTATTGCCGACCTGGACGGAAGCTCTCAGATACAGACCAGTCATCTGGCAGAAGCCATCAGTTACCGCAACCTGGATAGGGAAAACTGGGCAGGATAGGCCAAGCATTGAATAAATAAAAACGAAACAATAAAACAACAGAAACGAAACACATTCATCATCTTGTTTCATTCGATTGTAGCATTTACGAAACATTCCCCCAGTACCTTTGCACTATCAAAAAAAGTAAAATTATGAAAAAGACATTTATTTTTTTATGTGCATCCATGGTTCTGCAAGCAACGGCTTCATTCGCCACGACCAATGAACCGGTAAAAGAAAATGTAGTTTACAACACCACTACATCGAATGAAACTGCTACTAAATGGGAATTCTATTCCGCTCACGAAGACCCTTCTCCTGAACTTCTTGAAGGCATTACCTCCAACAAGTACAGTAAAAGAGTATCTTATTTTTACAATTTATTCAAAGATACTTATGTAGTCAAAGAAGAAGTTGTTCCCGGTGACCCGACCAGACGTACCGTAATTCGTAAACCAGAAATCTATAATGCCGTAAAAAGCATTGAAAAAGCTCTCAACAAATCTGTAAAAAAACACGAAATCAGTGAAAAAGAATCAGAACAGCTATTCTATCATGTGCTGAAGGTTTCTTTAGCTGCCATCGATTCGGAAAGCGACTCATTCGAAGAGTCACTTGATGCACACCGTAAAGATACAAAAGCACTACTTGCACTCTTCCAACAGGTGAATCTAAAAGATCTTTATTGATACCCAATTTTAATTTGACTTCACGACCAACATATGAAAGCAACATTAGGTATTGTCTTTCTGTGCCTGCTATCTTCCATCAACGCATGGGCACAGAATATTAAGGTAACAGGTATAGTAACAGATAATGAAGGGGCTCTGATTGGAGCTACTGTCACAATCAAAGGTAATGCTTCAACGGGAACTGTAACCGACATGGACGGACGGTATGAAATCAATGTACCAAGTAACGGAACACTGGTATATTCATACATGGGCTATAATGATCAGGAAAAAGAAGTAAACGGACAGTCTGTCATCAATGTAAAAATGACCGACGAGATACAGGCCATTGACGAAGTAGTGGTAACTGCCATCGGAATCAAACAACAGAAAAAGAAAATCGGGTACACTACCCAGCAAGTCAATACAGAAGCACTTGACCAACCGGGGACAGTCAATGTAGGTAACGCACTGTCCGGACAAATTGCAGGTCTGACTGTAACCAATCCGACCGGAATATTCCAGGCTCCGAGTTTTACACTACGCGGAAAGACACCACTGATGGTTATTGACGGTGTACCTGTAGAATCAGACTTGTTCGATGTTTCTCCAGAAAATATTCAAAGCATCAATGTTCTGAAAGGCACAGCGGCAGCAGCCTTATATGGTTCAAGGGGAAAAGACGGTGCTATCCTGATAACCACCAAACTGGCCGATAAGGAAGGTCTGACTGTAAAAGCCGGATTATCTACCATGGTAACAGCCGGATTCACCGTATTTCCAGAAACACAAACTGAATTCGGCTCAGGTTCAAACGGACAATATGCCTTTTGGGATGGAGCAGACGGAGGTATCTCTGATGGCGATATGACTTGGGGACCTCGTTTCGAAGGTCAGAAAATCGCCCAATGGAACAGTCCTATCCGCAACAAAGAGACCGGAGATATCATTCCCTGGTGGGGAGATGTCAGTGGAACCATCTATGACGACCAATCCAAGTATGAACGTGTACCTATCACTTGGGAAGCTCACGACAATCTGAGAGATTTCCTTCAGACCGGTATCATTACCAAGGCTACATTTTCTGTTGCAAATAAGAGTAAAAAGGCCAATTTCAATTTTAACGGCGATTTCTCACAACAGAAAGGCCAAGTACCTAATACTTCTGTCTATACAGGAGGCTTGAATTTCAACAGCATGTATCATTTAAGTGATGCTGTAACACTCTCGGCCAACTTGTCCTACAATAAAGTATATTCTCCTAACTATCCACGCTACGGATATGGACCTAAAAACCATATGTACACCATTTTGCTTTGGATGGGTAACGATGTCAACGGAAAGGAACTGGCAGCCCACCACTGGCGTCCCGACGCAGAAGGAGAACGACAAGCCAACTACAACTATGCCTGGTACAACAACCCTTATTTCGCCACCTACGAACTGACACAAGTACATGATCGTAACGTAACCAACGGACAGGTGAAACTGAACTGGGACATCATGCCTGGGCTGAGCATACAAGGACGCGCAGCAGGACGTCTGGAAGACACCTTCGAAGATATGAAATCGCCGAAATCATACATGAACTACGGTGATTCCCGCAACGGTGACTATAAAACCTGGAACACAGACCAACTGGATATCAACACCGATGTGCTGATTACTTATACCCGTGCCTTCAACAAAAATTTTGCATTGACTGTCAATGCCGGTTCTTCACTCTACTATCGCCAAATCCGCAATGAATACCAGGCAACCGACGGTCTGATAGTACCGGGTGTATACAACATGGGCAATAGCCTGAATCCCGTTTCGGCCACCAATTCCATGAACGAGAAAGCCATCGAAAGTGTATACGGTTCTGTCAATCTCGACTTGTTTGATGGTGTCTATCTGACTCTGACCGGACGTAACGATTGGTCGTCTACCATCATCAAAGGGAACAACTCCTACTTCTATCCTTCTGTTTCAGTAAGTGCAATGCTCGACCAGTACATTAGTCTTCCGTCATGGATAGATTACCTGAAAGTAAACGGTGCATGGGCACAGGTATCCAGCGACCTTGACCCTTATTCTTTGTATGCTACTTATTCTAAAGGAACTCTCTACGGAAGTACCCCTTCAGTCACTTACCAGTCAGATCTGTTGAATGCCAACATCCTTCCTCAGAAGACTACCTCGTATGAAATCGGCCTTTCGACTTCTTTTCTACGTAATCGCCTCGGTCTGGATGTAACCTATTATCACATGATTGACAATAACAGCATCATCCAGCTTCCCATTTCCATTGCTTCCGGTTTCAATAACCGTTATGTCAACGGAAACACTTATACCACCAACGGAGCCGAACTGATAGTTACAGCTACCCCAATCCAAAGCAAACGATTCACCTGGAACCTGTCTACCAACTGGAGTACCAACATCCGCAGACTGACTGAAATCTATGGAGGTCAGGAAAAATACGGTGACCTGAAACTAGGCGACCGTGCCGATGCCATGTATGCTACCGAATGGGAAAAGACTCCTGACGGACAACTGATTCTGGACAGCAACGGAATGCCTACCCAAAGCGCATTCAAGAGTTATATCGGCAATCAGGATCCCGATGTACGTTTCGGATTACAGAATACCTTTAAGTTCAATCATTTTACTGTAAATGTAGATATGGATGGAGCTATCGGAGGAACACTGATTTCAACCACAATCCAGAAGATGTGGTGGGGAGGTAAACATCCGAAATCCACAATGTACCGCCAGGAAGAATATGACAACGGAGGAAAACCTATCTATGTACCCGAAGGTGTAAACATTGTAAGCGGTGAAGTAACCTATGATGTCAATGGTAACATTATCAGCGACACCCGTGAATACAAGAAAAATGAAACCGCAGTCAATATTCAGACTTGGGCTCAAAACTATCCGTACCGCGCTGTTGTACGTACCAGCGAAAGCGAACTGTTCGCCAACACTTTCAGTCGTTCTTTCCTGAAATTGAGACGTGTAGCCGTGACTTACGATTTCAGTCATCTGATTCACTCGAATACTATCAAAGGGCTGGATGTTACACTTTACGGAAACAATCTGGCTGTCTTGAAAAAGACTCCTTATCTGGATCCCGACTTCGGAGCTTCCGACGGCGACCTTCAGGATCCTTCTGCACGATACATTGGTGTAAGTGCCAACATAACTTTCTAACTCCAACCTGCTAAAATTACGAAAATGAGAAAAAAATCTATCATATACATTGCCTCTTTGATGCTAGCTTCCAGCTTCTGTACATCATGCATCGATCTGGAAGAGCTGAACGTAGACCCAAACAATCCTACCACTACCCAGCCAGCCCTGTTATTGACAGGAATTGCCTACACAGCTTTCAACCAAACCAGTTCCAGTGCCTGTCATGCCACCAAACAACTGATTCTTACCTCCGGTGAAAGTGCTTATCAGGTATACAAATGGACACGAGGCGATTTCGATTATTACGACAATCTGCGTGATGTCACCAAGATGATGGAGGTATCAGAATCTGAAAGTGCGTATCAGGCATTGGGACACTTTTTCCGTGCCAATTATTTTTATCAACTGACAATGGATTTCGGTGATATCCCTTACAGTGATGCCTTGAAAGGAGAAACCAATGCAGTATACCAACCTCAATACGACAGTCAGGAAAAAGTATTCGAAGGTATCCTCAACGAATTGGCAGAAGCCGATAACTTACTTAAAGACAATAATGAAATCATCAGCGGAGACATTATTTACAACGGGAACCTTCTGCAGTGGAGAAAACTGATCAACGCTTACCGTCTGCGTATTCTCATGTCCTTGTCGAACAAGACAAAAGTTGGCAATATCAACGTACCTGCTACCTTTGCCGAAATCGTCAAAGACTGTCCATTGATGGAAAGTGCGGCAGACAACGGACAGCTTGTTTACCTCGACCAGTCCAGCAACCGCTATCCTTATTTCAACGACAGTGATTTCGGTTCCGGACGTTTTATGGACTCTACCTACATAGCAGCATTTGTAACACGTAAAGACCCTCGCCTGTTTGCCATCGCTACCCAAACCCCAAAAGCCGAGCAGGAAGGTAAAGCTGTAGATGACTTTACAGCATACGACGGTGGCGATCCGGCTGTTCCCTACAGTCTGGTCAACGACAAAGCTACAGCCGGACTTTGTTCCAAACCGACAGAACGTTACTACAAGAGCCCAACCAACGAGCCTATGATTCTGCTTGGTTATACGGAACAGCAACTGATTTTGGCTGAAGGTGTAGTCAGAGGTTGGATAAGCGGAGATGACAAAGCCTATTATGAATCGGCAGTCAGAGCATCTTTTGAATTTTACCGTACATATGCCAGCGAAGTTGCTGCCTATCTGGGAGAAGATGCTGCCGACACTTACCTGAAAGGGAACGAGGTTGTTTACGATTCTAGCTTACCCATAGAAAAGAAAATCGAGCGGATAGCCATGCAAAAATATCTGCCGACTTTCCTGCAAGGAGGTGTATGGTTGCCTTATTACGAAGCACTCCGTACCGGTTATCCGGATTTCCGCAGAGCTTCAGGTGTACAGCTACCTTATCGCTGGATGTACCCACAAAGCGAATACAACAACAATACCGCCAATGTTCAGGCAGCTTTGGAAAGCCAATTCGGAGGTGGAGACAAGACTTCCGACAAGCCCTGGTGGTTGCAGTAACTAATATTCAAAAAAAGAAACGATGAAAAAGACACTGATTTTATTTGCCGCATCATTATTCCTTACCATGTATACTTATGCTCAACGTGTAATATTCGTCACCGTAGACGGATACCGTTGGCAAGAAGTATTCAGCGGAGCAGATTCTCTGCTGATAGGAAACAATGAACAACTCAAAAAAACCTACTGGAAGACAACGCCCGAAGAACGACGGGCTCTTCTGATGCCATTCACCTGGTCAAAAATTGCCCATGATGGACTTCTGATCGGTAACCGTTGGAAAGGATGCCGCATGCAAGTAAAAAACAAAATGCAGTTCTCCTATCCGGGATATAACGAATTATTATGCGGACACCCCGATGACGAACGGATCAATACCAACAATCCGGTATGGAACCCGAATATTTCTATTCTGGAGGTTGCCAATAACACAGACCGGTATAAAGGAAAAGTACTTGCCTTTGCAAGTTGGGACCGGTTCATTCATATCCTAAACGAAAAGCGGAGTCATCTGGAAGTAAATACAGGATACCGTCACTCACTTTCTCCCCATCCAACAGAAAGCGAACGGCTGGTAGAAAAGATGCAAGATGCAGCCCCAAGATTTTGGGAACATGAACGTGCCGATGTCTTTACTCATGAATATGCCATTGAAGCCATGAAAAGCCGGAAGCCGGAATTACTCTACATCGGTTATGGAGACATTGACGAACTGGCCCACATGGGAGATTACCGGCTTTATCTGGAAGGCGCCCGTACTTTCGACAATTTCCTGAAAGAAATCTGGGAATACATCCAGTCTGATCCGTTCTACAAAGACCAGACTACCCTTATCATAACCTGCGATCACGGACGTGGATGCGGTAAAGTAAAAGCAGACGACTGGCGTGACCATGGTACCGAAACAACCGGCTCAGGTGAAACCTGGTTCATGGCTATAGGTAAAGGAATACCTGCCCAAGGAGAAATATCCGGCAATAAACAATATTATAATAACCAGGTAGCAGCTACCATTGCCGATTTTCTCCAGATACCTTTTGCTCCAAATCATCCCCAAGCCGGAAAGAAAATGGAATTCTAACCTTTTAAAAACAGTATCAATGAAAAAAATAATCATGGCTGCGGCATTCCTATGCATGGGAACATTCGGCATACAGGCACAAACCTTGAAATTCAATCCCGACAAGAAATTCAAGATAGTTCAGTTTACCGATGTCCATTGGGTACCTGGAAATCCTGCCTCGGAAGAGGCCGCTGAACGTATGAATGAAGTGCTGGATGCCGAAAAGCCCGATCTGGTCATCTATACCGGCGACCTGATTTTCGCCAAGCCTGCATCTGAAGGGTTAGACAAGGCACTCGAACCTACCATCTCACGTCACATTCCGTTTGCTGTTACCTGGGGGAATCACGATGACGAACAGGATATGAACCGTACAGAATTATCGGAATACGTAGAAAAGAAAGTCGGCTGCCTGAATACCCGGACCGAAGGCATTTCCGGAGTCAGCAATTTCATTCTGCCTGTCCAAGCCTCTACGGGAAACGCCGAAGCTGCTGTACTCTATATTTTTGACAGCAACACCTATTCCCCATTGAAACAGATTAAAGGATATGACTGGATAAAGGCAGATCAGGTAGAATGGTACCGTAAGGAAAGTGCAGCATTTACTGCGCGCAACGGTGGAAAGCCCTTGCCGGCAATGGCTTTCTTCCATATTCCGTTTCCGGAATATAACCAGGCAGCCCAAAACGAAAATGCCCTGCTGATAGGTACCCGCAAGGAAAAAGCCTGCGCACCTGCCATCAACACCGGTCTGTATGCCGCCATGCTGAATGCCGGTGATGTCATGGCGACCTTCGTTGGTCATGACCATGTAAACGATTACGTGGCAGACTGGAACAACATCCTGTTAGGCTACGGACGCTTCACCGGCGGAAAGACTGTATATCACGATATTCCGGGAGGGAACGGTGCCCGTGTCATCGAACTCCATGAAGGAGAAAGAAGCTTCAAGACCTGGATACGTCTGAAAGGAGGCAAGGTCATCAACCTTGTTACTTACCCCGCAGATTTCGCCCGCGGAGAATAAAACACGATCTCAATAAAGAAAGAGCCGTATCACAGACTCACACAGAAGATGAGTCATGATACGGCTCTTTCATTATGGCCGGACTTCGAATGTTCCACGGGTCTGCTATATATAAAACGGGGGATTTTGACTTTCACCGGAAGATTCTCCAATTATCATTACGAATCAACGTGCCAATAAATCGGAAATCTGACTGATATCGCCGTCGCAGAAAGCAGGCTCAATACCTAACAGATAAGCCAGAAGCGGATAGATACAGGTATTATCGAACAGCGTCTGGCGTACATATCCACGCTTGAAATCGGGTCCTTCGGCACGGAAAGGCACGTAAAGATCAGAATTCGTGGGATCAAAGCCGTGGTTACCCAAATTCACTCTTTCATTTTCAGTCACCAGCCAACCATTATCAGGCAAAGCTACAATAGGAGCTACATTCGGATTGGAACCGTAATGCAAATACACAGGTATATCTTTCCGGCGCCACACGCGCAAATGAGGTACCTGCTTCAAAGCCCTTAGAATGTCGTCCTCATGACCTTCCCGAGGAAAAATCAGTGTAGGCAAGTCAGCCAATACCCGCTCACACCACTCAGGTTGCAGATAATCCGAAAGACGTATAATACGTTCGGACGAGGTAGGAACCATACCATGGTCTGAAGTAACAATAAAATTAATGTCTTTACCTGCTGGCAGAGCACGAAGCCGGATATAAAAATCATTCAGCAATGAATCCAACTCTTCTACGGCTCGGCGAGTAGGTCGCGAAGCAGGCCCGTAGACATGTCCACAATGATCCGGTTCATCAAAATAAACCATAACAAGTTGCGGACGTAAACTATCAGGGAGAGTCAGCAGCCTCTCGACTTCTGCCAAACGCTGGGGATAAGTCAATAAAGGTTTTTGTGCATAGTCCTTATAGTAGTCGGGATACTGCCCTTGAATCGCGACATCGGACCCGGGCCAGTAAACGACTCCCACTTTGATGCCCTGACGCTTGGCCGTCAACCAAATAGGTTCGCCTCCGTAGAACGATCCGTCTTTACCTGTCACCTTATCCCCGATGCTATATGTCCGTCCCGAAAACACATCGTAGAAACGGTTGGCAATGATTCCATGATGATCGGGTACAAGCCCTGTAGCCAATGTATAATGATTGGGAAATGTTTTTGAAGGGAATGACGGACGCATCACAGCACTTACCCCCCGATGGGCCAATGAATCAAGAAACGGAGTATCATACATAAGCGGATAGTCCCATCGGTAACCGTCAAGAGAAATAATGACTGTAACATGTTGTCTGGCAAACAAACAGACAGAAACAAAAAGGAAAAGCAATATCAGAGTCTTTCTCATATCATCCATGTTATCTAAAAAGAAGAGCGGGTATGCCCCAATAAAAGCCTGCCGATTCATAAAAAATCAATAGCTTTATGGACATTCCCGCCCTTTCAGGTAGAATATATATTATATCCTGTCCAAATCAGTTAAAGTAATATTTAACACCGATCTGCATACGCCAGCACTGGTCGTAATTACGGTTGAAAGTCCAACTGGTAAGTGGTGTTCCATCACTGTTCTTGAACATAGAGAAATAAGGAGTTCCATTTTCTATTTTATCCACCTTCAAGATAGCACCGTTATTACAGTTACTCATGTTCTTCTCTACACCCCATTTGGAATTAAAGAGGTTACCTACATTCATGATATCTACACTCAACTGTAACTTGTTTGTTGTTTTACCCAGCTTCACATCAAAGTCATGGGCCCAACGGAAATCGAAACGATTTACCCACGGAGCATAGGCACTATAAGCTTCAGCGTATTCACCCTTATGATTTTTCAGATAACTGTCCTGATTTACAAAATCCCAGAAAAGCTGTCTGTCACTTTCATCGGTGAAATGTATTTCACTATCATCCTTCGGAATGTACATCAAGTCAGTATTATTTCCGTCGCCATTGATATCATTCGAATAAACAAAGCTATAACCTGCACCTCTGTAACCGGTATAGAATAAACTGAAGTGGTCTTTATGATAAGTATAGCTTACGGAAGCAATCACACGGTCAGGAATAACGTACTGGGAGTTATGCAGTTCTACATGGTTAGGACCATTCACTGTATAAAGTCCCGACCAGGCCGAAGAAGCATTGTTTCCCGGCATACCGGACATTTCCTTCATTACCGTATGAGTATAGGCAGCCATCAGGTGAAGATTCTTCACCGGTTCAGCGGTAGCTGTCAGATTCATGGTCCAACCGTAACCCTTATGAGTGTTAGTCAGCACACAAGCGTTGCTGAAGTCCTTATAGTAGCGGTAGTCACTCGGATAAATGTAGCGGTTGTCGGCACCCTTCAATTGTTCCCAGCTGCCATCAATGGGTTTGATGTTGTAGTTGTCCAGAATGACAGCATTCACGTTCTTCGTATAAGTGAATTCGCCGGTCAGGGTCAACGGGAAAATCACGGGAAGCTGGTAATCAACGGCCAACGAAGATTTCCACACCTGCGGCATCTTAAAGTTCTTGTCCACACCGGCAATCTCGCTCGGCACTGTACCCTGGTCGGGACTGATCGATTCAGGCGCACCAAGCAATTCGCGAATCTTGTTGACATCCGTCACCAGTCCTCCGACAAAATTCTGCAGACGAGGGTCAGACGATGTAACGACACCGTTCGAATAATAAGTATCGGCATGTACCAGATTCTGCACCATACCCGAATTGGTCGGCATGTTAGTGAAGAATACCAGCGGCAGACGTCCGGCAAAGAGTCCCGTACCGCCACGCACCTTCAGGCTCTTGTCACCAAAGACATCCCAGGTGAAACCGATACGCGGAGAAATCTGTACGTTGCCGTCGGGCCAAACACCGGTGTCGATGTGGCGTCCACCGAAGTCCAGGTCATAGATGGCGTTGTTACGCATCAGGTCATCATCATTGAAGGCAATCATGTCGAAACGGATACCGCCCGTCAGCTTCAGGTTTTCCAAGATATTCCACTCATCCTGTACATACAGACCATACTGGTTGAATACGACTTCGGCATTAGGATTAGACTCACCGTTATAACCATACGCTAAACCTACTGTTTCAGGAGCGGCACCATTCAAGAAATCATCCAATGAACGGTAACGGTAATAACCTGTTCCCCCACGCATATAAGAGTTATTGGCTAATTGGTGTTCAAAACTGAAACCAGCTGTAATCTTATGTGCGCCCGCATAATAAGTGAAATTATCGGTTACGGTTGTAATCTTGTTCTGTACACGGTTATTGTAAGAGAAAAGTTCATAACCTAAACTCATATAAGGAGTAAGGCTCTGTGTAACAGTACCGTCTGCTGCTGTTTCATAACCTCCCATAATATCGATGAAAGGGAAAAGCGATGAATTCGAGCCACGTACATCATCGATATTTGTATAAGTAAACAACAACTGGTTGGAGATATTATTGCCGAAACGGCTGTTAAAGTCAGCCGAAACGGTGCTTACCTTGTTGTCCATAGAATACATCGAATTAGCAAAAGACATGGAATATTGAGACAAACGGTCCATGTTACGAAGACGATAGCCGGTATCGCTGGAGTTTCCGTTAACAGGATTCCAGGCGGTATTCTTTGTATAATTATAACGAACAGCCAAATGATGGTTGTCTGTAATGTTCCAGTCAATACGTCCTAACAACTTCAGGTTGCTTTCATCAGCCGGAAAATCAGTGAATGAACCTGTATCGTATCCATAACGTTCCATCATGAAGTCACGCACCTTCTGCAAGTCGGCCACCGTAGTACGTGAAATGTAGTTGTCAGGATCGGCTACACCGTCTTCCGACGCACGCCAGCGGTTGATGACTGACGGGACCTTAGAATATTCGGCATTGGCAAAGAAGAATAGCTTATTTTTCACAATCGGTCCACCCAAAGTAAAACCATAAGTAGTATTGCGGTTGATGCCACGTTCACCCAAATCCGTATCATCGATGCGGTTACCGTGCATATTCTCATTATTGTGATAAATATAAGCTGTACCCTTGAAAGTATTGGTACCCGACTTGGTTACTGCGTTGATACCACCTCCGATGAAGTTGGTCTGGCGAACATCAAAAGGAGTCACCACTACCTGTACCTCATCAAGGGCGTCCATAGAGATAGGCATACCACCACCAGGCAGAGTAGATGACAATCCAAAGTTGTTGTTCAGATTAGCTCCGTCAAGTGTAAAATTGGTAGAACGTCCGTCACCTCCGGCAAAACCCATGCCATTGGCATACGGTGAAACACGTGTTATATCCGAAATATTACGACTGACCGTAGGCAGTGACATCATCTGCGCATTCGAGATATTGGTTGTCGCACCGGTCTTTTCGGCGGCAAACTTAGAACGCGTACCCGTTACTACTACCTCTCCTAATTCAGTAACGTCCTCAGAAAGACTAACATTAATATTATAAGTTTCACCTAACTGAAGTGTGATATCCTCAATGGTTCTGTCAGCATAACCGATGTACGTGATTTCCACTTCATATGGTCCACCTACACGCATACCTTGAATAGCCCAACGTCCGTCTGCATTGGTAATAGCACTATAAGTTGTACCCGAAGGTTGGTGAACAACTCGGACTAAAGCACTGATAACGTCTTCGCCTAGTTCATCGGAAACATGTCCAGACATTGCTGAAGTAGTAACCTGAGCGTTCACTACTGCTGCCGTCAGAGACATCAGAGCAGCAAAAAATAATCGCATTTTTCTTACCATAATTTTTGTGTTAAAATTATAAAGATTTAATATCCGCATGCAAAATTAAAGAAAAATAAAGAATAAATATGTTACAACTTCATTAATAATCAATGCTTAAGAGTATTTTTCCGGCATCCAGGAAATACGTTATTAAATGTAACGCATCAGAATAAACGAATAAAACAATTAATAATCAGAGAATTAAGCACTCATTAAATCATTATTTAATTTTATCAAAACAGGTTTCTAAAAAATCAAATATTCTATTTGACCCATAGCACTTTCATCGGATGAAGGACCTTTATATATCATTCCGATTCAAAATATAAAAACCTTGAGTACTTCCTTCCAGAATAACATTTTAACATAAAAAGGACTGTTATTCCATCTTTGTGAATCAAATTACATAAAAATATAAACTCGTAAATCCTCTATATTCTTGCACCCGGAATGAATCAGTATACGTTTTACGGATATTTATCCAGAAAATATACATATTTATCCTTGTTTTATCCGTTTTTCATCCGGATAAAAACAGAAAAACACGAAGAAAAAAAATAATTTTTCCTAGACAAAAAGCAATAAACACCTGGGGAAATGAGTGAAGATGAGCGTTCATCCGAAAAAACGCGCCGAAAAGAAGGCTCTAGAACGCTGGTTGATGACAAAAGGATGAGTTTCCTAAGATTTCAAAAAGAGAGTATATACATGCTAATTCATCCGAAAGAGCATAAAAGAAAACAAGGAAGCAACAAAAAAATCCCGACAACAGGGATTTTCATGACACTTAAACAAATATCAGAACCGTGAGAAACTCATCTTTCCCACAAAGTCCGGAGAGGGTACGAACAATGCGATTCTCAACCCGTCCGAATGAACAAAATGACAGAATGTGAAAACGATCAAGAAAGCAATATCCGGCGGGCACCTACGTAACGTTTGGCATAATAGGGTTCATCCGAAGAAGAGATGCGGATACCGGTGCGGCTGGCATGAATGAAAGAAAAAGTACCGGTAGACGGATTCACATCGGTTACAATTCCTACATGTCCGATTGAACTGGACGAAGAACGTGAACCTCCGAAAAAGACCAGATCGCCTTTCTGCAATTCCGTACAACTGCTTACCTCTACCCCTTCCGTAAACTGAGAACGGGATGAGCGGGTCAACTGGATATTTTCTTTCTTGAACACATAGGTAGTAAAGCCGGAACAATCGAAACCGACTTTCGGGTTCATACGTCCGCTACGATAAGGAACACCGATGTATTTCATCGCTACTTTTACAATATCATGCCCGGTTACTGAAGTAGAATCTGCGGAAGTGGAAGTCTGAGCAGCAAGCGGCAAGGCAAAGAGGCCAGCCAAACAGAAGAATAAAGTAGCGATAACATGTCTCATGCGGTTGTCTACAATCGTTTATAAGGTTATACATCTCATTGAACTGTGCTACAAATTTACGAATAAATTATTCGCACAACAACCAGTTTTTACAACTTTTGGCATGTCAACATAGCAAATCCGCACCATCAGGCGTAATAGATATCACTAACAATCAGAAAATTAATCTACCACTCTATCGAACACTTTCAATGAAAGAGATTCATTTTTTTTAAGAAAATGCACACACGTTTTCACTTCTCCTTCCTAAAAGCAAAACAGATACAGCCCATAAAGAGCCTGTCAGACTTTTTATGGGCTGAAAATATTTTACAAAATTACAACACGGTTCCGTCGGCAGACACCTTCACCTTAACATCTCTTTCATTCTGTTCCATTTCTATCAGGTAATAAGATGCAGTAGGGGTCTCCACGAAATCAGCATCATCGAACCGATAATCAGGGTATTGTGCCTGTGCGGCAGCCTTCACCACTTCAGGTACTTCGTTTATACGCACATCCCAGGTTGAAGACATCCACGCTCCCTCAAGATCGAACATCACTTCCTTTCCCCGGCCGTCGTGTACGATATCCACCTCATAACCGTTCGCTTCACGGTCTACCTCTATGATGCGGGCTCCCGGATAACGCTCATTCAGAAAGTCTGAAAATTGTCCACTGTTAATGCCCGGTAAATAGTCAGAACCTCCATGACTTCCTTCACCTGTACCGGTTTCTTCCCTCACCAACACTCCATCGGCGGCATAGTACAAATACATCTCCTGGCTATATTGTTCCACTTCGATGACATACACTACCTCCATCTCCAGACGTTCTACCATATCCACATCTTCTATTTCCCATGTGGCATATGTACTGGCTCTGAAAGCCGTCTGTACCGCATCAGGCAAATCAGTAAAACGTATTTCTGTTTCTGTCAGCTGCCAGATACCTTCTGGTGTAAACCAGGCCGTTCTTTCCCAACCGTTTTCGTAAAAATCGGCTATATAATAGCCCCTGTCGTTTTCCCATTCCACACGTGTAGCCTGAGGATACTTTTTGGAAAGCGAGTCGGTCAATTCGACAGGCACAACGCTCAAATCATCATCGTCATCACAACTTTGTAACATCCATGCAGACACTCCCAGAGTCAACATAGCGAAAAACATCTTCAATTTCATAATCTTGGCTCCCTAATTTAAATTTACATTGAAAAAAGGCCCGGTGGTTTCTATACCCGGTCCAGAAATATAATGCCAAAGGTAAAAGGCAAATCTGAAAAGAATTGGGAAAAATTCCGGAAAAGCCTTATCTTTGCCACATTATTTATCAGACATGTAAAGAATAATCAATATGGACAAGAAATTTAAGCGAACAACCGTCACTTCAGCGCTGCCATATGCCAACGGACCTGTACACATCGGTCACCTGGCAGGCGTGTATGTCCCGGCTGACATTTACGTGCGTTACCTGCGTCTGAAGAAAGAAGAAGTCCTGTTCATCGGAGGTTCCGACGAACACGGTGTACCCATCACTATCCGTGCCAAGAAGGAAGGATGTACACCTCAAGATGTTGTAGACCGTTACCATACACTTATCCGTGACTCATTCAAGGAATTCGGTATTTCTTTCGATGTTTACGGACGTACTACTTCGGAAGTACATCATAAAACAGCTTCCGACTTTTTCCGCAAATTGTACGATAAAGGCGAATTCATCGAAAAGACTTCCATGCAGTATTACGATGAAGAAGCACACACATTCCTGGCCGACCGCTACATCACCGGTGAATGCCCCCGCTGTCATGCCGAAGGTGCTTACGGTGACCAGTGCGAAAAATGTGGAAGCACACTCTCACCAACCGAACTGATTAATCCGAAAAGTGCTATCAGCGGAAGCAAACCGGTCATGAAAGAAACCAAGCACTGGTACCTGCCTCTCGACAAGCATGAAGGTTGGTTGCGTAAATGGATTCTGGAAGACCACAAGGAATGGCGCCCGAACGTATATGGGCAGTGCAAGAGCTGGTTGGATATGGGTCTGCAGCCACGCGCCGTAAGCCGTGACCTGGACTGGGGTATCCCCGTACCAGTAGAAGGAGCCGACGGCAAAGTACTGTATGTATGGTTCGACGCACCTATCGGCTATATTTCGAATACCAAGGAACTACTGCCAGATTCATGGGAAAAATGGTGGAAAGACCCTGAAACCCGTCTGGTGCACTTCATCGGAAAAGACAATATCGTATTCCACTGCATCGTATTCCCGGCCATGCTGAAAGCGGAAGGAAGCTACATTCTGCCGGACAACGTACCGAGCAATGAATTCCTGAACCTGGAAGGCGACAAGATTTCCACTTCACGCAACTGGGCCGTATGGTTGCACGAATACCTGCAGGATTTCCCTGGCAAACAGGATGTACTCCGCTACGTACTGACCGCCAATGCTCCGGAGACCAAAGATAACGATTTTACTTGGAAAGATTTCCAGGCACGCAACAACAACGAACTGGTAGCCGTTTACGGTAACTTTGTGAACCGCGCCCTGGTACTGACCCATAAATATTTCGACGGAAAGGTTCCTGCCTGCGGCGAACTGACCGATTATGACAAGGAAACCCTGAAGGAATTTGCCGATGTCAAAGCTGAAGTGGAGAAACTGCTGGATGTATTCAAGTTCCGCGACGCACAGAAAGAAGCCATGAACCTGGCACGTATCGGAAACAAATACCTGGCCGATACCGAACCGTGGAAACTGGCCAAGACCGACATGGACCGTGTGGCCACTATCCTGAACATCGCCCTGCAGCTGGTTGCCAATCTGGCCATCGCTTTCGAACCGTTCCTGCCGTTCAGCTCAGACAAGTTACGCCATATGCTGAATATGGAATCCTTCGAATGGGAGCAGCTGGGACGCACAGACCTGCTGGCAGCCGGCCACCCGCTGAATAAGGCCGAACTGCTGTTCGAAAAGATAGAAGACAGTGTCATCGAGGCTCAGGTACAGAAACTGCTGGATACCAAGAAAGCCAACGAAGCCGCCAATTACAAGGCCAACCCTATCAAACCGATCATTTCGTTCGAAGACTTCGAAAAGCTGGATATCCGTGTAGGTACCGTACTGGAATGCCAGGCTGTGCCTAAGATGAAAAAGCTGCTCCAGTTCAAGATAGCCGACGGGCTGGAAAATCGTACCATCGTAAGCGGTATCGCCCAACACTACAAACCGGAAGAACTGGTAGGCAAACAGGTACTGTTCATCGCCAACCTGGCACCGCGTCAGTTCAAGAACGGTCTGGTAAGCGAAGGAATGATTCTGAGTGCCGAAAACTTCGACGGTTCACTGGCCGTTACTTCCCTGCTGCGTGAAGTTAAACCAGGTAGCGAAGTGAAGTAATTATCTATACAGACATACATTAATTCACAGAGACGCAAAGGCACAGACAGTTCCGGTCCACCCGGATGCCGGCCTCTGTGTCTCTGTGCTTTATTCCCGATTCTATGGCAGAGCAATCATTGAAAGACAAGACCGCAAAAGGACTTCTATGGGGCGGAATCAGCAATGGGGTACAGCAACTGCTGAACCTGATATTCGGTATTTTCCTGGCCCGCATTCTGACACCGGCCGATTACGGAATGGTAGGTATGCTGGCTATCTTTACCGCTATTGCCGGAACACTACAGGACAGTGGATTTACCAGCGCCCTGGCCAATAAAAAGGAAGTTACCCACCGCGACTACAATGCGGTTTTCTGGTTCAGTTTCCTGACTGGCATCACCCTTTACATTATCCTGTTTTTCAGTGCTCCACTCATTGCTGCCTACTACCGGCAACCAGACCTGGTACCACTGGCACGGTTCACATTTCTAGGATTTGTCATTTCCAGCAGCGCAACAGCCCACAGTGCTTATCTGTTCCGCAATCTGATGGTAAAACAAAAGGCCATCGCTCAGATTCCGGCACTGGTCATATCGGGAACAACAGGTATCCTTATGGCATACAACGGCATGTCTTACTGGGGTATCGCTACCCAAAGTCTGGTATACATAGCAATCATCAATCTCTGCTTCTGGTATTTCTCACCGTGGCGGCCTACTTTCCACCTGGATTTCCGCCCGTTGAAAGAGATGTTCGGATTCAGCAGCAAAGTCTTGCTGACCAATATCTTCATACAGACCAACAACAATATCTTTTCTGCTATCATCGGACGACTCTTCCTGCCTAAGGATGTAGGGTTCTACACCCAAGCCAACAAATGGAACACAATGGGAGCTTCCTTGATAAGCGGTACCATCAATAGTGTAGCCCAACCGGTTCTGGCACAAATTACAGATAACGCCAACCGGCAACAGGCGGTTTTCCGCAAAATGCTACGCTTCACTTCTTACCTGGCTTTCCCAGCCATGTTCGGACTGGCCCTCATTGCCCCAGAATTCATTCATCTGGCTATCAAAGACAAATGGATGCCTTGTGTACCTATTCTACAGACTCTCTGCATCTGGGGGGCTTTCCTGCCTATCACCACTCTTTGTTCCAACCTGGTCATCAGTCAGGGAAAATCAAACATCTACATGTGGAATACCATCGCCATCGGAGTCCTGCAGGTATTGGCTGTACTCCTCATCCACCGCTCAGGTATCTATTACATGATTCTGATGTATACCTGTATCAATATAGGCTGGCTGTTTATTTGGTACTACTTTGTACATCGGGAAATAGGACTCCGCTTTCTGGATGCAATAAAAGACATCGCACCGTTTGCTGGAACTTCCCTCATTGCTATGGGAGTCAGCTTTATGGTAACACGCTACATCACATCGGAATGGCTCCTGATGATAGGCAAAATCTTGATAGCCGCCTCGGTTTACCTTGCCATTCTATGGGTTTCCCGTTCCCGAATTCAACAGGAAATGCTACAATATCTGTTTAAGAAAAAATAAACTATGCCTATGGTCAGTGTCATCATCCCTCTATATAACGGTGCAGCCTACATCGAACGAAGTATACACTCCGTACTGAACCAGACTTTCCAGGAGTTCGAAATAGTAGTAGTAGACGATGGGTCAACAGACGACGGGCCTCAACGGGTAACAGCGTTCCACCTTCCGCACATCCGCCTCATCCGACAAGCAAACGGTGGAGTGTCAGCGGCACGAAATACCGGTATCCGAGAAGCCCGATACGGACTGATTGCCTTTCTGGATGCTGATGACGAATGGATGCCCGACCATCTGGACACTATCATCCGGCTGTATCATACTTTTCCTCGGTGTGGTGTATTCGGAACCTCCTATTATTTTCTACGGAAAGGTGAAAAGCCACGGCTTCCCATCATACCCGAAAAGTTCCACTTCACGGGAGAAGATGGTATACTCGACAACTATTACGAACTGGCATCGGGAACAGATTTTCCGATGCAGACCAGTGCGTATGCCGTCAGAAAAGAAATCATCCAATCCATCGGGGGCTTTCCGGTAGGTATTCCGTCTGGTGAAGATATTCTGACACTGGCCCGCCTACAAGCCGTATGTGAATTTGCTTATTGCCGGAAACCTACCTCCATTTATTATCTGACAACCGGTAGCAACAAAAGCCACCGTCCCATTCTGAAGGACGATCCACTGGACAACATGTTTAATGAGATCTACCGGAAAGCAAGCCAGAAACCGGGAATCCGGCTGTTTTTGTCTTCCTGGCACAAACGCCGCATGTCAGGAGCCATATTGGCTCATAAATACAGACTGGGAATACGGGAATTCTGGAAAGCTTTTTGTATCTTGCCCTTCCAAAAGAAACTATATACCTCGTTGCTGGTAACCTTGTTTGCCAGTATCACAGGAATGAGCCTGTACGAAATCAATAAACGCCTGAATCAACCGGGTGGTAAAGGAACTGACCAAACAATAAAATGACATGAAACAACCAGTCAACTATATCGCTACGTGGTTTTACAAGGAATCAGAAGAGGAAGCCAGCTTCTACCCTCAACTGGGGCAGAAAGGAAGTTCCTCACTTGTACACTCCATCTACATGCAGATACAAGTACCTTTCTTTGTAACCTTTAAACATTACAATCCGGATGCCCAATGTATCTTCTTTACAAATCTGACTCCGGAGAATTTACCCGGTTACCTTATCCGGCTGTTCCAGAAACTGAATGTAGAGATAGTGACATTGCCTTACACCTGCAAGCCACCCAAAGATTGGTATACAGCCTGGCAGAACCAGTTTTACCTGTATGACATCCTGAAATACATGGGAAACCGCATGAAAGAGAAAGATACTCTGCTGATAAGCGACGCAGACTGTCTGTGTCATACTTCCCTGGCTCCGCTCTTCGAAGAGGTTCGGAAAAACGGAAGTGCCCTTTATGAGTTCATAACCGACAGAAAGCATATCATCAATGGTATCACCTTACCCCAAATGGAAGAATTATACCGAGCTTGCTACGGAAAGAAAGAAATGAACCCGATAACCTATTATGGAGGGGAATTCGTAGCTTTCCGTAAAGACGTAATTGACCGAATCAATAAAGCCTTTCCTGAGTTATGGACTTTCAACCTCGAATATGGACGGAAACACCCATTCAAGCTGAACGAGGAGGCACACCTGTTGAGTTTGCTGGCCGAACACCTGCACATCCGTAATACAATCGCCAACCGATATGTAAAACGTATGTGGACTACCCCACACTTCAATAACGTACAACCGGGTGACGAGAATATTTCTGTATGGCACTTGCCCTATGAAAAAAAACGGGGGCTCTATCAACTCTATAAGTTGATAGGAAAAGACAACGACATAACAAACGAAAACGTATTCTGGCAGAAGGCAGGCAGCTATACCGGTATCCCCTGCATCAGCCTGAAGAAACGGATAAGAGACAGACTGACCACCCTATGGATGAAAATCAAATAAAGCTATCGCATATACAATTATTATGATGAAAATACTGACTATCATTGTCTCCTATAACTTCGAGCTCTGGATAGACCGATGTCTGGGAAGTCTGAAGGATTCTTTACAACAAACAGATACCATCGTTATTGACAACGGTTCAAACGACCGGACAGTGGAAATTCTCCGTAAAAATTATCCTCAGATACGACTGATAGAAAATCATGGCAATCTGGGATTCGGCAAAGCGAACAATATCGGTATGCAGATAGCCCTGAAAGAGGGCTATGATGCGGTGTTCCTGCTTAATCAGGACGCATGGATAGACCCCCAAACCCTAGGGAACCTGGCTCATGAATCCATCAAACATCCGGATTACGCTATCCTTTCTCCTGTACACCTGAACGGAACAGGAAGTGAACTGGAAAAAGGATTCGCTTCGTATACACAAGTGAACAGCCGGAATAATCTACCGACAGAAAACAGACTCACAGAATGTCCTTTCATTAATGCCGCCTTCTGGTTCATCCCTACAGGAGTCCTGAAAAAAATAGGAGGATTTTCTTCTTTATTCTATCACTACGGTGAAGATAAAGACTATGTCAACCGAATACATTTCCACGGTTACCGGATAGGATATCTGCCTACTGTATTCGGATGCCATGACCGGGAATTCCGGAAAGTATCGTTGGAAGGATTCATGCGGGCAGAACGTGTATACCTGCTCTCTGAATACGCCAACATCAATTACAACTTCATTCAGGCGTTTGCCTATGGTGTATTGGCAGGAATAAAGAAATTAGCTACTTCCCTGCTGAAAAGGCAATGGACATACGCCAAAGGATATGCAGGCATCGTGTCCGGATTGCTCAGCCAGACTCCTGACATCTGTCGTATCCGTAAACAAACCAAACAACTTAATCCCAATTTTCTGAAACCATGACTTACGCCCCTATCCTTCTGTTTGTTTACAATCGTCCGGAGCATACCCGCCGGCTGATTACCTCGCTGCTTACCAATCGTGAAGCAGCCGAGAGTCCGTTGATTATTTATGCTGATCAAGCCCGTAACGAAACAGACCGTCCACACGTAGAAGAAGTGAGGAGCTATCTTCGTTCACTGAAAGGATTCGGGGATATTACCCTGATAGAACGTACCGAGAACTGGGGACTTGCCCGAAACATTATTGATGGCGTAACTACCCAGCTAACGAAATACGGACGGGTTATCGTACTGGAAGACGACCTGGTGGTTTCTCCTTATTTCTTACAGTTCATGAATGAAGCTCTTGAAACCTACAAAGACGAAGAACGAGTGGGACACATACAGGCCTGCGATTTTACACAAGACCTTTCTCTACCAGATACTTTTCTCATCAAATGGACAGGGAGCTGGGGATGGGCTACCTGGGAACGAGCCTGGAAACATTTCAATCCGAATGGACAGGAACTGCTGGAAGCACTGGAACGGCAAAAACTGACCCGTACCTTCGATTTCGACGGCAATTATCCGTTCACCCGTATGCTTCGCCGACAGATAGCCGGACTCAACAATTCCTGGGCTATCCGTTGGAATGCCAGCCTTTTTCTGGCCGATATTCTTTCGCTGAATGTAGGAAAATCATTGGTACAGAATACCGGATTCGATGGTAGCGGTACTAACTGCGGGGGAGGAAATCTATACGGTTCTACCCTATGGGAACAACCGCTTCCGGTTATTCCCATCTCCCCTATTACAGAAAACAAGGAAGCCCGTCGAGCATTTGCACGTTATTATCACCGTACCAATTGTTTCTGGGCTAAAGCTATCCGGCGTATCAAACGGACTTTACGTGGTGATTTTGGAGCTTAAGCAATTAGTTTTTCATAAGAAAAAGTGTAAATCTCACAGAATTCGCTTTCCTGCGTTCAAGAAAAAAATCTACCTTTGCAAAAATTTAGGAAGCATGAGAGTAGTTATCATCAATACATCCGAACGGATTGGAGGTGCGGCCATCGCAGCCAGCCGCCTGACAGAAGCACTGAAAAACAGCGGGATCAAAGCTAAAATGTTAGTGCGTGATAAACAGACGGACCATGTCGGTGTAGTAGCACTGAAAAAGTCGTGGCGGAAAATCTGGCAATTTGTCTGGGAACGGCTGATTATCTGGAAGGCCAATCACTTCAAAAGAGAAAACCTCTTTGCTGTAGATATTGCCAACACTGGTACCGATGTAACCTCTCTGCCGGAATTCCGTCAGGCGGATGTTATCCACCTGCACTGGATTAACCAAGGCATGCTTTCCCTGAAAGATATCCGGAAAATCGTAGAGTCAGGCAAACCGATTGTCTGGACTATGCACGATATGTGGCCCATCACGGGTATCTGCCATCATGCAGAATCCTGCACCCGATATACCGAACAGTGTCATACATGTCCGCTACTCCATAAAGGTCATAAAAATGATCTTTCTTACCGGGTATTCAACAGAAAAAAAAATATATACCGGAATGCCAATCTGACGTTTATTGCATGTAGCCGTTGGCTGGAAGGACTGGCACGACAAAGTGTCCTGACACAAGGGCACCTGGTAACCAATATACCCAATCCGCTCAATACCAACTTATTCCGTCCGCTAGACAAGTTACAGGCACGCCAAAAGTTTTCCTTACCGACCGACAAGAAGCTACTGTTGTTCAGTTCGATGAAAACAACCGATAAAAGAAAAGGAATCAGCTATCTGGTAGAAGCCTGTCTGCTCCTTCAGAAGCAATATCCGGATTTTGTCCGCCAATTGGGAGTAGTGGTAGTGGGAAAAGCATCTCAGGAAAATGAATCTCTCTTTCCATTCCCTGTATATTGCCTGGATTATGTAAAAAAAGAAAAAGAACTTGCCGAAATCTATAATGCTACAGATTTGTTCGTTACTCCTTCTCTCATGGAAAATCTGCCTAACACCATTGTAGAAGCCATGTCATGTGGTATTCCCTGTGTAGGATTCAATATCGGAGGTATTCCACAGATGATTGACCACCTGCACAATGGCTATGTAGCCCAATACAAATCGGCAGAAGACCTGGCAAATGGAATCTACTGGTCATTAAGTGAGAACAATTACCGGAGCTTGTGTGAACAAGCGAGACGGAAGGCAGAGAGCACTTATTCTGAACGAATCGTCGCCATGAAATATATCCAAATCTATAATCAGATAACCGGAAAAAATGCATAACCTACATCACCTTCACCCGAAATTTTCCATCATAACCGTTACCTATAATGCCGGTAAGGTATTGGAAGACACCATCCAGAGTGTCATCACACAAACCTACAAGAATGTAGAATACATTCTGGTAGATGGAGGTTCGACTGATAATACACTTAACATTATCAACCAATACCGGAGTATGATCCAGCAGGTAGTCAGTGAACCTGACCAGGGATTGTATGATGCCATGAATAAAGGTATACGAATGGCTACAGGCGATTATATCTGTTTCCTGAATGCCGGAGATGCCTTTCATGAAGATGATACCTTACAACAGATGGTACATTCGATAGCGGTGAATAATACATTGCCAGATGTATTATATGGCGAAACAGCCATCGTAGACGAAGAAGGACATTTTCTGCGTATGCGCCGGCTCTCAACACCTGAACATTTGACTTGGAAAAGTTTCCAACATGGTATGCTGGTCTGCCATCAGGCTTTCTTTGCCCGCCGAGATTTGGTAGAACCGTATGACCTCCGCTACCGCTTCTCAGCCGATTTCGACTGGTGTATCCGAATCATGAAGAAAAGTAAGGTATTACATAACACGCATCTGACTCTCATAGACTATCTGAACGAAGGCATGACAACACGCAATCACAAAGCTTCACTGAAGGAACGTTTCCGTATCATGTGTAAACACTACGGATATCTTACTACCATTACCCATCATATAGGGTTCGTAGCACGCCTGCTTTATAAGAAATAAATCCTCAGATGAAATGTAACCATGTCATAACCGCTAGCATCTATTCTTAACAACAGATTAAATCCATTAAAAAATTTTACCATCCATATACTGAGACCTTATCCACAAATTTATAGAATCATTTTAGCTATTTCTTTCAAGACTTCTAATAATTTATTTTTAAATTAGCGAAACCATTTAAAGATTTATATACTATGAAATTCTATATTATTTTCTCTCTGCTTTTCTTTCAGGCATTATACAATTCCATATCCGCAAACAATGATAAAGAACTTTTAATGGAATTGGATAAAGTATTAAAAGACCAAAAGATTTATGAGCAGTATATGGAAGATAAAATAAAAACAGCCAACCAAAAAGTCTTTTTTACGGCAGACAATCCCCAGCTACAATTCGAAGCATTAGGAGATTTATTCGAATTATACCGTTCCTACCGAACAGACCAAGCCCTCAGCATTGCCGAACAACGGATACAACTCGGAAAACAACTGAATGAAGAAAGTTATCGGAAAGCGGTCATGAATAAAGCCGATGTATTGAACAAAATGGACTATTACAACGAGGCGCGGGAACTACTGGAACAAATGAACGGTGAAAATCAATTGGAATCAGATAAATACGGTTGTTACCTCTTTCATACCATATATTTATCGTTATATAACGAAGCTACTACCCCCCAACAAAAAAACATATATCGGGAAAAAATGGCTTATTACACCCAACAGGCTCTCACACATGCCAAGCCAGATACTTATTCATACATCTCGAATTATAGTCTTCAGTTACAATATCAGGGTAAAACGGATGAAGCTATCAGACTATTGGAAAAAGCTTATCAGAACGATAAGTATGAAAATGATAAAGCTCGTCTGGAATATTCATTAGCAAGCCTTTATTTAGAAAAGAATGATACCATTAAAGGTAGACATTACTTGATTCTTTCATCTATTACCGATTTGAAAGATGCTAAAAAAGTATATATGTCCTTACAAACTCTTGCCATGTTACTCTATTATCAAGGTGACATCGAACGGGCATATATCTATATATCCAGAGCCCTTGAAGATATTAGCTTCGGAAAGGCACGTTACCGGTTCGAGGATATTGCCAATTACCTCCCCATTATCAGTGCAGGCAACCGCCAACGTGTAGCAGAAGAAAAACAAACCTCTCTGCTATTAATTACTTTTTTATCAGCCGTCACTTTATTATTAATTATTGCCTGTTTCATTATCTACACAAAAAACAAACGATTAAATGAAGCCAAAACAACCTTAAAAGAACAATGTGACCAGTTACGTATCGCTTCAGAGCACCTGCAACAAATGAATCAACAGATTATAGAGAAAGACCATATCAAAGAAGAATACATCGGCATGTTATTCAATCTCTGTTCGGAATATATCCAGAAACAACATACACTATACAAACAACTGAATCGAATAGCAACTTCCGGGCATCTTTCTGACCTTTCCAAATTCATCAGTGAACAACAGGGAAAATCCGAAGATCTCAAGACTTTCATTCACCAGTTCGATACGATTTTTCTGACAATTTTCCCTAATTTTGTCAAAGACTTCAATGCTCTTCTACGTCCTGAAGAGCAGATTAAAGTAAAAGAAGGAGAATTATTGACTCCCGAATTACGTATCTATGCTTTACTACGTTTGGGTATCAACAACAATTCCAAAATAGCCAGTTTCCTTCATTACTCCCTGCAAACGGTTTATAACTACCGGATGAAGATGCGCAATAAAGCCATTTCTGATAAAAAAGATCTGGCTATACAAATATTCAATCTATAACAAGCAATAAAATAGCTTATATAACACTTAATCTACTCTTAATAAGAAGAAGATATAATTATAAGTATATCAAATTATTAGATAAATTACTTTTCATACAGACTTACTTATTCTATTTCGAGAGGCTTTATCCTACAAAGCTTCTCTAAATTTGTATTGTAACCAAGTTACAGAACACGAAATCTAATAACCTATAAAAACATTACTGTATGAAAAGAAGAAAAACGCCATTACTGCTTTATTCACGTATCAGGCAAAATTATGATTTCTGCCATACTTATTCCGGTCTTAGCCTACCTTAGAAAACCTGTAAGAACCATTATTGAGAAAATTATCCTTAGTAAGCCAAGGATTCTATGTTGTATTCAATGTTACTTTTAAGTATTCAGCAATCACTGACAATCAGTTACTTAAAATTAGCGATTGTTACTCTTTAACTTACATCAGGTCAAATGTAAAATAAATGAAATATCAAGATTTTACTTTTGCGCCATCCAATTATTTTACCCAAAATCTTAACAAAACATGAAAAGAAAAAACATGTATGCATTCTGCCGAAGGTTATCAAGTGCATTATTGTTAACCTTCATTTCAACGAGCATCAACGCACAAGACATCAATGTAAAGGGTCGGGTTATCGATGAAAATGGAGAACCGATTATCGGAGCAAACATCCTGGTAAAAGGAACAACGAACGGAACCATTACCGATTACGATGGAAACTTCACCCTTGAAGTTTCAGACAAGAATGCTATTATCCGAATCGGATATATCGGCTATAAAGATTATGAAGTGTCTGCCTCTCAGCAGAACCTTGTTATCGTATTAAAGGAAAACACCGAAATGCTGGAAGATGTAGTAGTTATCGGTTACGGTACTGTTAAAAAATCAGACGCAACCGGTTCAGTAACAGCCATCAAACCGGATGATTTCAATAAAGGATTACAAACAACTGCACAAGACGCATTGGTAGGTAAAATGTCAGGAGTCAATGTTGTATCCGGTTCAGGAGCTCCAGGTTCAAGTGCAACCATCCGTATCCGTAGCGGTGCTTCCTTATCTGCGTCCAACGACCCGCTAATTGTTATCGACGGTGTACCTGTAGATAATTCTACCATCGAAGGAGGAGGTAATGTCATCGGTGCCATCAACCCAAACGATATTGAAACCTTCACAATTCTGAAAGATGCATCTGCAACTGCTATCTACGGTTCGCGTGCTTCAAACGGTGTCATCGTCATCACGACAAAGAAAGGAACCAGTAACAAGCCTCAAGTCAACTACTCACTGAATCTGGCCCTGAGTACGACTACCAAACGTCTGGAAGTTCTGGACGCTGAAGAATTCAAAAGCTTTGTTCCTACCGTTACTGGTGTGCCCAGTAATCCGTCATTCGGTACAGCCTCAACCGACTGGCAAGATGAAATCTATCGTCCTGCTTTCTCACAGGAACATAATTTGTCTATTTCCGGTAAAATCAAAGAAAAAACTCCGTACCGTGCTTCAATAGGATACACCAATCAAGCTGGCGTCATCCGGAACAATGATTACCAACGTGTAACATTCAATGGTGGTATATCACCTAAATTCTTCGATGACCACCTTAGCGTAGATCTTAACCTGAAGATGTCATACGAAAGCAATGACAAGGTAGATGACAGCGTAGTAAGCAGTGCCCTACGATATGATCCAACCCGTCCTGTCAAGACCGGAAGTGCAACCGCTTCTACTGATCCTGGATTGGGCTATTTCATCTGGATGAACGGTAACTCCCCGATGGCTATACAGACAGATAATCCGGTAGCCCTTTTGGAATTACAGAAAGACAACACATCTATTCTACGTTCTATCGGTAACGCAAACATCAACTACAAAGTACACAACCTGGAAGATCTTTCGTTCACATTAAATATGGGCTATGATATTCTTTCAAGTAAAGAAGACAAAGATGTACCCGAATTGGCCGGTATGATGTATACATCCAATATGAAAGATGGAACCGGATTGATGTACGACGGTAAACAAGAAAAGAAAAATGCTCTGCTGGATTTCTATGGCACATACGCTCCAGACTGGGGAGAAAAACATAATTTCAATGTAATGGCCGGTTATGGATGGCAACATTTCTGGAGAAAGTATAACACCACTACCTTATCACCCGAAGGAGAAGAGCTATTCTCACCCACTCACTATGAAACAGAATACTACCTGTTGTCATTATACGGACGATTGAACTATACTTTCAACAACCGATATATGCTGACAGCCACCCTGCGTGCCGATGCTTCTTCCCGCTTTGCTTCAAACAACCGTTGGGGATATTTCCCATCTGTAGCCTTGGGATGGAAAATCAGTGAGGAAGACTTCTTTAAAGACCAGGATGTCATGACTGACTTGAAACTGCGTCTGAGTTATGGTCAAACCGGACAACAGGATATTCTGAATGATTATCCTTATATGACAACCTTCAATGTATCTTATCCGGAGTCTTCTTACCTGTTCGGCAATACCTGGTATCAAACCTATCGCCCAAACGGTTACGACCCTGACATCAAATGGGAAACGACTACTACCTACAATGCCGGTATCGATTTTGGTTTCCTGAATAACCGTATCTATGGATCTATTGACTACTACAAACGTCATACTAAAGACCTGCTGAATACCATCAACGTTATTGCCGGTACAAACTATGCTCCAGTACTTACTACCAATATCGGTGCCATGGATAACCAAGGAGCTGAATTCTCCATCAACTTTGTACCTATCAGTACAAAAGACTGGAATTGGAGTGTAGGCTTCAACTATACCTGGAATGACTCCAAAATCACTAAACTGAATATGGTGGATTCGGACGACAACTTTGTACAGACTGGTTCTATCTCTGATACAGGAAAGACCGTACAGGTTTTCATGGTAGGCGAACGTCCATACACCTTCTATTTGGCCAAACAAGCATACGATGCATCCGGGAAGCCACTGGAAGGTCAATACATCCAACCGGATGGAAGCATTTCATCTACAGAAACACGTTACGCTACCGGAAAAAGTTCATTACCGACATCTTATCTGGGATTCAATACTCAAGTAAGTTACAAAAACTGGGATTTTGCCATCAGCGGACACGGTTCATTCGGTAACTACATGTATAACTATGTAGCTGCCGACCAGTATGTACAGTCTGTCTACAGTGATCAAGGAAGTTATTCCAATATTTTGAAAGCTACCCAAGAAACCGGATTCCAGACCCAACAGCTTTATTCTGACTATTTCCTGGAAAATGCGTCATTCTTCCGTATCGACAATATTTCACTGGGATATACATTCCATAAGTTATGGAACAGTTCCAGTTCATTACGATTGACATTCGGTGTACAAAATGTAGCTGTATTTACCGGATACTCCGGCATTGACCCTGAAATCTACAGTGGTATTGACCGCGAGGTATATCCACGCCCCAGAACCTATTCATTCAGTGCAAGCCTTAGTTTCTAACTTTAATTAAATATCATCATGAAAAAAATATTATATAGCCTGTCTATCATATTCTGTCTGGGCCTGACTTTATCCTCCTGTTTCGGAGATTTAGATACAATGCCCTTGGACGAAAGCCAATTGGTTACAGAAAAAGTATATAGCACACCAGAAGGTTATACTGGAGTATTAGCCAAGTGTTATGCTTCCTTAATACTTACCGGTCAGCAAGGAGGAGACGGTGGTGACGGTGACCTTGAAGGAGCCAATGAAGGATATTCCGGATATACCCGTCTGTTATTTTATTTGCAAGAGCTGAATACTGACAATTTCCTGATGCCTTCTACTTCAAACGGCCTTAGACAATGTCTGAATCTGCAATGGAACGCTTCGAATGCGTCTGTCATAACATGGACCTATCAACGCTTGTACATGAGTATTGCCTATACAAACGAACTGTTACGCGAATGTACCGAGAGTAAGCTACAGGAAAGAGGTGTTTGGGAAGACCTGAAGGATGATTACCTGCACTATCGGGCAGAAGCTCGCTTCATCCGTGCTTATTGCTATTCTATGCTATGTGACCTGTTCGGTTCGGTTCCTTATATTGATGAAAACACGGGAGTGAAGGATATTCCCGAACAATGGAGCAGAAAGGACATCTTCAATTACGCTATTTCTGAACTTCAGGAAATAGAAAACGATCTGGCCGCACCGGGAACAAACGAATATGGCAGAATAGACCGGGTAGCCGACTGGTTCCTGCAGGCGCGTATGTACCTGAATGCAGAAGTATGGACCGGTGAAAGCAAATATCAGGAAGCCTATGAATATGCCAAAAAGGTAATTGACGACGGACATTATCCATTGGCACCAGACTATCGCCAAATATTTCTGGCCGATAACGAGACTTGCAGTGAAATCATCTGGCCGTTGGTACAGGACGGACAATATGCCCAAAGTTCAGCAGGTACCAATTTCTATGTCAAGGCATTTGTAAACGGTCCGATGGACGAGCTTTACCAGACCGGAGTCGGATCAAGAGGTTGGGGTAATGTCCGTGCCAAGACAACACTGGTAGACGCATTCGACGCAGATGATGTAATGTTCGATACAGAAGACACTTGGGGAGACCAGAAAAAGGACAAACGCGCCCAATTCATGACTGCCTTGGAGAACCAAGTAAAGGAAACATGGGATGAAAATATGGCTATGACAAGTACCTTTACATGCGGTTATGGTTATATCAAATGGAGAAATGTTACCAAAGACGATCAGCTCTGCGCTGCCGGCGACACCTATACTTCCATTGATTTTCCACTGTTCCGTACAGCCGATGCTTACCTGATGGCGGCAGAAGCCATTTTAAGAGGGGCAAGTGCATCTAAATCCACAGCTTTAGCATACGTCAATGAAATACGTGAACGTGCCTACATGTCCGGCAAATATGCACAAGCCGGTATCCGTTCGGATGTTTCAGGAGATATCAGTGAATCAGAACTGACCCTTGATTTCATCCTGGCAGAACGCCAACGTGAATTGGCCAGCGAGCTGGTAAGACGGACTGACCTTATCCGGTTTGACAAATTCACCAAAGGTAACAACTGGGACTGGAAAGACGGTGTACGTCTCGGACAAGACGTAGATGACAAATACAAACTGTTCCCTATTCCGGAAAGTGAAATAGTAAATAATCCGACATTGATACAAAACACTGGATATTGATTATGAAGATACACAAGATTTCCATCCTATTCCTCTCACTGATAAGTAGTCTGTCTACATACGGACAGACTACACAGCAGGAAATGTTCGATGAAATAGAAAAGACAGGCGGAGTATACTATGTATATCAGACTCCGGAAAAAGAATCCCTGACAGCCGCTCCCAAAGGTTATAGCCCTTTTTACATCAGCCATTATTCCAGACACGGTTCCCGTTATCTGATTTCCGATAAAGATTACAAATGGGTAATCGATTTATTTGCCAAAGCACACGAACAGCAAGCCTTGACATCACTGGGAGAAGATGTCTACACCCGACTGGTTAAAATCTGGCCTGAAGCCGAAGGCAGAGGAGGTGACCTGACTCCACTTGGAAGACGACAACACCAAGGAATTGCCCAACGTATGTTCCAGAACTATCCGGAAGTCTTCACAGACGGACGGAAAATTTCCGCCCGCTCTACTGTAGTACTTCGTTGCGCCATGAGTATGGCTGCATTCGGCGACCAGCTCAAGGGAATGAACCCGAAACTGGACATCACGTACGAAGCAAGTGAGAAATACATGAATTACATGAATTTCCACACAGACGAGTCGAACAAATTCACTTCCGACCAGACCGGTCCGTGGGTAGAAGAATACAAGAAGTTCGAAGCAGAGCATACCCGCCCCGAACGATTGATGAATACACTCTTCTCTAGTGCTGATTTTATCCGGAAACAAGTTAACCCGCATAACCTGATGTGGGGACTGTACTGGATAACCAGCGACATGCAGGACATGGAAACCCAGATTTCATTCTATGACATATTCGAGAAACAGGAACTGTTCGACCTATGGCAGTGTATCAACTATAAGTTTTATGTAGGGAACGCCAATCATGCCGACGGTAAAGGCATCGTTGTAGCCAATGCCAAAGCTTTGCTTCAGAACATATTGGAAAGTGCCGACCAGGCCATCGAAGATTCCAGTATCGCAGCTACCCTCCGTTTCGGACACGACGGAAATGTTATACCACTGGCAGCTATTCTAGGGTTGAACGACTGCAACGTAGCTGTCAGCCAACCCGAAGAAGTCTACAAAGTATGGGCCGATTACAAGATAGTTCCCATGGCAGGCAACATACAGATTATCTTCTACAAAAACAAAGATAACCGGATATTGGTGAAATTCCTGTTGAATGAAAAAGAGGCGAAAATACCTCTCGAAACAGACCAATATCCCTACTATGACTGGAATAAGGTAAAAAGTTATTATACGAACCTATTAAACAGGTAACATTTTTTCAATTATTAAATTAAAAAGTGATAAGCTGATAAACCCTTGCGGATTCATCAGCTTATTCTTTTTATTTACCCTAATTTCCGCAAGCAAATTTAATTCTCGTATTACAAATGAATATCTAGTAAATTTCCCCTTTTTATGTGGTTCCTTTGTAGCATGAGATTTTGTTGCACATCTTTCAAGTACACCTTCCCCTTACCCTATTAAATGACTTGAGGCAATACAATGTAAATCCAACAAAGCAGCAGATGTTAATCATTCCCACTTTAAAGACTCTTGCATAAGCAAAATTATCGGTATAGATGTATGTATGCTCTTGATGTTTTAATCCATTTGGCTGAAACAGAAATATATTTGAAGATAAAAGTCTTGATACGACTTGTATGGGAAAGTCCAAAATCCTTTATGTTCATTCTTTTGATAATCGCCCTCACTACTGTCCACTAAAAATGGACAAGGTTAAAAATTA
>ULTX01055045.1_pt1 | contig 55933 bp, 50 predicted proteins | sample 1958041 | NCBI WGS metagenome assembly ULTX01 (sample SAMEA4835747, study PRJEB28245) | human gut metagenome | biome: gut microbiome; material: fecal sample | place: Denmark | collected 2008
GGTGGTGTGAGAGGTCGGAAAACGAAAGTAGGAAGAAAACTGCTTCGTTTTCCTCCTACTCGATTGCTTATAATTTTCCAGAAAACTTCTTCAATAAGAAATAGAGATTTGCCTGAAGACGGAAGAGGCACCAGCAGATTCCTTCGGGAAGCAAAGAGGTTCTACAGGATAGAAAACCCAACTTGTGCTTATTTCCCGGAAATATCATCCTGAAATCGATAGATTTCCAGGTGTTTCGTATGATATGAAGTCCTTCTCTCCTATCCGCATCTGGCAACTCATGCGCATGCTGCCAATAGAAAAGATAAACACCAACCACATTCTTCCAGCGTTCGTTCTCATAAACATTCAACAGATGAGAAGAAACCTTCAATCTACGCAACTGCGCCATCATGCTGACGTTCGCCTTGAGATAATCGAAGCGACGAGAGGAAATCTGATGAGTTACAGATGTCGCATGCTGGCGATAGAAATACTCACCCCCACATGCCACCACCTTGCGGGAAGCAAGATAATGAAGATGGGTGGTATTATCATCGCTGTAAGTACGGGCTGAGTCGTCATACGGAAATTTCTGATGTATGGAGGTCTTCACCGCATAGACACCATGAATCTGCCAGGTAAGACTCAGTTCGAATGCCTGTTCCCCAGACAAAGCAATCGGTTGGCCATCAACTGAGGATTCAGAAGATGAAGCTTCAGAAAATGACGGCCCCTTGTCCTTTGCCTCAAAAGCCGGCATTGAATACTCCTCTATCCTATCCTCTGAATAATAATACCGACATCTGAAGAGCACACTGTCTATAGTCTCATCCTGCCCAAATGCATCAACCACCTGCTGCAAGGCATCATTCCCCAACCAGTCGTCACTGTCCAGAAAACAGGTATAGGTCCCCGTTACATACTCCAATCCCTTGTTGCGGGCATAGGCCTGACCATGATTTTCCTTAAGCGGAATCACTTGGATACGGGAATCGCGACTGGCGTATGACTTCAGTATTTTCAGGGAATCATCGGTAGATGCATCATCCACACAGATTACCTGAAAGTCCTCCATCGTCTGAGCCAGCAGGGAGTCCAGACATTGTGGTAAATATTGGGCGGTATTGTAAACCGCCATCAAGATTGAAACTTTCACCATATTAACTTCAAATTTTAATTCTCTGTTTTGATTGTACTTTTTCAGCTGCAGTATTAGTGAATTATCTCTTCTACAATATAATTTAATTATTTCTTCTTTAATTTACTCTTAATTTTGAGCATCAGGCTGTTCCAGAGTTTGGTCTTAGAATGCAGAACCTTCAGCGAGAAGGCAAGACTGCCAAGACAAGCCAATCCACCGATTCCCCAGCTTATGATAGGATTTTCAAGACAAGAAGCCCAATAGGTGAAAATACCGAGCAGTATCTGTACGACGAAATAGACCACCACCGGGCGGGACGGACTATAATGATAGCGATAACGCATGAAACTCAATACCACTATGAGATTGACGAGGCCGAGCAATACCAAGGCAATACCCGTTCCCTCTAAAGCCAAAAGTTTAAAACCCAAAATCACAAGGGCGATAAGCATCACATCATAGAATGCCTCCAGGAAAAGATAGGCCTTGGAATCGCCCTTAGATAAAGAGATGTACTCCATCGGAAGGGTAATGGCACGGAAATACATCGCCATCAAAGCTATCTTCATCATTCCAACTACAGGCAGGAACTTGGCACTGAAAAGCAGGCGAAGAATCAACGGACTTCCTAAAATGAAGGCGGCAAGTAATGGTGAAACCAGCAGCAACGAAATCTCTATCTGCTTGTTTACCACAGAATTGAGTTCTGCACCCGTACCCTCTACTGCCGACAGTCGAGGGAAATAATCCGTTTCCATCGCCTGAAAAACCATTCCGGCATAGGTCATAGTCATCATAAAACCAGTATTGTAGAAGCCCACCATATCCAATCCACTGGTGTAATTCAGATATGAACGCACCGCAAACTCAGCACCACTGCCCAAGATTCCTGCCAAAATAAAGGCAACGCCCAGGCGAACCATACCAAGTCCTTCGCCAAAGAGCGACTTGGCGCGCAACGGCGACATGGAGAGGCGAGCTGGAAAGAGACGGAATGAATAACAGATAGTCAGCAACATCTGCAACAAAGCCACCAAGACGATGGAAGGCACGATAGCCGACTCTCCCCAGATATAGAATAAAGGAATGGAAGTGATCAAGGCTGCAATCACACCATAAACAGAAATAACCGCCAGCGATTTCAGTCGGCGGGTACCTTTAAGAATGGCAAGTTCACCTCCGGTTATTGCCATCATGGCAACCGTAGGAGAAAGCAATACAAAATGATGCGTATGATCGCCCCAGGAAAAAGTGAAACTGTTTAAAAACGGACTGAAGACGATGCAAACCAGCATACCCAACAAGGCTGTGAGAAAACTCCACAAGCGTACCAGACTTACGATATGATTGAGCTTTTCCTCATCACCATGTTCGTAAGCCTCCGATACCTCGCGCACAGCACTCATGCTGATACCCAGGTTAGTAGAATCAGACACCAGTTTGATGCTTGAATTGAAAAGTGAAATCAATCCCATTCCCTCAGGACCGAGAATGATGGCCACCAGTTTGTTGCGCACCATGCTCATCAGGATATTCAATCCCTGCACACCTCCAAAGATGCCTGTATATTTTAATATATGCGAATAACTATCGTCTTTTTTCTCTTTTATCATATACTAAAAACGTAATACCCACCATTTTATTGCTTGAAAGTGAAGAATAAGGAAAATATATTGGAAGAAAAGAAGAGGGAAAAAAGAAAGGAGGAAAGAGAAAGAAGGAAAGAGAATCACGTTCTGAAGAAAAAAACAGAAAAAACAGAAAAAAGGCCGGATTTCCTATTTGGAAAATCCGACCTTTATGTCTTAAAATCTCAAAAGAAGATTCTGTCGAAGATTAAGCCTCAGCTGGAGCCTCCTCTGCAGGAGCTTCCTCAGCAGCCTTAGCCTCTGCCTCAGCAGCTGCAGCAGCCTTCTTATCAGCTACCTTCTTAGCGATTGCCTCGTTCATCTTCTTCTCAGCCTCGAGCTCCTTAGCAGCAGCTTCCTTCTTTGCCTTAGCATCGCCCTCGCGAACAGCAGAAATCTTAGCGTCCTTGCCATTCTTCCAAGCGTCGAAACGCTTCTGAGCCTCAGCATCGTCGAATGCGCCCTTCTTAACGCCACCCTTGAGGTGCTTCATCAAGTAAACGCCCTCGCCCTTGAGGATGTTGCGAACTGTGTCTGTTGGCTGTGCACCAGTCTCTACCCAGTAGAGTGCGCGCTCGAAATTCAAATCTACAGTAGCTGGATTGGTGTTAGGGTTGAAAGTACCAATCTTCTCAGTAAATTTACCATCACGTGGTGCTCTAACGTCAGCGATTACGATGCTATAGAAAGCATAGCTTTTACGACCGCCGCGCTGCAATCTGATTTTTGTTGCCATTTTTAAATCTTAATTTTAATTTATAATGAGGTTTGAATTTTGTGCTGCCATCTCGTGACAGCGGGTGCAAAATTACTACTTTTATTTGAATTGAGCAAACTTTTATCGATATTCAAATGCTTTTTTAGCATTTTTTATCTGATTCGATCTGCTGCTCTCAAGAGTTTGATGTCATCGTTCACACCTTTCATTGCCATCCATTCGAATATGATTGCTACCAAAGGAAGGCAAGCGGCAAACTGAAACTTCATCGTTCCTTCTGCTTCAGGAACAGGAATCAAGCCCATGAACATCACGATATAATCTACATACCATAAACCTGCAAAAAGCATGGCCAGAGTACAGAGTGATTTCTGAAGCTTCAGATTCTTGTACAAAAAGATGTTTACCAATGCTATGATGGCTGAAACGGCGAGCAGAAGGAACAGAGGAACACAAGTAGTTGAAATCTGCATTCCTGCCTCCCCTACCACTCCGAGGTTATAAACCATAGTGTCTCCTCCCATCGTCTTAGCTGCGATGCTGGCGATAGGAAGGAAAAGACAGATAGCAATGGCGATGACAGCAAAGAGCAGAAATAATGTCTGTTTACGCTGTATCATATAGCTCAGGAATATTAAATTTCGCTCTCGTGAACCATTGGTGCAGATGTCTTGGTAGGATCGCGCCAATAAATATTATTCTCAATAAACTCTTCTGTAGCGAGCAAAGTTGGCTTTGGCAACTTCTCGTAGTAGCGAGAGATTTCAATCTGTTCGCGGTTCTCAAAAACTTCCTCCAAAGAATCGTTATAAGAAGCAAACTCCTGAAGTTTCTTGCTCAACTCCTGCTTGATTTCGATAGAAATCTGATTAGCGCGCTTTGCAATGATAGCTACGCTCTCGTAGATATTATGGGTATCATCGCAGAGATCCATAATGTTGCGAGTTACTGTGTTTACTGGTGCCTTTGATTTTTTGAAATCCATAATTATAGTACTATTATTATTATATTGTTTTTACCTTATTATATATATGCTTTTTTTAATTGGCATTATTGCCAAGCTGGTCAAGAGCTGTCTCCGGATGCTCTTTCTCGTACTGCTTGCACTTCTCAATATACTTCTCGGCAAGTGCACGGTCCTTTGAATCAGGATATTCGTTGATAAAGCCATAACACTCATCCTCAGCATCCTGATAGCGCTCCAGCTGCTTTTTCTCGACACTCATCTTTGCCAGTTCGTATTTACCTTTCATGATGAGCGATGCAAACTCCTCGCGCCGGTTGCTGTAAGGATAATCCTTAAGCGCATTCTGTGCAGTTACGATACAAGCCTCATAATTATTGCCTCCGCTGGTACAGTTGCCGAAATAGGTGCCCATATCAAAATAGAGTTTGGCACTCTTATACTCCTTCTCAACCAAGAGGTCCTGAAGAGCAAAAAGGCGGTTTGTAGCCTGCTGCTTGAGTCGGGCATCTGGATAAAGATCCAGGAACTCCTGGAAGGCTGCGATGGCTGTAATCGTGGTACTCTGGTCAAGACGAGGCTCTGGAGCATTCTGATACAGACTCTCTCCCACAAAGTACTTTGCATTTTCAGCAAACTTACCTTTAGGATAAGAAGAGTAATACTTCTTGAAATACTCTGCAGCAGTCTCATAATCCTTCATACCATACTCGGCCATAGCCAGCATGTACAAACATTCCTCACCCTCGGTAGAACCTTTCTTCATCGTTACCAGTTCCTGCAGAAGAGGAATGGCACGGGAATACTTGCCCTGGGCATAGCTCTGCTTGGCGTACTCATACTTATAAGTATAATCGCCAGATTTCAATACCTGGTTATATTCGTGGGCACAGCTCGTCAAGAGCAATGCAACACACGATGCAATAAGAGTCAATTTTTTCATAATTCTCATTTTGAACTGCAAAGTTACTCATAATTTACTTATTATCAAAAGAAAAGATACATTTTTTCGTAAAAAATTAATCTTTATAACGATTAATGGCGTTTTTTTTGTAATTTTGCACCTTGAAACAGAACTTTTGAGAAGAAATCAGGAAGAAAATGGATTTTAAGATTACATCAAAATATAAGCCAACTGGCGACCAGCCGCAAGCCATCAGGCAACTCACAGAGGGGGTGCTTGAAGGAGCCCCTGCACAGGTGTTGTTGGGTGTAACCGGCTCGGGTAAAACCTTTACGGTGGCAAACGTGATTGCCAACGTGGGGAAGCCTACGCTCATCTTGAGCCACAACAAGACTCTTGCCGCCCAACTGTATCAGGAGATGAAGGGTTTCTTCCCTGAGAACGCTGTAGAATATTATGTTTCATACTACGACTATTATCAGCCGGAAGCTTATCTACCAACGACTGATACATATATAGAAAAAGACCTCGCCATCAATGATGAAATAGACAAGTTGCGACTCGGTGCTGTTTCTGCCCTGCTCTCGGGCAGAAAGGATGTCATCGTTGTCTCATCCGTATCGTGCATCTATGGTATGGGCGGACCTGTGGCGATGCAGGAGAACATCATCAAGATTCATCGCGGGCAGCGACTCGACAGAAATGAATTTCTGAGGAAACTCGTTGATGCACTTTACGTTAGAAATGACATAGAACTGCAACGTGGCAACTTTAGAGTGAAAGGCGAAACGGTTGACATCTTTATGGCTTACAGCGATCATGTTTTGCGCGTAACATGGTGGGACGATGAGATTGACAGTATCGAAGAAGTGGATTCGCTCACTTATCACCGCCTTGCCTCGTTCGAAGATTACGAGATTTATCCAGCCAACCTTTTCGTAACAACAAAAGAACAGCAGGAAAGTGCCATTCGCAGAATTCAGGACGACCTGGTTAAACAGGTAGAATTCTTCAAGAGTATTGGAGATGGAATCAAGGCACAGCGCATCAAGGAACGTGTAGAATATGATATGGAAATGATTAAGGAATTAGGCCACTGTTCGGGCATCGAGAACTATTCCCGCTATTTTGATGGCAGACACGAAGGCGAACGCCCGTATTGCCTGCTCGATTTCTTCCCTAAAGATTTCCTGCTTGTGGTTGACGAGAGCCATGTGAGCATCCCGCAGATTGGAGCCATGTATGGAGGCGACCGGGCACGAAAGAAAAACCTGGTAGAATATGGTTTCCGCTTACCTGCTGCCTTCGACAACCGTCCGCTGAAATTCGAGGAATTTCACGATCTCATTCCGCAGGCCATCTATGTAAGCGCAACTCCGGCAGACTATGAATTGAGAGAAGCCGAAGGCGTGGTTGTAGAACAGTTGATTCGTCCAACAGGACTCCTGGACCCGGAAATCGAAGTCCGTCCAAGTGAGAATCAGATAGATGATCTTCTGGACGAAATATTAACAAGAACACACCGCAACGAGCGAGTTCTGATTACGACTCTTACAAAGCGCATGGCAGAAGAACTCACCGAGTTCCTGCTCAACCACAACGTAAAGGCTGCCTATATCCACAGTGATGTGGCAACCTTAGACCGAGTAAAGATCATGAACGATCTCCGTGCAGGAGTATACGATGTACTGGTGGGTGTCAACCTGTTACGAGAAGGACTCGACTTGCCGGAAGTTTCGCTCGTAGCTATACTCGATGCAGACAAGGAAGGCTTCCTTCGCAGTCACCGTTCTCTGACCCAGACGGCAGGCCGTGCAGCCCGAAACGTGAACGGCAAGGTAATCATGTATGCAGACAACATCACAGACAGCATGCAGAAAACAATAGATGAAACTGCCCGCCGCCGAAGCATCCAGTTGAAATACAATGCAGACCATGGCATTACACCAAAACAGATTGTGAAAGCAATAACCTCAGCTCTGCCTACTAGCAAGGAAGAGGGAGCAAAGATTGTTCCGATGGGAGCCGAGGGTTCTAAGCCTCGCGTTTACGTGGAACCGGAAAGTGCAGCCTTCGTTGCCGACCCTATTGTTCGCAGTATGAGCAAGGAAGAATTGGAGAAGAGCATTGCCAATACTACGGCATTGATGAAGCAAGCCGCCAAAGACCTCGACTTCATGCAAGCTGCCCAATATCGCGATGAAATCATCCGATTGCAGAAGGAATTGGAAGAAAAGGGATAAACTCAAAAGAAATAACCATCAAAAAGAGGGTGTATCATAAATTTATGATTCACCCTCTTTTTGATGGAATATTACTGATATGTTAATGGAAAACATAGGATATGTTATTGGAAAACATAGTATTTGTTGTTAAGATAGTTAGTATCTCCGGTCGCACAACAGGTGTTGTGCGCTTGCATAGCAGCTGATATGCGCATGCACAACAGGTGATGTGCATGCGGTGGGCAACTGTTATGCGCCAACTATAATCCAGGCCTATAACACATCCTCTTTTTTATTTACCCAGCAGTTATTCATCTGTCTGTCAGTTATCTGCTATTCAAACGACAGCTTTTTCAGACGGGAACGCAACTGCTCCGCCTCGCTCTTTCTGATAGAAAGTTTGATGCTGCAAGTATTATCGAAAGTCTGATCCAGGATACGCGGATTCATATCTTTGACTATCCTCATCACATCATTCATCATCGGATAAGTAAAATCATAGGTTACTATTTCCTCTATCTGTTGCGTAACCTCCTCACAATGAGCCAAAGCATCAATGGCAGCTTCACGATAAGCAACAATGAGTCCGCTGGTTCCCAATTTTACTCCTCCGAAATATCGGATGACGACAATTAAAATATCCGTCAATTCTGATTTCGTGATTTGGCCGAGGATTGGTTTTCCTGCCGTAGAAGAAGGTTCGCCATCATCATTGGCACGGAACTCTGTCCGTTCAGGACCTAGCATATATGCATAACAACAATGTCGGGCATCGTAATATTTCTTACGGTACCCGGCAACAATTTCCTTCACCTCGTCAACAGTTGTAACATGGTGAGCAAAGGCGAGAAACTTACTCCTTTTCTCGGTGTAATATCCCTCGCCTATCGTATCTGATATAGTCTTAAATTCGTCTATCATTAATCCAACTTGTGAATAATCAAACCGCTACGCAACTTAGGTTCAAACCAAGTTGCCTTAGGTGGCATAATCTTACCACTGTCAGCGATGTCCATAATCTGCTGCATAGTAACCGGATGCAAAGCAAGTGCCATCTTCATCTCGCCACTATCCACACGACGTTTCAACTCACCGAGACCGCGAAGACCGCCCACAAAATCGATGCGCTTATCAGAACGCAAATCCTTGATACCCAGAATGTCATCAAGAATCAGGCGAGATGAAATATCCACATCAAGCACGCCGATTGGATCAGCATCATCATAGGTTCCCGGCTTGGCAAACAAACCGTACCATTTACCGTCCAGATAGAGGAGGAAAGAATGGAGAGCAGCTGGTTTCAGAATATCCAAGCCAAACTGACTGATAGCATCATCAATAGCCATCTTTTCATAGCAAGGAATGCCCTCTTCATCACCAGATACATTCACATTGATTGCATCAATATCTATCACCTCGAAATTCTTTGTCAAAGCATCGAGGAACTGATCAGAAGTCAGACCGTTCAAATCCTTCACAACTCGGTTATAATCGAGAATGGTAAGCTGACTTGCCTGGAAACAAACTGCCATAAAGTAGTTATATTCCTCCTTACCTGTATGATTAGGATTCTGCTTAGCTTTTTCTGCACCTACCAGAGCTGCTGCAGCAGAACGGTGATGACCGTCAGCAATATAAAGGCTAGGCATCTTGGCAAATTCCGCTGTAATTGTGGCAATATCCTGATCATCGCTTACAACCCAGAACTGATGACGGAAACCATCAATTGGAGCTATGAAATCATATTCCGGTGTTGTTGCTGCATAACGCATCAGAAGTTCGTTAAGCACCTCATTATCAGGATAAGCGAAGAATACTGGCTCGATATTGGCATTGCATACACGCACATGCTTCATACGGTCTTCTTCCTTATCGCGGCGTGTCAGCTCATGTTTCTTGATGACACCCGTCATATAGTCGTTTACATACGCACCTACCACAAGACCATACTGAGTCTTGCCGTTCATCGTCTGTGCATATATATAATACTGTTCCTTATCATCCTGTTTTAACCAGCCTTTCTCCTGGAACTTTCTGAAGTTCTCTGCAGCGCTTTCATAAACGCGAGGATCGTACTCAGAAGTACCTGGTTCGAAATTGATTTCAGGTTTAATAATATGATAAAGGCTCTTCTCGTTATCGCCTGCCTCGGCACGTGCTTCCTCAGAATTGAGAACATCATAAGGACGAGACTCAACTTGCTCAACTAAATCTTTTGGGGGACGAATACCCTTAAATGGTTTAACTATAGCCATAATGTTGTATTGATTTTAATGAATAAAAGCCCACGAAGGGCAAGTATATCATGAAGTCTGTAAAGATAAAAAGCCCATAAAGGGCACTAGCTAAAGCACCCTCTATGAGCTTTTTTATATCCTAATTTTTATTTATTTACTTGATATTTTGTGCAGCCATCAGCAAAGAACGCATTAATCTGCTTAGCTGCTGCAATACCAGCATTGATATTTGCTTCAGCAGTCTGTGCACCCATCTTCTTAGGAGTTGAGAAGTATCGACCCTCGAACTTGGCAAAGTCTGCATCAGCATCAGGCTTGATATCAGTGATGAACTTCAAGTCCTCACGCTCAGCAAGAAGTTTCAGGAGCTCAGGCTCATTGATAACCTCCTTACGCGCTGTATTGATGAGGATGCCACCCTTAGGCAACTGGTTTACGGTCTTGTAGTCGATGCTCTTGATAGTCTCTGGAGTAGCAGGGATATGAAGCGAAACGATGTCACAAGTCTGGAACAACTCATCCTGTGACTTTACAGCATGCACACCGGCAGCCTCGATAACATCAGCTGGGCAGAATGCATCGTAAGCTGCTACTTCCATGCCAAATCCCTTGGCGATGCGAGCCACATTTCGACCAACATTACCGAAAGCAAGAATACCCAGTTTCTTGCCCTTCAACTCGCTGCCAGCCTTGCCGTTGTAGAAATTACGTACAGTAAAGACCAACAAGCCGAATACCAACTCAGCTACTGCGTTAGAGTTCTGACCAGGAGTATTCTCAGCCACTACATTATGAGCAGTAGCAGCAGCAAGGTCGATGTTATCATAACCTGCACCAGCACGAACGATAATCTTCAGGTTCTTTGCTGCATCGAGCACCTCAGCATCAGCCTTGTCAGAGCGGATAATCATCGCGTCCACATCCTTCACTGCATCGAGAAGCTGAGCCTTCTCTGTATATTTTTCGAACAGTACCAATTCGTTGCCTGCTCCCTCTATTTCTTTCTTAATGCCTTCCACAGCAGCCGCTGCGAATGGCTTTTCTGTTGCCACTAATACTTTCATACAAATTCAAAAATTAATGTTGTGCTTCAAAATCCTGCATGGCCTTGACGAGTGCCTGAACACCCTCCAGAGTCTGTGCATTATAGCAGCTGGCACGGAAACCACCCACTGAGCGGTGCCCCTTGATACCTACCATGCCACGCTCTGTAGCGAAGTCGAGGAATGGCTTCTCCAACTCCTTGTACTCATCGTTCATCACGAAGCAGATGTTCATCAATGAGCGTGAAGCCTCTTCCACTGTACCCTTGAAGAGTTTGTTGCGGTCGATTTCAGCATAAAGAACTTCAGCACGTTCGTGAGCACGCTTATCAGCTGCCTCAACACCACCGTTAGCCTTCAACCAGCGGAGATTCTCCATCAAGGTATAGATAGGAACAACAGGAGGAGTATTGAACATACTGCCCTTCTCAACGTGAGTACGATAATCGAGCATTGTAGGAAGCTCGCGAGGAGCCTTGCCAAGCATATCATCCTTAACGATGATAACGGTAACACCTGCCATAGAAAGATTCTTCTGAGCACCTGCATAGATGGCAGTATACTTAGAAACATCTACTGGACGGCTCATGATATCTGAAGACATATCAGAAATCAATGGTACGTTTACATCTGGATCTACACGGAGTTCGGTACCATATATTGTATTGTTGCTTGTCAAATGCAAGTAATCACAATCGGCTGGTACAGTGTTAGGAACCTGTGGATAGAAAGTGAAATTGGCGTCGGACGATGATGCGATCTCCACGACCTCACCAAAATGCTTCGCCTCTTTCATTGCCTTCTTAGCCCAAGTGCCAGAATTAATGTAGGCAGCCTTCTTGATGAGGAAGTTTGCTGGAATCTGCATAAACTGCAATGACGCACCACCACCAAGGAAGATTACGGAATAACCCTCAGGAATGTCAAGCAGTTCCTTGAATAAGGAGACTGCCTCATCAACTACTGGCTGGAAATCCTTAGCACGGTGGCTGATTTCCATCAATGAAAGACCTGAACCATTAAAATCCAAAATCTGCTTTGCTGTGTTCTCAATCACTTCGCGTGGAAGCATTGATGGACCTGCATTAAAATTGTACTTCTTCATCTTTGTATAATTATTTAAGTTTTATACGATATAATCCTGTTAGCAGGAAAAATTAGTGCACAATACACCCATATAGGATACATAGTAAACCTTTGGATTGTATTTACGACTGCGAAATTACACTTTTTATTTGAAACTACCAAACTTTTCTGCACATTTTTAGCGTTTTGCGCAGATTTCTTTCATTTTGTTAGTCATTTTAGTATAATAACTGCATATTTATGTCTATTTTTACATTTATTATACATTAGCAAACAACAGAGAAAAGATAATAGCAGTTTGTCAACTACCTTACCTCTTCCACTATCGTTTTGACGCCTTTTATCTTTTCGCCCTTTACATTATTCAGTACGCTGCGCAACTTCGTTCGGGAAATGGCAGCATAAGCATAACGGTCATTAACATCAATCTTACCGATTTCAGCCGACTGCAGCCCACCCTTCTTACAAAGGAAGCCTAAGATGTCACCCTTGCTGATTTTATCCTTTTTGCCTTTACCTATATATATAGTAGCCATCTTAGGTTTGGCTGGCGCAGGAAGCAGATCAGCAACAGGCATCTCATAATTCTCAATCTCTGCATCCACATATTCCGGAATATGTTCTTCAGGACCTAACAGGAAGAAAGCCTTTCCCTGGGCTTCCCATCGTGCCGTACGTCCTACACGATGGATATAACCATCTTCGCTCTCCGGCATGTGATAATGGATGATATTATCTATATCTGGAATATCAAGTCCGCGCGAAGCCAGATCCGTACTCACCAGGATATTGGCACTACCGTTGCTGAAACGATAGAGAGAAGCCTCGCGTTCCTTCTGTTCCAACCCACCATGGAAGAAAGAGGTTGAAAATCCCTGCTCCACCAGATATTTATTGGTGCGCTCCACACTGTCGCGATAATTGAGGAATACAATGGTACTCTGATCGCCTAAACTGCGTAGCAAAAGTGACAGACTCTCCAGTTTATCCTTTACCGGACTATCCACCTCATATATATGTACACGGTCAGGAACCTGATCTTCATCCACGCGGTAATCTATCTTTTCTACCCTGCCCATGTGTACGAAATGAGGAATCTCCTCCGCTTCGGTAGCAGAAAGCAGGAAATGTCGACGCAAGCCAGGCAAAGACTTGATCAGTCGGCTCATTTCGTCCTGGAAACCCATCTCCAGACACTTATCAAACTCATCAATAATCAGGTATTTGATGTGATATGGAGAAAGATTTCCCTTATCCAGATGATCATTGAGACGGCCTGGAGTTCCAAATACAATCTGAGGACGAACCTGTTTCATCACGCGATGCTCATCCATCGTAGCACGACCACCATAGCAAGCCATCGCACGCAAACCGCTGCCCATATTCTTCAATACGTTAGCCGACTGCAAAGCGAGTTCCCGACCAGGAGTTACCACCACCGCCTGTGCCTCGTCATCAGTAGCATCTATAAGTTGGGTAAGAGGCAAAAGATAAGCCAGTGTCTTGCCACTACCTGTTGGCGAAAGTACCACCACATCCTTGTTCCCGTGCAAGATTGCCTGCATAGAATCCTGCTGCATATCATTGAGCTCAATGCCCAGTTTATCTAAAATTCTGTCTATCATAAATTTCTAATAATCAATTTCAATAGAGAAGTATTCTTTTATTAAAGAGAAGTTTTCATAAATTTCTCATCATGAGGCTTTATTTCTTTTTCTGATTGAGCAGTTTGTCTATCTCATCAAACTCCTTACCCATGTTCAGGTTCAGATAGATGGTATATAGCGGCAAAGCCCACTGGTCCTGCATATCAGGCGCCATCGTTCTGTACTTCTGCAGATAAGGCATTGCACTCTTGTAAAGTCCGTCTATCACCTGATGAGTTTTGCGGGATTGCAGTGAATTCTTATCCATTTCAACCGCCTGATTGAAATAAGCCAAACCTATATTATAATAAGCACCAGCCAAAGATTCGTTCACGGCAAGTGCCTTTTTGCTCACTTCGATGCATTGCTTGAAATCACCCATATTCAGGAGAATGGTTCCCTTGGTAAAGAGATAGATATCATTGTCGGGAGCTATCGCCAGCGCCTTATCTGCTACGGCGAGTGCAGAATCGAGTTGGTTTTCCTGCGAATAATACTCTACCAGACGCGGGAAAAAGAACGGGAATTTCGGATCTCGTTCAAAACCTTCCTTCAAGGTCGAGAGATAGCGCGCAGTATCCTTCTCCAGTTTGTAAGTCTCAGCCAGATACTGTAACATATAGTTATAATGAGCCGTATCTTTCAGCGCCTCATAAGAATGATGAAGCGTAGCTTTGGTATCTTGCATCTTATATCCGGCATAAACAGCCCAATAAGCTGCCGAAGAAAGATGTTTGTCTTTCTGGACATACTTATAAGATTGGAACATCGGTGCAGTACTGCACTCTATGTACTGGTCAAAGAACTGATAAGCCTCCTTGTATTTCTGCTTCCTGATAAACCAGGTTCCTCCGTTATAGAGGTTCGGACGTATCTTGTTCAAATATTCAGAATGAGACTTGCGGAAATCAAACTCACATTTTCCTTTCTTGTTAGGAATCATCTCAACGGAATCAAGTCCTTGGGCTATAACGAAGAGCTGTCGGGTTGCATTGAAGAGTTGGGCTGTATCATACGCCTGTTTGAGGTAGAGTTTCTCATTACCCTGTTCATACTGCTTCTTCACAGCATCGAAGAGAATATTCCAAATTTTCTTGTTATTCCGGTTGGCAGAATCCGTCAGGAGTTTGCGCATACTGGATTCGGCCTTCGCCAAATCCTTGCCAGCCTTTACCAGATCTTTGGCTGCAGAAATCTCCTTCTTCTGTGCCTGCAACCCTAATGGCGCCAACAGAAGAAAAGCTATCTGTAAAAACCATAAGTTTCTGAATATCTGCATTTTCATATTAATCTCCTAAATTAAAACTTTCATTTGTTTCCATACTCATAATAATACCAGTAGGTATTTCCATAAGTATCCCGAAGAGCATTCTGCTTTTCTGTCTCATTAGCATATTTGTGATCCATCTGCTGGAAATCCTCAAAGTCTGTATCCATCACATTATCGTGATAAACGATACTTGGATTACTGCGGCGATGCGTATAAAGAACCAACGCTTCCTTATAATGAACAGGCAGTTTGCCCGAAGTTACTTTATAATGTTTCTGCACCTCTGCTACGAACTTGTCTAGTTGCTTGTCTAGCAAGAGTGCACAAAGCTGATAGTCAACAGGCAGACGATACTTGAGATGATGTTTAACCATCCATGCCGAAGGTTTCTGCATCCATTTTGGCGCCTTCCACATCATAGCCTTCACGGTTACGCTATCCGGCATCATCGCCTTACTTCCACCTACCAGCGGATAAGTAAAGAGACGGCTGCCCAGCTCGCCTGTTTCGTTGAGACAGGCTATACGGAGCATTGTCAGCGAAGAATCTGTTTTCAGAGATTTTTCACCTACTTCCAAAGCTTTTTCATACTGTTTTTCTTTCATCAGATGTTCCATGCGCATACGTTCATGAAACAGCCGATCATTGCTAGCAACAAAGTTGACAAGCAATATCATCACCAGCATCTGGAGCAGATTCACCCACATATAGCGGGAGAACCAGCCGTTGCTGTGAGGCTCTGTTTCTATCGGCTCCAACTGGCGGGCTATCCATATCAATCCGCCCCATAGAATCAGACAGAGTGGCAAGATAATCCACCACGCCCCCAGCGAATGATAACGGTCGATATCAACGGGGATATCGGTAATCATCGTCAGGATGAGGAACGAAGGGAAATAAGTAAGCCCGTGGAAACGGCGTTTCACACGGGTTACCGCGTACACTCCCACTTGCAGCAGATAGAGTACGAGCGTGATAAGCAGTGGAGCCAGCGTGTAACTGTAGTTGGTCAAACCGCCTGAGAAAACATGCTGAGCCACTGCCAGTACGTCTGCCTGGTAAAATGCCAGGTAGACGTAGGTAAATGGGATAAAGATGATAGCACAGGCGATTTGCATCTTCGCAGTACTACTCCTTTTATTTTTCATAAATCAATCTATTAATTTTTCTTCAGCACCAAAGCTGTACGAGCTGGCAGATAAAGTTTCAGCCACTCCTTACGGTCTTTCACATAAAGTGGATCGTAATTAGTCAGATGCGTCATCGTGTCATCATTCAAGCCATTACCGCCGAAATCCTTGCTGTCAGAATCAAGCACTACGCTGTAGGAACCGGTTGGAACCAGGAAGCCATAGTCGGTGAAAGAGCGGGTTGGCGAGAAGTTAAACACGAAGAGCAGATCGCCACGCATAAAGGCGAGAACCTGATCGCCATCATTATGCCAGATTTCTACAACTGGTGTCTTGTTAAAATTCTTGTCGCTTGTAATCGTCTTGAGCATTTCTCGGTCGAAATCTCCAAGATAGTGGTAGCAGAGTTCATGATTATCTACCAGATTCCACTGCCTGCGGGCGTATTTATAGCTCCAGCCATTACCCTCGCGAGGGAAATCAATCCACTCTGGGTGACCGAACTCATTACCCATGAAGTTGAGATAACCGCCATTGATTGTAGAGGCGGTAACCAGACGGATCATCTTATGCAGAGCAATACCACGATGAACCATTTCGTTTTCATCGCCCTTCTTGAAATGCCAGTACATATCGGCATCAATCAGACGGAAGATGATGGTTTTATCGCCCACCAATGCCTGGTCATGACTCTCACAATAAGAGATGGTTTTCTCATCCGAACGGCGGTTCTTTACCTCCCAGAAGATGCTGGATGGTTTCCAGTCTTCATCCTTCTGTTCCTTGATGGTCTTGATCCAATAATCTGGAATATTCATCGCCATGCGATAATCGAAACCATAACCGCCATCCTCAAACTTGGCAGCCAGGCCCGGCATTCCGCTCACCTCTTCGGCAATCGTAATGGCATGCTTGTTAACCTCGTGAATCAGACAGTTGGCAAGGGTAAGATAGCAGATGGCATTATCATCCTCATGACCATTGAAATAATCGCCGTAGTTGCAGAATGCCTCACCCAAACCATGACTGTAATAGAGCATGGATGTTACACCATCAAAACGGAATCCGTCGAAATGGAACTCATTAAGCCAGTACTTGCAGTTGCTCAGCAGGAAGTGGATGACTTCATCCTTTCCATAGTCGAAGCAGAGACTGTCCCAAGCCGGATGCTCATGACGGTCGCCAGGATAGAAATACTGGTTAGGATCGCCAGCGAGATTACCCAGTCCTTCCACCTCGTTCTTTACGGCATGAGAGTGAACGATGTCCATGATGACGGCAATACCATTCTGGTGAGCTGTATCAATGAGATCCTTCAACTCTTCAGGAGTTCCGAAGCGGCTACTTGCAGCAAAGAAACTGCTTACATGATAGCCGAAGGAGCCATAATACGGATGCTCCTGGATAGCCATAATCTGAATGCAGTTGTAACCATCCTTGATGATACGTGGCAACACATTCTCCTTAAATTCTATGTAAGTGCCAACCTTCTCAGCATCCTGTGCCATACCGATATGGCATTCATAGATGAGCAGAGGTGCCACATTTGGTCTGAAGGTTTTCTTCTTCCATTTATATGGTTCCGGATTCCAAACCTGAGCAGAGAAAATCTTGGTCTGGTCGTCCTGTACTACGCGCTGTGCCCATGCTGGAATACGCTCGCCTTCACCACCTTCCCAATGAACTTTCATCTTGAAGAGATCGCCATGTTTCATCGCTTTCTCCGGAAGTTTGAGTTCCCAGTTGCCGGTATTCTTTACTCTTTTAGCACGATACTTTTCGGTTTCCTGCCAGTTGTTGAAGTCACCTATCAGATAGATGTCTGTAGCATTAGGTGCCCACTCACGGAACACCCATCCACGGGTAGTCTTATGCAGTCCGAAATACTCGTATCCATTGGCAAAATCGTTCAATGTCTGTTTGCCGTTATTAGTCAGCTGACCGAGTTTCCAGAGTGCATGGTCGTGTCGGCCCTTGATGGCATTCTCATAGTCTGCCAGATATGGGTCGTTCTTCACGAGTCCGATATGCTTTACCACAGCCTTCGCTGCCTTTTTTGCAACTGGTTTCTTTGCAGTTGCCTTTTTAGTTGCAGCCTTCTGGGCTGCAGTTTTCTTTTCTGTTGCCATATATCATGATTTTAGATGATTACTCTATATTATTCTTCTTTAATTTTATCTTGAAGATTTCTTCTTTAATTCTTAATCTTGAAGATAGCCTTGTGGATATCACCACTACCGATGCATGGCTGATGACCATCTTGTGGCCAGAAGATAGCAAACTGACCTGGCTTGCAGGTAACGAGCGTCTGCGCTTTCACACCAGGATACTTGGTTACATCCTTAGCCTCGTTATATTCCACTTCAGGAAGATCAGCAAGAGGAGTATAGCCATAAGTCTCCTCGTTGTCAAGAGGAATCTGAATATCAATCATCTTGCGATGTGTTTCAAGAACAGCATCTTCCTCGCTTTTTCCGTGAGCTGTCGTTATATTAACAAAGAGGTTACTCTCCTTGATAAAATGCTTACCGTCCTCCAATTTAGAGAGGTCATTATCTTTGATAAACTTCACTACATCAGCGAAGAGCGGATTGAGAGAAACATATTTCTCCAGATTGTCTAAAGTATCTACTACCATAATTCTAGTTTAAGCTTTGAGATTTGAACATTTACTTTTAACTTTGAGATTTGAAAACAGAACATTGAACATTCAATATTCAACATTATAATATGTTTTTTTTCTCATTATTTAAAATATTAAGGTTCTCTATCTCGTTATTTATAATTTCTTTGTATTTTTCTAATTTTCTGAAGAGATTAGTCTTCAAATCGTTTGCCGTTTTCGTAGGCTCCCTTGGCTGTAACCTGTCCGTTGCGGTCTTTTTCTACAAATCTTCCGTCACGCACATCGTTACGATAGGTTCCTTCGAAACGCTTACCGTTTTTATCTTCTTCTATGCAAGGTCCCTGGCGCTTGCCTTTGTGATAGGCACCCTTGAATCTTCTGCCATCAGCATAATGAATCACGACATTACCATCAACTAGACCATTCTTGAACTCACCTTCAAACACGTCACCGTTCTTCTTGGTCAGTTTGCCCCTGCCGTGCTGCAGATCATCCTTCCAGTCGCCTACATAGATATCGCCATTCTTCCAGATGAAGGTACCCTGACCGGTACGCAGGCCATCCTTAAACTGTCCGTTATACTTGGCGCCCTTTGCAGAGCGGAAGATGCCTATACCCGTGCGTTCTCCCTGCACATAATCGCCTTCATAAATGTCGCCATTATGAAATTTATAGATACCCTTTCCGTCCTGGATATCATCCTTCCAGTCGCCGATATACACATCGCCATCAGCATATTTGAAAGTTCCTTTTCCTGAGCGCTGGTTGTCTAGCCACTGACCGTCATAAGTAGTTCCGTCTCCCCAGTTGAAGAAGCCGTTTCCATTCTTCATATCGTTCATCCACTGGCCTTTATACTGTGCGCCATTGGCATAAGTATAAACGCCACGTCCCTGACGCTTGTCCTTATACCAGTCGCCGTCATATTTATCACCATTATAATAGAACATGACGCCATGACCATGCTGGTAATCGCGGAACCAGAGGCCTACATATTTGTTGTTGTTCTGGAAATAGTAGGTGCCTTTACCATGCTGTTGGTCCTGCATCCACTGTCCCTCATACTTTTCGCCATCACTGAAGGTATAAACGCCATAACCTTCGCGTTTACCTTTCATATAAGAGCCTTCGTAGGTATCCCCATTCTTATAGATGGTAGTACCTTTTCCCTGCGGCTTTCCGCTCACCATTTCTCCTTTAAACTGACCTCCGTCACGGGTGATGCAAGAGCCTAGCGATATCTTCTGGGCTGAGGCATCAACCGATGCCATAGCCAAAGCCAAGGCAAGGAAAAAACACTTGCTCCGACAGGACAATTTGGTATGTTGTTTCTTATTGTATTTCATATTCTACAGTTATAGTCTGACTTATCAATCCCCAAAGTTACGGTTTTTTCCTCAAATAGCCAAATAGATTAAACAAATTTAAGGTAAAATCATGAAAATAGATTTTTATCTGAAAAAATCTGCAGCTTGATACAATAAACAAACACAATTTTCGTTTTTACGAAAATCGAGAATTAAATCACTAAAACAGTAAAATTATGATTTTAAATTGCGCCATCATAGATGAAGATCCAGAAGCTTTGCAACTCCTGGAACAGTATATAGAGAAAACTCCGACCCTGCATTTGATCGGAGCCTACAAAAGTGCGATAGATGCTGTAGACGGCATCCATCACAACCATCTCGACATACTTTTTCTCGCCATCCACATGCAGCAGATCAGTGGTCTGGAATTTGCAAAGGTTGTACCCAAGAACGTGAAGATTGTCTTCACCACCGCATTCAAAGAGTATGCCATCGAAGCCTACAAAGTGAATGCATTCGACTATCTGCTCAAGCCCATCACCTACGATGACTTTATGGGATCATGCCAGAAAGTCTTCGAAAGCTACATGCAGGACGATAACTACAACCCTATCAAGCGCGACGGTTTTCTGGTGGTAAAACGAGATTATAAATGCGTAAGAATCCCGATAGATGATATTCTGTTTGTTGACTGCGACAAAGACTACATCCGTTTCCATCTTGAGGGCAGGCCTAACATCAGAACCCTGGGCAACCTCAAACAGTTGGAAGAAAGGTTGCCAAGAGAGAAATTCAAGCGTGTACACCGTTCGTTCCTTGCCAACATGACAAAGTTTGATACGGTAGACCAGCAGCACATTACCTATGGCGACCAGAGCATTCCGATATCAGAAACCTACTTTGAATTTATCAAGAAATATCTGGAAGACCATTCTCTATGATGGTCTTCCAAATCATTTTATCCTACCTTTCTTATAATATCTGCAATGGTGATGATATTAGGATAGAAGCTCCATGTGCCAACAGGAAATCGTGATCTCTGAATCCCCAAAGAACAGAGATACAAGGCATTCCACTGTTCTTTGCCGTCATCACATCCACGTCGCTGTCGCCGATATATACCGCCCTTTCTCTATCCGCATGCAGCTGTCGCAAGGCTTCGTTTACGGTATCTGGAGCCGGTTTTTTCTTGATATTCTCCTGCTCTCCTATCGCCACATCTACCAGGTCGCCGAAGAAATGGCGGCAGATTTCCTGGGTAGCTGCATAAAATTTGTTGCTTACGACCGCAATGTTCTTTCCCCTATTCTTCAGTTCCTCCAGCATCTCCATCACGTCCGGATAAGGTTTCGTATTATCCATATTGTGCACCATATAATGCTGGCGGAAATCCTGCAGGGTTTTCTCAAACTTCTCATTCTCCAATCCTCCTGGCACGGCACGTTCCATCAGTTTCTTCACCCCGTTTCCTACAAACATGCGTACCTCCTCCAGCGTACGTTCAGGCATCCCGTTCAGTTTCAGCGCATAATTGCAGCTTGCAGCCAGGTCGTGGAGAGAAGAAATCAGGGTTCCGTCAAGATCGAAGATATAGGTATCGAAATTGAACTGGGCATGAACCGGAACCCTCTTGATGCGGAACTCACCGCCGTGTAGCACATAAACATCCTGATGGTATACACGGATTTCACCCTGAGGAGTTCCCTGTCCACCAGCCTGTGCATTACCCGAAATGCCAAAGATTCTGTTATCCCCAAATTCCCATCTCTTCAGTTTCTGGGTCTGTGCATCAATCACCACATATTTATATTCTATCGGCTCATCGATAGCCTGCACATTCACAGATATTTCCCAGTCCTTGCCATGATTGTTCTGCATCTTCAAGAAATGAGCCGGATTCCATTTGCCCAACGTAGGATGATTTCCCAACAGAGCTACAGCCTCACCCTCATAGAGTTTCGGGGCATGAATCTTGAAGATGATAGTACGGTCGAAGAGAGGCAGACGCGCTGGCTTGACATCAGTAAACTTTACCTGCTGCAATACGAAGGCATTTTTTTCCACGTAAGGATTATCCTCCTCCAGCCAATAGTCCTGAAAATAGAAATTCTTACTCTCATCAAAAACATATTGGCGGGCAGAAGCGAGCGATTCCCTACGCAGCACCTTTCCCTCAGCATCTTTCACACAGTAGCAGTACGCCACAGCTACGAAAGGGTGATGACGGTTCTGCCTTGACGCCATTTCCACCTCCCAGTGATAACCATCCCGGGTGGTCATCGGCAAGTCCATCGTATCTTGATAGCCGTCTGCGGCGGCAAAAGTTAATTCTACATGCAGGGCATGACCCCACTTGGCAGCATACGCTATCGAAAACTTCATTTTCATAATCCTTTTATAATAATGTGCCCGAAAGCACCGATACACATGTTGATTCTCAATGTCAAGTGCAAAGGTAACAAAAAAGCAGACACAACGGATAAAGAAAGATGACAATTAACCTATTTTAAATTCCTATACTTTGCTATTTCCCATTTTTACTGTACTTTTGCACCCGAAAAATAACAAACAAGAAGAATATGAAAAAGAAAAAATCATTTTCTAAGCTCTATCTGTATGGTGCTATAGGCTGCATCGCAGTCATCGCCATCGTGGGCTACATCTACTGTTTCTCTTCCTTCTCGAAGAGCAGCAACACCGAGTATGTTTACATCGACAGCGATGATAACATCGACTCTGTATACAACAAGCTCCGCCCGTTTGCCAAGAGCATTCCGTTTCAGGCATTCAAGACCCTGACCCTCCATTCCGGCTATGCCGATCATATCCGCACCGGCAGATACGCCATTGCTCCGGGCGATGGTGCCCTCAAGACATGGCGCCACATGAAGAACGGTTTGCAGGAACCGGTTAGCCTTACCATCCCTTCGGTCCGCACGCTCGACAAACTCTCTGATGAGATTGGCAAGAAGATGATGTTTGGCAGCAACGACCTCTACCATGCCCTGCGCGACGAGAGCGTCTGTCAGAAGTACGGTTACGATACTGCCACCATCGCCTGCATGTTCGTACCTAACACCTACGATCTCTACTGGAACATCTCGGTAGATAAATTTCTGGAGCGCATGAAGAAAGAAAGCGACAAGTTCTGGAACTTTGAGCGCACCGAAAAGGCAAAGGCTATGAAGCTGACACCGGTTGAGATCATCACCCTTGCCAGCATCGTGGACGAAGAAACAGCGAACAACGGCGAGAAACCGATGATAGCCGGCATGTATTATAACCGTCTGATGCTTCGCAATGCCGAATATCCAGAGGGAATGCCATTGCAGGCCGATCCTACCATTAAATATGCCTGGCAGCGATTCGACCTCAAGCGCATCTACAACAACCTCCTGTCTATCAAGAGCCCGTATAATACCTACAAGAACCCAGGTTTGCCACCGGGGCCTATCCGTATTCCGAGCGTAGCAGGTATCGATGCCGTCCTCAACCATGTGCATCACGATTACCTCTACATGTGTGCCAAGGAGGATTTCAGCGGCACTCATAATTTTGCCCGCACTTACGATGAGCACCTGCAGAATGCAGCCAAATATTCTAAGGCACTCAACGAAAGAGGTATCAAGTAAGATAAGGAAACAAGAAAGGTAAAAATGAGTCAGAAAACTTGCAAAGCGTTAGTGATTTTACAAGTTTTCTGACTTTTTATTTGGTAGTCTAACAAAATAGTTGTAAATTTGCAGCCGAAAACTTACCAATTTAAAATAAGGAATAAATACATGAACAGAACGATTATTACAGTAGTGGGCAAGGATACCGTTGGTATCATCGCCAAGGTATGTACCTATTTGGCAGAGAACAGTATCAACATCTTGGATATCTCTCAGACCATCGTACAGGAGTATTTCAACATGATGATGATCGTAGACATGGGCAAGATGCAGAAAACTTTCGAGGAAGTAGCCGATGAACTCACCAATGTTGGTAAGGCTATGGGCGTGCAGATCAAATGCCAGCGCGAGGAAATTTTCAATATGATGCACAGAATTTAAAAAGCAAACAATATGATCAATATATCTGAGGTTATCGAAACCAATAAGATGATAGAGCAGGAGAATTTCGATGTGCGTACCATCACCATGGGTATCAACCTTTTGGATTGCGCATCTACCGATCTCGATGAGCTCTGTCAGAACATTCATAATAAGATTACACGTCTGGCAAAGAACCTGGTGAAGACCGGCGAAGAAATCTCCAAGGAGTTTGGTGTGCCTATCGTCAACAAGCGTATCTCCATCACTCCTATCTCACTGGTAGGCGGTTCTGCCTGCAAGACTACCGACGATTACGTGAAGATTGCCAAGACCCTCGACCAGTGTGCCAAGGAGCTCGGTGTCAACTTTCTGGGCGGCTATTCTGCCATCGTAAGCAAGGGTATGAGCAAGAGCGATGAGCTCCTTATCCGTTCTATCCCTCAGGCGATGGCACAGACCGATTTTGTCTGCAGTTCTGTCAATGTGGGTTCTACCAAGACCGGTATCAACATGGATGCTGTCCGCCTGATGGGCGAAATCGTAAAGGATACAGCCGAAGCAACCAAGGACAGAGGTTCTCTGGGTTGCGCCAAGCTCGTTGTTCTCTGCAATGCGCCAGACGACAATCCGTTCATGGCTGGTGCCTTCCATGGTGTTTCTGAGGCCGATGCGGTAGTGAGTGTCGGTGTCAGCGGTCCTGGCGTTGTAAAGTATGCATTGGAGAAGGTAAAGGGCGAAAGCTTCGAGGTTCTTTGCGAAACCATCAAGCGCACCGCCTTCAAGATTACCCGTGTAGGTCAGTTGGTAGCCAAGGAGGCTTCACGCCGTCTGAACGTACCTTTCGGCATCATCGATCTTTCATTGGCTCCTACCCCAGCTATCGGTGATAGTGTAGCCGATATTCTCGAGCTCATCGGTCTTGAGCATGCCGGTGCTCCTGGTACCACAGCAGCTCTTGCACTCCTGAACGACCAGGTTAAGAAGGGCGGTATCATGGCTTCTTCTTATGTAGGTGGTTTGAGCGGTGCCTTCATCCCTGTCAGCGAAGACCAGGGCATGATTAACGCTGTAGAGGCAGGTGCGCTTACCATTGAGAAACTGGAAGCGATGACCTGTGTCTGCTCAGTAGGTTTGGATATGATTGCCATCCCTGGCGATACTCCAGCCACCACCATTTCCGGTGTCATTGCCGACGAGGCTGCCATCGGTATGGTTAACCAGAAGACTACCGCCGTACGTATCATCCCTGTTGTGGGCATGAAGGTAGGCGACAATGTAGATTTTGGCGGTTTGCTCGGTCATGCTCCAATCATGCCTGTAAACCCATTCTGTTGCGAGGCATTCGTAAACCGTGCCGGTCGTATTCCGGCTCCAATCCACAGTTTCAAGAATTAAACTGTTTTGATTCAAAATACCAATCCCCCATCCTGCTTTCTCAAGCGGGCTGGGGGATTTTTTCATTGTATAATCACTTATCTATCTTCTAAAGCGGTTCATCATGGCAAAACATAGGTGGATAGATACTCAGAAACATCAACTACAGATATTTAAATCCAATCCTTAAATAAGACGGAAGCTCCCCCAAAAGTCAAAAGAATCGGGAAAAATAAAGGGTGAGACTTCTCCCACCCTTTATCTGATATTATAAAAAAAGTTTGTCTAAAGTAAATTACAAACGTTTAAAGTTTTTTCAGCTCTTCTTTCCATGCAGAATAAGCCTCGAGATAAGCAGAACGGTTAGCCTCATCAGGATCTATGACTGCAAGTTTCTTCAATGAAGCAAAAGCCTCATTATGATCCTTATAGATACCGGCACCAATACCAGCACCCTTAGCAGCACCTGCACTACCATCTGTCTCATAAAGTTCGATAGTAGCACCACTCACACCCGCCAAGGTATCTCGGAACAACGGACTGAGGAACATATTAGCCTTACCTGCATGAATATTCTTGATATCCATACCCATTTGCTGCATGATTTCCATTCCATAGCAGAAACTGAAGACGATACCCTCTTGTGCTGCACGAACAATATGAGCACGATTATGCTTATTAAAGCTGATGCCACGAATAGAACAACCAACTTCCTTATTCTCTAATACACGCTCAGCTCCATTACCAAATGGGATAATCTTAACACCATCACTACCTATTGGCACAGAAGCTGCAAGATCATTCATATCCGCATAGCTTACATCTGGAGTGATATTTCGATGAACCCACGCATTCAAGATACCAGTTCCATTGATACACAACAATACACCAAGACGGTCAAGGTCTGTAGTATAATTAGCATGAGCAAAAGTATTGACACGGCTCTTTGGATCATAGTTAACATCACCCAATACACCATATACAACTCCTGATGTACCTGCAGTACTTGCAATTTCACCCGGATTGAACACATTCAGACTCACAGCATTATTTGGCTGGTCACCCGCACGATAAGATATTGGTGTACCTTCTTTCAGACCAAGTTCTTCAGCTGCCGCTTTACTTACTACACTCTGTACAGAGAAAGTAGGAACAATATCAGCCAGAATGCTTTCATCAAAGCCAAAGTAATCAAGCAGGAATTTAGCAGGCTTTTTCTGGTTGAAGTCCCACATCATACCTTCAGAAAGACCACTGATAGTAGTCTTAACTTCACCTGAAAGTTTCATTGCCAGATAATCACCAGGAAGCATAATCTTATCAATCTTATCAAACAGTTCCGGTTCATTATCCTTTACCCAAGCAAGTTTAGATGCAGTAAAGTTTCCAGGAGAATTGAGCAGATTCCGCAAGGAGAAGTCCTCACCTAAATCATGAAAAGCCTTCTCGCCATAAGGTACGGCACGAGAGTCGCACCAGATGATACTAGGACGCAAAACTTGCTGATTCTTATCAACACAAACCAAGCCATGCATCTGGTACGAGATACCAATAGCAAGGATATCTTCACCCTTGGCACCAGATTCTGCCATGATTTTCCTGAGCGCCAGCTTAGCATTATCCCACCACATCTGAGGATCCTGCTCTGCCCAACCGGTCTTTACAGCCATAATGGGTGCTTCATGATCCGGATAGAATGCAGAAGCTACGATTTCTCCATTGTCAACATCAGTAAGCGAAGCCTTTACAGAACTTGAGCCTACGTCAAAACCTAATAAATATCTACTAGCCATAGTTTATTCGTTTATATGTTTATTGTTTAACTTTTATCATTTTTATAAAGTCTACATATATTATACGAACATACGACAACATTCCCCTCATAAAAAAAATAATTTAGAACATATTCTCATCAAAAAGACTTTGAGGAGTACTATTGTCAGCCTTGTCCTCCTCTTCATTACTATTTTCTAATACAGAAGAAGAAAAATTGAGCATCAGTTGCTGTACGGCCTTTGAATCAAAATTAACATGATATACACCATACCCCTTACCTTTTTCTATAAGCGAGTGTGGGTCTTTAGCGCATCTGGTGAGATATTGCGTAACATAGCTATGAACATCCCTGTAATTCAGAGGTGTAAAAATCGAATTACAGGAATTATATACATGGCGAGCTATTTTTTCTACTTTCAACCCTTTTGCACCCGCAGCCAAAAGAACATTGAATATCTCCTGATCAAGTTTCATATAATAATCATAACATTCGTCCTCTTTCAAGAGAGAAGACACAAAAAGAAAAAACCGCGGTTACTCACTAACAAGCAACCGCGGCTCTTTGAAAAATAAACCTTATTTAAGCGAGAGCAACCTTGTTGTCCTCATCCTTAATCTTACCCTCTTTGAAGAGCCAACCGATACCAAGGATTACCTCCTCTGTACTGATCTTTGCAGCCCTAGCAATTTCTGCTACCGTGAGAGCCTTTTCTGAAGCTGCCAATGCCTGATATACATCACCAGCTCTAAAACCTGCGTTCTCTGCGTTCAAGTAAAGAACGTCCTTCTTTGCTGCAGGAGCCTTCTTTGCTACTGGAGCCTTCTTTGCTGCTGGCTTCTTTGCAGCAGTCTTAGTTGTCGCTTTCTTTTCTACCATGTTTTAAGAATTTTATGATTCTATTGAGCCTCATTTCGTCAGCTCAACCTTAATATCTGCTGCAAATTTATAACTTTTATTTCGAAATAGTGTTAGAAAAATAGAAAAAACTACTACTTATAAACAAAAGTGCTGCATTTCTTGATTTACGTCAAGAAGTGCAGCACTTTATTTACTAAAAATCAATTACTTATTATAAATCATTGAATTTTTCTCAAGGCATTTTACGCATACTCTTTTTATGGAGTGAATACCTTTGTTTCTCTATTTTTATTCAGCCTTCAAATCAAGTTTGATTTCCAATTCATCCAACTGCTTAGGGTCAAGTTCAGAAGGAGCATCGAGCATAACATCACGACCTGAGTTGTTCTTTGGGAAGGCAATACAATCGCGAATACTGTCGAGACCAGCCATAATGCTGACGAAACGGTCCAAACCGAAAGCAAGACCTGCGTGAGGTGGTGCTCCATACTTGAAAGCATTCATCAAGAAACCGAACTGGGCCTCAGCACGCTCTGGAGTAAAGCCGAGAAGCTCGAACATCTTCTCCTGCAACTGAGTATCATGGATACGGAGAGAACCTCCACCTACTTCGATACCATTGCAAACAAAGTCGTATGCCTTGGCACGAACCTGCTCAGGATGCTCATCGAGCAATGGGATATCATCAGGATTTGGCATAGTGAATGGATGGTGCGTAGCCATCAGGCGCTGCTCCTCATCGCTCCACTCAAAGAGAGGGAAGTCAATAATCCAAAGACACTTGAATACGTTCTTATCACGAAGACCAAGACGGTCACCCATTTCCAAACGCAAAGAGCAAAGCTGAATGCGTGTCTTGTTAGCATTATCACCGCTCAAAATCAAAACGAGGTCACCATCCTTGGCTCCCATTACGGTCTTGATTTCAGCAAGTTCCTCTGGAGAATAGAACTTATCTATGCTACTCTTTACGGTACCATCAGCATTATACTTGATATATACCAAGCCCTTGGCTCCAACCTGAGGACGCTTAACAAAATCGGTCAATTCGTTCAACTGCTTACGGCTATAATCAGCACAACCTGGAACACAGATACCGCCAATATACTTAGCCTCATCGAATACAGAGAAATTACCCTTACCTGTGAAAGCATCTTTCAACTCAACAAATTCCATACCGAAGCGCAAGTCTGGCTTATCGCTACCGAAACGGCGCATAGCATCGTGCCAGGTCATCTGCTCCAATTTAGGAAGTTCTACACCACGAATCTCCTTAAACAAATGGCGAGCCATTTCCTCGAAAAGGTTGATGACATCATCCTGATCAACAAAACTCATTTCACAGTCAATCTGTGTAAACTCTGGCTGACGGTCAGCACGAAGATCCTCATCACGGAAGCACTTGGCAATCTGGAAATAGCGGTCGAAGCCAGCAACCATCAAGAGCTGCTTTAAAGTCTGAGGACTCTGTGGAAGAGCGTAGAACTGACCTGGATTCATACGGGAAGGAACAACAAAGTCGCGGGCTCCCTCTGGTGTACTACCAATAAGAACAGGAGTTTCAACCTCCATGAAGTTCTGTGCATCGAGGAAGTTACGAATCAAGATGCACATACGATGACGCAACTCCAGATTTTTGCGCACTGCAGGACGACGCAAATCAAGATAACGATACTTCATACGGATATCATCACCACCATCAGTATTATCTTCGATAGTGAAAGGAGGGGTCTGACTCTGAGAGAGGACATTGAGTTCCTTCACCAGGATTTCGATGTCACCAGTATCCATTTTAGGATTCTTGCTCTGTCGTTCACTTACTACACCCTTTATTTGAATGCAGAATTCACGACCTAGCTTGTTAGCTGCATCACACAAGTCTTTGTTATCAGCCTCGTTGAAGACCAACTGTGTGATACCATAACGGTCGCGCAAATCGACGAATGTCATACCACCCATCTTCCTTGAGCGCTGTACCCAACCGGCAAGTGTCACTTCCTTGCCGGCATCAGAGAGACGTAACTCTCCACACGTATTACTTCTGTACATACCTTATTATATTATATTATTATTTTCCAAAGTGCAAAAGTACAACAAATAACGGAAAGGACAAAATAAAATCGCGAAAATATTATTAAAAATATCTTCGCGACCTTATTAATGTGACCAAAAGTCACATAAATACATATTAAATAGTTTTATCTCTACTTTTTTAGAGATTTATTTCTTCATCCGTCTGAATGCCTGCCGATGGAACCGTTCCTCTGCCTTGATGACACTGAACACCTTATTAGGTGGCAAGATGGTCATAAATCTAGAATGATACTCTTGCTGCAACTGTTTCAACTGAATATCCAACTCATCCTGTCTTCTGATAGCTTCGGCACATGCCTCATTATCATTCGGGTTCACATGACGGAATCGGCGCATTTCATCGAATATCATACGCATTTTCTTACCCATCTGTCTATATACCGGGAAGAATTTAGCAGCTTCTCTCGGCGTAAGACAGGCATTAGTCGTAATAAACTGTTCTAGTTCTGCCTGAAACCTTTTAGGATCAAATCCATTATGATGTTTTCTACCCTGAGGCTGTGAAGCAAGTGAAACCAAGCTAATCATCAGCATAGCTAACAGCGCAAGAAACCTATGTTGCATTATTTTTCTCATACCTTATCTTTTTTTTATCTTTATCTGTAGACAAAAAGAAATACCAACCATTAATTTTCTGCAATCAGCGATGCATAGATAGTTTCATTATCCATCATCGTATAATCAGCCATCTCATTAAAAGTAGCATCTTCATTATTATTCACAGCAGCTTTCTGAACCATATGGTCCACATGTGCCATAGCAGGCTTACTGCTTCCCGTATATTTCAGCGCCAGTACCGAACCACCTCCCATCACAGCCAAAACAGCAACAGCCGCCGCAATCTTTCGAATCGGCATACGCTGCCATAAGCTAGGCTGCATGTGAATGATGCGGGGTTCCTGCTCCGGCAAATTTGCCATCACCCTATCCGTCAGCTGGTCGAAATAACCAGCCGGCACCTGGAAATGGTTTTTCTTACCAAAACGGCTATTCAATATATTGTCTTCTTTTAACATATTCCTCATTCCTTTCTTTTATACTTTATTAAATAGACGAAAACTAACCGAAAAGGTTTAATCCTTACGATTGAAAAAGTCGGTTATTTTTTTCACAGCAAGATGATAGGATGCCTTCAAAGCTCCTTCAGTTGTTGACAGCACCTTACTCATCTCTGAATATTTCATATTATCATAATATTTTAGAGTGAAAACTGTGCGCTGAACATCGGGCAGCTGGGCTACAGCCTCTTGCAATTCTGCCTGAATCTGGTCTCCATCAAAATAATCGTCTGCCAGAAGACGAGAAGCCAAGCCCGGCTCGTCTTCGGTACTGATATTTACCATCTGCTTCTTGCGTCTCAAGAAATCAAGCGCTTCGTTAATTGCTATACGGTAGAGCCATGTTGAGAGCGAAGACTTTCCCTGAAACGAATCCAGATTGGTCCAAGCCTTAACAAAGGCATTCTGCAACACATCATCAGCATCATCATGATCTAAAACAATATGGCGAACCTTCCAATACAACGGCTCGCTATACTGACTTACCAGTACAGCAAAGCCTTCGCGTTGGGTCTTAGGATCCCTAATCATCGCCAAGAGTTCTTTATCGTTTATCATTGCTTTTACAAATGTGTTGTTTATAGATATTTTCTCAACATATCGAATATTATCGCATCAAATCCATACACATCAGAATAATCAGCTATTCTGCCTCCTGCTAACGGATAGAGTGTATAATAGGTTATGAAGAGAGGAACTTGAGGATTAACCTTTACGTTATTCACAACAAGTTTTTTATTGGCTAGCGAATCTGCTGTCATCGAATAGTATATCTTTTCCTTCAGTTTCTCGTTTTTGTCAGCCAATAGAAAGACAGCGAAATCGTACGGTTTTTCTATTCTGATACATCCATGCGATACTCCTCTATCCTCTTGTCCAAACACGCCCTTACTGTTAGTATCATGCAGGAAGACCGAGAAATTATTATCAAAACGGAAGATGATTCTTCCCAGAGCATTCCCCTTTCCGCCCCGCTGGGCGATGCCATAAGCACCAGAAATAAGCATAGATCGAGTTACTCTGTTTAAGTCAACCTCCTTACCTGTTGCCACTTCCCTTACATAGTAGTTACGCGCGCGAAAATAGCCATGATTCCCCACCCGGTGTATCATATCATGGAGAACGATACTACGGGGAACAAACCATTGAGGATTCAACTCCATACGTTTGATATGACTGTTCAATATCGGGGTTTTGGTTTTACTGGCTCCACATCCTATGCGCATCGAGAGCGTATCCTGATGATCAATAGCCAACAGATGGAACGATGGTATATTGACAACCACATATTTTTCGTGTTGCCAGGGATTATCATACTGTCTCCAGCGGCAACGTTCCATGTTGCAGAGAATTTTGATTCTCATCGCCTTGCCCAGTCCTCCAGCCTTCAATTTCTCCAGCAGTTGATAATAGAAAGGATTCTTAGGCTGTACTTCTTTCAGGAAGGAAGCCACCGAGTCGCATCTAACCATTTGCATAGCCTTCTGATAGAACGCATCATCTGCATGAGCCATTTTTACATCAAACAGACCTCTGAACCTAACGGGTCTCTTGCTACTATCATAAGGATTGGGAGCAAGAGTATCTAAACGATTGAAAACAAAACTAGGATTCATAAATCCAAAGTTCTGCCCCATCGTATATCTGAAGTAAGCTTTGGTCAAGCGATACTCCAGTCGGGCTATCACTTGATTTATCTGATTATCAGCTGAATCTAGATTTAAATCTCGTAACCTGTCAATATCTCGGGCAATAGCATCCACATAGAACCGACGTTTATCAAATCCCATATCCGCTACAGTACGCAGGCAAGTCACCAGGGAGTCAGCCTGACTATTTACCCCATGACGTGTAATCCAAAGCAGACTACCTTTATTCTGGTAATATCGACGGGTATGCAAATCTGCAGCATGTCGGTCTTTATCATTTCGCATGATACTATCCAACAGATTTCTTATAACCTTTGAATTAATAGCATAAGCCGAAGAACGAGAGTTTTTGAACTCATCTAACGATAACTGAAAATTGCTGTTTGGTACTTTGTCGTGGCAAGAACAAAACATCAAACAGCAAAAAATGATAAGTAACGAAGTATGAAAGAGCTTCACTTTCTGATTAAAGTTAAACGGCATTCTAAAGCCTCTATGGTACTATTAATGCTTTACGCAAATTTTGCGCGTAAAGGTATTCCCCACCTTTACAATATAGATACCATCAGCCAATGGCAAGTTTACGCGCTTGTCATTACCTTCTATGCGGAAGGTCTTGATAGTAACCCCTGCCACATTATATATTCTCACCACTTGCCCGCTAGCGCCTGTGATATGCATCACGCCCCCAGCATAGTTCAAGTTGATATCTGCCACATCAAGGTCTGCCCATTCTATGTTTCCCTCGTTGGCCATAGCATCCGAAGGAACAGAAAGTGCTAACATTGCAATTGTTAATATTGAAAGTAAAGTCCGTTTCATATATTTTCAAGTTTCGTTAAACCAATAGTTCTTTCTGCAAAGATATATAAAAAAAAGGAAACTTACCGTCTTCCCGACGATAAGTTTCCCAAAAATTAGCTTTTTTAACCTTTCAGAGGAAAAAAGAAGCCAATTCACATTATTTTCTAAAACAACCAACACTTTACATGATGCCATCAGCGCGAAGTTTCTGCTGCCATTTCCAAGCAGAAGCCAACACATCTTCAAGCTTAGCCTCAGCCTTCCAGCCGAGTACCTTGTTCGCCTTGGTGCAATCACCCCAAATTTTCTCAATATCGCCCTCTCTTCGTGGACCATACTTCCAATTCAGTTTCACACCTGTAGCTTTTTCAAAAGTCTCAACAATTTCGAGAGTTGAGTTTCCATTACCTGTACCGATATTGAAATATTCGATAGGCTCAGTCTCCTTATCAAGAACACGTGCCATAGCAGCTACATGTGCCTTAGCCAAGTCTACAACATAAATATAGTCGCGGATACAGGTTCCATCAGGAGTATCATAATCATTACCAAAGATAGTGAGTTCCTTGCGGATACCCATAGCTGTCTGAGTAACGTATGGAATCAGATTGTTTGGCACACCATTTGGCAACTCACCAATCTCAGCAGAAGGATGTGCACCTATAGGATTGAAATATCTCAATACAATGCTCTTGATGGCTGCACCACTATGGATATAATCAGCTATGATCTGTTCATTAATCTCCTTAGTATTGCCATAAGGTGAAGTAGCCTTCTGATGAGGAGCCTCTTCTGTTACAGGCAAATTCTCAGGCTTCGGCTGACCATAAACGGTACAAGAAGAAGAGAAGATGATACCCTTAACCTGATACTTTGGCATAAGTTCCAGGAGATTGATGAGCGATACGATATTGTTGCGATAATACATCAATGGTTTCTGTACGCTCTCGCCTACTGCCTTGCTTGCAGCAAAGTGAATGATACCCTTAATATCAGGATATTTCTGGAATACAGCCTCGGTAGCAGCCTTGTCGCGCAAGTCAACCTGTTCAAAAGCAGGGCGGATACCAGTAATCTTTTCGATACCATCGAGTACTTCAATCTTTGAGTTTGAGAGATCATCTACGATAACAACATTGTAGCCTGCCTGCTGCAACTCTACTGTAGTATGGCTACCTATGAAGCCTGTACCACCTGTAACAAGAATAGTTTGTTTCATAATCAAATATAGTTAGTTTGAAGAATTATTATATTTCTTCTGCAAAAGTACTGCAAAAATCTGAAAAAACAGAAAGATTTTTCAAAAAAATACTTTTTTCCTTTGTTTTATCTATTATTTATACTATCTTTGCAAAAGATAATAAATAGTAAAAAGGCTCTAAGAAAATGGAAAAAAACATGAAACATTATAATATAGAACAAGACATGAGATATTTGCAGTTGCTCTCTCAGTCGTTCCCTACTATAGCAGAGGCGAGCACCGAGATTATCAACCTGCAAGCCATCCTCAACCTGCCAAAGGGTACCGAGCATTTCCTTGCCGACATCCATGGTGAGTATGAGGCCTTCCTGCATGTACTGAAAAATGCATCAGGAAATATCAAGCGTAAGGTGAACGAACTCTTTGGCAATACCCTTCGCGAACAGGAGAAGCGAGAACTCTGCTCTCTTATTTACTATCCTGAGCAGAAACTGGAACTCGTCAAGCAGAACGAACCCGACATCAACGACTGGTATCACATCACCCTGCACCAGTTGGTGGCTGTATGCCGTGATGTTTCCAGCAAATATACCCGAAGCAAGGTGCGCAAATCGCTGCCATGCGATTTCTCGTATATTATCCAGGAGCTTTTGCACGAGCACACCGAAGATCATGACAAGACAGCCTATGTCAATGTTATTGTTGATACGATTATCAGCACAGGCAGAGCCGATGATTTCATCATCGCTATAGCCAACGTCATCCAGCGCCTGGCTATCGACCAGCTCCATATTCTGGGCGATATCTACGATAGAGGTCCAGGAGCCCACATCATCTTGGACAAGATGCGCCGCTACCACAGTTGGGACATCCAGTGGGGTAATCACGATGTACTATGGATGGGAGCAGCTGCCGGCAATGATGCCTGCATCTGTAATGTGATCCGTCTCTCCCTGCGATACGCCAACCTCTCGACATTGGAAGAAGGCTATGGCATCAACCTCGTACCACTCGCTACTTTTGCGATGGAAACCTACAAGGAGGATGATTGCAAAGAATTTCTGCCTAAGCTCAGCGGAGGTGCAGCAGCAATGGATGAAAAGACTCAGCGGCTCACCTCTCAGATGCACAAGGCTATAGCTGTCATCCAGTTTAAATTAGAGAGCCAGCTTTTCAAGAAGCATCCGGAATGGAAGATGAAAGACCGTTGTCTTTTTGACCATATTGATTACAGGAAAGGCAAGGTAGAGATTGACGGAAAAGAGTATGACATGACCTCATGCCACTTCCCTACCATCGATCCGGACAATCCGGACAAACTATCTGAAGAAGAGGAAATTCTGATTCAGAAACTGCATCATTCGTTTATGGTCTGCGAGAAGCTGCACAAGCATATCAAGGTTATGCTGCAGCATGGTTGCATGTACGCTATCTTCAACAACAACCTGCTTTTCCATGCTTCCTGCCCGCTCAACGAAGATGGTTCATTAAAAGAGGTAGAAATATATCCTGGCAAGAAATTCAGCGGCAGAGCCCTGATGCATCATACGGGCATGCAGATACGCACAGCTTTCCAATCAGATTCTGATCCGAATGAAAAGGAATATGCCATAGATTATTTCATCTACCTATGGTGCGGTCCTGACAGTCCGCTCTTCGACAAGAGTAAGATGGCCACCTTTGAGCGCTATTTCATTACCGATAAGGAGACTCATAAAGAAGAGAAGGGATACTACTTCCTGTTGCGCGATAACGAACAGGTTATCGACCATATTATGGATGAGTTTGGGGTAACCGGTCCTAACCGCCATATCATCAATGGGCACGTGCCCGTTCGCACAACCAAGGGCGAGAACCCTATCAAGGCAAACGGCAAGCTGATGGTTATCGATGGAGGTTTCTCTAAAGCCTACCACAACGAGACTGGCATTGCCGGCTACACCTTAGTATATCACTCCCGCGGATTTCAGCTGGTCCAGCACGAGCCATTTACGAGTATGGAAGATGCCATCAAGCAAGGTACCGACATCAAGAGTACCACACAGATTGTAGAAATGTCGAACCGCCGAATGCTGGTAGCCGACACAGATATAGGTTGCGAACTCCGTAAGCAGATAGAAGACCTGAAGGAGCTTCTCTATGCTTACCGACATGGTTTCATCAAGGAATCAGAAAGGAAGAAGTAAAAGAGGGTGTGTCATAAGTCCTGATTATGGCAGCCGAGGACGGGCTGAAAGCCCAAAAGCTCCTAGCCCAGGGCAGCGCCCTGGGTAATGTTGGTAAAAACGAAGTCGCCCTGAAAGGGCAAAAGCTTTCAATTTCAAAGCTTTTGCCCTTTCAGGGCGACTTTTTTGTATTTGTTCTAAAACCCAGGGCGCTGCCCTGGGCTAGGTGCTTCTGCCCTTTCAGGGCGTATTGGATGTAACTTATGACACACCCTTTTTTTTCAGAATTTTCTGAACCGCAATCTCAGGGTTTTACTCTTCAGTTGCATCTTACCTCCGGTCATTACCTCCTTGGCAAAATGCTCATTCAGATGATTGATGCCACAGCTACGCAAAGAATCATTCATTTCTGTTAAAAGTACATCGCCTCCATAATCTTCATGCCATTTATTACGATAAACAGATGTAATCAGCAAACTGTCGGAGGTTTGCTCAAAACGCAGATAAAATCCTCTGCCATCACTAAAATAATCATAATCAGCAACCTGAATCAGCTTATACTGGCAGCCCCAGAACACGCGCTTATCTGCAAAGTTACAAGTACCCCCTGTAGCTAAAGTATCTACCTGCTCCAGATGCCAGAAACCATCCAAATCACCATTCTGGCTTGTTTCTACCTCACATGAGCTTAGAGTGAGCATCATAACAGCAAGGGAAAGCACCCCTATTATCTTTTTCATATTTTCTATCTTATCGATTATTATTTTCTTTTCGTCAGCAAACCTCTTTTGCTGATGGTTATCTGCATACCGGCATTATGTCCCAGCATCTTTTCGCTTCCGAAATCCATCGCATAGCCTGCCTTCAACTGCCACTGATGCGGAAAATCGTAATGACCCTCTACCAGAAAACTTACATTATGATGCTTTTTTGTAAACGGGTTGCTATATGTACCCCAACCTTTCTGATAGGTGCCTAATATACGATAGCCCAACCGCTGTGTAGGCTGACCATCAAAACCCAGATGATAAGCTATGAAACGGTTGTTTCTGACATCAATACATCCGTCGTTATTATAAATAGGCGAACGGTAGAGTGGATTTCCTATCACCTGGCCCCAATGCTGCCATCCAGGATAGATGCTGTGGTTATAATAATCATCAGTACCCGCTATATGGTCTGCGATACCCGATGTACGGTCATGATTGTACGGACCACTCTGATATTTGGTATAGAGATACTCCAGCACCACATTTTTCAGCCAGCGCGAATACTTCAGATTCAGTTCGAAGCCTAGCATGATGTCCTTCAGCGAATACATGAAGAAACGGCGTTTTACTTTCTTATTCCAGTCTGCGCCCTCACCATATCCATTATAGTCGAGGAGAAACATCTGGCTGTGATCTTCGAAATAATGATCGGCATAGATGGCAGCTTTCCAACTGTCAGTGTCATAATTGATACGAATCAGCCAACTGCCCAACTGGTTGCCGGCAACATTGGCATAAGCCCCTTCACCTGCATCAGAGCCCGTTGCCGACAGCGCATGCCAGAAGCCTTTCAGATTTTTCTCGGTAGGAATCTGTACCATACTGTCACCTATTGGACGATATGCATTGCCACCAAACTGAGCAACCATTTCCAAGCCCATTTCTATGCTGAGCGGAAAGAAAGCATTCTCGTTTCCGATACGCAGAAAACCTGCTTTGCTGTGATAGAGCATGTGGTCACAATATTTAGTCTGCCGTTTCGTAAAATCATGCTGCCAGCCGTCATCCGTAGTCATACCATAAGCCAGATGACCTTTCAGTTGCAGCCAGCCTCTACCAAACGGAAGCGTCCAATATTCAGGAAGCGCCAGACGAACCTGAGGTATCGGACGGGCATTGATACCCAGACACTGGCTACCACTGGAGAGCGACTGGTTTTTTAGCTCCATCGGATATTCCTTGGCACCTGCAGTCAGCACACCATAAAGCCAGCGGGCCTCCACATAAGCCTGCTGCACCACTACATGGCTGGTATAGTTTACCGGTACCGCCACATCTACTCCATATCCTACAGCCCAGCGGCGGGCAGAATCTGCAGAAAGCGGACGAACCAGACTACCTCTGAGATAGCCGTTATTCTTCTCTAAAGAACTTAATCCATGTTTGTTTGCGTTAAGCCACAATGGGGTTTTACCTTTCGAAAACGACCCTTGCATCTCAACACCATATTGTATATCTTCCCGAAGATCTATCTTCTCCGTGCCATCCCCCTCTTGCCACATATACTGTGCCATAGAAGGGGCTGCCAGACTGCAAAGGGCAAAACATACACCTACCTTTATCTTATTCATAATTAAATCTATACTTTCAAGATAAAAACGTAATTATCTCTATTATATTGTATATATTCAGAAAAATAAAAAAAAGAGCAACACTTGCCTCTCATTTTTTTTTGAGAACAAGCATTGCTCTTTTGATTGAATTATCGTTTTATCCGAAGTTATCGTACATGATGCTCTCAGGATCTACTCCGAGAGAATCCAGATAATCTGTTACTGTCTTAATCAGCATTGGAGGTCCGCAGAGATAGTACTCGCAATCCTCTGGTGCCTCATGATCCTTCAAGTAGGTATCACGGATGCAGTTAACAGCAAATCCCTCGTAGTACTTCACACCCTGAGCATCTGCCACAGGGTCCTTGCGGTCCAATGAAAGATGGAAGTGGAAGTTAGGGAATTCCTTCTCAAGCTCCCAGAAGTCCTCAAGGAAGAATGCCTCACCCAATGCACGCGCTCCGTAGAAGAAGTGAAGCTCACGGTCGGTAGTGTGCAGGGTCTTGGTCATGTGCATAATCTGCGCACGCAATGGAGCCATACCGGCACCACCACCAATCCAGATCATCTCCTTGCCAGAAGTGAAGTTAGGATGGAAGTCACCGTAAGGACCACTCATCATTACCTTGTCGCCTGGCTTCAATGAGAAGATGTAAGAAGAAGCGATACCTGTTGGTACGTTCTGGAATCCTACCTGTGGACGTGGCAAGAATGGAGTTGTGGCGATACGTACGGTCAGGGTGATGATGTCACCCTCGTCAGGATAGTTCGCCATAGAGTAAGCACGAACGGTAGGCTCTGGATTGTGAGCCTTGAGAGAGAAGATGTTGAACTTCTTCCATGCTCCGATGTACTCCTCGCCAATGAGATCCTTGTCGAAGTCCTTGTCGTAATCGATGCAGTCGTATGCAGGAATCTTGATCTGAGCGTAAGAACCCGGAACGAAGTCCATGTGCTCGCCTGGAGGCAGAGCCACCTTGAACTCCTTGATGAATGATGAAACGTTCTTGTTGGAGATAACCTCGCACTCCCACTCTTTCACGCCCATCACACTCTCAGGCACCTTGATCTTCAGGTCGCCCTTCACCTTGCACTGGCATCCCAGGCGCCAGTGGTCCTTAATCTGTTTGCGGGTGAAGTGAGGCTTCTCAGAATCGAGAATCTCGCCGCCGCCCTCGAGCACCTGAACCTTACACTGGCCGCAGCTTGCCTTACCGCCGCAGGCAGAAGGCAGGAAGATGCCGTTCTCATTCAGCGTAGTCATCAAACTGCTGCCCTGAGGCACGTTGATGGTCTTGTCGCCATTGATTTCGATATTTACATTTCCGCTAGGGCTCAGATACTTCTTAGCCACGAGCAGGATGATAACCAGCAGGAGAATCACCACGAGGAAAACTCCGATACTAGCCAATATAAATGATGTATTACCCATATCTATAGTCCTCCTATTTTAGATTTTCAAGCCTGAGAAGCAAAGCATAGCCATTGCCATGAGGCCTACTGTGATAAATGTGATGCCGAGTCCCTGCAATGGCTTTGGCACGTCGCAATACTGCATCTTCTCGCGGATGGCTCCCATCAGCACGATGGCGAGAGTCCAACCCAATCCGGAACCTACGGCATAAACGATGCTATCCCATACAGAGGTGATAGCCTGAGTATTGGTAGGCTCCATCAGGATGCGCTGCTGCATGAAGAGCGATGCACCCATGATGGCACAGTTTACGGCAATCAATGGCAGGAAGATACCCAGCGCTGCATAGAGCGATGGTGAGAACTTCTCTACAATCATCTCTACCAGCTGCACGATACCGGCGATGACGGCGATGAAGAGGATGAAGCTCAGGTAAGTGAGGTCAACACCCAGGATTCCATCGGCGCTGAGCACCTTGGTCTGCAACAGGTAATCTACAGGCACGGTGATGAGCAACACGAAGGTTACTGCCAAGCCCAGGCCCAAAGAGGTCTTCACGTTCTTGGATACTGCCAAGTATGAACACATACCCAGGAAGTAGGCGAAGATCATGTTATCGACGAAAATCGAACGGAAAAACAAACTTATTGCGTGCTCCATCTTACTTCTCCTCCTTATAAATATAGGCACGATGTACCCAGATTACACATCCAACGAGAATCAATGCCATGGCTGGCATGGTCATCATACCGTTGTTAACATATCCGAAGTTGTAAGCTCCCTCTGGAATCAGCTGGAAACCGAGCAAAGAGCCGCGGCCCAGGAACTCACGAACAGCACCCACAATCACGAGGATGAGGGCGTAACCCAAACCATTACCTACACCATCGAGGAATGAAGGCCAAGGCTTGTTCATCATGGCGAACGCCTCCAAGCGACCCATCAGGATACAGTTGGTGATGATCAGACCCACGTAAACAGAGAGCTGCACGCTCACGTCGTAGGCGAAAGCCTTCAGCACCTGGCTCACGATGGTAACCAGGGCAGCAACTACCACCAGCTGGACGATGATACGGATGCGCTGAGGGATGGTGTTGCGGATGATGGAAATAATCACGTTAGAGAATGCCGTGATGATAGTAACGGCAAGTCCCATCACAATGGCTGGCTTCAGCTGGGAAGTAACAGCCAGGGCACTACAGATACCAAGCACCTGGACGAGGATAGGGTTGTCGCCGTTCAGTGGCTTGATGAATGCCTCCTTATTTTGTTTACTAAATAATGCCATAATTTCGCTTAATTATTTAATGAATTTAGCAAGACCTTCCTTGAGCATGGCATCCACACCGTCGGATGTCAATGTAGCACCGGTAACGGCATCCACATTGTTAGGGTCGCCGGCAGGAGCGTCTTTCTCAACGCCCAGAGCGATGCCCTCTACTCCATCCTTGTGAATCTTCTTGCCCTGGAATTTCTGCTGCCACTTCAGGTTGTCCTTGATTTCAGCACCGAGTCCGGCTGTCTCGCCTTCGTGGTTGAAATATACGCCATAGATGGTGTTGTTGTCGGCATCCACGGCGATGAAGCCTGAAATGCCGCCCCAGAGACCCATACCCTTCACGGAGTAAACGGTCTTCTTCTGACCATCAATCTCGCACTCGTAATACTTCATGCCGTCTTTCTCCTTCTCGTCCTTCACCACCTCTTTATATTTGGCAGCCGCAGTAGCGTTGTCAAGGTCGCGCAGGTTCAGGGAGTTGAGAATCTGCTTCTGAGTATCAAGTGCCACGTTGGCATCCTGTGTTGCCTTCAGCGAAGAAGACACGAACGCGAGCAGGAATGCCACGATTACCACGATGATAACCGAATAGATAATAGTATAGCTATTTGAATTTGTCTTCATATCTACATTCCTCCTACATTATTTAATAGCACGTTTAGCACGGCGAGAGATGTTGCCCTGAACTACACAGTAGTCGATGAGTGGAGCAAACATGTTGCCGAAGAAGATAGCGAGCATCATACCCTCTGGATAACCTGGGTTCATCACACGTACGACAACGGCGATGGCACCGATGAAGAATCCGTAGAAGTACTTACCCTTCTCTGTACGGGCAGAGGTTACAGGGTCGGTAGCCATGAATACGGCTCCGAAGCAGAAACCACCGAGAACGATGTGCTCATACCAGGCGATAGGTGTCATGCCGAGAGCCTGGAAGATAAGCGCCATCACGATGCCGCCTGCGAATACGCTGCCCATGGTCTTCCATGATGCGATGCCTGTCCAGAGAAGGATGATGGCACCGATGGCGATGGCGATGACTGAAGTCTCACCGATACAGCCAGGAATGAAACCGATGATAGAATCGCAGAGACTAGCTGAAGGCATGCTGCCCTGAGCCAGCTGACCGAGAGGAGTAGCAGCTGTGAAGCCATCAGGCAGGGTGTTACCCAGACCGAAGATAGCATCCTTAGCCACCCAGACCTTATCACCACTCATAGCCAGTGGATATGAGAAGAAGAGGAACATACGGGCACCCACAGCCACATTGAAGATGTTCATACCTGTGCCACCGAAGATTTCCTTGCAGAAGATGACTGCGAAGGCGCACGCCAGAGCGAGCATCCACAGCGGTGTAGAGATAGGAATGATCAATGGGATGATGATACCGCTGACGAGGTAACCCTCCTGGATTTCCTCGTGCTTCCACTGAGCCCAGGCAAACTCGATGCCGAGACCCACGATGTAGCTTACCAGCAACTTAGGGAGGACAGCCAGGAATCCGAAGCCGAAGACCTCGATGAAGCTGGCAGTATCCAGTGTACCTGCAGCCTTGAAATTCTGGTATCCCACATTATACATACCGAAGAGCAAAGCAGGAATCAGGGCGATTACCACAAAGCTCATGATGCGCTTCGAGTCGATGGAATCGTGGATGCTGGCTCCGCTCTTCGCTGTAGTATTAGGCACGTACAGGAAGCTCTCAAAACCGTCAAACACGCTCTCGAAGGCATGCAGCTTACCTCCCTTCTGGAAGTTAGGCTTTATCTTATTGAGATAATTTCTTAATGCACTCATTATTTAAATAATTAATAGTACTAAAACTAAGCGTTCTCCTTGCGCAGGGTATCCAAGCCCTCGCGTACAATCTTCTGCAATTCGAGCTTAGATGAATCCACGAACTCAGCCACAGCAAAATCTTCAGGACTTACCTCGTAGATACCGAGCTGCTCCTGCTTGTCGATATCGCCGGCGATGATTGCCTTGATGAGATACTCACCATAGATGTCCATCGGGAGCACCTTGTCATACTCGCCGCTCATGATCATGTGGCGCTCGCCACCCTTCACGCGGGCATCGAGGTTATACTCCTTCTTCTTGCCGAAGAGCCAGGAGAGATAGGAACGCGATGTAGAGAACTGATCGGTACGTGGAAGAATCCAACCCAGCATCTCGTCGTTGTCATCACCCTCTGGGATGGCTGTAATCTCTGATGTATGACCACCTACGAAATCGGCTACAGTTGTCTTTACACCTGTAAGAGGATTGCCATTGATAAGTCGCACATGGTCAGTAGCTTTCAGCTGATTGGCTACAAAACTGCTTAAAGGTGTACCTACCAATACTTCAGCATAGCCAGGAGTCTTGATTTCACTACCAGCCACAGCTACAGTCTTGTGCAAATCAACCTTACCTGTCAGGAAGAGTCTTCCGAAGAAGATAACCGATGCTGGATCTACAGTCCAAACCACCTCGCCCTTGTTTACCGGGTCGATGTTGTTCACCTGTACGCCTACATTACCTGCCGGGCAAGGACCGTCGAATACATTGAGTTCTACGTTCTTAGCCTCGCCGAGCGCATTGCTGTGCTGGTCAACGCCAACACCAAGATAAGTTTTCGCAATCTTGCTCAAGGCTGTCAAACCCGTCTGGAAAGCCTCTTCGTTGCCTTCGAGTTCTACCTCAAAGTCGGCTGCGAGCGGCATGTCGCGGAGGGCAGAAACGAAAATTGCCTTAGGCTTGGTGTCAGGAGTTGTGGACACAGCATAAGGCAACTGGTTGATGTATCCGAAGAGACCAGCCTCAAGCAGCGCCTGCTTGACAGCCTCACCGTCTAACGCATCAACGTTTTTCTTACCAAAATCCGTAGAGGTCTGTACTGCGTCGGCTTTCACCTTCACGCAGAGCACCTTTCGGCGCTCACCTCTCTCAATGGCGGTTACTTCTCCGCTCACTGGCGAGGCAAACTTCACCTCCGGGCAAGCCTTGTTCACAAACAAGGCATCTCCGGCATTGACATGATCGCCCTCGCGTACCACTACCTTAGGAGTCACACCCACGAAAGCCGCAGGAACCAGCGCATACTCGCCAGCCTGAGCCACCTGGAGCGTTACATCCTTGGAAGCCTTACCCGTAAGGTTAATGTCCAAGCCTTTACGTAACTTAATCACATTTGCCATAACTACATTAAAAAATATTAAATATAAACTTACTAATCACTTCAAGATATATGCGTCAGCGCCCTCATCAAGACGCTATACTGGCCATCTGCCATAAAACATATATTTTACTGAACTTTCTCAAGTAAGCTCCATACGCCCTGAAAGGGCAAAAGCCCCTAGCCCAGGGCATCGCCCTGGGTAATTACGGACGCAAACCTGTCGCCCTGTAAGGGCAAAAGCTTTAAAATACCGGGCAATTAACAAAGCTTTTGCCCTTACAGGGCGCCTTGCTGATTGCTATTATACCCAGGGCGATGCCCTGGGCTAGGAGCTTCTGCCCTTTCAGGGCGTACTGCTTCTGAGCTTTTGGGCCTTTCAGCCCGTACTTAAACCACATGCGAAAGTTCAGTTTTTTATCTACTTCTATGCTGAAATTTCTAACGTGCTGCAAAAATAGTGAAAAAAAGTGATATAAAAAAGAAAAATTGTGTGAATTATTCGATTTTATGCCGATTTTTCCGTAATTTTGTCGCAAAATTCAAATTAGTAACATTTTTGTAAACTAGAGAAAGCAACTCTGAAACATTTAAAACATATCATCAATAGCATTATATGGACACTGGCTGCTGTCTATTTCTTGCTTGTCGTACTGTTGCACGTGCCACCAGTACAGGCCTTCATCGGCTCTGAAGTAGCCGGTGCGCTGGCCCAGAAATTCGGCACTCAGGTAAGTATCGGAAAAGTGAACCTGGGCTTCTTCAACCGCATTATCATAGATGACGTGATGATGCTCGACCAGAAGGGCGACAGCATGATCTGTGCTTCGCGCGTATCGGCAAAGCTCGATTTCCTGCCTTTGAAGGATGGCAAGATTTCGGTTTCATCTGCCCAGCTCTTCGGGCTCAATGCCAACATCTACAAGCAGGATGCCAAGAGCCCGATGAACATCCAGTTCGTGCTCGATTCGCTGGCTTCGAAAGATACCACCCGCCATACTCCGCTCGACCTGCACATCGGAAGCCTGATTATCCGCCATGGTGCCGTTGCCTACAACCAGCGCGATATTGCGCCTAAGCCGGGCGTCTTTTCGCCGCAGCATCTGGGCATCACCAACCTCTCTGCCCACATTATTCTGGGCCATCTCACCGACAATGATATCCATCTGGCTGTCAAGAAGATAGCGCTGAAAGATAAATCAGGACTTCAACTCAGGAATCTGAGATTCAAACTCGATGCCGACCAGCAGCAAGCCCTGCTCAGAGACTTCAGCATCGAGCTTCCTCATTCGCAATTGCAGTTTGATGACCTGCGCGCTACCTACCGCATAGAGAACAAGCATATCGTAAAGCCTACACTCCAGTTTCAGGGCGGCATCAAGCCATCCGTCATCACGCTTGCCGATATTGCCTGCTTCGTGCCTGAACTCCGCAAGTTCAAGGATGCCCTGCAGCTTCATCTCCAGTTTTCGGGCACCAGTACATCTGCCCGCATCCATAACCTCGAATTCAAGACTCAGAGCGGCAGTCTGCTGCTCAGGGCTAACGGCCGTGTGAGCGATTGGGACCGCCTTCTGCGCTGGAAGGCAAACATCTCAGCCCTCAAGATATCAGGCGATGGCATCGGAGAGGTTTCCAGAAATCTGGGCAAACGCATCAGCATTCCGAAAGAAGTGCTGCGCCTGGGCGACATATATTATATAGGTGAAGTATATGGTGCTGGCAAGAAGGCAGGCACCCACGGCCAGCTGAAGACCGGCGTGGGCGAAGTAGCCATCAAGGCCGAAAAGGCTGGCTCCGAGCTCAAGGCTAGCATCAACACCCAGGGCATCAACCTGGGCCGAATCCTCGACAACGGGCAGTTCGGCATTCTGGCAGCATCGCTTTCGGCTCACGGCAACAAGCAGCATTTCTATGCCAAGGGCAGCATTCCGCGCTTCGATTTCAACAAGTACAGCTACCGCAACATTCAGATAGACGGCAGCTATAACCGGGGATTGCTCGAGGGACTCGCATCCATCGCCGACCCTAACGCCAACATCCAGGTAGAAGGCTCCTACTCCATCCCGCGCAAGCAGTATGCAGCTACTGCCCATGTACAGCATCTGCTGCCAGCCATCCTGGGACTGAAGGTAGCCGACAAGACCTACAGTCTCGATGGCATCACCGTAAGCGCCAAGAATCAGGGCAAGGACAGCTATTTCGACCTCGAAGCCCCGTTCGCCAGCATCCATGTTGACGGAGAGTACGATTACGCTACCCTCACCAAGAGCTTCACCAACCTGGTAGCCAGCAAACTGCCTACCCTTCCGGGCATCGGCAAGGTAGACAGGAGTGCGAAGAACCATTTCACCTTCCAGGCAGAAATCACCTCTACCGAGATACTGCAGCGCATGCTGGGCATTCCGCTGCAGATAGAGCAGCCCGTCATTGCCGATGGATTCGTGAACGATGCCGAGAAAACCGTCAACATCTATGCCAGCGTGGCTGACTTCAGCTATGGCGCAAAAGACTATCATGGAGCCAAAGTGCGACTGCATACCATCAACGATTCGCTCAAGGTAGATGCGCAGATCAGGCAGGGCAAATGGGGAGATAACGGACCGGGCATCCACGTAAAGGCAGCCGCTGCCGACAACCAGCTCTTCGCCAAGCTCTTCTACAACAACCATTCGGCCAAGCTCCCTATCCAGGGCATCATCGATACGAGGGCGCAGTTCTTCAAGAACGAAAATCATGTTTCTACCGCCCACGTAACCATACACCCGTCTGAAATCAGAATCGACGGCACGCCCTGGGAGGTTCATCCTGCCGACATCATCTACAGCAAGAACCGCCTGCTGGTAGACCATTTCGCCGTGAGCCACGACCAGCAGCACGTCATCGTTTCCGGTCTTGCTACACCCGAAAAGACCGATTCTATCGTAGCCGACCTGAAGGATGTGGATGTGGCATACGTGCTGAACCTCATCAATTTCCATTCGGTAGATTTCACCGGCAAGGCTTCGGGCAAGGCTATCATCAAGAGCCTCTTCAACGACCCTGATGCCTACGCCCAGCTAGACGTGAAGGAGTTTACCTTCGAAAACGGACCGCTCGGTGTGCTCCATGCTGGTGTCAACTTCAACAAGGAGCTCGAACAGATTGACATTCATGCAGTTGCCGACGATGGTCCGGAGCATCAGACGCTCATCAACGGATACGTCTCGCCTAAGCGCAACTATATCGACCTGGGTATCGATGCCCAGGGCACCAGCATGAAATTCCTCGAGAATTTCTGCGGCAGTTTCATGAACCAGGTAGAAGCCTGGGGCGATGGGCATCTCAATGTGGTGGGCGATTTGAAAAACATCAATCTCGTGGGCGACCTTACCGCTCACGGCAAGGTGCACCTCAAGCAGCTCAACACCGATTATACCTTCGATGCGCTCCGTGCCCACGCTGTCCCAGATGATATCCTCATAGAGAATGATACCATCTTCGACCGCAACCGCAACATTGCCATCCTGAGCGGAGGCATCCACCACAAGCACCTCACCAGGCTGAGCTACGACCTCGATATCAAGGCGCACAACTTCCTGGGCTTCGATACCCGCGAGTTTGGCGACAACACCTTCTATGGCACCATCTATGCCACGGGCGAGGTAGGCATCCACGGCAAGAGCGGCGAAACCGTCATCGATATCAACGCCGAACCCGAACCGGGCAGCATCTTTGTATATAATGTGGCAAGTCCGGACGCCATCAGCGACAAGAGCTTTATCCACTGGCACGAGATTGTGCCGGATATCATGGACAGCCTGAACGGGACTCCAACCACGAAACAGAGAGAGGATGACATCGATTTCGAATCGGATATGCGCATCAACTTCCTCGTAAACACCAACCAGAACCTTACGCTCAAGCTGATCATGGACGAGCAGTCGGGCGATTACATCACCCTGAACGGAGATGGCGTAATTCGCGCCAACTACTTCAACAAGGGCTCGTTCGACATGTTTGGCAACTATGTGGTAGACCACGGCACCTACAAGCTCACCATCCAGAATCTCATCAAGAAGGAGTTCGAGTTTATGCCGGGCGGCACCATCGCCTTCGGTGGCAACCCATACAACGCCCCACTCAACCTGCGGGCTAAATATACCGTAAACGGAGCGCCGCTGAGCGACCTGCGCATAGGCCGTTCGTTCTCGGGCAACAACATCCGCGTAGACTGCCTGATGGACATCACCGGCACGCCTCAATCGCCTAAGGTAGATTTCTCGATGGACCTGCCTACGGTTAACAGCGATGCGAAGCAGATGATCTACTCTATCATCAATTCGCAGGAAGAGATGAACCAGCAGGTGCTCTATCTCTTGGGCATCGGCCGGTTCTACGCCCAGACCAACAACAACCAGGTGAGCGAGGATGGTGAACAGCAGAGTCAGACTTCGCTGGCGATGCAGAGCCTGCTGAGCGGCACCATCTCGCAGCAGCTGAACACCGTACTTTCCAACGTGGTGAAGAGCAACAACTGGAATTTCGGTGCCAACATATCTACGGGCGATGAAGGTTTCAACAATGCCGAATATGAGGGCATTCTGAGTGGCAAGCTGCTCAACAACCGGTTACTCTTCAATGGCCAGTTCGGTTATCGCGACAATCCGAATGCCACGCAGAGTTTCATCGGTGATTTTGACCTCCGCTACCTCATCTTCCCTAACGGCAACCTCGCCATACGCATGTACAATCAGACCAACGACCGCTATTTTACGCGCAACAGTCTGAACACGCAGGGTCTCGGTCTCATCATGAAGAAAGACTTCAACGGCCTCCGCGATTTCTTCGGCATCAAAAAGAAGAAGAAGAAAAAGAAATAAAAGACAAAAAAGAGGGTGTGTCATAACCAGATGACTCACCCTCTTTTTTATTTTCAGATAACCGTAATCCATACAGATTCCCCCTGCTCCCTAGCCTCGGCGATGCGGCTGATGAGGCGGTTGAGCCAGATGCGGGAGTTCACTACCATCCCCCTGAACTTGTTCTCGCCCACCAGGATGCAGCCTTGCGTGTCGTCAGGATAATTGCCTGCATGGATGCGGATGCCCTCGAAACCGGGCACTCCCTGAACGAGAGGCAGAAAACACTTAAACCTGGGCGACGGGGTAACAAGCAGCGGATAAGTGCCCTCGGGTATCGCCGTCTTGCCCCGAACCTTGCGCGCTATCTTGCCGCTCACCCTGCCCGAACGGGCATCCACTTCCCCAGGACTCAGCGTGATGCCCAGCAGATTGCGCCAGGTAGGCTCCAGCGTATCGCAGAAATAATGCTCCTTATCCAGCAGCGTCTCAGAGAAGGTATCGCGAAATTCACGCTTGTCTTCCAGATGCCTGCTGAAACTCTGGCGGCTCTCTACCTCATCCTCTTTCAGAAGATAAAGATGACCTATCGTATAGGTCTTCTTCTTGGCTATTCGCTTTACTATTATTTCCATAAGCTTATTCTTTATTGAGAAGATAACTTCTGTTGTAATGCACCTTGCGGAAAATTAAACTGTCAGTGTCAGTGTCAGCAGTTTCGTCTTTAAGCAGCTTCACCACATATCCGCGCGATACCCACTGGTAAACAGCATCCATCGTACGCTTGCGGTTGTCGTCGAAACCCTGCTCCCTGCGCAGATTGGCATAATCCTTGAGCGAGAACTGTTCGGGCAGCATCTCAAGCATATTCTTCGGACCCCTCGGTGCTGTCTTAGGCACGCAGTCCTGCTCTCTGTCTGCATCGTAAATCATCTGTCCAAATAATTTCAACTTACGGTAGAGGTCATAACGCTCGCTCCAGCGCACGAAATCTGCGATGGATTTCTCCCATTTCATGCCGTTTGCCACATACAGCACGCATGCCTTCAGATAGGCGATGACATTGGCTCTGAACGAGAGATTCTCGAATACCACATCCTGCGACAGACGGGCAAACTGGGCATTTTCATCCAGAAGCGTCTGAGCCAGCTTGCGGGCTCCAGGGCAGTCTATCAGTCCTCTAGCCTTCACCAGATTATCGATATAGGGCTTCAGCTGTTCATCGAAGGCTGCATCATAAGTGCCGTATACCGGAAGCTCCGAACCGCATGGACGGCGCTCGATGGTGCTGAACGAGATACGGCTGATAGGACCATCCGTTACCACCCTTTTGAAATATTCGCGACACTTTTTCGGGGTGCAGCAGGCATTCCAGTTGAAGCGCACCTTGATGGTTTCGGTAACGCTCTGTGTGCCCACTCTGTCCTGTCCGTAATTACCCAGATCGAAGGCAAGCTCCATGATGCGGAAGTGCTGGTTGGTCTTGCCCTTCAGCGCATCGAAGAGGTTCAGCTCGTTCAGTTTTGAATAGAGGAAATGGTTCTCAGCCTCCTTCATTCTGAGCACAAAGGCAGGGTTCGTCATATCAATATTAACCTCTTGTATAACAAGTCCTTGCGGCCTTTCTCTCTTGTCTTTGTTCGAGCCTTTGCGGTTGCATTCATCTTTCCACAGTCGCTCTCTTTCTCTCTGTTCAGCATCCCGCTTTCTGATGTCAGCCATGATGTGGTTGATAGGTTGCGTGATGGCTTCCTTTCCGCTTCCTGTAGGGGCACACAAGATAGAAGAAATGGTAGCCTCATGCTCTACATTATCGAGATAGCGGAATCGGGTTTCGCAGAGATGCGATGCCAGTGGCGGGAAGATGGCCTGCGATACGGCTGGACGGTAAATCTCCGGTGTTTTCGAAATCAGGAGTCTGATGAGTTTGGGCAATTTTTCCGGCATCTGATGAATATGATAGAAGTAAGATTCCGGATTGTTGATATCGCCGAAATCGCTGTCATCATAGTTGGCAGAAAGCGTATTCATCTTTTCATTCCTTACCAGCTCTACGGCCTTGCTCACGATGCTGGGCATTCGGAAGCTCTGCTTTCTGTTGCAGGCACTCTCCACGGTTATGAACGCCCTCTTCCGGTCTTCGCCAAAGGTTGGAATCACCTGCTTGATCCATTCCGCATTATCATCGCAGAGATAGCGGAGATAGCAGCTTAATGTAAAGATAAACGAGTTTCTGGAGCCATGTTGCGGCTCTCCTCCCAGCAGCTCTATCAGCTTCTCTATGATAACCGGATAAGGCACCCCCTGGTATTCCTTGGGGTAGCTGGCAGGAGCCTTCTTGCTTTCAGGAGCCCCGCTTCCAGCGCCCGTGCTCCCTTCAGCAGCGCCCCCGCTTCCTTCAGCAGCAGCTCCCTCCGGTCTCCCGTCAGGCAGCCCCCGTTCCGGGGCTTTCCAAGCCCCGTCCCCCTTCAGTTCTCCGTTCTCCCTGCTCCGGGTTGCAGCCTCTCTATCCTTAAACAGCTCCTCTTCATTAATAAAGAGGATATAGTCTTCGGGCACGATGAACGAAGGCCGTGCCAGGTCCTTCACGCAAGAATCATAATCCTTATCCCCCAGCTGCTCCGACATCCATTTCTGCGCATCAGCCAGGTTCATGCTTCCCGGGATAACGAAGACAAGCCTCAGTCCCTCGAGCGAAGGCGTAACATGAACCAGCAGGATGCATTCCAGCACCTCAGGCTTATTCTTCTTCAGCTCCTGGCTCTTCGTCTTCCACCACCCTCTCGGGTCGGGAATATGGTCTTTGTCGTAGATAGAAAGCCCGCTGGGGATGGCATCCGCATTCAGTCGTCGGCCGTTCTTGAAGGTAGCATGCGGAGTGAGGATCGGGAGTTTAGCCTTCAACTTCGTCTTCAGCGCCACATAATCATCCTTGCTCATCTCGCCTCTGCGCAGGCTCTCAAGTGCGTCTTCTATCTCGGCGCAAGTCTTCACCACCACACCGCTCTGGGCTGCCTGATGAAAGAGCTGGGGCGTACAAACCTGTACCGCCCTGCTCCTTACACTTTCGGATATTCCAAAACTCATAGACTAGCAATTTTTCGTTACAAACTCACCGGCAATCTCACTCTCTTTGCAGATAACCTGAGCCGGCATAACCTCGGCTTCTCTGCGGCTGATACGCAGATGCATTCTCACATCCTCATCGCCCACGCTGGCACTTCCATGAGCCAGCCGTATAAACTTGCGTTGTTTCCGCGTTTCGCTATTGCTGGCGAATGCGTTGAAATTACCCTCCTTGGGGCTGACCAGGGCGATAGAGCCCTTCTTGCGTTTGCCCTGCGTCAGGAGAGCCTGATACAAAGCATCTGAAATCTGAATCTTAATATACATAATTCTATATTTTTTTATAATAGGAAAAACTCTATAAACTATTAACTGTCAACTATTAACTAACATCAGAATGGCTGCACTTGCTCAAACTCCGAGATATGCGTCTCGCCATAATATCTGCCGTTATACTCCCTCACGCTGTGGCGGAGCCCGATGCCCAGTACATCGCCTTCCTTAGCCGTAAACTTGTCTACCGCATCGCCGAAGAGCCGCGCCACATGCCGGTCGGGATGAACCGCATTCTCCATTGATTCCACCACTACCTCGCGAGATTTCCAAGGATTACCTGTCTGCTGGCTTACACCACTCTGAACGTCAAGAAGCTTGACTACTTTCATCTTTTTCATAAACTTGAAATTTAAAAATTAATAAATCATATTTACGGACAAAAAAATGCCCCCGCAACCAGACTTGTCATCTGATTACGGGGGCAAAGATACGGCTTTTTCACCTTTAGGATAAATAGGCAAAATAGGATTAATTATTTTTTCCTACGTTTTTTCTCTTTTTCAGTCATTAATCCTACATATTCTCTTCAAAAAAAGCATCCACCAGCTTCTCCATATCGGAATTCTTTTTCGGGGGCTTGTTACAGAAGGCGTTATTGAACGACTTCTCTATTGCATCAATACTGATTTTGCAGTCTTTGGTCAGGAACCTGAAGATGGTGTTCACTCCTACCGCTCGCTTGCGGGGAATTACCCCATATTCTTTCCAATGATCAAGGAAGGAGAAGATGGCGATGTTCAGGGGCGAACTTCTTCTAGAACTGGTAGGCAGCCCTGCCCAGTCATTCTGCTCTAGGAATGTGCAGAAGAGCTCAGCCTGTTTGCGGGTTTCCGCCTCGTCCTTGACGCAGTAGTTTTCATCACGGGCAAAGAGATACTCGCTCTTTCTGCCCCTACCGGTTTCCTTCCGGCTGATGCCAGCAGCATCCCTTTCTGCTTTTCGCTCATCCTCATCAGGAGCAGCCTTAAAGTCAGCAGCCGCAACATCTTCCGCCTCGAGGTCCTCATCCTCCGAACAGTCAATCAGCTGTACAGAAGAAACCGTCTGTCCGCCTCTCTCTCCATCTTTCGGAGGATATACATTCACCACGCCAAAGATATTCTGCTGTTCAACATGCTCGTTGTAAAAAGCCCCAGGGCATATAATAATCTTATTTCCACTCATAATCTTCTCCTTCTAATCTAAATCTTCTACGTTTATGTCTAGGCAGAGAAATCAGCTGGTCCACCTCAGACAGAGAAAGCGGATGGTCCCCCTTAGGCAGAAAATCCGGCTGGTCCACCTCATGATGAATATCCTGATGATGAACCTCAGCATTGTACACCCCGCCTTTTTCTACCGTAACATTGTTAGGTCTAGGTTCATTCTGCTCCTTTGCAACTTGTTCACGACTGCCAAAAATGCCTTGAATCATATCCTTCAGTTCGCGATGTATAGCTTCATGTTTGCCAAAGCAATCATCTGTCATATGGTTTAACAGCCCCATACATTTAAAAGTCTGCGAATCATCTATCGCTGTCTTCATATCTTTAACAAATCTGATACCGGAGTCAATCATTTCTCTGGCAAATTTTTCTTTCACCTCAGATACATCGACCTGCATGGCTGTATCTTTACGTTCTGCATCTTTCCTCATGCGACGAATAGTGATATCCTTACAGCTGATTTCATCCCTTGCTTCATCAAGTTTCTTACTGAGCTTCTGGTTTTCCGCCTGAGCCTCTTCCAGTTTATATTCCAGTATCATGCATTCATCCATAGCCTCTCCCTGCCCCCGAGCCAGCTCCTTATTTTTCGTCTGAGCCTCACCCAAGTCATGAGCCAGCTGCTGTTTTTCCGATTGAACCTCGCGAAGTCTATGCGCCAGCTGCCTGTTTCCCGCCTGAACCTTATCAAGACTCTGAGACAGCTGCTTATTTTCCTCCTTAGCCTCATCCAGATCCTGAACCAGCCGCAGGTTATTCGATAGCAGACTATCGGAGATACTCTTCTCTTTAGCTAGCTCCTTCTTCAGCTTGTTAATCTCTCCTTCCTTCGCCATTATATACTGTTCGAATCCAATCTTCAGTTTCTGGCTAACGTCATCAATCATATCGTGGTAGGTGCTGACAGAAAAATGTTTTTTCCCATTTTCATCCTCCACCTTCTCTTTCTGCTTCTCCGCAGTTGTATTTTTGTTCTTATACAACTCAAAAAGAGTTTTCTTCTTAGGATAAACAATGTTATGTTCATCATCAGCTCCATAATTAAGGCTATGGTCCCCTTCGAATACTTCTCTCATAAATATAATTTTTTGTTTAAATTGGTTTTGTTTTTAGGGTAAAGTACAAGATGCGGTTCCGGTTCGGGGGTTCAAGTTTGTTGAGCTTGGGCTCGGGAAACAAAGCTGCAGGGCCTCATCCTTTATCTAAAAATATTTAGTTGTAAATACAATTCCCGCTTAAAGCGAAAAGGTAGCGCAAAGTTATATATAATTTTTTGAATGACCAAACAAATGAACACATTTTTTTTTCTATCATTTTCTGACACTGACACTGACAGTTATTTTTTCCGAGGGTAGTAAAAGAGTAAGAAGAAAAGTTATATT
>ULTX01055778.1_pt1 | contig 55928 bp, 55 predicted proteins | sample 1958041 | NCBI WGS metagenome assembly ULTX01 (sample SAMEA4835747, study PRJEB28245) | human gut metagenome | biome: gut microbiome; material: fecal sample | place: Denmark | collected 2008
TTTATATATAATATAAAATTTTGTAGCTCCCTCTTATTGCTTACACCCCTACCCAAACTGTAATTGTAATTTGTAATCGCAAGCGCCGACGTACTACATGCCTCCCCGCCATGCCAAACGCACCCGCGCCAGCCGCAAAGACCATCTTTCGTAACCGTAAAGACGGCACTCCTAAAATATATGCCCTTCCGCCTTGGATATGTCGATAAAGTTTGCTACATTTGCATTCACGTTGCCGGTTCATGCCATGGCGGCGTCACCGGTAAAACAAAATGACGAAAACAAATGACCGAACAACAAAAAGACGAGATAATAGAGAGCGGGAAAGAGTACTTCCGCACGATTATAATCCCCAACCACCTGGGCAACCTGAAGAAGCTGAAGCTGGCCGACTTTAACGTCAATCCGTTCCTCGTTAACTACCTGGCGGCGTTCCTTTGCGGCGACACTAAGCCCACGTCGCTCGCCAAGGCTCTTGTCTACCCGAGAATACTCGGAACAAGCCTCAACACCAGCTTCGGACAGAACATACAAGTGTTCATATCAAGGCTTGCACAGGTCACGGGAAACGCGTCGGACATAGACGGCATAGACATAGAGTTCGTCGACGCACTTGACGGACGCAGGAAATACTGCCAATGCAAAGCCGAGCCGCAAACAATAAACAAAGATGACATTGCGACAATCCTCGGCCACTTCAAGCACCTCATAAACAAGGCAAGGCTCGACAGGCTCCCTATCCAGCTCGACGACCTGATAGTGGGCGTGCTCTACGGGGAGGAAGCAAGGCTCTCGGGTAACTACAAGGTGATAAAGTCACACTATCCCGTATATTGCGGAGCCGATTTCTGGGAACGCATAACGGGCGACCACGACTTCTACAACCGCCTGGCAAAGGCGTTCGGCGAGGTGGTAGACGAGGACGGCATAGACGGCAGTGCCCTGATACGGGCCAAGATTGGCGACATAGCACGGGAAATAACGGAAAGGGGAGGACTATGACAATGCGCACATTCCTGTCCGTAAACAACCTGGCCGACATCATGGGGGTATCGGTTGCGACATCGCAGAGATAGTATGACACGCAAACGCGCCCGCAGCGCACGGACGAGAAGGGGCGCCAGGGCTTCTTCATGGAGGACCTGACGGACATACCCGCCGTAAAGTCCATGCTCGAAACAAGATGGGACGAGGAAGAACAAACGTCTCCCGTACGCGACTTCACCTCGGTGGAACTCTTCGCTGGAGCTGGGGGACTTGCCTTGGGCATGCACATGGCGGGCTTCAGGCACGTATTGCTAAACGAGATGGACAAGGACGCGTGCCGCACGCTGCGCGCCAACCATCCCGAGTGGAACGTGCTCGAGGGCGACATACACGGAATTGACTTCACGCCGCTACGCGGCAAGGTTGACTTCCTGTCGGGCGGCTTCCCATGCCAGGCATTCTCGTACGCAGGCAAGAAGGGAGGGCTTAACGACACGCGGGGCACCTTGTTCTTCGAGCTCGCGCGGGCCGTCAACGAGATACGGCCAAAGGTATTCATGGGCGAAAACGTAAAGGGACTGTTGTCGCATGACAATGGGCGCACGCTCGAGGTTATAAGGCACGCCATCGCCGAACTGGGATACACGCTCGTAGAGCCGCGCGTACTAAAGGCGGTAATGTACAAAGTGCCGCAAAAGCGCGAGCGCCTGATACTCATCGCCATACGCAACGACATGGCGGACAGGGCAAAATTCAAGTGGCCGGAGCCCTACAAACGCGTGATGACCCTGCGCGACGCATTCTTCAAGGGAGAGCTTTACCCGGCAGACGTACCCCCGTCGGCAGGACAGGCCTACCCTGAAAAGAAGCGCAGGGTGCTCGCCATGGTGCCCGAGGGCGGCGATTGGCGCAACCTGCCCGTGGAAGAGCAGAAGGCGTACATGGGCAAGAGCTTCTACCTCGGCGGCGGCAAGACGGGCATGGCACGTCGCCTCGCCATGGACGAGCCATCGCTGACGCTGACATGCGCCCCCGCCCAAAAGCAGACGGAACGGTGCCACCCTACGGAAACACGTCCGCTTACCGTCAGGGAGTATGCCCGCATACAGACGTTCCCCGACGAATGGACATTCACCGGCACCATGCAATCACAATACAAGCAGATAGGCAACGCCGTGCCCGTAAACATGGCCTACGCCATAGGCCGCTCGCTGATACGCCTGATGAACGACATCGACAGGATAAATCATGAAGGGAGCCGGCTCGACGAAGCCATAGAGGCTGGGCGCGGAATGGTTAATAAATACAAAAGGGACATTTTTCAATAACAAGAAAATGAAAAGTTATAAATTACAGGGAGGAACAATAATATGTGACGACGGGTTAAACGACACCGTTGCCTCCGCATTCAAGACAGACAATACCATGGAAGGCATAAGCACGGAGGAGCTGGCCGACGAGCTGAAGAGACGTACGGAGAAATTGTCGCGAGACAACGCCATGTGTACCGAGAGGTACAACGAGCTGGCCGTGAAGTACGGCAAGGCCATAGACGAGAACGTGCGGCTGAAGCGCGGCGAAGAGGAGCGCAAGAGGCTCAAGGTAAGGTGCGAAATGCTCGAGGAGGAGGCGTCGGAGCTGAGAGGCTCGGTAAGCCGGTTGAAGAATAGGGAGCGTGAACTCGAGGATAAGCTCGAGAGGATGAAAAACATGGGGCGTACGGACTACTGCGCCATGTACCACGACGAGCTGGCACGCAACGCCTCGCTCGAGAGGGAGAACATAACAATGCTCTCCGTAATCGCCGCCAAGGAAAAGGAGGCGGAGAACATGATCGACACAATGATATCATGGTATGACTCCCGATGTGCCCCTGGCTCCGAGGAAAGGATGAGGTTCAAGCTCATGTGCATGGAAAAACTCGCCGACAGGCTCACGAAGGAACAACGGCAGAAGCTCGCCGACTTCGACAAGCGCGACAAGGACACGCGCGCCACGACAATCAACGTAAGCGGCGGAGGCCAATACATAGAGCGGGTGGACAGGCAGGAAGCCGCCCCGCGATGGAGAATGATGAGGTAGCCCCAAGCCCCCTCCCAACCTCCCCGAGGGGAGGGGAAAGGGTGGGAGGAGGTTAAGAATTCAATTGCCTATTTGGCTTATTTGTCCCCATTTGGCTTATCCCGATTATAAATTATAAATATAAATTATCATGAACGACAGGACTATCAACATGCAGCCGGGCTCGACGTACATAGAGCACATCGACCAGCAGAACATATACCCGCAGATACTCAACGTGGCGGACACACGTGAAGTGCAAGGCACGCACGCCGACGGTGAACGTGCCACGGCGGCGCACGGCTTCGCCACGCTTGTTACCCTGCCCGACAAAGCCGAGGCCGTAATGACTATGCTGCACGCCCTCGTTGACCGGCAAAGCACGCCAAGGGACGTGGTTATGCCCATACGCGCGGCAATGGAGGCGGGAGCCATAGGACGGCCAACGTGGAACCAGTTCTGCGCCGAGTTCGGCGACGGTAAGTTGAGCTCTAAGTCATTATTGTCTAAATACACGGAGGGTTCGTACTCCTACGGCGGCAATAACTTTACCGCGCAAGTGAACGAGTTCCGCAAGATTATGGAGGGCTGACCAGCCCGAAAATGCCCCTCGGGGCGGTGAAAACAAGGTCATTCAAGGTCGTTCGAGGTCGGCCTCGAATGACCTTTTTTATTATTTCTCCACCTCTATCCCTTTCCCTACTTTTGCATTGCGACACGAAAGGAAGCGGGTCGTGGCGGTGCCGACGGTCGGCGCCGCCGACAATTAAACAACAAATTTATGGAAACAAGAATCTACAAGGTTACGGCGTGCGGAGAGGCATTCCAGGTAAAGAGCGAGAAGTCGGAAACGGGCGTACTCAACAAGCGCAACATCGTGTTGCAGGAGCCGGGCTCGAAATACGCCGACCAGTACGCGGCAACGCTGCTCGGCAACGCCGCCCTGTGCAACTTCACCGCGGGCGAGCTGGTGGCCGCCGCCCTGCGCTTCGCCACCCACGAGCACAACGGGCAGGTGTACCAGGACATCGTCGTGACAGACATTATTCAAATTAAAAATTAAAATTAAAATTTCCAGGCTATCGGGCTTATTCGCCAATTCGGCCTATCGGGCTTATTTCGGCCTATCCGCCCAATTACAGATTACAATTACAGTTAGCAGGGACACATTCTCTTAATTCTTAACTCTTAACTTAAAAGATAAAAAAATCATGAAAATAACAATGACAATATCCGACGCAGCCTACCACAGGCTGATGTCCACCACCAGCAGGATGTACGGCACGATAGGGCTGGTAAGCCCCACGGAGTGCAATTTCAGTGAACACGCGCGGCACGCGCCAACCAAGGGCACGAAATACATCAGGCTGCGCCACGGACGCGCCACCGTAGCCCCCGAGCGCGTGCGCCTGACGCTCAACATCAACCTTGACGAGAACGGCATTGTGCCGTCGACGGCCATCGTTGACGAAAGCCGGCAGGCAAGCGAGTTCGTTGACGAAGTGTTTGATAAACTTCCATGAAAGCAGACAAGTCAACAAGCAGACAAGTCAACAAGCAGACAAGGAGATATGCTTCGTAATAGGTAAGCGGACAAGTCAAATTCCATTGTCGACTCCTTAACTGCATAACTCCCTAACTCTTAATTCTTAACTCTTAATTTTCAAAAAATATGTTCGGAATTTGCAACAACGTAATGAGCCAGGTGGTACGGGAGTGCACACCCGAGCTGTTCAACGCGGCGGTAGACTCGCCGAGGACGGCGGCAATATGCGCCGAGATAGAGGACGCCCTCGAACGGACAAGGCGGGGCGAAATGTCGCACGATGACTACGAGACGTTCAAGGCCGCGCGCAAGCGGTGCCTGCCCGCCATAACGCCGCACGCCACCTTCAGGCACGGGCGGAGGAAGAACGACGACGCCGTGCCGAGCGGACTCTCCATGTACGACATCGACCACATTGTCGACCCGCGCGGATATTACCGCGACAAGGTAAAGGCACGCACGGGCGAGCTCGGCATTGCCCTGGCACACGTGACGCCGTCGACCGAAGGCCTGCGCCTCGTGTTCACTATCCCCGAGGGCATGACGCCCGCCGAGGCGCAAACATGGATGTCGCGCCAGCTGGGCGACACCAACTACGACGGGTGCGTGAAGGACATGGCCCGCTGCTCATTCCTCGTGCCGAGAGGCTACATCCTGTATATCAACGAGGAAAGACTGTTCAGGAACGAAAAAATAATAATTAATAATGAAGAATCTGACGGAAATGAAAAAATAACAATGAAGAATGAAGAATCTGACGGGAGCGGAGATGAGGAGAACGGGCAGGATGATTCTTCACTTAAAGAGCCTACCTTCAAGGGCGTGCCCTACTCTGCCATAATAGCCCAATGGTGGAAGCTGGCGGGAGGCGAGCCGCAGGTAGGCGAGAGGAACGACAAGCTGCACCGCCTGGCGTCGCACCTGCGCTACATCACCGACAACAACGAGGAGCTGATACTCAGGGTTATGCCGCGCTACGGGCTCAACGGGCAGGAGATGCGTTCGCTGATACACTCGGCCTGCACGGCCAAGTTCTGCTCCGTACCAAGGATGATGGAGCGCGCCGTGGCAATGGCTGTAGCGGGCAAGACCGACGGGAGCGCAGGCACAATTGTCAACGACACGCCACCCGAAATGCCCCGCCGCCTGCCGCCGCTCATAGCGCTGCTCGTAAGCCGCACGCCCGACATATACAAGGCCGCCGTAGCCCACGCCGTGTTCCCTCCCCTGGCCGCCCACCTATGGCGGGTGCGCTTCCGCTACATTGACAACGTGGAGCACGAGGCCACGCTAATGAACGTGCTCATGGCAGGCACGGGCGCGGGCAAGGATTGCATATCGGCACCCATCAACCACATCATGGCCGACATACGCCGGCGCGACGAGGAGAACCTCAGGCGGGAGCGCGAGTGGAAGAACGAGGTAAACTCGCGCGGAGCCAACAAGGACAAGCGCCAAAGGCCCGAGGGGCTCGTGATACAGGAGATTGACGCCGACATGACCAACCCCGCTTTCGTGATGCGCACGGCCGAGGCCGACGGCCATTTCCTCTACACCAAACTCAACGAGATAGACCAGTTTGACGCCCTGCGCGGCAACGGGCAGACCAACCAGCAGTTCCGCATAATGTGCCTCGCTTTCGACCCGGGCAACCGTTACGGACAGACGCGCGTGGGCACGCAATCGGTGACAGAGAAGGTGACGATACGCTTCAACTGGAACGCCGCCACCACCATACTCAAGGGCAAGCGCTATTTCTCACGAGTGCTGACCGACGGGCCCGTGTCGCGTATCAACTTCTGCACCATACCCGAACGCGAGATAGGAGCGCCCATACCCGTGTACGGCACGTACGACGAGGCCTTCGACGAGAAGCTGCGCCCGTATATCGACAACCTGACCAAGGCAACGGGACTGGTGGAATGCCCCAGGGCGGAGCGCCTGGCACGCCGTATGCTCGAGGAGAACGCCGATACGGCACGCCTTACGCAGAGCCGCGTGTACGAGAACCTATCGTTCCGCGCCACGGTGATAGCATGGCTCAAGGCCTGCGTGCTGTACGTGGCCAACGGGCAGCGGTGGGACAAGGCAGCGGACGACTTCATCCGCTGGTCGCTACGCTACGACATGTGGTGCAAGATGGCCTTCTTCGGCGACGACATAGCCAAGGCCTCGAGCGGCGACGCCAAGCCGCGCCGCGGCCCGAGAAACCTGCTCGAGCTACTGCCCGACCGCTTCACGACGGACGATGCCGAGGACGTGCGCCTGACCAACGGCAAGGACCATGCCGGCACGCACAACATGCTCAACCAATGGGTATTCAGGGGATATATCAAGAGCACCGGCGAGGGGAAATACGAGAAAGTGAGATGAGCAGCCCCCTCCCGACCTCAGAGGTAGCCCCCTCCCGACCTCCCCGAGGGGAGGAGAAAGGGTGAGAAGGTAAGAATTGCTTATTGGGCTTATTGGACTTATTGGGCCTATTTGGCTTATTCGGCTTATTGGCCCTATTTGGCCTATTTGCCCAATTACAAATTACAATTACAGTTACCTCCATCGATTATGAATTACAAAATTATGAATTAAATAAAATGGAACTGACATTAAAGAGAATTGCCAAGCGCAAGGAATATACGATAGGACGGTTGAAGATTGACGGACAACCGTTTTGCGACACGCTCGAGCCTACATGGCGCGACATAGGATGGGGACGCCCGGACCGCAAGGTGAAAGGGCGCACGGCCATACCCGAGGGGCGCTACCCCGTAGTGATAACAAAATCGCCGAAGTTCGGCGCATGGCTGCCTCTGCTCGTCGGCGTGCCAGGTTTCAAGGGCATACGCATACACGCGGGCAACACCGTAGCCGACACAGAGGGATGCATCCTCGTAGGGCAGAACCTGAAGAAGGGCATGGTGCTCAACTCGAGGATATGGCTCTACCGACTTATCAAGGCCATCACCGAGGCACGCTCGCGCGACGAAGCCATCTGGATAAACGTTTCTTAGCCAACAAGGTTTTTCTTAGTCAACAAGTCGACAAGGGACGAGCAGACAAGGAGATTTGACTCTTTTAGTCAACAAGGGACGAGCAGACAAGTCAACAAGGAGATTTGACTTGTCCGCTTGCCTGCCACTAAGCATATCTCCTCGTCTGCTTGTTGACTAAACCAAGACCAAGTCGGCCATAACCATATCGCTGACGTAAATGCCGCGGCGGGTAAGGTGAAGGCGGCCGTCGGTAACGGCAAGCAATCCGTCGGTAATGTAATGCGAGGCTCCGTTGAGCAGGGTGTCGAGGTATGCCGAGCCGAGGCGAAGGGCAAGGGCGTCGAGGCTGATACCCTCACGGGTGCGCAGGGCGGTGGTTATGATGTCGTTGAAGGTGGTGCGGGCGTCAAGCTCCTCCCGCTCCATGGGCACGCGGCCTTGGGATATACCGTCGACGTAGCGGGCGATGTCGGCAACGTTCCATTGGCGCGAACGCAGGTCGAACGAGTGGGCGGCAGCACCGAGGCCTATATACGGCTCTTGCCTCCAATAGCTCGAGTTATGGCGCGAGCGGAAGCCTGGACGGGCGAAGTTGCTTATCTCGTAATGCTCGTAGCCCGAGGCGGTAAGGCGGTCAACGAGTTCGTCGTACATGGCGAGGCTAAGCTCGTCGTCAATCTCGCTTACACTACCTTTCTCGAGCATAGCGTAAAGGGGCGTACCCTCCTCGTACATAAGGCTGTATGCCGAGATATGCTCCACGCCGAGGCCGACGGCACGGGCGATGTCGTCGCGCCATTCGGCGATTGTTTCGCCTGGGAAGCCGAACATCAGGTCAATGCTTATATTGGATATGCCCGCCCTGCGGAGGTTGTCCACCGCCATGGGTATGTCTGCCGAGCCGTGCCTGCGGCGCAAGAAGCGCAGACGGGCGTCGGAGAAGGTCTGCACACCCATGCTGACACGGTTGACGGGAGTGCGGGCGATGGCATGGGCGAAGTCTGGCGTAACGTCGTCGGGATTGCACTCGACGGTAACCTCTGCCTGCCTGTCGATGTCAAACACATTATATATATATGACAAAAGACCAGCAAGCACATCAGCGCCAAGCACGGACGGCGTGCCTCCGCCAACATATACGGACGTGAACGGACCGCTGATGTATCCGCGCCTCAACTCGGCCTCACGGCATACCGCCTTGACATACTCACGCCGCACATCAAGCCGCGTGGTGGAGTAAAAGCCGCAATATACGCAACGGCTCTTGCAAAACGGGATATGGATATAGATTCCGGACACGGTTTTTAAATTAAAAATGAATATTTAAAATGAACAATTAAAAATGAATAACTACCAACAAGGCTTTCAGATTTTTCATTCTACACTTTTCATTTTCTATTGAATTTGCGTACAAAATTACTAATATGTTTTAATTTTTATATGCTTTCCGTCATTTTATTTTGCCAGTTTAGGTAAAAATGTGTAACTTAGAGGCCAATATTTTGTAACAAACTTAAATCTATATTTTTATGAGAGTTTATCAGACTAACGAGATTAAAAACATCGCATTGCTTGGCAGTGCGGGCTCGGGCAAGACTACTCTTGCCGAAGCCATGTTGTATGAGAGCGGCGTGATAAAGCGCCGCGGTAGTGTAGAAGCCAAGAACACGGTAAGTGACTATTTCCCGGTTGAGCAGGAATACGGCTACTCGGTATTCTCAACCGTTTTTAACGTAGAGTGGAACAATAAGAAGCTTAATATCATTGATTGCCCGGGCGCCGACGACTTCGTAGGCCAGGCCATCACCGCCATGAACGTTACCGACCAGGCGCTAATCCTTATCAACGGCCAGTACGGACCTGAGGTCGGCACGCAAAACAACTTCCGTTACACGGAGAAATTGAAGAAGCCGGTGATATTCCTCGTCAACCAGCTTGATAGCGACAAATGCGACTTTGACACGATAATATCCAGCATGAAGGACATATACGGTCCGAAGTGCGTCCAGATACAATACCCGATAGAGACAGGACCGGGCTTCAACGCCCTCATCGACGTGCTCCTGATGAAGAAATATTCATGGAAGCCCGAAGGCGGAGCGCCCATCATCGAGGACATCCCCGCAGAGGAGATGGACAAGGCAATGGAACTTCACAAGGCTCTCGTGGAAGCTGCCGCCGAGAATGACGAAACCCTGATGGAGAAATTCTTTGAGGAAGAGACGCTAACCGAGGACGAGATGCGCGAGGGAATACGCAAGGGACTCGTTACAAGGTCTATCTTCCCTGTATTCTGCGTTTGCGCAGGCAGGAGCATGGGCGTAAGACGATTGATGGAGTTCCTCGGCAACGTGGTACCTTTCGTAAGCGAAATGCCTAAAGTACACAACACTCGCGGCGAGGAAGTTCCGGCCGAGACAAGCGGTCCCGAGTCGCTTTACTTCTTCAAGACCGGCGTAGAGCCGCACATCGGCGAAGTGTCATACTTCAAGGTGATGAGCGGAAGCGTGAAGCCGGGCGACGACCTGAGCAATGCCGACCGCGGCTCGAAAGAGCGTATCGCCAACATATACGTGTGCGCGGGAGCTAACCGCCAGCCAGTGGATTGCCTCAACGCGGGCGACATAGGATGTACCGTAAAATTGAAAGACGTAAAGACGGGCAACACCCTGAACGGAAAGGATTGCGACAACAGGTTCGACTTCATCAAGTATCCTAACTCGAAATACTCGCGCGCAATCAAGGCCGTAAACGAGGCCGACACAGAGAAGCTTATGGCCGCTCTCACCAAGATGCGCCAGGAAGACCCGACATGGGTGGTTGAGCAAAGCAAGGAGTTAAGGCAGACAATTATACACGGACAGGGTGAGTTCCACCTGCGCACGTTGAAATGGCGCCTCGAGAACAACGAGAAACTGCCCGTAAAGTTCATCGACGCCAAGATTCCGTACCGCGAGACTATCACCAAGGCAGCGCGCGCCGACTACCGCCACAAGAAGCAATCGGGAGGTGCCGGCCAGTTCGGCGAGGTTCACCTCATCGTAGAGCCGTATGCCGACGGTATGCCCGACCCCGTTTCGTATAAGTTCAACGGCCAGGAGTTCAAGATGAACATCAAGAGCAAGGAAGTAATCGACCTCGAATGGGGAGGCAAACTCGTGTTCATCAACTCAGTAGTAGGCGGTGCCATTGACACACGCTTCATGCCCGCCATCCTGAAAGGTATTATGGAGCGCATGGAGCAAGGCCCGTTGACAGGTAGCTACGCCAGGGACGTGCGCGTAGTGGTGTACGACGGAAAGATGCACCCCGTAGACAGTAACGAGCTCTCGTTCATGCTCGCGGCACGCCACGCCTTCGCCGACGCCTTCAGGAACGCTGGACCGAAGATCCTCGAGCCGATATACGACCTCGAGGTGTATGTCCCGGCCGACTTCATGGGCGACGTAATGAGCGACCTGCAGGGACGCCGCGCCCTGATAATGGGTATGGATAGTGAGGCCGGCTACCAGAAGCTACAGGCCAAGATACCACAAAAGGAACTTGCAAGCTACTCTATCTCGCTAAGTTCACTCACAGGTGGCCGCGCATCATTCACCACCAAGTTCGCAAGTTATGAGCTTGTGCCGAATGAGATACAACAAGAGCTCATAAAAGCACACGAAGCTGAAATGAGCGACAAGGACGAGTAAAACCATCCATAACATATTATGACGGGCAGGCAACGGCTCACTACCGATTGCCTGCCCGCTTATTGCGCAAGTACACGTACAATATCTTGAAACCATAAATGAGAAAAATCATACTTGTCACCGGAGGACAACGGTCTGGCAAAAGCGTATATGCCGAGAAGCTTGCGCTAAGCCTCTCGCCAACCCCCGTATATCTTGCCACGGCCCATGTCTGGGACGACGAATTCGCCCTGCGCGTAAGACGCCACAAGGAAAGGCGCGGCCCGCAATGGGAGAACATAGAGGAAGAGAAACACTTAAGCCGTCACGACATAACCGGCAAAGTGGCCGTGATAGATTGCATCACGTTATGGTGTACCAACTTCTTCTTCAACCGTGACGAATACGGACGGCAACCATCTGTTGAAGAAGCGCTTGCCGAAATAGAACGTGAGTTTGACCGCTTTACCGACCAAGACGCCACATTCATCTTCGTAACTAACGAAATAGGGAGCGGAGAAGTAAGCAACAACGCCGTACAACGCCGCTTCACCGACATGCAGGGATGGATGAACCAATACGTAGCCGCCCGTGCCGACGAAGTAGTACTCATGGTCAGCGGCATTCCGGTGAAAATAAAAGGATAGGAATATAAAGGTAAAAGAGTAAAAAGGGGCTTGGAAGGCGAGAATGCATATTTTCTTAATTCTTAACTCTTAATTTCCAAGGCATTTGGCTTTAACTCCTAACGAGCGTAGCGAGTGATAACTCCTTTAACGTCTTTAACTACTATACTTTAACTTCTTTACTCCTGAAATGACAACAAATGAGAACATACAATATCCATAAGCCTGACGCGGCATTGCTTGACGCCATCAGACACAAGATAGACAATCTCAACAAACCCAAAGGCTCATTGGGAAGGCTCGAGGATTTGGCTGCGCAGATATGCCTTATCCAGCAAACACTTACGCCGAAGCTCAATAATCCCTGCCACCTGTTGTTCGGCGGCGACCACGGAATTGAGAACGAGAAAGTAAGCATATCGCCACGGGAAATAACGTGGCAACAAATGCTCAATTTCGCGAAAGGCGGCGGAGGGGTGAACATGTTTTGCCGGCAACATGGATTCAAGCTATATCTTGTCGACGTAGGGGTTGACTATGACCTAAGCAATTGCCATGAAATATATAACCGGAAGATTGCCCCGGGAACGGCCAACTTCATTGACGGCCCGGCCATGAGCGAGGAACAATACCGGCAGGCGCTTGACGTAGGAGCCGAATTCGTGGACAAATGCCATGCCGACGGATGCAACATTGTATGCGTAGGCGAGATGGGTATTGCCAATACGTCGCCCTCAAGCGTATGGATGAGCCTGTTCGGAAACATCCCCCTTGATGAATGTATCGGCGCGGGTGCCGGACTTGACAATGCCGGAATAAAGCATAAATCCGACGTATTGAACCGAGCGGTAAACCGTTTCATATCCGAAACGGGTGGAAAGGCCGATACTAACACAGTGATACGCTATTTCGGAGGTTTCGAAATGGTAAGCGCCGTAGGCGCAATGTTGCGTGCCGCCGAACTCGGACTTATAGTATTGGTTGACGGATTCATCATGACGGCATGCGCCCTGGCGGCCGTAAGGCTATATCCGGAAGCCAAAGAATACATGATATTCGGACACGTAGGCGACGAGAACGGCCACCGCCGCCTGCTCGACTTGCTCGGTGCCCAGCCATTGTTAAATCTCGGACTCAGGCTCGGAGAAGGCACCGGAGCTCTTTGCGCCTACCCTATTGTTGAAAGTGCCGTAAGAATGATTAACGAAATGAATAACTTTGACAATGCGCATATCACTAAATACTTTTAAATGGTATGACCCCGCCTGGGCGGCTTTCATATTCTTCACACGCCTTCCATTATGGCGAATACACGAACCGCCGCGCGAATGTTATCGCTCGGTAGTTGAGTTCTGGCCGCTCGTAGGCTGGCTTACCGGCGGCATAATGGCCGCCGTGATTTACTTCGGAAGCTTTATCATGCCACATGCCATCACCGTACTTCTTGCCATCGCGGCAAGGATACTTGTGACCGGCGCGTTGCACGAGGACGGCCTGGCCGACTTCTTCGACGGCTTCGGAGGAGGCGGCAACAACCGCCAACGCATACTCGACATCATGAAAGACTCGCGCATAGGCACTTACGGCGTTATCGGACTGGGGTTGTACATGCTCATCCTGTTTTTCTCATTATCGTCAATGCCGGCCAAATTGGCGGCTCTTACGATATTGGCGGCCGACCCGTTTTGCAAGATGGTATCGGCGCAGATAATCTCCATGATGCCTTACGCACGGACGGAAGACGAAGCCAAGGCGCGCGTGGTGTACCGCAAGATAAGCCTGAAGGCGGGTATAGGCCTGTTCATACAGGGTATATTGCCGCTCGTATTTCTAATCTTTGCCGTCGACGGGAGGATACGTTGGGATTTGCTCATCTTCGCCCCATGCCTTGTTATGTACTTTCTGTATCTCATGATATGGCATAAGATTAAGGGATACACGGGCGATTGTTGCGGCGCGATATTCCTTCTCACCGAACTTTCATTCTACCTCTGCGCAACATATCAGTTTTTTAACAACAACGCATTATGGACATTGTTTTAGTAAGACATACCAGCGTGGGTGTACCCAAGGGCACATGCTACGGTTGGAGCGACGTGCCGGTGGCCGAAACGTTCGAGAGTGAAGCCGCCATGACAAAGATTAACCTCGGCGATGAGCCGTTCGACGCCGTGTACTCGTCACCCCTGACAAGGGCAAGAAAGCTGGCCGAGTATTGCGGCTGGCCGAAGCCTATCGTTGACGACAGGCTCAAGGAAATGAACATGGGCGACTGGGAGATGAAGCTGTTTGACGAGATAGAGGACGAGAACCTGCAACGCTGGTACGACGACTACATGCACCTGGCGGCAACCAACGGCGAGAGCTTTCCCGTATTGTACGCCCGCGTGGCCTCGTTCCTTGACGAACTGAGGACCAAGCCCTACCGGCGCGTGGCCATATTCGCCCATGGCGGCGTGCTCATCTGCGCCGGAATATACGGAGGGTTATTTCCCGAGAAGGATTGCTTTAGCCACCTTGTACCATTCGGAGGAATGGAAACGATAAATATTTAATTAAGAGTTAAGAAAATCTGCCTCAACAAAAGAACATTCTCCACTTACAATTACGGAATTACAGATAATGCTTCTCCTTAATTAACCCTCAACCAATGAACGCCTTAATAAAAGCCTCAGAGAATGTCCAACACCGTGCATGGAACATCATACGCCAAACCAAAGTAATGGATATATGGACTGCCCACGGCGCCGAGGTCAACGTAGTAGGCTCGCTTGCCATGGGGCTTATGATGAAACACCTTGACATCGACCTGCACGTATATTCATCACCGTTGACGATAAAGGCAAGTTTCAACGCAATGTCGCAAATCGCCGAATGCCCCGGAATAACCAGAATAGAGTGCCGCAACCTGCTCGACACCGAGGAGGAGTGTATAGAATGGCATGCCTGGTACGTAGACGGGCAGGGCGACACATGGCAAATCGACATTATACACATAGTGAAGGGGTCGAAGTACGACGGCTATTTCGAACGCATGGCACGCCAAGTGAAACAAGCGTTGACCGACGATACGCGCCTCGCCATACTACGCCTCAAGAACGAAACTCCTGACAACGAGCACATAATGGGCGTAGAATATTACCAAGCCGTGCTGAAATACGGCGTCAGGACAATGCCCGAATTCATCGAATGGCGCAAGTCACACCCTACGGACGGCATTTTGGAATGGACACCGTAACACTTCACGCACTATTAACAAAGCAAACATAAATCGTAAACAACATGAAAATTGACCATATCGCAATGTACGTGAAAGACCTCGAAGCGGCAAAAGAGTTTTTCATAAAGTATTTCGGAGCGACTCCGAACGACATGTACCACAACCCAAGAACAGGACTAAAGACGTACTTTCTGTCGTTTTCGGGTGGTTCTCGCCTCGAGATAATGTCACGCCCTGGCACGGTGGACCATCCCAAAAGCCGCCTTGACAACGGCTACATACACATGTCGTTCAGCGTGGGCGGCAGGCATAAGGTGGACGAACTTACCCTTACATTAAGACAAGACGGGTATAAGGTAACCGACGGGCCGCGGGTTACCGGCGACGGGTATTACGAAAGTTGCGTGGAAGGGCCGGAAGGCCATCTGATAGAAATCACCGAATGACACACAAAAGATGGCCTCCAAGCTATCCAAAGACCATCTTTGGCAAGCCTGAAGGCCATCTTTTGTTTTCCGATTAACCACCTTATGCCGCAATTGCGGCATAAGGGCATTAACCCACTACTTCTTCTCTATAATGTCTCCGCCAGCCTTGATGGCCTCCATGTTAAGCGGAATAAGGCCATGGTGGCGCTCAGGCAGAGTCTTGTAAAGAGCTTTCTCAACACCGTTATCACTCACTACCGGACATACCTTGAGCAATCCGCCGAGCACAATCATGTTGAACACCTTTGAGTTCTTCATCTCGGCCGCCTTGTCCATGGCGTCTATACGATAAACGGTAATGTCGTCACGCGTCGGGGGATTTATCACTCCGTATCCGTCATAGATAAGTATACCGCCCTTCTTAACCTTTGGCTCAAACTTGTCAAGCGACGGCTGGTTAAGCACGATGGCAATGTCATACTTGCTAAGGATGGGCGACGATATGCGCTCGTCGCTCACGATTACCGTCACGTTGGCCGTTCCGCCACGCTGCTCGGGACCATAAGCCGGCATCCACGTAACCTCCTTGCCTTCCATCAATCCCGAGTATGCCAGGATTTTACCCATTGAGAGCACGCCCTGGCCGCCGAAACCTGCTATTATTATCTCTGTCTTCATGATAGTTTCATTTCCAATTCTTCACTCTTAACTCTTCACTTTTCACTCCCCGTGGTGTCCTTCAAGTCGCCTTTAGGATAGAACTTGAACATGTTTTCCTGCATCCACTTGTTAGCCTTGACAGGCGAAAGTTTCCATCCGCTATTACACGTGCTCACCACCTCGACCAGGCTTGAGCCCTTGCCTGCCATTGAAGCCTCGAAGGCCTTGCGTAAAGCCTTCTTTGCCGAACGTATTGCGGCCACGGTCTCAACGCTCTGGCGCGTAACATAACATGTTCCTTCAAGCGTAGCGGCAATCTCGGTCATCTTCAACGGATAACCATGAAGACTCGCCTCGCGGCCGTAAGGACACGTAGACGTCTTCTGCCCCATTAGCGTAGTGGGCGCCATCTGTCCTCCGGTCATACCATAAATAGCGTTGTTGATGAATATGACCACTATGTTTTCCCCACGGTTGAGCGCATGTATAGTCTCGCATGTACCGATACAAGCCAAGTCGCCGTCACCCTGGTAGGTAAACACCAGGCGGTCAGGCCAGCAACGCTTGATAGCCGTAGCCACCGCGGGAGCACGCCCGTGGGCAGCCTCCTGCCAGTCGATGTCGAGATAACGGTAGGCAAATACGGCACATCCGACCGGCGACACGCCAACGGCCTTGTCCTCCATGCCCATTTCCTCAATGACTTCAGCCACCAGCTTATGGACAACTCCATGCGAACATCCCGGACAATAGTGCATCGGGACTTCGTTCATCAATTCCGGTTTCTTGTAGACCAAGTTCTCCGGAGATATTATTTCTTCGTTCATTTTATCGACTTTTTAAATTATTCCGTTAACTGGCGGAATATCCTTCAGCCTTTTCCATCTGCCAAAAGCTCCACCTCAAAGAAAACGATTAAAATTTCTCCTTCAGGGCCTTTACTATTTCGTCCGGCTCAGGAACTATTCCGCCCAAACGGCCGAAATGCTCTACAGGAACACGGCCATTGACGGCAAGACGAATATCCTCAACCATCTGGCCGGCGTTAATCTCTACAGAGAGCACGCCCTTCTTGCCTTCGGCTAGCTCTGCTACCTGGTTAGTCGGGAACGGCCACAATGTGATAGGACGCAACAGACCGACCTTCAGCCCTTCTTTGCGTGCCATCTCTATAGCTTTCTCGGATATGCGCGCGGCACTTCCAAACGCTACTATCAGGTACTCAGCGTCCTCGCAATGCTTTGTCTCGTACCTTACCTCGCTCTCGCGTATCGTCTGGTACTTGGCCTGGAGGTGCAAGTTACGCTTCTCCATCTGCTCAGGTTGAAGCTCAAGTGATGTCAATATATTTGGCTGGCGGTCTTTAGAACGGCCAAACGTTGCCCAAGGACACTCTTTCTTGATTTGCTCCTCGGTACGGCGGGGTTTGTACGGCGGAAGAACAACACGCTCCATCATCTGCCCAATTACACCGTCACTCAGAAGCATAGCCGGAATACGGTATTTAAATGCGAGTTCGAAAGCCAAATCCATGAAGTCAGCCATTTCCTGAACTGACGCAGGAGCCAGTACGATTACATAATAATCGCCGTTACCTCCACCACGTGTCGCCTGGAAATAGTCGCTCTGTGACGGCTGGATTGTACCCAGACCGGGACCGCCACGCTGTACGTTGACGATGACTCCGGGAATCTCTGCGCCAGCCATGTAGGCTATGCCTTCCTGCATAAGAGCCACGCCAGGGCTCGATGATGACGTGAACACACGCTTACCGGCACCCGCTCCACCATACACCATGTTGATAGAGGCAACCTCACTCTCTGCCTGAAGTACTACCATACCAGTGGTTTCCCAAGGCTTTAGCAACGATAGTGTTTCGATAATCTCACTCTGAGGGGTGATGGGATAACCGAAAAAGGCGTCGGCACCACAACGAATGGCGGCATGAGCTATCGCCTCGTTACCCTTCAATAAAGTTACTTCTTGTTCTGCCATAACTTTTAATCCTCCATACGTTTTTTATAAACAGTGATACATCCGTCGGGACATACGATGGCGCACGAGGCACAACCGATGCAATCGTCAGGACTTACGGCCTCCACATAGGGGTAGCCGTGAACGTTAACTTTCTTCGCCAAAGCGATAACCGTTTTCGGACAAGCCTCCACGCAGAGTGAACAGCCCTTACAACGGTCGGTGTTGACCACAATGGCTCCTCTCATTTTACCCATATCTTTATGTTTTTGTATTAACGAGACAGACGTACGGCAAACACCGAAGTCTGTCTCTTGAATGTTTTTCTTAGGGGTTATACATGTCTTTACAATAGTAATTTAAGATGTCGTCAAGCATCTTCTTCGCCTCAACCGCAGGGCTTTCAGGGTCAAGTTCGATAGCAGCGATATAATTATTGAGCGCTTCCTGCCAGTTGCCCTCCTTGCGGTAGCGGTTGCCAAGGCGGTAATACTCCTCGGCCGTCATTACTTGTAGTATTCTTTCTTGCCTGCGGCAAGCGTGTTTTTCATTAATGAACAAATGGTCATGGGGCCTACTCCACCCGGGACCGGAGTTATGAACGAGCACTTAGGCGCTACCTCGTCAAACTTGACATCTCCGTTAAGGCGGAACCCGCTCTTCTTCGTTGCGTCGGGAACACGCGTCGTGCCAACGTCGATAACCACCGCACCGTCTTTAACCATGTCGGCGGTGACGAAGTTTGGCTGGCCTATGGCGGCTATGATAATGTCAGCCTCACGGCATTCCTGCTTAAGGGTTGCAGAATGACTATGGCATACCGTCACCGTAGAGTCGCCGTATTGTTTTTGCATCATAAGCTGGGCCATCGGCTTGCCTACGATGTTGCTTCGTCCGAGTATCACGCACTTTTTGCCTGAAGTCTCTATTCCGTAACGGCGCAACAGAGTCAATATGCCGAGCGGCGTAGCCGAGATAAAGCACGGCAGGCCTATAGCCATACGACCAACGTTGATTGGATGGAAACCGTCTACGTCCTTGCGGTAGTCGATAGCCATTATTATCTTCTGCTCGTCGATATGTTTTGGCAACGGCAGTTGCACTATGTAACCGTCAATATCGTCATCTTCGTTAAGTTCCTTGACTTTCGCGAGCAGCTGCTCTTCCGTAACGTCATCCTCAAAACGGATAAGCGTACTTGTAAAGCCGCATGCCTCACATGCTATTACCTTGTTCTTGACGTAAGTCTCGCTACCGCCGTCATGTCCTACGAGCACGGCCGCAAGATGCGGACGCTTACCGCCATTAGCGACGATTTGCTTAACTTCCTCGGCTATTTCTTCCTTTATCTTGGCCGCCGTGGCCTTGCCGTCTATCAATTCATAATTCATAATACACAATTCATAATTGGGGATAGGCCAGATAAGACTGATAAGCCTGATTTTCCCAATCCTTTATCGGGATTGGTCTGATAAGCCTAATAAGCCGTATAGACCATTGAATTATTCACTCTTAACTCTTAATTCTTAACTTTTCACTATTCCCTTATTTCGGCATGTTGCGCAATCCCTTCATGGCTCCCATCATCTGGCTCATCCTTGAGCCGGTCACCATTTTCATCATCTTGCGCGTCTGGTCAAACTGTTTTATCAGGCGGTTTACATCCTGCACCGTAGTGCCTGATCCTTTCGCAATGCGTTGCCGCCTGCTCGTATTGAGTATTTCGGGATTGGTGCGCTCCTTCGGCGTCATGCTCAGGATTATCGCCTCAATACCCTTGAAGGCGTTATCGTCAATGTCGACGTCCTTTATTGCCTTGCCCACTCCCGGTATCATCGAAGCCAGGTCCTTGATATTACCCATCTTCTTGATTTGTTGTATCTGGCCGAGGAAGTCGTTGAAGTCAAACTTGTTCTTTTGTATTTTCTTCTGAAGACGCTTCGCCTCCTCTTCGTCAAACTGTTCCTGCGCACGCTCCACAAGGCTGACAATATCGCCCATGCCGAGTATTCGGTCGGCCATTCGTGAAGGATGGAATACGTCTATGGCCTCCATCTTCTCGCCGGTACCGACAAATTTTATAGGCTTTGTCACTACGGTGCGTATGCTTATGGCAGCACCGCCACGGGTATCGCCGTCAAGCTTTGTCAATACCACACCGTCAAAATCGAGACGGTCATTGAATTCCTTGGCTGTATTTACGGCGTCCTGGCCTGTCATCGAGTCTACAACGAACAGTGTCTCGTCGGGATTTACGGCGTTCTTCAGCGCCTCAATCTCGTTCATCATCTCCTCGTCTACTGCAAGGCGTCCCGCGGTATCTATTATTACCACGTCGTTACCCTTGGCTTTAGCCTCCTTTATGGCGTTCTGCGCTATTCCGATTACGTTTTTGCTTTCAGGTTCAGAGTAGACTGGTATCTCTATTTGGCCGCCCACAACCTTCAACTGCTCGATAGCGGCAGGACGGTAAACGTCACACGCAACAAGCAACGGGTTCTTATGCTGTTTCTTCTTTAGCATGTTGGCCAGCTTTCCGCTGAACGTAGTCTTACCCGAACCCTGAAGTCCTGACATCAATATGATGGCCGGGCGACCCTCAAGCTTCAGCCCTACGCTCTCGCCTCCCATCAGCTCGGCAAGTTCGTCGTGCACCAGCTTAACCATCATCTGCCCTGGCTTCACGGCCGTGAGCACATTCATTCCCAGCGCTTTTTGCTTCACCTTGTCGGTAAACGTCTTGGCAACCTTATAGTTCACGTCGGCGTCAAGCAACGCGCGCCTTACGTCCTTCAACGTTTCAGCAACGTTGATCTCGGTAATTTTTCCTTCACCTTTAAGTATCTTAAAAGAGCGTTCAAGCCTTTCGCTTAGATTTTCAAACATATTTATATATTAGTATAATGAACAAAATGTAAGCAGGAAGGCCGAAAATCGACTAATAACGGCCTCTCGCCCGCCTGATTATCTTTGCAAATATAGTCATTAAATAATAAAAAAGCCAATATTGCCGCAGGTATTTAAAGTATTTTAAAACTGTTTTCCGCAAAAATGCGCACACTATATTCAAGTGTGCAGAATTTCAAATTATCAGTCATTTTACCCGTATATGCAAACGCTTTTACCTACCGTTATAAAGAATGTAATTATTTTGGATTATATTTGCATGTCCTTACGATTATACCTACGGTATCGTTACGCCAAGTAACGGCATATACATTACTAAAACAAACTTTGTAAACATATAATATGAAAGGATTATCAAGCATGGCAGGATTTCACGAAAAAACGAGCGCTAAGAGAAAAACAATAATGTCACGTGAGTTTCGACAAGCCGTCAAAGCTCGACAAGACGGAAATCAAGGCTTGCATAAACCACTTACAGAAAGTCGCCGACAGCCATGCCACCCGTGCCCTGTCGTTTCCCGGATGGTGGTATTCCACGATCAGGAAACATCTTAACCGACCGATAGATTTACTTACCTGGAAACACCGAACCACCCAATTCGAGCTTTTTCTCACCCCGTCCGGACAGCGGATGGTAAACGACCCTCAGCTAAAAGTCATACTGATTAAGGACAAGGGAAAGTTCCATAGATAGCCTTCTACCGCCTAAGGCCAACATACCTGAAACCGCCAGTTTTGCGAAAGGCGGCCTTTTAGCCTGCGAAAGGGCGCCTTTTACAACGTAAAACGCGGCCTTTTGCAAGACAAGACACGGCCTTTTGCAAAAGCGTTGACCATGCCTGTATCATACGCCAGCACAACATCTTGACGTAACCTGGCGGTATTTGCCATTCCGCCCACAATAAATTCAACAGCAAATGTTAATTAACCTGAATTAGAAGAACATCCTTGTCCACCACGGATAAAAGCTGTATCTTTGTAATTTGATGGAAGGTACGACGCTATATATCAAGAACATGGTGTGCGACCGGTGCAAGGCTGCCGTAACGCAGGTGCTCCGCAACGCAGGGCTCACGCCTCTTTCAGTTGAGCTCGGCACAGCCTCAGTTGAGGAAAATCCCGACGTGGCGAAGCTCGACGAAATTCGCATTGCACTCGAAGAACAAGGCTTCGAACTGCTTGAAGACCGCCGCAAGCAGACCGTCGACCGCATAAAGAGCGCCATAATCGAACTTGTACACTATCGCGACAACCGCCAACAAGTCAACCTCTCGGCATTCCTCTCTAATGAACTCGGCATGGAATACAGCTCGCTGAGCAAACTCTTTTCAGAAAACACGGGGCTAACCATAGAGCGTTACTTCATCCTGCAAAGGGTTGAACGCATAAAAGAACTTATCTTCTACGGCGAAATGTCGCTCAGCGAGATAGCCCGCAAGATGAACTATTCAAGCGTTGCGTATCTCAGCACACAGTTCAAGAGCGTCACGGGCATGACGCCCTCGCAATTCAAGTCGGCCCACGACAAGCAGCTCAGGCAGCTCGACAAGATATAGCTTGGGGTTATACGGTTGTGAGGAAATGGGGTTTTAAGGGCAAATATCAATATATGGGTTGACATAAAACAACAATACAAACGTAAAAATGTATGCGTAATAAAGAATATATATATAAGTTATCAAAACATTTGTTCTGGGATATTGACGTCAACAACGCCGATATGGACGAATATCCGGCATATTTCATCCAGCGTGTGCTTGAATACGGCAACATGGACGACTGGCGTTTTATACGCGATTATTACGGGCTTGACAAAATTGTCGACGTATGTAAAAAACTAAGAACGCTTGACCCCGTTTGCCTTTCATATATCTGCGCAATATCACATACCAATAAAGAAGATTACAGATGTTATCATTTCAAACAATCGAACCCGACACTTTGGAACTCCTGAAAGCGTTGATGGCTGAACCGTCATTCAATGGAATGAGGCTTGTAGGCGGAACGTCATTGGCACTACAGTACGGACACAGGCAATCTGTAGACATTGACATGTTCGGAATATTTAGCCCTGATGCAAGCGCAATGTCCGAACGTTTGAAAAAACTTGGGCAAACCTTCGTTGTCAAAGAATCTGAACGGATTAAGATTTATACGATTAACGGTATTAAAGTTGACTTTGTTGATTACGGAAATTACCCTTGGATTGACGATGTTATTATAGAAAATGGACTGAGATTGGCTTCACCTAAAGACATCGCCGCAATGAAAATCAACGCTATTGAAGGTCGAGGAACTAAGAAAGACTTTATTGATGTGTATTTTCTTTTGCAACATTATTCCTTGAATCAACTACTTGACTTTTACGCGAAGAAATATCCCGAACATAGTATTTTCCGTGCCTTGATGAGCCTGACATACTATGAAGACGCCAATATGCAGCCTATGCCGAAAATGTTTTCAGATATTACCTGGAACAAAATCAAAGAAAAGATAACGTCGGAAGTAAAAAATTTTAAATAGGAATATCATCTATAACCACACCAAATCTTATAAATCTTTTCCATAATTCCATAACACTTTATATATAAAAACGGAGTAACTTTGCCGTCGGAACAAACTATAAGGAAATGGAAAAGAAGACTATCGCCGTAACAGGCATGGCGTGCGCCGGGTGCGCCGCCAACGTTGAGAGGCGCCTTAACCAGCTCGACGGCATTGAGTCGGCCGCCGTCAACTTCGCCGCCCGCACCGCCTTGGTGGAATACGACCCGCAGGTCATCACGCCAAAGACGATGAAGGAAGAGATTGAAAAGGTTGGTTACGGCCTCATTATAGACGAAGACGAGTCGGTAACGGCCATCGAACAAACGGAATACCGCCGTCTCTTGAAAAGGCTTATAACATCGTGGATACTGGCATTGCTCACCATGTGCATTTCGATGGGCTGGCTCAACATCGGCTCAAAGGACGTTGCCAACCAGACAATGCTCATCATCGCCCTCGTAAACCTTGTTTATTGCGGCCGCCAGTTTTATGTAAACACATGGCACCAACTGCGCTACGGAATGGCCAACATGGACACTCTGGTGGCCATGAGTACGTTTATCTCGTTCGTGTTCAGCGTGTTCAACACCTTCTGGGGCGACAGTTTCTGGGGTTCAAGAGGTATCGTTAACCACACATATTACGACGCTTCGGTCATGATTATCACGTTCGTGCTCACCGGAAGGGTGCTCGAGGAGAGGGCAAAGAAGAGCACGGCGTCGGCCATCCGGGCGCTTATGGGACTTGCGCCAAAGACAGCCCATCTCGTAAACGGCGACCAGACAGTAGACGTGCCGATAGCAACGCTCGAACGGGGCGACATCATCAAGATACGCCAAGGCGAGAAAGTGCCCGTTGACGGAACTGTAACCGCCGACGAGGCGTATATCGACGAGAGTATGATAACTGGCGAACCGACACCTGCGCTGAGGCAAAACGGCGACAAGGTGTTTGCCGGAACCATCGTGAAACAAGGCTCGCTGCGCTTCCGCGCGGAGGCCGTTGGCGCAGAAACGATGCTCTCGCAGATAATAAAGATGGTGCAGGAGGCGCAAGGAAGCAAGGCTCCCGTGCAACGTGTGGTCGACAAAATAGCCCTCGTTTTCGTGCCCGTGGTGCTCGGTCTGTCTGTTCTTACCTTTATATTATGGTACGCCATAGGGGGCAGCGGCCAGCTTCCGCACGCCATATTGTCGGCCGTGTCGGTGCTTGTAATAGCCTGTCCGTGCGCCCTTGGCCTGGCTACGCCCACCGCCTTGATGGTAGGCATAGGCAAAGCGGCACAGAAGAACATCCTCATCAAGGACGCAACGGCGCTCGAGAACATACGGAAGATAGACGCGTTAGTCATCGACAAGACGGGAACACTGACTGTTCCTAACAAGGATGTCGACTTCACCAAGGCCGACTCGTTGTCGCTTGACGAGCGCGAAACGCTCAAACCTTACGCCCGCGAGGCCATGGAGACGCTTCAAAAGGAAGGAATCGAGGTGTACATGATGAGCGGCGACAAGGACGAAGCCGCCAAATACTGGGCCGACAAGGCGGGAATAAAGCACTACCGCAGCAAGGTTATGCCGCAGGACAAGGAGGACATGGTAAGGCAACTACAAGCCGAGGGCAAGCACGTAGCCATGGTTGGCGACGGTATTAACGACACCCAGGCGCTGGCCGCGGCCGACGTGAGCATCGCGATGGGCAAAGGCACCGACATAGCGATGGACGTGGCCCAGGTAACTCTTATGGGAACGGACCTCCGACGCATACCTGACGCCATCAGGTTGTCACGTGCCACGGTGGGTATGATAAAGCAAAACCTCTTCTGGGCGTTCATCTATAACGTCATCTGCATACCTCTCGCCGCCGGCCTTCCCTACGTTTTCGGCGCCGAATGGCAAATAACGCCAATGTGGGCAAGCGCTCTCATGGCCTTTTCGAGCATTAGCGTAGTACTGAATAGCCTAAGGCTATACTTTAAATAATTAAGAATTAAGAGTGAAGAATTAAGAAAATATGCCTTGAACGCTTGTCAACAAAGGTATTTTTCTTAATTCTTCACTCTTAATTCTTAATTCCCTTATCACCTTCTTTCCGCCGAAACGGTTACCTGGATACTGAATTTCGGGTTAAAATTATATTTCACCGCCGCGCCGATACGGTCGCCGGCGTTGCTCATGTCGTAAAGAGGCAGGGGGATAAACTTGTTTGTCAGCGACTTCTGTCCGAACAGATAGCCCTCCCAATGCTCGTTGAACTTATATCCGAGCACGGCGTTAAGGCCTGCGTCGTGGTAGGCGTCGTGCGCCCAATACAGGTTGTTCAGGTAGCCGCCGACGGCAAGCGAGAGCTTGTTTGTCAACGGAACGGCGTACATTGCGGATATGCTGTTGGTAAAGCCGGTGCCGCTCCACGGGCCGTCGCCGAACGAGGCGAACACCGAAGCGCCAAGACTTACGTTTAGTCCCTTGTGCAATTGCCAGTCATACCACCCCATCCAACTGTACGGATACATATTGATGTAAGTCTGGCCATAACGGTTCAGCACGGGCAGGTGCAGCGAGTCAGCCTCAGCAAGCGGCTCTCCCCGATAACAGTCGTACACATATATGTCGGTTGGAACGTCCGTCCCGCCGATAATCCTTTGGTCTACGGGCATGCCAACAACGGCTGACGTGTCCTTCAACTCCACCCTATCGCCCACCTCCTGCGCACCTACGGCAACGCAAAAGGCGCAAAATAACACTATGGAAAACAATCGTTTCATCAATCGCAAAGTTACTTCCATACCGTGAAAAAACAAAACCGACAAACCGTTTTTTTGTTTTAATTATCCTTTCCAACCCTTGATTTTTGATTAATTCACAACCTCCTGATTGTCAACACATTACCTCCTGCCCTGCAAAACACGGCCTTTTAGGCGATAAAAGGCCGTCTCTTGCAACACGAAAGACGGCCTTTTGCAAAACCATAAAATATGACCTTATTTACGTTGATTGCCAAACGGCAAAGTAAGTACGTCCAAACGATTACGCACACAGTAATGACATGATATTTAATTCACCATAACGCATCACGATAATCACCGAAAAATAAAATCACGGCAACGCTTGGATGTTTGGAGGAAAACGCCTAACTTTGTAAGGAAAATTCAACTTATTAATTACAATATAACGACAAATGAATTTCTTTAAGGCACTATTCGGCGGCAAGGAAGAGAAGCCGGAGGACAGGAAACGGGCGGAAGAGGAGCGAGACTTCGACGTACTTAAATACGACGGCGTGCGCGCCTTGCGCTCCGGTCAGCATGACTACGCCATACAATGCTTCACCCATGCCCTCGGGATGAAGGAGGACTTGGAGATACGCGACTATATGTCGCAGGCACTGATACGGGCAGACCGCCTACCGGAGGCTTACGAACAGCTGATGAAAATTGCCGAGGCGCAACCCGACAACCTGCAGGTGCTGATACGCATGGCCAACGTTGCGTACATGATGGAGGACTACACGGCCGTGGCCGACGCCTCGGAGAAAGCCCTGATGATAGACGACAAATGCGTGGAGGCGCTGTTCTTCTACGCCAAAGCGTGCATAGGACACGGCGACACGACCAATGCCGTGGCCATGCTGACCAAGGCAATCGGCCTGAAACCCGACTATACGGAGGCCTACCTGCTGCGCGGGGAAACGCTGCTAAGCGCCGGCGAAACGGCTGAAGCCGACGAGGACGCCTGCCATCTGGTAAAAGAATATCCTGAAAACGATGACATCCTGATGTTGAAAGCCCGCATCGAGAGGACTAAGGAAAATCCGACTGAAGCCATAGCGTATTATAATAAAGTAACAGATGCCAACCCCTTCAACGCCAATGCCTACCGCGAACGCGGCGAATTGCGCATAGCCACGGGCGACGAAAGCGGCGGGCAGGCTGACTACAGGCAAGCCAAAGAGCTGGAGGAACAGCAGAACGCGGGTAATGAGAAACAGGACATCGAGAACGAAATAAAAGATAAGTACAAATCAATAGACCCGTACGGCGTGTTCTCTTGACGATATAACATTATTATAATATGAGGAACGAAAATATGAAAGGACAAGTCAAACTTTTCATATAAAATGTTTGTTTGTTTCAATTAAAAGTTATATTTTTGCAACGAAATAACAAAAATAACGACAATGTACAACAATAACGCATCTTTCTTTTACTTTTATTTTTACTTTGCAGGGCACTGTGAAGCGGGAAGTTGCGTGTAAATTTCAACTTAAGACAAGGTAATCTTTTAGAAAGATACGATAAAGTCCCGCTTCACAATGTTGAGGCGGGACTTTTAGTTTTAACATAACAGAGAAAGAAAGGTATATGAAGAGAATAGCGATACAGGGTGCCGTCGGTTCGTTTCACGACATAGCGGCCCACCAGTATTTCAATAACGAACAGATACAGCTGATATGCTGCTCAACGTTCGAGCAGGTGTTCGAGAACATCAAGCGCGACCCTACGGTCATCGGAATGCTCGCCATAGAGAACACCATTGCCGGTTCGCTGCTGCATAACTACGAACTGCTGCGCGACTCGGGCACAACCATCGTCGGGGAGCACAAGTTGCACATAGAGCATAGTATCTGTTGCCTGCCCGAAGACTCGTGGGACACGGTGCGTGAGGTACACTCCCACCCCGTAGCACTGATGCAATGCCGCGGCTTCCTGGCCAACCATCCGGCACTGAAAGCCGTCGAGGCCGAGGATACCGCAGGCGCGGCAGAGCTTATCGCCAGGCAACAGTGCCGCGGATGGGCTGCCATCTGCAACGCCGCGGCCGCCAAGCTGTACGGCATGAAGATACTCCAGGAGTCGATAGAGGACAACAAGCACAACTTCACGAGGTTCCTCGTGGTGAGCAATCCCAACAAGGCCGACTTCTTAAGGCCGCTGGAGACAGTCAATAAGGCCAGCCTCGTGTTCTCGCTTCCGCACGAGGAGGGCAGCCTCTCGCAAGTGCTGAGCATATTATACTTCTATAAAATAAACCTCACTAAAATCCAGTCGCTGCCCATTATCGGGCACGAATGGGAGTATATGTTCTACGTTGACGTAACATTCAACAACCTTACTCGCTACCGGCAGAGCATAGACGCGATAATGCCGCTGACAAAAGAACTTAAAGTTTTAGGAGAATACAAAGATGACGGAAAGCAAACAGACATCCAATATCAAGCCTGCTGACAGACTGTCGGCAGTGAGCGAATACTACTTCAGCCGCAAACTGAAGGAAGTGGCACGGCTGAACGCCGAGGGAAAAGACATCATCAGCCTTGCGATAGGCAGTCCAGACATGCCTCCATCGAAAGCAACCATCGACAAGTTGTGCGAAGTGGCACGCCAGGACGACGCCCACGGTTATCAGCCTACAATGGGAACGCCCGAGCTAAGGCATGCAATGGCCGACTTCTATAAACGTTGGTACGGCGTGGAACTTGACCTGCTGACCGAAATCCAGCCGCTAATCGGCTCAAAGGAAGGCATACTCCACGTAACGCTTGCATTCGTAAACCCAGGCGAAAAGGTGCTCGTGCCCAACCCTGGATACCCCACATACACGTCGCTAAGCAAGATTTTGGGTGCCGAAGTGGTAAACTATAACCTGCGTGAGGACGACGGTTGGCAGCCCGACTTTGACGAACTGGAGTGTATGGACTTATCAAACGTGCGCCTGATGTGGACTAACTATCCCAACATGCCTACCGGAGCGCCCGCACGTATGGCTACATACGAACGGCTGGTAGACTTCGCCCGACGCCACTCTATCGTCATTGTGAACGATAATCCGTATTCGTTCATCCTCAACGAGAAGCCCATATCACTGCTGGAAGTACCCGGAGCGAAGGACTGTTGCATTGAGTTTAACTCAATGAGCAAGAGCCATAACATGCCGGGATGGCGCGTGGGAATGTGCGCGTCGAACCAAACGTTCATCAGTTGGATACTCAAAATAAAGAGCAACATCGACTCGGGAACGTTCCGAGGCATACAACTTGCCGCCGCAGAGGCATACAACAACAGCGCCGAATGGCACAGACAGGCTAACATCACGACGTATCGCAACCGCCGAGACACCGCCGAACGGATAATGGACGTACTCGGATGCACGTACGACAAGAGCCAGGTGGGCATGTTCCTTTGGGGCAAAATACCTGACAAATACGCCAACGCAGAAGAACTTACGGAACGTGTGCTGCACGAAGCGAGGGTGTTCATCACGCCGGGATTCATCTTCGGGAGCAACGGCGAGCGATATATCCGCATTTCGTTATGCGCCAAAGACGAAAAGATAAAGGAAGCATTAAAACGCATCTGTAATATAATGAAACAATAACAATCAAAATATAACATCATGGAACTTGAACTGAAACCGCTCAACTTGCCGAGCGACAACGAACGCCTGACGGTAATAGCCGGCCCATGTTCGGCCGAATCGGAGGAACAGGTGATGTCTACCGCAATACAACTTGCCTCGAAAGGCTGTCACATATTCCGCGCCGGAGTGTGGAAACCACGCACGAAGCCGGGAGGATTCGAGGGACACGGAGAGAAAGCCCTGCCTTGGTTGAAACAAGTAAAGGAAACAACGGGCATGCTCGTAGGTACCGAGGTGGCCACTCCCGAGCATGTAGAACTGGCCCTGAAATACGGAATTGACGTGCTTTGGATAGGCGCACGCACATCGGCTAACCCCTTTGCGGTGCAAGCTTTGGCTGATAGCCTGAAGGGGGTGGACATTCCCGTGCTTGTAAAAAATCCCGTAAACCCCGACCTCGAGCTATGGATTGGAGCTATGGAGCGTATCAACCAGGCAGGCGTAAAACGTCTCGCGGCCATCCACCGAGGCTTTTCGAGCTACGATAAGAAGATATACCGCAACCTGCCTATGTGGCAAATACCCATCGAACTGCGCCGACGCATACCGTCACTTCCCATCTTCTGCGACCCGAGTCACATCGGGGGGCGCCGCGAACTGATAGCTCCGCTATGCCAACAGGCGATGGACTTAGGCTTCGACGGCCTCATCATAGAAAGCCATTGCGACCCCGACAAGGCATGGAGCGACGCAAAACAGCAGGTTACTCCCGACGTATTGGACTATATCCTCAGCCTGCTCGTCATCCGTGACCAGACAATGAGCACCGAAGGAATAGCCACCCTGCGCAAGCAAATCGACGAGATAGACAACCAGTTGATGGAGATAATGGCCAAGCGAATGCGTATCTGCCGCGAAATAGGCCAGTACAAGAAGGAGCATAACATGACCGTGCTACAGACATCACGCTACAACGAGATACTCGACAAGCGCGGGGCGCAAGGCTCTTTGCTCGGTATGGACCCGACATTCATCAAGACCGTGTTCGAGGCTGTTCACGAAGAGTCGGTTAGACAGCAAATAGAGATTGTAAATAAATAGCTTCGTGGAAGTTAAAGAAGTTATAGAAGTTAGAAGAAGTTATAGCCGTTACCTTTTCAAGGTTAAGCAATACGGCATTCGGCTTTAACTTCTATAACTTCTTTAAATTCTATAAATTCATAAAAATATCATGCGAATTTTAGTTTTAGGAGCGGGCAAGATGGGCAGCTTTTTCCTCGACCTGCTCAGCTTCGAGCACGAGACGGCTGTGTACGAGAAGAATCCCGAGAGGTTGAGGTTTACTTTCAACACCCTGCGTTTCACGTCGTTGGAAGAGATTGAGGACTTCAAACCCGAGCTGGTTATCAACGCCGTAACCGTAAAATACACGATACCGGCGTTCAGGGAGGTAATGCCCCACCTGCCCGAAGACTGCATTATAAGCGACATTGCGTCGGTAAAGACCGGTCTGAAGGAGTTTTACGCCGAGTGCGGACACCGCTACGTGTCCACTCACCCGATGTTCGGCCCCACCTTTGCGAACCTCAACCAGCTGAGCCAGGAGAACGCCATCGTGATAAGCGAGGGCGACTACATGGGCAGAATCTTCTTCAAGGACCTTTACCAAAGACTCGGACTGAGCATATACGAGTACACTTTCGAGGAGCACGACAAGACGGTAGCCTACTCGTTGAGCATTCCTTTCGTCAGCACGTTCGTCTTCGCGGCAGTCATGAAACACCAGGACGCACCTGGAACTACGTTCAAACGCCACATGAACATAGCCCGCGGAGTGCTCAGCGAGGATGATTACCTGTTGCAGGAGGTGCTATTCAACCCTCACACTTCGGAACAAGTGGAGCACATCAGAACAGAGCTTAAAGACCTGCTCGGCATTATCGAGCGCAAGGACGAGGATGGGATGAAGGCCTATCTTGAGAAAATCAGGGCGAACGTGAAGGCAAATTCATAATTAATAATGAATGTTCGCAAAGCTCACATTCATCAGTAGTTAAAGGAGTTAAAGTAGTTATCGCTCCCTGCGGTCGCTAAGGAGTTAAAGACATTTGCCTTGTCAATTAATGCGTATCTGACGACTGTAAGACAATAACGGACATTCATTTAATTAATACACCACAAGTCAAAATCATCCGCAAACCAATTTTTCATTTTTAATTATTCATTTTTCATTTAACAAATGTTCTTTTCGCTTCTCCTTACCTCGCTCCTCACGCTCGTGGAGCTGAACTGCGAGAACCTGTTTGACTACCGACACGACAGCCTAAAACAGGACTTCGAGTTCACGCCCGACGGCGACCGCCGCTGGACACGCACTAAATATTGGACAAAACTGAACAATACGGCGAAGAGCATCATATCGTGCGGCGACGCCGACGGCGACTGGCAGGTGCCTGACTTGGTGGCACTGTGCGAGGTGGAGAACGACTCTGTAATGCACGACCTTACGAAACGGTCGTTGCTGAGGAACGCCAACTACGAATACATCATGACCGACTCGCCCGACGAGCGCGGCATAGACGTAGCCCTACTCTACCATCCCGGCTCGTTCGCCCCGGTAAACAATCATGCGCTACGCATAAAACCAGCCGACGGAATGCGCCCGACACGCGACATCCTGTATGTCTCGGGGCGCATAATCACTGGCGATACACTCCACATATTCGTGGTACATGCCCCAAGCCGTTACGGCGGAGAGCTGCACACAAGACCGCACCGCAAGCTCGTGGCCGACCGCCTTTGCTCGGCCATCGACTCCTTGCGTTCAGTTTGCCAAGAGCCGAAAATAATCATTGCGGGCGACTTCAACGACTACGCTGACAGTCCGGCAATCATGCAAATATGCTCGAAAGGCATGACCAACATATCCGCCAAAGCTACAGGCGGCAACGGAGCCGAGGGCACTTATAAATATAAAGGTCGTTGGGAAAGCCTCGACCAGATAATGATAAGCGCCGCAATGGTGGATAAACTGGAGTCGTGCAAGGTAAACGACGCCCCGTTCATGCTCGAAAGTGACGACAAATACGGCGGCATGCAGCCCCTGCGCACCTACCGCGCGTGGCGATACCGCAAGGGATACAGCGACCATCTGCCTCTTGTGGCAAGGTTCAGGCTGCGGTGATATACGTGTTTCGTCTATGTGAAAAATGGCGAAAAACATGTTACATCTTACCGTCTTTTACTTAAAAGACGTATCTTTGCATAAATAAATTCAGGCAAGACACAAACATTTATGCAAATTATGAATAAGCTTATACTATCTGCAATGACTCTTTTCGGCAGTTGCCTATGCAGCTGCGGACAACAAGACTTCAAGACAGTTGACGCCGACGAGTTCGAGAAAGCCGTCTCGACGGACACCGTTCAGCTGGTGGACGTGCGCACGGCGGATGAGTTCAATGAGGGTCATATCGCCTCTCCGAACATCAAGAACATCGACGTAAAACAGGCAGACTTCATCCAGCGTGCTGACAGTGAACTTGACAAAGGCAAGACAGTTGCCGTATATTGCCGTAGCGGGAAGCGCAGCGCTGACGCCGCAGGACAACTGACTGATATAGGTTTTAAGGTAATCAACCTTGACGGAGGCATTCTCGAATGGCAAAAACGGGGCAAAGCCACTGCCCGATAAGCCATCAGTCAAAAGGCACTTTGAGACATACTGACGGACAGGATACGATATACCGTTTTCCAATATGCCGTCTTTCGCATTCCAAAAAGCCATCTTTTACCACCACAAAGGCCGTCTTTTACAAGCCCAAACACGGTCTTTTATAAAGCAATGAATATCAATATGTTACACTAACGAATAAAAACGACTATGGAAAGAAACTTACACAAAAGAATAATTGCGCTCAACACGCTGGTTATCTTGGCGTTACAGATGTTTGCGCAAGGATTGGAGTACTACAAAAACGCTGACGGAAAGAAAGAGCGTGAATTGAAAACAGCACTCGCGCAAATCATAAACAATCACACGCAATTAACCTACAACGGCCTATGGCAGGCATATTATACCACCGATGTCAAAGATGGTAAAATATGGGATATGTACTCAAACACTACCAGCTATACACCGGGTACAGACCAGGTGGGACAAAACGGAAATCAAGGAAGTAAGGAAGGAGACGGATATAACCGTGAACACTCTATGCCGAAAAGCTGGTTTAACGATGAATATCCTATGTATACCGACCTTGTACACGTAATCCCGACCGACGGATGGGTGAACAGCGGTCGTGGAAACAACCCTTTCGGAGAGACCTCCAATCCCAGCAACCAGTCAAGTGGCGGATTCAGTAAATGGGGGCCGTCGTCTATCAGCGGCTACACAGGTACCGTGTTCGAGCCAAACGACGAATACAAGGGTGACTTTGCACGCATTTACTTCTACATGGTAACGTGTTATGAAGATAAGGTTTCCACTTGGAAGAGTGACATGTTGGCAAATAATGCATATCCGGCATTCACTGAATGGGCACAAGACATGCTACTTCGCTGGGCAAATGAAGACCCTGTAAGCCAAAAAGAGATTGACCGCAACGAAGCCGTATATAAATTACAGGGCAACCGAAACCCGTATGTAGACTATCCAGGGCTGGAACAATACGTGTGGGGAGAATACACCGACAAAACTTTCAGCTATGCAAACTACGAAAAGCCGGATATTCCGACAGATCCTGAAGATCCTGAAAATCCGCCCGTAGGAGACAACAAGACATTCACGAAAGTAACATCAGAAAATCAACTTAGCCCGGAATACACTTACCTTATAGTATATGAAAGCGGCGCTAAAGCTATCGGAGCCACCGAAAGAACATACAGAAGCTCAATAGATGTGACACTTTCAGGCAACACCGTAACCACCGATGTAAACGGAAACGGACAGCCACGTGCATTTATTCTCGGAGGAAGCAACGGAGCATACACATTGTATGATAACGTAGAAGAAGTTTATCTCGCACTCAACAGCAGCGACAATGCCCTGCACGGAAACGCCACTGCCACAACCGACAACGAGAAATGGAACATAACAATTAGCGACAATACATCAATACAAAACAACGCTTACCCTGAAAGGTATATCAATTGCAACCCAAGCGCAAACCGCTTCGCATGCTATAGGACAAATAGCAACCAACAGCCCGTAGCCTTATATAGAAGTACTATGACAACAGGCATTGTGAATATCACGCCTGACAACAGTACAAAAGTTGACGTTTATACCATCACAGGTATGAAAATACGCTCACAAGTGGAACGCAACGACGCCATAAACGGTTTGAGTAAAGGTATTTATATCATAGGAAATAAAAAATATCTTGTCAAATAAGATACATACAAACAACTGTTTTTACAAAGAAAACGGCCATCACCTTAATTGGTGATGGCCGTTTAATCTTCAACAAAATCATGATTTTCTGCCGCTATTATCACGACATTAATACTATGATAGAGTTTCTTTTCTATTCACATCCCTGTCTATCACTGTGCCGTTTGCCTGGTGGGTGGCCAGCACGAGAACCTCGGCTATCTGCACATGTTCGGGTGCATTGGCGGCATAAAGAGTGACGTCGGCAATGTCGTCGCCCGTCAAAGGCTGTATTCCTTTATACACATTGTCGGCACGTTCGTTGTCGCCATGGAAACGAACTACGCTGAAATTGGTCTCTACCAATCCTGGCTTGACGTTCGTGACACGCACTGCCGTGTGCGCAACGTCAATGCGCAAGCCGTCAGTAATGGCCTTCACGGCAGCTTTAGTTGCACAATAAACATTGCCTCCGGCGTATGCCGCATCACCGGCTACCGACCCTATGTTGATTACATGTCCCCTATTACGCTCCACCATACGCGGAACGATAAGGCGAGTCATCGTAAGCAACCCCTTGATATTGGTGTCAATCATAGTCTCCCAATCATCCATGTCGCCCTCGTACTCCTTCTCAAGACCGAGCGCAAGGCCTGCGTTGTTAATCAACACGTCGATAACCGCCCACTTGCCCTGCAACGACTCTACGGCCGATGTTGCCGCCTTGCGGTCGCGCACGTCAAACACTAACGGCAAAACATCCGCACCGCGCAGCCTTGCCTGCTCCTCCACAGCTTTCAGCTTCTCAACATTACGCCCCGTAAGGATAAGGTCGTAGCCCCCTTCGGCAAACTTTCTGGCGCAGGCTTCGCCTATTCCGCTCGTCGCGCCGGTAATCAATGCTATTTTTCTTTCCATGTTTTTGGGTTTTATGAAAATGTTGTTAGAGCTAAATAAATAAGGGAATTAAAAGGAATTGAAGACAATAGCTTAATCTGTTTCGATGGCCGTACATAATGAAAGCATTTGCCCTTAACCCCCTTTTAACTCCCTTAACTTCTTTAACCCTCTACTTATTTAATATTAAAAAGTATCTGCAATATCCGCTCCGCGGTGCGTCCGTCCCAACGGTCGGGCAATGAGCATTGCTTCCACCGCCCCATAACCATGTCACTTACGGCGTCGGCCAGCTTTCCTGCATCTTCGCCAACAAGCACGTTTGAGCCGCATTTCACGGTTTCAATATGCTCGGTATAACTGTTTAGGGTAATACACGGCACGCCATTGAATGTCGCCTCCTCGGCAACATTGCCCGAGTCAGTCACTATTCCTTTAGCATTGGCCGTCAGATATCCGAATTCAAGATATGAAAGAGGCTTGACGATGATAAAATTATCGAAGTCCTTTACAAGCGGTAACACCACTTCCTCCGCCCCGTTACGCAAAGGAGCTATTATCTTTACATCTCCTGCCGCACGGCATAATGACGTAAGCATACGCCCAAGATTGTCGCGGTCAGCCAACAATGCCTTACGGTTAAGCGTGAAAACGATGTAATCGTGTTCTTTCAACTGCAAAGTATCAAACAACGACGGACGTACAAGCCGTGAGCGGTTGAAACGCAGCGTATCCATCAAAATGTTGCCAACCATGTACACATTGGCCAACTCCGCCCCTTCACGAGTGGCCGTGCTTGTGCTTCCAATGCCTGCCGTGAAAAGCAAGTCGGAAAGCCCGTCTATGACAAGACGGTTGATTTCTTTCGGCATATTGATGTCGAAAGACCTCGTGCCGGCAACAAGATGCGCCAGCGTCAACCCATGTTTCTTAGCCACAATGGCAACAGCCATCGTCGAAGCAAGGTCATCAACAACGATAACAACATCTGTCCGGTTTGCGTCGAGATACTTCTCAAACTCCGACATTACCCTACCAGTAAGCTCATTGAGGTTTACACAGTCTACACCAAGACAAACATCAGGGTGCGGAATGCCCAAATCCTCGAACAAAGACGACTCTAACGTCGGGTCGTTTTCTGCACCGGTATATACCAAATGGTAATCAACGGCGCGTCCTTCGGCCTTAGCCTTAATGATAATACGCACAAGAGGAGCCACCTTAATGAAATTAGGGCGCGCTCCCGCAACAATACAAATATTCAACATTACAATATATTTTTGGTTTACGAGCAGACAAGCAACGAGTAGACAAGGTGATCTGCTTTTATTATTTGTTACCTACAAATCATACCTTGCTTACTCGTTTGTTTAGCCAAATCCACTTGTCAGCTTGTTGACTTGTCACTTGTCCGCTTAAAGTCATTCACCTTTAAACAGCTCCTTTATACCGCCAATACTGCCCATAAGATTCGTGGCTTCGTATGGCAGGTAAACAGTCTTGGTCTTGTCACCCGTAGCTAGTTCCTCAAGCATTTGTATATACTTCTGGGCCAAGAGGTAATTCGCCGGATTGGTACTCTTGCCCACAGCCTCTGTTATCTTCTCAATAGCTATCGCTTCGGCCTCAGCTTTACGTATACGTGCCTGCGCCTCACCCTCCGCATTCAGTATAGCCATCTGCTTATCAGCCTCAGCCTTGTTTATTATTGCTGTTTTCTCGCCTTCCGACTTAAGTATGGCAGCGGCTTTCTCACCTTCACTTGTGAGTATGGTGGCACGCTTGTTACGCTCGGCCTGCATCTGTTTCTCCATTGCCTGAAGCACACTTTCGGGCGGGGTTATGTCCTGAAGCTCAACACGGTTTACCTTAATACCCCACTTGTTAGTAGCATCATCTAACACGGCGCGCAATTTCGTATTAATAGTATCACGCGAAGTCAATGTCTGGTCAAGCTCAAGTTCTCCAATGATGTTACGCAGCGTTGTCTGCGTCAGTTTCTCTATGGCATTCGGGAGGTTACTGATTTCATACACAGCCTTGAACGGATCGACTATCTGAAAGTACAACAGGGCGTTTATCTGGGTCTGAACGTTATCCTTGGTGATAACATTCTGCTTGTCAAAGTCATATACCTGCTCGCGTAAGTCGATTGAGTCTGTATATACATAGCGGCCACGCCGTATTGCAACAATCTCTTTTGCACGGTCGATAAACGGAATTATGATGTTTATTCCCGGCTTCAATGTCGCATAATACTTACCAAGACGCTCGATAATTTTCGTCTCAGACTGTGGTATTATGACAAGACTTTTCTTCAATAACACGATTGCACAAATTACAAGCGCAATCAAAACGTAAACGATGATGTTCATATTTTATACGGTTTTAAGGTTTTACGGTTATGTGGTTTTGAGGTTTTACGATTTTAAGGTTATAAGGCTCAGTTGTGAGACTTTATGTTTTTTACTTGAGAAAGCGTTTCCCATCACTACCGTATCACCACATAACCGTACAATCGCATAACCTAAAAATTCATGCCTTTTCCACTGTTATTATTATACTTTCACGGCCTACCACGCGCACGTTCTGCCCCATAGGTACATACGTTCCATCTGAAGACACTGCTTTCCAATCGTCACCGTCAATGGCTACACGGCCATAACCGCCCTGCTCTATAGCCTCACTGACACGTCCGATGCGTCCAATCAACGCGTCTGCGTTACTCAACCGTTCCTTCTTTCGCCCATGCAGGCGCCTTACAAGTGATGGTCTTACAAACAAAAGCGACAATACCGAAGCGACGACGAACACGGCCAACTGACCGTAAAAGCCGAGACCGAAAGCAGACAACACGGCTGTAACCAATGCTCCGATTGAAAAACAAAGGATGAAAAGGTCACCTGACGTAAGCTCTAAAATAAGGCAAACAACAGTAACAAGCACCCAAAGTTGCCACAAATTGGCCGCAAAATAATCTATCATGGCTTTTCCGTTTTATTTATTTGCGAAGATAACGATTTTTATCCGTAAACACAAGAAATAACGGAAATATTTTTTTGAAGGTGAGAGGGTGAAAAAGTGAGAAGGTGAGAAACTTGTAGAAGTACTTTGTCACATATCTTCATTTTCTCACCTTCTCACTTTTTCACCCTCTCGCCTTCTCACGTTCTGTCAAGGATTTCCTTCTCGCGAAGCAAGTCCTCAACACCTTTACCTGGCGAGGTAAATATCATGCTTCTCACAACGTCTCCCTTTTGGCAGGTATAGTCGTAATAAGCCTTCAGGTCACCGTCCAGCTTTCCGTTGTCTATCAGCCTTGCCTCAAGTCCCGAAAAATCTTCAAACGGAATTTCATCGCCTTCGCGTACAAGGATGATACGCCGCGCCACGGGATTACAATTATAATCATGACTAAGGCATATACCTTTTATATAATGCGGAAAACTCATCACCGGCAACCGCAGACACACGGTCTTTAAGGCAAACTGCATGTTCCTTCGCTCATTGAACAACATGTATCCTGCCTGGAATGGAGAGAACAATCCGATACCTTCAATACTTTTCCCGTCAATTGTACGACAATATACATGCTGCGCCGAGTCATCCTCTACCGCCGACGTTATCATGTACGGTTCAGCCTTCATGCATCCTGAATGGAACGAAAAGCTGTAACCTGTATAAAGCCCCGCGTAAACTCTCGACTCACAAAGATACCTGCCGGCCGCCGCACCTATATCACCGAGCAACGTGCCCTCGCCGTCACGAGGCCTCACTATCGACGAAGACAACCCGCACACATATGCATACAAATCATCGACACATCCCTCCAGCCTGCGTCTTGACACGTTGGTAACCTTCTTAAGGGCGTCGTCAAGGGCATCGTCGGGCGCAATTCCCCCGGCCAGCATAGCCGTATAATCCGGAAGTACAGACGAATATATGGAAGAAAGCACGCTCGACGGTATGTCGGCCGACGTTGCGATGTCTTTCATCTTGACGCCTTCCGCCCGAAGCTTCTTCAACTGTTCGTAGAGCTTTTCCAGTTTATCCATATCCAGCCCATGTTTTTTTCGATGCACAAATATACGGATTTAACAGCAAATACGAAACAGGAAGAAGAGGTTTTTCAATCCTTTTTATCAAAAAATGTATTGTACTCGTGCCTGCGCAAGGAAGAAATCCTTATCATAGAAGCTGTTACAATGGTCGCCTTTCCATACATAACTGCCGTTAAGTTTCAGTCCGAGATATTGATTGAGATACCAGTTTACGCCGAGTGAGACATCCTTCTCCTCTCCACCGAATATTCCGCTGTCACGGTCATTCATATCCGTATAGTTGAAACGGGCCACAAGTTCTACGGCCTTCGGCGACGACGGACGTCCCGGAATGCCGTACATGGCGTCATACTCGAAGCCTTCACCCTTTACAAGATAGCTTCCCTGCACGTATCCACCATGCGTCTTATAAGCCTTAAGGCCGTCGGTCCTGTTCATACGGTCGATAAAATACTCGCCCTGCAGCAACACTTTACGCGACGTGTAGAGAGCTTCAACCAGCCCTTTCACCTCGCTGCCCATGTTACTGACCTCTGCCTCGAGCAGAGAAGCGGGAAACATTGATGTCACCCCGGCGCTCGTCATCGTACCTACGGGCGCCTCCTTGTTTACATCCTTGGTTCGATAAGAGAATGCCGCGCCGACATGTATAAGCCGTCCGCTGCGCTTATCCTGGTTGCGCCACACCGTACGCGACGTGGAAACGAGCGAATTCTTCTTATCGTCACCTAATTTGTTGATGTCGTTGTTGGTATATACTCCCGTAGCGAGATACCAATGGTCTGAATGGAAATGATATGTTAGACCGAGCTTGCGGCTGTTGGTAAAGGCCAGGCATGACGCGGCAGACTGGTTGAAGCGCATGTCGGCGGTACTTATGAGCATATCCATGGAGAAGGGTTCGTAACCGTTACCGAACGACAATACGCCATGCTTGAAATGATAATTGAGCAGAAGGTCCTTTACGGCTACCTTGCCGCCGCCAAGACCGATGTCGGCCTTAAGTTCAAAGCGTCCGTACGTAGCCTTGAAACCTACACGGAAATCCTCAAGGCGGTAGTATCCCTGTACATCCTCCTTGCCGTATCCTGACGCCGTGGCGTCAAGCAGGGCACGTGAACGGAACTTCACTTTCAGTGTATCCGCGGCCGAGGCCTTGACGCCTAAAGCCAGCATAAATGCCATAACAACGTATCCTAATGTGCGCATAACCCTAAAACCTGATATTAGTCAATACCGGCAGCGCCTCTTCGGCTGTTGCAACCCATCCATAGTCGGCCATGCTGAATATTGGCGCGTTTCTGTCGGGGTTTACCGCTATAATTTTTTTCGCTCCCGTAATAGCCGCCGTATGCTGTATCTGCCCGCTGATTCCCACGGCAATGTACAAGTCGGGCGAGATTGTCTGCCCTGTCTGGCCTACCTGCCGTGAAGCATCGACAAGCCCGCACTCGACAGCCGCGCGTGAACCGGCCACCGCAGCGCCCACGCTTTCAGCCCAAGTGCTTATGGCGTCAACGGTTTCATGGCTCTTCACTCCGCGCCCTATGCCCACTACAATACGGCTGTCGGCCAGATTATTGCCGCAAACGGCCTTGACTGTCTCGCCAAGCAGGCTTATGCGTTCGTCCTGCCTCATTGTCGAAATGTCATGCCTTACCGTCTCTCCGCTCCTGCTGCCGTCACGCGCAGGCGCCTTCATCACGCCCGGATGTACCGAAGCCATCTGCGGACGGTGGTCAGGAGTTACGATTGTGGCCATCAGATTACCTCCGAAAGCAGGACGTATCTGGCGCAGCAGGCCCGTCTCCGTATCGATGTCAAGGTCTGTACAGTCGGCCGTAAGCCCCGTATGCAGCATTGAGGCGAGACGTGCCGACAAGCCACGGCCTTTTACCGTGGCGCCGACAAGCAGTATCGCTGGACGCAGGCTGCGCACAACATCAGCAACGGCCGTGGCGTAATTCTCCTCGATATACGACGAAAGGGCCTCTGACTCAAGCAGATGAACACGCCCGGCGCCGTAGGCTATCAGTTCATCGGCTAACGGAGCCACGCCGTAACCTGCCAATATAGCCTCAACCTGCTGGCCCGATTTGGCCGAAAGCTCCGCCGCCTTGCCGAGCAGCTCGAACGTTACGGGCGCTATTCCGCCGTGGGCAGTCTCGGCAAGAACGAATATTCCGCTTGCGTCGGCCGCCTCGTGCACGTCCTGTCCGTCGGCCATGCTCCACGCGCCAACGGGACATTCGCTTACACACGTGCCGCACAGACGGCATGCATATGGGTCAACCTCGGGCCAGTCGCCCATCGTTATCGCCCCGAAAGTACACCCTTCGGCACACACTCCGCAACCTGTGCAGAGGTCTTTATCCAATTGCAACGCAAAATTATATGTCTTGTCCATTTCTTTTATTTATCTTTTCAAATAAAAACTACAATATTTTTTATAAATGAATAACCGTTCCACATAGTGCCACCGGCATATTGTCCGGGAAGCACGAACATGAAATTTATCACTTTTCAGCCACATTTCATTATGAAATATCACCCGTAACAGAATATACAGAACGAACTGTAATGCGTCAAAGCACTTTTGCTTACAATGTAAAAGGCGGCTTTTTAGGCTCCCAAAGACGGCCTTTAGCGACACTAAAGACGGTCTTCCGCACGCCTAAAGACGGCTCTTTGCATCACCGTAAAGCGCCCATGCGTACACTGTCGGGCCGCGGCGCAACATCCGGCAGACACAGAACGATTATCACATAACGCTATTTTGCGGCACAGCAGGCCATCGCCTGCACGAAATCTTCGCAACTACCAATCCATCTCGTGTTCTTCTTATTGCGGATAACCGAGGTGGAAACGACCTTCGTAGGCGATGCTTTCAGGCCAACATCAGCGGGCGACAAGTCTATATCGGCCTCGCTCCAGCGGGTTATCTCCTGGCGTTGCGCACGCCGCCAGCCGGCAAGCGTAGGCGGAGCCACAGTAAATTCCTTGCTTGCCATGAGCGCGCACGGTGTCGACACACGCAAACGCTGCACGGTTTCGCCGTTTTCCCTGGTTACGGTTATGCTATCCTTGTCGACACTGTCTATCTCCACGATATGTGTCAGCTGAGGTATTCCAAGCTGGGCGGCTACCTCCGGACCAACCTGCGCCGTATCGCCGTCAACGGCCATGCGTCCAAAGAACAGCATGTCGAAACCTATCTTGCGGGCAACAGCGGCCAAAGCCATACTTGTACACAACGTATCGCTGCCGGCAAAAGCAGGAGACGAAAGCAGCACGGCACGGTCGGCGCCCAGTTGCAGCGCCTCACGCAATACGTCTACGGCCTTATCAGGACCCATACTTACGGCAACCACCTCTGCGCCGGTATCCCGCTTCATGTCGAGTGCTGCCTGCAGGGCGCACAAGTCATCAGGATTGGTACGGCTCATGGCCGAAGCCCGCTTCAGAGTCTTCGTCACCGGATCAATGTCTACCTTGGTAGACTGCGGTACTTGCTTAAGAAATACTATATATCTATCCATTTTTTACCTTTTTACTTTTTCACCCTTTTACCTTTTAACATTATCCTCCTTTTTTGTTCGAGCGTGCGTCGGCGCAACGTTTCTGGAACTCCGGGGCAAACGGGTCTACCTCCCCGAAGCGCATCGGGTCGAACAGCGCCGCATCAACAAAAGTCTCCTCACCCGTGATAAGCTCCGCAGCAAGGCGTCCCATGCCGCCGCCGCAAGCCACTCCGCCGCCGCAACAGCCCGTAACGGTGTACAGTCCGACGTATTGGGGCAGCGCACCGATTACGAATTTGGCGTCGGGCACATAGCATGAAGGCCCCGACATGTAGTGCGCAATGGGCAGAGTGTCGATGTCTTTAAGATATGCCTTGAGCAACGGAGCACACTCGTCGAGCACAGTCCACTTGGCAGCCTGGTTGAAATCGAAATCCTCCAGCTTGTCGGTTAGTGTAGAAGGGTCGAACGCCTGGCACTGACTCTCACGCAGTCCGATTATCAGCGCGCCAACGTCAGAACGCGTGAAGGCTCGCGCATCGGGTATTACCGTGAAGGGATGGTTCACCGGAAAGCGCTCTGCATCCGTCGAAGTAATCCAGAAATGGCTCCTTACCGGCGTAAAAGGCAAGCCAATATGCAACGGTCTCATCAGCAGGTTAGCCCACGCTCCGGCGGCGTTTACTACGACGGCTGAGCTTATCTCTGTACCGTCTTGCAGCCTTACGCCCGTTATACGGTCGCCTTCGGCGGTTATTCCTGCAACCTTACAGTTAGGTTTCAGCGTCACTCCGAGCTGCGAGGCAGCATGAGCATATCCCTGACAAAGCGAGGCTGAATCAATAAAAGCGTCAGTCGGCATGTATGAAGCCGCGCCTACTGCATCAGCCTCAATCCACGGCAGCAACTCCTTCAGCCGCTTATGGTCAATACGCTCGTTAGGAATACCGAAGCGTGTGGCAGCCGCCTCAAGTTCTTCAAGCCCTTTGAGAGACGCCTCTGACGACGCCGTGGTTATGCTTCCGCACATTTGCAGGCCGAGTTCTTCGCCCGTCATGGCCTCTATCTCCTCTATGCAGTCATACGTTTCCTGCACTATCTCCATCAGTCCGGGCTTTGTCCTCGCCCTTGTCAATAGGCAGGCGGCGCGCGACGAGGCCTGCGAAGCTATGTCATTACCGTCGAGCAGGAGTATCGAACCTGCCTTGCGCTTAGCCAACTGGTATGCCGTAGCACAACCTAACAGGCCTCCTCCCACTATAACTATATCGTAACTTAACTTTTCCATCTTGCAGAAATCAGATTGTATTATATTGAAGATTCATGAAAACGTTTGCTTCCTCCTGTTTCTGCCGGTCGCGCCTGCCATGCATGTAACGCTTATAAATCAGCACGGCTGCCACAGAGAAAAGGACGGTGCATGCCGCTCCGACAAAACATGCCATGTGATTGAACAAGGCAAACCAATCCGTCTTTATGTCAAGCGACTCCTTGGTAAACAGCAATGTCACGGTGCCGATATAACCGATAAAGTCAATCAGGGCGATAAAGAAACCTACATTACCCTTTATTCTGAAACATGCAATGAAACGGTCAAAGAAGATTGTCTGGAACGTAAGATAAGCGATATACAGCGAAAGGCTTATGATAAACAACCATGTTACCGGCTGGAGGTCAAGCGTTGCATAGTTGAACGATACGTAAGTAAGCGTCAGACAGCCTGCAAGAACAAGTGCCATGAGGCCCATTATGGCCTTAATGTTGCTGCGGAAGAAAATGAACAGGGCGAAGATTCCGAGTATCACAAGGGTCACGACAGTATCAACGCGGGCGAACATCCATGACGACTGGCCGCTCATATCAAGTATGTTGACAAGGAAGTCTTCCTTGATGTCGCGCAATACAAGCAGCATGAAATTGCCGATAAAAAGCAGTGTGAGTATCGGGGCATACTTTATGAACAACGCCTTACGCCCCTTTCCGTCAAGGGTTACACGCTCGTTGCGCAGCGCGATGTCCTCGGCTGTCGGCCGTGGCAGGCGTTTCAACATATAACCCATGAACACCAGCACTGGCAACGCACATCCGCCAATGACAGCAGGCATCCAGAATTGGTCTATATGGAGGTCGTTCATGGCAAAAAGGCCGAAACTCTTGGCAAAGCCCGAGCTGAAAACCATGCTCACTCCGAGCAGACTTGCAAGGATGTCAGTAACCTTGCGCCCCTCGATAAAGCTGAAAATCACTCCCCACATACATCCAAGCGACAAACCGTTGACGAACATCGCAATGACGTTGTAAGGCATCGGAAGCATGCCGAAACCAACCAAAGCTACCTCGGCGAGCACTGCCGAAGCAACGAAAAAGCGAAAACGGTTCTCACGCTTCAACTCTGAAATAATCTTGATACCGAAGAACTTTGATATGACATATCCTAAAATCTGGATTGTCGTGACAGCTACCTTGTAGTCTGAACCGAAGAACTCAAGTCCTTCAAAAGCCGCAGCGGTGTACGGTTTGCGCAATGCGTAAACCAACGAATAGGAAAGCAGCGCCGCGCCGCCTGCCCAAAGGATGAGCAGCAGGTCGGAAACGTGCTTGGTCTTGTTAATTTGTTTCATGTCGATAATTCATTTTTTTGATTTCGACTGCAAAATTATCGCCTTACAATTGCTCAAAAAATGAATTTTCCATGTATTATTCCGACACAAAAACCAGCAAAAAATTAATTAATGTTTATGTTGCAAGCTTGAAATATCTACGCAACAACAAAAACACATTTGTAACACTTTAAACACCCCGGAAACAATGTATGGCCGACTTCACAGCCGGCCATACATTAGTTATACAAAAACATTATGAATTTTATTTAGCGAACAAGATTCTTAAAAAAGTTTATCATCATTCATGAATTACATATCCACTCACTGGGCCTGTTTGCACTCACGGCATTTACGCTCACAGTACCTCTCGCATTGTGCGCAGATGTCATATCCGAGCATTGCGCCGAGAATGAAGTCCTCTTCAGGCGAAAGCATGTTGAGAGGACGGGTCAACATCAGGCGTACGGCGTCAAGACACTCGGGCCTACCGAAAAAAAGGTTCATGCGGTCATTGCCAACCGGCGTTATGATGTAGCTGATGTTCTGGCGCCTGAGACGCCCTACGGCATATTCCTCATACTTCTTGTTGAACGTGAACAGCACCATACGGCGCACTCCTTTCTTGTATTCGTATATGTGGTTCATCAGCACCTTCATGTCCGGCGGCAATATCTCGGTCTGCATACGCTAATGTTTTTACGTGGTTAATATTAACAGGTAATGCGGAATATGTCCCGCAAGGTTGCGGGGTCATGGGGCGGCAGGCTTCCTGGCCGCCCCCAATCGCCCAAGTGTTAACCTTTAATTAAAGAAAGCTTTTTATTTCCTCAACCCAAGCGTCAATACGCCCGTCGGTCTTGTCGTCCTCGTTCACGTCGTCAAGAGCAAGCCCTACGAACTTTCCGTCAATGACGGCCGCCGAATCGTCGTACGTATATCCGTCTGTAGAAACTTGCCCTACGAACTTTGCCCCGCTATCTTTCAGCCCGTCGTATATCTCTGCCATGGCCGCGCAGAACGTGTCTCCGTACGACTCACAGTCGCCACAACCGAAAAGGGCTATCGTCTTTCCCGATAGGTCGGCTCCCTTGAGTTTCTCCAATCCGTCGTACCAGTCGTCCTGAAGCTCACCTGCTCCCCATGTGGAAGTACCCAACAGAAGGTTACGGTAAGCGCCAACAGTATCGGCCGTGATGTTTGCCACGTCATAGACATCTGCCTGTCCCACACCCAATTTGCCTGCTATCTTCTCTGCGATGGCCTGGCATGTTCCCGTAGAGGAACCATAGATTATACACGTCTTATCCATATTTGTCTGTCTTTACGTTATTCATTGTTTTACGTTTGCAAAGATAGACCAAATCAACCTACGGCGCAATACCTAAAAATAGGGTTTCTGCAAATACCTAAAAATGATTATGCCGCATACGAAAAAAGCCGTACACCATTGCAGGTGTACGGCCTCTTGATATAAGATAAAATTTACTTTTCCAAACCACGGTTGGTGAACGTAGCGTTCAGCAACATAAGATACTTGCGGTACTGGTCGTTAGTAAGAACGTAACGCATGTACTTAAGGTCTTTCTCGATTGCCTTCTGGACCATGCCTTTGCGCTCGTCAGCATTTGCTGCGGCTGCGTTCATCATGTCTGCACAGAATGACTTGTGGATGTCCTGTACAGCCTCGGCCTGGTCGATTGACAGACCTAAGCAGTTGGCAAGCTTGTCGTAGTTTACAGACATGTTGTAAGCGCTTGCGTTCTCAGTACTGTTCAACTTCTCGTTCTCCGCAAATGTCATAGTCATGCTGAGCACGGCTACAACGGTTAAAAACAATCTTTTCATAATCCTTAAAATTTTCTTTTTACCTTGGGCGTCGATTTACTTCTCACGAATAATCTCTGCCCGTTATCCTTTTAACTATCTCTTTTTGTCTTTCGACGGTGCAAATATACGACCATTTTTGTTTTCCGCAAGCAGAAATGTCAGACTGTTTGCGTTAACAGCTTACTTTTTTGACCTATATCAAATATACCATGACAAATTAGGGCTTTTTCCTCCGTCATGCTACAAATATGTTACGAGCATGCTACATACAACGACATATTGTCATGTTACACCCCCTATGACGGTCATTATATATAATTAATGTGCCGATAGATACCCATCGGCGCAACCTGTCATGCCTCTACGCCACGCCTGTGGCGTACTTCCCATCAGCGCTTCGCAACCTACTGTATATCAAACACTTACCACACACGCAACAAAAGGCCGTCTTTCAGCATGCAAAAGACGGCCTTTTAGGACACGGAATACGGCCTTTCACAATGCGAAAGGCCGTATTCCGGAAAACATAAGCGTACATACTTCAATACCGGCGGCTGGCCAGCACATGGCTACAAGCATTATGCCTTATCGCGGCAACATTCATTCAACGCGCCATACACACGTATCCTCGAGCGTCTTGCCACCCTTACGCGCCGTTATACGGATGGTATTGTCGCCGGGGTTAAGCTCAACTCCCTTCCATACCACCCGCCGGATGTCGTCAGCAGCGGCCTTGCCTATCTTCTTGCCGTTGACATACAGCGTCGCGTTATCAAGGTTGGTGTAAGCCTTAACGTCCGTAACCGCATGCGTCCTAACTGTAAAACGCTTGCTGCAAAGATGCAGCATAGGGGCAGATGTCCAGTTGGCCTTATAGAAATAGAATACGTCTTTTTTCGTCTGCCGGTCGTAAGTTACCATGCCTTTGTCGTTAACTCCCGGAGTATCGCCCTCGTCCTTAATGCTCGACTGCATGTCAGAAAACTGCCATATCGTCTTTGTCCACAGCCATGGACGGTTCTTGAACGCCGCCCAATAACCCTCATGGCAAGCAGCCTGATACTCTTCGGGGTGATACTTGCCAGGAAAATCGTACTCGTCGGCATAAAGAGGGTCGGCATGCTGGCGTATGCTGCCACCCCGACCGTACTCTGACACGCCTACGGGATAGCCTTCCGCCGTGGCACGGGCCTTGTCGAAGAAGTCGGCAGCCTCACGTTCGGACGTACGCCAGCCGAAATACTTGTTCCAGGCAATAAGGTCAGCGCAGCCAAGATAATACTTCTGGTCCACACATGTGGCAAAGACGGTAAGGCGGGTCTGGTCGAGAGAGTGGCAAAGCGCGTTGAGCTCCTTGACGAAAGGCACGGGGCTGTCATACTGGCGAAGCGGCTCTTCGTCGCCGGCAAGCAGTTCGTTGAACAGTCCCCAGAAACATATTGACGGATGGTTCATTTTCTGGTACACCATCTCGCGCAACGTTTGCCTGGCATTATTCTCTACATTCGGAACGTATCCTGTATAGTCATATCCGCCAGGACCGCAAAGGGCAATCTCGCTCCACAACACAATACCGTTCTCGTCTGCCAGGTCATAGATGGTCTCTCCTTGCGGATAATGGGCAAGGCGCAGCATTGTAGCCCCACTCTCCATGACAAGGCGCATGTCGGTTTCATGCTGGCTACGTACCATCGCGCTGCCAACGCCTTTGAAATCCTCATGCCTGTTGAAGCCGTGCAGGTCATAATGCTTGCCGTTCAGCATAAAGCCACGCCCTGGGTCTACGCTGAACGAGCGCAAACCTGTACGCTGGCGCACGCAGTCTATCACCTCGCCGTCTCTTACCAGTTCTACCTTTATGTTATATAAATACGGATTCTCGCGTCCCTGCCACAGCTCTGGCTTTTCTATCCGCAGCCGTTGGTCCATACTCTCGCCGTTTACCGGAGTCTCGGCTGATGCCACTGTCTGGCCGTCGGAGTCGGTCATCGTAGTACGCAGAACAAGTCCGGCATTACGGTTTTCGAGCGACAGCTTCGTCGTCACGGTGACGCATGCCCTCTCGGACGATACACTGTCCTGCCTTACAAGCACACCAGGCGAGCCGTAGAACAAAGGCGAGATACAATCACGCCCCGTAATGAGCAGACGGACGGGACGGTGTATACCGCCATACACGTTGAAGTCGCCGCTTATAGGCAGCACGTCGGTGCGCAAGGCATTGCCCGCCCACACCTCAAGGGAATTCTCACCTGGTTTAACAAAGTCGGTTATCTCTATGCAGAAAGCCGTGTATCCGCCCTTGTGCGAGCCCGCGGTACGGCGGTTTACATACACGTCGGCCACAGAATTGACCCCTTCGAAATAAAGGAAAAGACGTCTGCCCTCCATCTCCGGAGTAACATTTAGCTTACGTCGATACACCATTGTTTCACGGTTATAGTGCCGTTTTCCGTCATCATATGCAGCATTCCATGTATGTGGCAACGCCACAGGCTTACGCTCCGCCTTCTTATTGGTGTCTGAAATAGGGCTGACGGTCCACCCTTCATTAATGACCGTGTCAGTGCGCGGCTGCGCATTGACGAAACAACAAGGTGCCGCTGCGATAAACATCAGCATCGAAAGGACAACATTCCTTGGATTAATGGCTTTCATGTTATAGTTTTTTACTTAAAGGCACGTGGGCGTTCAACGCCTGCGTTACCATATTATGTTATTAGATTCGTTATTCATGACCCTGCGGCAAGACGGCATACCTATCGCCAGTCATGCCTGAAATAAACATCGGCAAATATAAACATTTTTCCATACAATAAAGAACAATAGCCCTCAATATCAGCCAAGAAGTAATGAAAATGGATAAATTATCAACATGACGGACGCCTATCTCGAAAAAATTGCATACATTTGCATCACTGAACAAACAAAAACAGAAGAATGGAAAACAATCTGAACAAATACATCGCGGTGGCTTACAAGCTGTACACCGTGGACAATGGTGAGAGCAAACTCGTAGAAGAAGCGACCGACAAACAGCCGTTCCAGTTCATAAGCGGCTACGGAATAACCCTTGACGCATTCGAAAAGGAAATCGCGGGGCTTGATAAAGGAGCCGAATTCGACTTCACCCTGCAAAAGGATGACGCCTACGGCGACTATGAGCAGGAGCATGTGCTCGACCTTGACAAGGATATATTCTGCATCAACGGCCATTTTGACCATGACAACATATATAAAGACGCCATCGTACCATTGCAGAATGAGGACGGCAACAGGTTTCTCGGACGTGTTCTCGCGATAAGCGACGACAAGGTGAAGATTGACCTTAACCACCCGCTTGCCGGCAAGACGCTAAACTTCAAGGGACACGTTGTCGAGTCGCGCGAGGCTACGAACGACGAAATCCAGGGCCTCATCAACCGCATGAGCGGCGAGGGCTGCTGTTGCGGACACCACGGTGACGGCGACTGTTGCGGCCATCATGGCGACGGTGGATGTGAGGGTCATCATCATGAGGGCGGCTGCTGCGGTCATCATCACGACCACGAAGGCGGCTGCTGCCACCACCACGACAAGTAGAAGCTGGCCATATACAACATAAATTGAAAACATTAAAAGAAGCATAAAAGCTCTATCAAGGTAAAATCAACCGACATGCGCAATACTTTCGGACATCTTTTCCGCCTTACTACGTTCGGAGAAAGCCACGGCGAAGCCATTGGCGGAGTAATTGACGGCTGCCCGGCAGGCATTGACATCGACCTCGACTTCATACAAGGCGAGCTCGACCGCCGCCGACCTGGGCAAAGCCCGATTACCACCGACCGCAAGGAGGCCGACAAGGTGGAAATCCTCAGCGGAGTATTTGAAGGCAAGACAACAGGCTGTCCGATAGGGTTCATCGTCAAGAACGCCAACCAGCGGTCGGCGGATTACGACAATATGCGTGGCGTTTTCCGCCCGTCGCACGCCGACTATACCTATAATTATAAATACGGAATACGCGACCACCGCGGCGGCGGGCGCTCATCGGCACGAGTAACAATCAGCAGATGTGTCGCCGGAGCCGTGGCAAAGCTCGCCCTAAGACAGCTCGGAATCAGCGTTACGGCCTATACGTCGCAGGTGGGAGACATCGCCCTTGACAATGACTACCGCAAATACGACCTGTCAACGGTTGAAAGCAACATCGTAAGATGTCCCGACACGGCGAAAGCCGAAGCCATGATACGCCTCATCAGCGAGGTGAAAGCAGCGGGAGACACCGTTGGCGGTACAATAACATGCGTCATACGAGGCTGCCCACCGGGACTTGGAGAACCCGAATTCGGCAAGCTTAACGCAGCGTTGGGCTATGCCATGCTCGGAATTAATGCCGTAAAAGGTGTCGAGTTCGGGGCTGGTTTCGCCATGGCCGGCATGCACGGAAGTGAAGCCAATGACGTATTTGCCAACGAAAACGGTAACATTACCACCCTTACAAACCGCAGCGGTGGCATACAGGGGGGAATAAGCAACGGACAGGACATCTATCTACGCATAGCATTCAAACCTGTCGCAACACTGCTTAAAGAACAACCGACCGTAGACATTGAAGGCAACGATACCACGCTGAAGGCTCGAGGCCGCCATGACCCGTGCGTGCTACCAAGGGCTGTACCGATTGTTGAAGCGATGGCTGCCATTACAATATTGGACGAATATTTGCTGAATAAAACTGTAAAAATATGATTTTTTTTGCCCTAAAAGTGTAGAAAAAACAAATAACTCTTGGCGCAATAAAATTTAAATTGTATATTTGCATTGACAATTCAGGGTTTGTGAAAATCTTGAACGTGTCTAATTAAGTCTAGTTTAGTTTTTGTGTTGGTTGAGAGCGGTCAATTGGCCGCTCTCTTTTCGTATCATTATACGTATTAATCCGTATGAAATGGATGAAGAATTGACGAACGGTTAAAATATATGACAAAACAAAAAAAAACTTAATTAGTTTTTTCTTTGATTCCAAATATATTATTTTTGCATCGAATTGAAAACTTTTTTATCATTAACCAAACATTAACAAAAGACAACTTATGAAGAAATTAATCTCGGCACTGCTGCTCCTGATGGCGGCAACCGGTGTCAACGCCCAACTGTTATGGAAAATATCAGGCAACGGCCTGCAGAAACCATCGTACATCGTAGGCACATACCACCTTGCGCCAGTATCGTTTGCGGACAGCATTCCAGGGCTAAAAGATGCATTGGCGTCAACAGAACAGGTGTACGGTGAGGTGATAATGGCAGACATGACATCGCCCGAGAACATGACAAAGGTACAGGCTGCCATGATGTTGCCTGATGGACAGACGCTCGACAAGCTCTACACGGCTGACGAGATGGCACGCATCAACGCGCTGCTGAAAAACATATTGGGCGCCGACATGACCAACCCAATGATAGCGCAGCAGCTCGGCAGGCTGACGCCACAGGCTCTACTGACACAGCTTGGGATACTGATGTATCTCAAAACGCACACCGGATTCAACCCCAACGAGACTTTTGACGGCTACTTCCAGAAAGAGGCTACAGCAAAAAACAAGACTGTAGGCGGACTGGAAACAATCGACTTCCAAATCAACACACTGTTCAAAGGCATGTCGATGGAGCGCCAAAAGGAGCTTCTGCTATGTCTTGCCGACAACCAGGAGTTCAACATGGAACAGACCGAGAACGTGGTAAAGGCTTTCTTCGCACAAGACCTTGAAGGCATAGAGAAGGCCATGGACGCAAAGATGAACAACACATGCGACGGCACTCCAGCAGAAAAGGATATGCTGATAAACAACCGCAACGCCGAGTGGATAAAGCAAATGCCCGGAATCATGAAGCAGAAATCAACATTCTTCGCTGTAGGTGCCGGCCATCTTCCCGGCGACAAAGGCGTGCTTGCACTGCTGAAGAAAGCAGGATATACCGTAGAATCCATACTTTTTTAGTCGACAAGATACAAGCAGACGAGCAGACAAGGAGATTTGATTTGTCGGATAGTAACTAATTAAAATCCAGACATTTCTCCTTGTCTGCTCGTCTACTTGTATCTCGCCAATTAAGGAAATCTCCTTGTCTGCTCGTCTGCTTGTCTACTCGTCTACTAAATAACAGCTCCAATTATCTCGCTCACCGACTTGCATCCGTGGTCGTCAAGCCACTGATTGATACCGTCGCGCACCTTGATTGTCACCTCAGGGTCAAGGAAGTTGGCCGTACCAATCTCGATTGCCGTGGCGCCAGCCATGAAGAACTCTATCGCGTCACGGGCGTTGCAGATACCGCCAAGACCCACCACGGGTATCTTCACCGCCTTGGCCACCTGCCATACCATGCGCAGGGCCACAGGCTTCACCGCCGGGCCGCTCAGTCCCCCCGTGCCGATACTCAGCATGGGGCGGCGCTGTTCGATATCTATAGCCATACCCATCAGCGTGTTTATGAGCGACACGCTGTCGGCACCCTCAGCCTCAACGGCACGCGCTATCTCGGCAATGTCTGTAACGTTGGGCGACAGTTTTACGATAAGCGTCTTGTGGTAACGCTCCCTCACGGCCCTTACCACGCTCGAAGCTCCCGCGCATGTCACGCCGAACGCCATGCCGCCGTCCTTAACGTTAGGGCACGATATGTTCAGCTCGATGGCCGGTATGCGGTCAAGGGCGTCGATGCGGGCGGCGCACTCGGCATAGTCCTCCGGCGAAGAGCCGCTCACGTTTACGATGAAGTTAGTGTCGATGTCCTTTATTTCGGGATAGATATGCTCACAGAAGTAGTCCACGCCCTTGTTCTGCAGTCCGACGCAGTTGAGCATGCCCGAGGCCGTCTCGACCATACGCGGATAGTCATTGCCCTGGCGCGGCTTCAGGGTAGTACCCTTAACGATTATGCCGCCAATGCCGTCAAGCGGCACAAAGTCGGCAAACTCAGGCCCGTAGCCGAACGTTCCCGATGCGGTCATTACCGGATTCTTCAACCGCAAGTCCTTTATCCGTACACTTAAATCTGCCATAATAGTTTCTTTATGTTCATTACCGGCCCTTCCTTGCACACACACAGATTGCCCTCGGTGGTCTTCTCAACGCAGCACAGGCACGCGCCGAGGCCGCAGGCCATCATGTTCTCGAGCGACGCCTCACACTCAATGCCCTTCGCCCTGGCATACCTCGCCACGGCAACCATCATCGGCTTGGGGCCGCAGGTGGATATACGGTCAAACCGCACCTTGTCCAGCACAGAGTGGTTAGTCACGAAGCCACGCTCGCCGGCCGTACCGTCCTCAGTGGTGACGCACACTTCGCCATACCTGGCAAACTCGTCAAGCATTAGCAGGTCGCCCTTAGAGCGCGCGCCGAGCAGGAACACGGGGCGGCAACCTGCGTCGTTCAGGCACTTGCCGAAATACAGCAGCGGGGCCACTCCCACTCCACCGCCGACGAGCAACACCTTCTCGGCACTGTCCGAAGGCATGGTAAAGCTGTTGCCCAACGGAAACATACAGTTCAACACGTCGCCCGCCCGCAAGCGTGCAAGGCGCCGCGTACCATCGCCGACGGCCGCAACGAGCAGCCACAGCTGGTTGGCGCCATAGTCAACAAAGTTTACCGATATGGGGCGCCGCAGAAAAGTGGCGGGG
>ULTX01038478.1_pt1 | contig 54049 bp, 48 predicted proteins | sample 1958041 | NCBI WGS metagenome assembly ULTX01 (sample SAMEA4835747, study PRJEB28245) | human gut metagenome | biome: gut microbiome; material: fecal sample | place: Denmark | collected 2008
ACTATTTTCTTAAATCGAGTGCAAAGGTAGAGGTTTTGTTTTAAATATGCAAGTTTTTTGCTGAATATTTTATCTCACATACTAAAAAACTTGAAAATTGGCAATGCGATGCAATAGGATAGTTGAAAAAACTGTACCTTTGGAGAAGTTTAAAAGAAAATCATATATGAAAAAGATTTTTACAACTTTTCTTTTGGCAGTGGTTATGTTGGTTGCTTATGCGGCTGGTACTGCCGAAATCAAATTCGACCGGACTTCACATAGCTTTGGCTCTTTCTCGGCTGATAGTCCGAAAGTGACTTGCAAATTCAAGTTTACGAATACGGGAAACGGCCCCTTGGTGATTCATCAGGCCATTGCTTCATGTGGATGTACTGTTCCTCAATATCCTAAAGAGCCCATTAAACCGGGTGAAAGTGGGGAAATTACTGTTACATATAACGGTGCAGGCAAGTTTCCGGGACACTTCCGCAAAAGTATTACTTTGCGCACCAATGCTAAACAAGAAGTTATCCGCCTTTACGTAGAAGGTGACATGACTCCTGCGTCAGAGAATGAATAGTTAATAATGAATAGTTATAACGGGTATTCCTTCCTCTAATCGAAAGCTTCGCTATTAACTATTCATTATTAACTATTAACCGTTCATCGCTTAGAAGATTACACCGAGGCGGAAGCCCGCATTGTTTTGTCCGTCTATTCCTTCACCCGTTAAAGTTTGGGCTTGATTGGTCATGTAGCTGTAATAGCCTGCTACATGAAAACCGAGCCGCCTGCTTTTGAATGGAAATATTTTCAATCCAATTTCAGGCGAAGCATAAAATCCCCATGGATTGTCGTATACGCCTCCGGTGCCATAATACGTTGTGTAGCGGGTGTAAGCTGCACCCAATTTTACACCAAAATAAGGTTTGACCACTTTACCGTTGTAGAGATTATACGAAGTGGTGATACCGAAAGGTAGCTGATAAGCAGAACGTTGCTGGTCGGTTGTAAGCGATTCGGTGGATGAAAGTTGTAAGGTTTGTCTGCCTACATATTTATGGTTGGTATGAAAGTTGATAAAAGCTCCTATAGCCCAGCGTGGGGCAACGTCGTAAACCGCTTCAAAGTTCATGCCCCAGCCGCTGATTTTATCTGCAAAGTCTGTAGAATAAGGTGCATTCATTTGCCAGTCGATTTGGAGATGCATCTTCTCCGCATCCCATTGTGCCCGGCTTTGTAAAGCGAACATCGAAAATATACAGAATGTAAACGCTATCTTTTTTAAAAATGTTTTCATATTATTTCCCTCCTATCATTTGTCTGTGCCCAAATAAGCCGATTGGTTAAACGCTTGGTTTATTCCGTCTGTCAGTAATTGCATGTTTACACGGTTGTTTCCGAATTGGAATCCTGAAGCACTGGCATACCATATTACCGGTATCGAACGTTGGTTTTCATCTTCACGTCCGGTCAGGTCTGCCATTTCAAGGATTAAGGCTTGTGTATCGTAACTATATGTCACCGGATACGGATAATACCATCCGCCCCAATAGCCTCCCCAGTAGAAAGGGTCCCACCAACCATTCCAATATCCGCTGGAAATTACGGTATTGGTTTGTGCAAGATAAGATAGTTGCACGCCTATATCTGCCTTGTTTTTCAGAGAAGGGTCAGTAATGCGTGTATATCCCAAGCGGTTCATTTGATTTTCCACTACGCTGATAAGTGCTTGTGCATTTTCGTCAGTCCAATAGGAAGCGCGTACCTCGCCTGCCTCCAGAATGCTGTCCGGCAAATAATAAGTAGCATATTGGTTAAAATCCGCGCCATTATCATGGTCTGTATATACCACTAAGTCAGCGTCCAGTTGTCCCATATCGGGTTCTTTTTCACATGCCGCCAACATGAGTGCGGCTATGCCTGTTAATAATAAACTTTTCTTTTTCATAATCTGTCACTTGTTGTTAAAATTCAAATTGAACGTCCTTTAAACACATTGCTCTTATGCAATGGAAGTAATGTCCCGTTTAGGGTTAAGCGGTTTGAGTTGAAATTGGGTAAGATATTCACTACGGCATTGTTTGAATTTGCCATTAGGTCAATATCTACTCTTGCCGAGATGCCTACTCCCATTACATTCATACTTAAATGCAAGTTGCCGCGTTTATCGGTTTTTACTTCGTAAGATGATACTTTTCCGTCAACAGTTACGCCTCCCAATCCGTTCGGACCACTTATGGGAATGTTAAATGCAACTTGAACCACTGCATTTTCACCATCAACAGATACGAAATTGGTATTCGAATTGACATAAGCTGTCTGTCCGTATTTGAATACGACTTGGTCGGCTTCCAAAGTGAACTGTTTGTTGTTCAAGGCTTGTTTGGCTTCTTCGAAAAGCAGGCTGTCCAATTTCGCTTGCATTGCTTTTTTCTCTTCACGGGTAAGTTCACGTTCTGTTTCTTGGGCTTGTGCAACATTTGTTACAAACAATAGCATAAATAGCATTATGCCTGAAAAAATCTTTTTCATAATTTCCTCCTTTTTTCAAATTTACATCTATAAAACAAATCCATTGCTCTTTTGCTGCATGTTTTTGAATTAAAAAAGTATAAAAGAAGTCCGAAACTTAATCTTTATCAAGATTATTCGTATCTTTAGGTGTGTCAACTTCAAATCTGTATGCTTTATGAACAACATTACTGAAATTACCTTTTTGATAGCCGTTATTGCATTGGCATTATGGCCTATTGTATTGTTTCTTTTGCGTGCTATGCACGAACGTCGGAAACGTATGGAACGTTTAGACCAAATGACTAAGGATGAACTGGATGAAATCAGTACAAAAGATTTAGTGCTTAATATTTTGAGAAAGATAGGGTGCCAACCCGAAGTGAATGAAGAAGGGCAAATAGCTTTCAAGTATCAAGGGGATGATTTTTATATTGCAGCTGAAGAAGAAAACCGGTTCATTATGATATGGAATCCGTGGTGGGGCTCTATTAATGCAGATAATGAAGCGTTTCCGGTATTGAAAGAAATCATTAATCTGGTGAATGTGAATTCTTTAATCACTACGGTCTATATGGCGGATGAAGATGGGAAAACCATTGGGCTTCATTCGCGATGCCACACGTATTTCACTCCCAATGAAGGGGAATTGGAAGACCATCTGAAGATGTTGCTCGACTTTTTCTTTGATACACATAATGCTATTAAAGATAATATGAACCAATTGGGCAATGCGGCTATCGGTGAAGAGGAAAAGAAAGAACGGGTGAAAGTGAAAGGATTTGCTGCTTATAAAGAAAACACTACACCGATTAAGTTGGAAACAGAACAGCCTGCTTAACTTAATAGGCTGCACGGTATTTCCCTTCTTCCTTGTCTTCCAATATATTAAGGTAGGATGCATAGCGCGATTCGCTGATGTAATGGTTCTCTACGGCTTCGCGTACGGCGCATCCCGGTTCATGCCGGTGGGTACAGTTCCCGTATTTGCAATGTGCGGAGAACTCGAAAATCTCTTTGAAGTAATGTCCCACTTCCTCGTCTTTCATGTCAAAGGTGCCGAATCCTTTGATGCCCGGTGTGTCGATGATGTATCCTTCGCCTTCTACGGGGAACATTTCGGAAAAAGTCGTGGTGTGCATCCCTTTGTTGTGAGCCGTGGATATTTCTCCGGTCTTTAGGTTGGCTTCGGGCAGAATGGCGTTGATAAGTGTAGATTTGCCTACACCCGAATGTCCGGAAAAGAGTGTGATTTTTCCTTTCAGTTCTTCCTTTATTTCATTGATGCCTTCGTTATTCAGAGCGGAAATGCGGAAGCAAGGGTATCCGATGTGTGTGTAAAGGTTGATTAATCCATCAAGATACCGTAATTCATCTTCCGAGTAAAGGTCTGTTTTATTGAATACCAATGCCACAGGCACTCGATAGGCTTCGGCGGAAGCCAGAAAACGGTCGATGAAGATCGTGGATGTTTCGGGATAATTGACGGTCACCACCAGCATACATAAGTCAAGGTTGGCAGCAATGATGTGCGATTGCTTGGAGAGGTTCGAAGCCCGGCGGATGATGTAATTCTTGCGGTCTTCTATTTCGGTAATGAAAGCGGTGCCTTCGGGGTTCAGAACGATACGCACACGGTCTCCTACAGCAATTGGATTGGTGCTGCGGATTCCTTTCAGGCGGAAGTTGCCTTTAATCTTGCATTCGATTTGCCTTCCGTCTTCGGTCTTCACCACATACCAGCTTCCTGTGTTTTTAATGACTAATCCTTTTTCCAAGTGAAATGTTTTTTAAAAAACACAGAAACACAGAGGTACGGAGTTTTATTATCCGTTGATTTATAAGAAAATTTTTTCTCTGTGTCTTTGTGTCTCTGTGTTCAATTTTTTATTTCGTCATATTCTCCAATAGGGAATTATACAGTCATGATTTCTTTGTCTTTAGCCGCCAGCATGTCATCTATTTGCTTGATGTACTTGTCATGCGATTTCTGGAGCTTGGCTTCCGAATTCTTCTGCTCGTCTTCGGGCATACCGTCTTTTACGGCTTTCTTCAAGGAGTCGATGGCATCGCGGCGTGCATTTCGTACGCTTACTTTTGCCGTTTCACCTTCTGCCTTGCATTGCTTGGCGAGTTGTTTACGGCGCTCTTCTGTCAGTGGAGGGATGCCGATGCGGATGATTTCGCCGTTGTTTTCGGGCATGATACCTAGGTCGGAGTCGATAATCGCTTTTTCGATGATGCGGAACATGCTCTTGTCCCACGGTTTGATGGCGATGCTCCGTGCATCGGGGGTAGTGACCGCCGCTACATTATTAATAGGAACCATGCTTCCGTATGAATCTACACGGATGCCGTCAAGCAGACGTACATCGGCTTTTCCGGCGCGGATATGTGCCAAAGCATCTTCCAGATACATGATTGCCATATCCATTTTCTCTTCAGCTGCGCTGAGGATTGTTTTAGAATCTGCCATATTCTTGTTGCTTTTAAATGTTTATCAATACGTTTTGTGAACAAAAATAGGAGATTTTTTATTCTCTTGCAATAGTTTGTGCAGATTTTCGTAGGAAAGGGTGCAATCTAATTGGGAGAATTGGCTATTTCTAATTTCCGGTTTATAATATCTTTGTACTTTTCTTTCATCTCATTAGGTAGAAACGAAATGTTGATGAATTTCATCCATTTGTCTTGTGTTTTTTGGAATTTGTGGAAGACATTTTCTATGACTTTGTCTTCCAGACCGGATGCCCGCATTGCTGTTATAAAGTCGGATTTCTTAAGTCTCCGTTTTTTCCCATTTAAGGTCAAAGCTAACTCTTCAGTATCTTCCGGCATGACCAAAGCTGTGGAAATCAGGTCGTATGCAGGGGTAAGGTTATAAATGCCTCGTTCTTTGCTGTATAAAGAAAAGTTTTTCAAGTGCATATCGGCATTTCCCGTAATCCATGAGAATATGACTTGTTCCCAGTAATTGATCAGGTCTAATTTGGCTACAGATGAATACTTTTGTATGGTCTTGGCTATTTGTTCGTATGAACCTTTGTATTTATATTCGGTTAGGCGTTCCGTAAGTTGGCACATATCTTCCATGGCTAATTTATCTCCTTTGTCGGTACGGTCTATCCGTCGGGTAATATAGCAAAGTTCTCCATCGGCAAAACGGATCAGGCTATGAGGCACGACTTTTATTCTGGCAAGTTCGGCTAAATGCATAGTCAAGTCTTCCGTTTCGGGCAGACATTCAAAACGGTCGGTTTGAGGTTTTAATATATAACGTCCCCATAATCCGACAATAGTAAAACGTTCTTCTTCGTTTTTCCCGCCTTTATTGATGTCTAATGAAAGTTTGGCTTGTACTCCGGTCAGTGTCGTTTGGCTACGTATGACTTGTTTGGCAAGATCGGTCAGATTCTCGCGTGTGTATGGCAATTTCGGGGCGATAGGGCTTCCGAATATTTTTATTGAACAAGATTTATGGAAATCCAGTTCACCTTCTTCCAATTCTTTATAACAATATAGACATTTCGCCATAATTATATTTCTTCAATGGTTAGAGGTTCAACACCTACTGCTCCTATACAATCTTTACAACAAGCTAAAAGCAGTGCCATTCGGTCTCGGACATTAATTTTCCAGTTCTTTTCTGCAATATCCAGTAGCCAGCCTTCTGGAATCAGACCATCGAAAAACGGGAAGAGCACTTTATCTTGAAATGGTTTGTCGCTTAATGGTAAAGTGAGGCTGATGGCCTCCGCTTTATCCGATGTTAAGAAACTTGCATCATACTGAAAAGTGTAGCCGTTTTCGTCCTCTGTCAGTATGCCGGCTTTGATATTACGTAAAAATACAATAGCTTGTTTCATTGCTCTTCATTTTTATTTATCGGCACTGCGCCTATTTCGTAACCGAAAAGATTTAGTATTTGGTTTGCTTTGTCCAGTCGGATGGTTTGCTTGCCTTGTTCCAGTTCGCGTACAAAGCGCAAGCCCACCCCTGATTTTTCGGACAAGTCTACTTGCGTAAGGTTGTATTGCTTGCGCATTGCCTTTACGAATACAGATAAAGTCGTTTGTTTCATAAATTATACCCTTTAAGGTGCAAATATAAGAAAAGTTTCTTGCTTTACACCTTTTCGGGTATAAAATCAATAAAACTTATATGCATTATACCCGTTAGGGTGTTGTTTGATATGAATACGTAAGCTAATCTCGTCATATTTTGACGAGATTAGGGGAGGTAATCCAATCATGTGTGCGATATGGACGTGATAAAAGTCAGAATGAATAGGTAGGTTCTTTGACGTATATATAGCTTACTTCGCATGACGATTACTAATCGTACCGCCGATGCACTTATATTACTTTGGGAACGCAGCTATATGTTTCGTCTTATCAAGCTTTATCCGTTGTAATAGTAATACGCTTATAAAAACGAATCCTCCCGAAAGTGTTTGATGCGGATGTATTCGGGAGGATTTGCTGGGTTAGAAGGCTGCTTTATTTGTAGATGAATTCGGGGTATTGGAAACCTTCGTAATGGTTTGGCTTAGGATATTTTTGAAAATTGCGTTCTCCCCAATGGTGAAATTTCATTTTGAATACATCTTCTTGAATGGTTAAATAAACTTTCTTTATAAGACTGTAATGGTTACCATTAAACGAACAATTGACAGAATTACTTATACCAGAAATATTTAAAATTTCTGTTTGATGGTCTGGATTTATATTGTTTTGGAAAAATAATTCTTTAAGATTCTTACAATTAGATACATCTAAGACTTTTAATGGATTGTCACTACATGTTAAATCAGTTAGACTCTCCATATTGGATAAGTCTAAATTTGTAATTAGATTTGAACTACACCCAATTCTTTCGATTTCTTTATTATTGGAAAAATCCAATTCAGAAATTTGATTTCCGCCACAGGATAAAGTCTTTATCTTAAGTAATTTAGATAAATCTAAGGAAGATAGCTGATTAGAACCACACTCCAATACAAGTATATTTTCAGCATTGGATAAATCTAAATTAGTAAGTTGATTATTAACACACCAAAGCGAAGTCAATTTACTTGAATGTACATTCAATGTTTTTAATTGATTACCAAAACAGCGTAACGAAACGAGGTTTTTCGAATCGGAAGCGTTTAAACTTGTAAGTTGATTGTAATAACAATCTAAACTTTCCAATTTTACTGTTCCTGAAATATCTAAACCAGTCAATTGACAATTGTTGCATAATAGCTCAGTCAGATTCTCATTTCCAGCTACTGTTAGAGTAGTCAATTGTGGATTATTGCCACAAGATACATAATCCAGATTTTTCAATCCTGATAAATCTAAGTTTGTTAATTGGTTAGCTTCACATTGTAGGCGATTTAAATTTTTCAGTCCAGATAAATCCAAACTTGTTAATTGATTGTTTGCACATTCTAAGTGAGTTATATTGGGATTTTCTTTGACATTGAGTTCTGTTAATAGATTAAAGTTTATATTTAGAGTCTCTAAATTGGCAAAATTACTTAAGTCTATATTTGTTAACGAATTGTTGTTTATTCGTAAAGTTGTCAAATTAGGTAAATCTGGAAAATTTAATTCGGTCAAACAGCAGGAATATGAATCTAAAATTGTTAATTGGGGCAGATTTGAAATGTTCAAATCTGTAAGCTGCTCATTCCTGATAATGTTAAATATTGTCAGTTCTGGCAAATTTGCTATTTTCATGCTTGTTAATTGGTTAGAATCCAAATATAAAATCCTAAGATTGTTTAACCCATTAAGACAACCGTCGCTTGTTAAATTGTTTTCACGTAACTTAATTTCAGTGACTTTCCCTTCATTATCTGTGGTTATACCATACCAAGTATTTAGTGGCTCATCTGTACACCAATTTTCATTATTAGTCCAATTATCTCCTCCTGTGGCGTTGTAGAATTCAATTAGAATTTCTCGTTCTGATTTCTCAGGTGCAATATTAATATTAATCGCTTGTTGTTTCAGCGACATATCATATTTTTTGATAACAGAATTTAGGAACGGAGAAGAAATAACAGGGTAGACGATGTATGACACTTCCTGTTTCAATTCCTTGAAAGCCGTTTTTACAGGTTTTACCTCTTCAATGGGCGTTTCACCTCCCATCAATTCTCCTTCTACTTCACCACTATACGGTATTGGTTCGGAAATTTCTAATACTTCACCTGTCTCTTCATCTTCAATGGCGTATGCGATTTCTACATTTTCCATCAAAGTAGGTCCTTGCACTTCTGTTTCTACGTCAGCTGCATAGGTAGGTTCAGGTTCTGCTTCAGTAGTTTCTTCAGGCGTAACTTTCGCTTCCGGCTTTTTGATGTTGGGGAATAAAGGAACTTCTCTTTTGAATAATTCGCCTTGGAAAACAGTTATAGTTCCTTGTAATTCATCTCCAGGTGCAATCAAAGAAGCATCTACACTAAGTGAACCATCAATAGTGAGTGACGATGTTAATTTTACATCAGACAATACTTGTTCTAACGATTCTGCATTTTCATTGTTGATTTCTACTTGTCCTCCTATATTCATTCCGGCTTCAGCACCTATACTTAGCTTCATGTCATCCCGATTGTATAATCTTCCATCGAAACCAATAGCAAAACCTTCAAACAAACTTCCTTCTAATGCAAATCGGCCGTCTATGCCACCATCCAACTTCCATGGTGATTTATTATCACCACCCTGATTTCTTTCATGTGATCCTTTTTGCCATTGACCATTCTTATATTCAGCACCGCTATAAGTCTTATATATTGTGTTAAATCCTAGTTCAGCGGTTATTTCACCTTTTAATTTAGCCACTATTTTTGTTGTTAAAACAGGAGTGATTTGAATGATTCCATTCGCTAAAGGGATATTTCTTAATTTTATTTCGGACAGAGGAATTTCCAGTTCTCCATTTTCCTCATTATGTGGGAATGTACCACTTACGGCAACATGAGCACCTGCCTCAAAAGCATTTTGTAAAGTAACTCCAGCCTGTTGTATATTTTTCTCCTTATCAAGTGCAATATTAAAGCCGAAAATAATTCCATAATTAGCATTCGTTGATATTGAATAAGACTTATCTTTAGCCGTATATTCACCTTTTCCACCAAAATTAAGTTCTATATTAAAAGCATGTGTTTTACCATCGTCTGCCCTTGAACGAGTTTCTTCTAATGGCGTTAGGGTTACAGTTTCGTCTACATATAGTTCATCGAACGCTTCGCTCAACGAAGCAACGCCAGTCTCTACCGTATAACTTCCGTCGTTATTCTTTTGTATGTTTGATACTTTCCCTAAGAAACCGTCGGGGAAGTTATCCGATACTTTCGCAAAGATAATATCCCCCACTTGTGGCACATCTTCTTCTGCAATGCCGCTTCCGTAAATCAAGGTGGTATTGTCATCAGGCGATACGCTGATGTGTTCTGCCATAGATTCGGTGATTTCGGTGGTATTCTCACTCAACACATATTGCGCACCCGTTTGTGCATCCAGTATCGGCATGTCAATCATGACGGCACGGCGGACAGTTATATCCGAAATGGTCTTGGTGAAATAAGGGTCAGTGCTGTCTTTGGCATAGAGGGCTACACTCAATTGCGGATATTCGCCTACGGGCAAGGGTACGAAGAAAGTGCGGAATCCGGTTTCTTCGGTTAATGTGCCTAAGTTGTAAATGATTGATTTACTTCCGTTTGCAGTGATAGACAAGGTGGCATTTTCTGCATTGATGTCTGTAATTGTAGCTTGTCCGGATAGGTCGGGCGCATCGGTTTCTCCTGATGAGGTGATGACAAACCGGTCTGCCTCTTCAGGTACATTGTTAATGGTGATACGGAGTAAGCCGGTCAGATGCTTGAAAGTGAATGTCCCGTCATTATTCTTTACGCCCAACATCGGCGCATTGCTATTGCCTGTGTAGGTATATTCCGAAGGGAGATGCAGGGTGAGGGCATTGCCGGATAGGGTGGCATTTTCCTGATACGGATAGTAGGCTTGTTCCATGGTTTCCTCTTCGGGGAAGTCTCCGCGGAAGGTTGCCGAATTTCCGTTATCGGTGCTCGATTGATAAGTGAACCGGATGTTTTGGGAAGCGGTGCCGAATACACCGATGGCATCCGTCTCGGTCCAAGTGACTTGTCCTTCTTCGCTTACTGCGGTGCGCGATAAATCATTTTGTTCTATTGTGGCGGTCAGTGAACGGTTTCCGTCCGTAGGTTTCAGCCCGAAGTTTTCTTCGTTGCTACATCCCGTTAGCATTGCCAATGCAGACAGGGCTATATAATATAAGGTATACTTTTTCATAAATCATTGTTTTTTTCCGTGGTACTTTGTGTTCTCTGTGGTGAGAAGTGATTATTCGTCCCAAGTTCCTTCTTCCACTTTGTAATCTTCCGTACTACCGTCTGTGTTTACATCTTTGGGGGCGTCGATAAAGGTCAAAAGGGTGGTGATGGTTTTCTCCTTATTAAATAAAAGCACGATGACTTCGCTTCCGTTTTACGCTTGCATTTGATTTAGGCTTGACGAAGATATTTTTTTCAGATAACGTTATTTCCAAATCGCCTTTTGAAACGAATGCCCTAACTTGTGTATCGGCATCTGCTCCCGTAATCGTATAAGATAGGGTAATGCCTTCTTTGCCTAAGGGGATGTTTGTAGTTTGTTGGAAAGTAATGCCGAAAGGTTTTACTTTGGGAATGTTGATAATGGTTCCGTTGCTTAAAATAAGGGTTACTTTTTCATTGTCTTGTGTTACATTTTGAAAGAAAGAATCACCATCGTTGCCCGGTGTTCCAGGTGTGCCCGGCTTTCCGTCTGTTCCATCTGCTCCGTCTTTGCCTACGGCTTGCACGGGATTTCCATTGGCATCAGTTAGCTGTTCGTAGGTTTTTCCGTTGTCATAACTTACGGTCCAATATCCTTTTTCGTCTATGCTTAAAAGCGGTGTGATGCCTGAAGCTCCGCTTACGGGAAGTTTGTTTCCCGCTTCATCGGTCAGCCAAGTAGTTTTTTCATCGGTCGTTAATGTCCAATAGTAGATTCCGTTTTCTTGGGCTATGCCGATGATAGGTGCATTGGCTCCACTGCTTCCCTCTTTCCCGTTATATAAATTGATGCTGGTTCCGTCGGTCAGATGCAGGATATATCCTTCATCCGTTTGCTCTACTTGCGAAATGCCGATGTTTTGGTCTAAGGCATGGATGATGTCTTGTAGAGATATGATGTCTTCGTTCATTTGGTTCACTTGCTCTTCAAGGGCTGTGATGCGGTCTTTCAAGTCGTTTACATCTGCTTTCAGGGCACTGTCGTCATACTCGCATGCCGTGATGCCTAAGGCTATCAGCGACATAAGCAGCCATACTTTGGGTTTCATAGGTGCGATAAGGATGCTTATAAATCCTCCGAAGTCAGCGAAAAAATAAACAAAAGAAAGGCGTGAGGACTTGTCCGCATTCATCAAGATAGAGCATCGCCAAACGCTTCATAAGAAATGAATGTAAAGAAACAATACCCACGCCGTATGCTATGTAAGAGGGTACAACATGGGCTGTATCCGATACATATACAAACAGAATGAGCGTCATATTGTCTCTATCCTTCTTATGGTTGAAATTGGCGATTTCTATCTTAGGATAAAGCAAAAACGCTTTCTATATGTCTGTCCGGTCTTTTCATCCGACCAAGACAATGCAAAGATAACGTTTTTGTTCAATATGACGCTCTGTTTGATGAGTATTATTTCTTCAAAGGTAAATAATTTTCTGAAAACATCCTTCTTTTTGCGATTTGATATGATATTTTACTTGTTTTATTTGTTGTGTAAATAAGGAGATATGCTTCATGAACCGATTGCTTCTAGGTTCTTCTCTAATCCTACTAGAGTAGGATTGCAATCTTACCCGGATGAAATTCGAGTCCTGACTAGGTGAAAACTCCAGTCCTGCTAGGGTAGGACTGGGAGGATTATCAGTTGATTTCCCTCTTGCAGACGGGAACTTTGACAGATTATTGCAAAAAAAACGCCGAATATGCTTGTTTATGGAAAAATGTTACTATATTTGCGAACGACAAAACATTTATACATGAATCGAAACAATCTTCATATCAATCTGATGTGTGCCACGGGGCGTATGTCCCTTTATACATCCGCCACAGGGATGACCCCTCGGGGTTGAGTGATTGTATATATGTGTTTCTACGTGATACACGCCTGTGGACTCAGGCATTTCTTCGTGTTTTATAATTCAATAAATAAATGTTCATCATTCATCGCACACAGATGACACGGATTTCAAAGGATGGTCGCAGATATAATTTAAATCCGTGAAAATCTGTCTTATCAGTGTCATCTGTGTGCGATTATTAATTATATCGAAACAAATCGTATGAAAGTATTGAAATTCGGCGGAACATCGGTAGGGTCCGTCAATAGCATGTTGAATGTAAAGAAAATCGTTGAGGCGATAGATGATAAGGTAATCGTAGTGGTTTCGGCGTTGGGAGGCATCACCGACAAGCTGATAAAGACATCGAACATGGCGGCATCGGGCGATTCGGGCTACGAGAAGGAGATGAAGGAAATCGTGAACCGCCACATCGAAATGGTATATACTGTGATTCCCGCGGGCGAGAAGCGCGAGCTGCTTCTTGATTGTGTGAACGAGTTACTGAGTGAATTGAAGGACATTTTCCAAGGCATTTACCTGATACGCGACCTTTCGCCCAAGACTTCGGCTACTATCGTGAGCTATGGCGAGCGTTTGTCTTCTATCATTGTGGCTACACTTATCGAGGGGGCGCAATGGTTCGATTCGCGCCAGTTCATCAAGACCGAGAAGAAACATAACAAGCATATTCTCGACTCGGAACTGACCAATCGCTTGGTACGTGAAACGTTCCGCGAAATTCCGCGTGTGTCTTTGGTGCCGGGATTTATCTCGACTGATAAGGAGACGGGTGAGGTGACCAATTTGGGACGGGGCGGTTCGGACTATACCGCTTCTATCATTGCCGCGGCACTGGATGCCGATGTGTTGGAAATCTGGACCGATGTGGACGGATTTATGACCGCCGACCCACGTGTCATCAGCACCGCTTATCCCATTACCGAACTGAGTTATGTAGAGGCGATGGAGCTTTGTAACTTCGGTGCGAAGGTGGTTTATCCGCCTACGATTTATCCTGTGTGTCATAAGAATATACCTATATTAATAAAGAATACGTTCAATCCCGATGCTCCGGGCACTATCGTGAAGCAAGAGGCCGACCATTCTTCGAAAGCTATCAAAGGTATTTCGTCTATTAACAATACGTGCCTTATCACGATGACGGGGTTGGGTATGGTAGGCGTTATCGGCGTGAACTATCGTATTTTCAAGACCTTGGCGGAGAACGGCATCAGTGTGTTCCTCGTTTCTCAGGCTTCTTCGGAAAACTCCACTTCTATCGGCGTGCGCAATGAAGATGCGGCATTGGCTTGCAAGGTGCTCGATGAAGAGTTTGCTAAAGAAATCGAAATGGGCGAAATCAGTCCGATGAAAGCCGAAGGCGGACTTGCCACGGTGGCTATCGTAGGCGAGAACATGAAGCATACACCGGGTATTGCCGGAAAGCTTTTCGGCACCTTGGGACGGAACGGCATCAACGTGATAGCTTGTGCACAAGGCGCTTCGGAAACGAATATTTCATTTGTAGTGGAAGGCGGTTCGCTCCGTAAGACCTTGAACGTGATACACGACTCGTTCTTTCTTTCCGAATACCAAGTGCTGAATCTCTTCATTTGCGGTATCGGTACGGTGGGGCGTAGCTTGATAGACCAGATACATAGCCAGCAGGAACGCTTGAAACAAGAACGCGGGCTGAACCTGAAAATCGTGGGGATAGCCAATGGCCACAAGGCGATGTTTACCCGTGCGGGAATCGATTTAGACCATTATCGCGAAGACTTGGAAGAGAAGGGCATGCCTTCATCGACCCAGGTATTGCACGATGAGATAATCGGGATGAACATCTTCAATTCGGTCTTCGTGGATTGTACCGCAAGCGAGGAAATCGCTTCTTTGTATAAGGACTTCTTGGGGCATAACATCTCGGTGGTGGCGGCAAACAAGATAGCGGCTTCTTCGGATTATGAGCTTTATGCCGAGCTGAAGCAGATAGCCCGCCATCGGGGCGTGAAGTTCCTTTTCGAAACCAATGTGGGAGCGGGGCTTCCGGTCATCAATACGATTAACGACTTGATTAATAGCGGAGACAAGATACTGAAGATAGAAGCCGTATTGAGCGGCACGCTGAACTATATCTTCAACGAAATCAGTGCTGACGTGCCTTTGAGCCAAACCATACGGAACGCAAAGGAACAAGGCTATTCCGAACCTGACCCGCGCATCGACCTAAGCGGGACCGACGTGGTGCGCAAGTTGGTTATCTTGGCACGTGAGGCAGGTTATCGCCTGAATCAGGAAGACGTGGAAAAACATCTCTTTATTCCCGATAGCTTCTTCGAAGGTTCCTTAGATGATTTCTGGCGTAAGATTCCTTCGCTCGATGCTGACTTTGAAGAACGCCGCAAGGTTTTGGAGCGTGAAGGCAAGCGTTGGCGTTTCGTGGCACGTTTTGAGGAAGGCAAAGGCGTGGTGGAATTGATGGAGGTGGACCGTCATCATCCGTTCTTTGAATTAGCTGGAAGCAACAACATCATCCTCTTGACCACCGAGCGGTATAATGAATATCCGATGCTTATCCAAGGCTATGGAGCTGGTGCGGGTGTGACCGCTGCCGGTGTGTTTGCCGATATTATGAGCATTGCTAATATTTAAAAAAGCAACATGAAACATCTGATTATATTAGGAGACGGAATGGCGGACTGGTCTGTTCCCTCCTTGGGAAACAAAACTTTATTGCAATATGCCCATACGCCTTATATGGATATGTTAGCGCGGATGGGACGCACGGGTATGCTGAAGACCGTAGCCGACGGCTTCCATCCGGGAAGCGAAGTGGCGAATATGTCGGTAATGGGATATGACCTCCCTACGGTGTACGAAGGGCGTGGTGTATTGGAAGCCGCAAGCATCGGAGTCGATTTGGCTCCCGATGATATGGCGATGCGTTGCAACTTGGTCTGTGTTGAAGGGGATATGTTGAAGAATCACTCGGCAGGACATATCACCACCGAAGAAGCGGATGTACTGATTCGTTTCTTGGAAGAACGTTTGGGCAATGACCGCATCCATTTCTATACGGGCGTGCAATACCGCCACTTGTTGGTGGTGAAAGGCGGGAACAAGCACGTGGCTTGTGTGCCTCCGCACGACATTCCGTTGCAACCTTTCCGTCCGAATTTAGTAAAGGCATTGGTTCCCGAAGCGCAAGAAACCGCCGATTTATTGAACGGTTTGATTTTGAAGTCGCAAGAATTATTGGCGGAACATCCGCTTAATCTGAAACGGGTGAGCGAAGGTAAAGATCCGGCTAACAGCATTTGGCCCTGGAGTCCCGGTTATCGCCCGAAGATGGAGGCTTTATCGAATAAGTACCCTGCTATCCGCAAAGGCTCGGTAATTACGGCGGTCGACCTTATCCGAGGCATCGGACGCTATGCCGGATTGCGTTGCATCGATGTAGAAGGTGCTACGGGACTTTATACCACCAATTACGAAGGCAAGGCGCAAGCCGCCATTGATGCCTTGAAGACCGATGATTTTGTATATCTGCATATCGAGGCGAGCGATGAAGCAGGACACGAAGGCGATATCCCCTTGAAGCTAAAGACCATCGAATACTTAGATCAGCGTGCCATAAAGCCCATTTGGGAAGCGGTGAAGGACTGGGACGAGCCGGTGGCGATAGCCGTGCTTCCCGATCATCCGACTCCTTGCGAGCTTCGCACGCATACGGCAGAGCCGATACCGTTCCTCATTTATTATCCGGGCATCGAGCCGGACGAGGTACAGGCATACGATGAGGTATCGTGCCAAAAGGGCGGATATGGTATGTTAGAGAAAGACGAGTTTATGAATTTATTTATGAATCAATAATCAAACGCAGAGACGCAAAAACGCAAAGTATTTATTTTAGAGTAAGCAAAGTACGCTAAGACGTTTGCTTTTTACTCTGTGTGCTTTGCCTTCTCTTAAAAAATTATCCTTTGCGCTTTTGCGCCTCTGCGTTAGTTTAAATCGTAATCAATAACAATATGAAATATTACAGTACGAATAAGCAGGCTTCCGATGCTACTTTAGAAGAAGCCGTAGTACGCGGGCTGGCTGGCGATAAAGGTCTTTATATGCCCCGCGAAATCAAACCTTTGCCCGCATCGTTTTACGAGGAGATAGAAAACCTTTCGTTTCAGGAGATAGCCTACCGCGTGGCGGATGCTTTCTTCGGCGAAGATGTGCCCGCAGATGTGTTGAAACAAATTGTGTACGACACCTTGAGTTTCGATACTCCAGTGGTGAAGGTGAAGGATAACATCTATTCATTGGAACTTTTCCACGGACCCACGTTGGCATTCAAGGATGTGGGCGGACGCTTTATGGCGCGCCTCTTGGGCTATTTCATCCGCAAGGAAGGAAAGAAGCAGGTCAATGTGTTGGTCGCTACTTCGGGCGATACGGGAAGCGCAGTGGCAAATGGTTTCCTCGGTGTGGAAGGTATCCATGTGTATGTGCTTTATCCGAAGGGAAAAGTGAGCGAGATACAAGAGAAGCAATTCACCACCTTGGGGCGGAATATCACCGCTATTGAAGTGGACGGCACGTTCGACGATTGTCAGGCGTTGGTGAAGAATGCCTTTATGGACGAAGAACTGAAAGCGCACATGCAACTCACTTCGGCTAACTCTATTAATGTGGCGCGCTTTTTGCCTCAGGCGTTCTATTATTTCTATGCTTATGCTCAGATGAAGAAGTTAGGCAAGGCAGATAATCTGGTTATCTGTGTGCCCAGCGGGAATTTCGGGAACATCACCGCAGGACTTTTCGGCAAGCGGATGGGACTTCCCGTCAAGCGTTTCATTGCAGCCAATAACCGCAACGATATTTTCTACCAGTATCTGAAGACCGGCGTGTACACTCCCCGTCCTTCAATAGCTACTATTGCCAATGCCATGGACGTAGGAGATCCCAGCAATTTCGCCCGCATCCTTGACCTATACGGAGGGAGTCATGAAGCTATTTCGAGTGAAATCAGCGGTGAGACTTATACTGACGAGCAAATCCGCGAGACGGTGCAGAAAGCATACGAAGAGACCGGTTATCTGCTCGACCCTCATGGAGCGTGTGGTTATCGTGCGTTGGCTGAAGGCCTGAAGCCGGGTGAAACGGGCGTGTTCCTCGAAACGGCTCATCCCGCCAAGTTCTTGCAAACGGTAGAATCTATCATCGGCACTCAGGTAAGCATCCCTGAAAAACTTCAAGCATTTATGCGCGGCACGAAGCAAAGCATACCGATGTCGAAAGACTTCACTTCGTTTAAAGCGTATTTAATGAAGCTATAATTTGGTATAAATCATTGTTTGAGTGATGAAAAAGAAGAGGCTGTCTCAAAATGAAAGCTTATTTCTATTTTGAGACAGCCTCTTCTTAATTATTTGTTATTTTTCGATTCGGAACCAGTCGATGTCTGCCCATCCTCCGTCATTGGTTACGATAGCGGGGCGGGTACAGAAAGTACCGATTTTGGCACCTATCCATTTGCCTTCTTTTACTTGGAACGGTTTGCCTAGTTTTTGGAATTTCTTTCCGTTCGTGCTATAACTCATTTGGCACATTACGACAAGGTCATGTCCGCCTTCGCTTTTGCTGATTTTTTCACCAGTAGAAGTGATTTCAGCACGTAAGTATATTTCGTTTTCTTTTAAAGGTATAGTAGCATTGACGGTTTCCGTTCCTCCACGGTCTGCCTTTTTGCATTCTACTTGCGAGAGCACCAATCCGTTTTCCGTATTTTCAAGAATGAGCCCGGCATAGTCCATACCCATAACCACCAGCCCGGTGCGTTCGCCTTTGTATTTGGCGATAGGAGCAAACTTCAGTTTCATGGTTGCCTTGAAACTTGGAGCAGGGAACTTTTGAAGCAACATATTGGGAACATCCCACAGACTCTTGTAGTTTTCTATTACCGGATAAGAATAGAGGCGCAAATGTCCGTGTTCTGCATCGCAGAAATGCCATTTATCGTTGATATTTGCATTCCATTGCCATTGCAAGCCAAGAATATTGGTATTGAACTCATCACTTTCTTGCGGAGTGCAAACCGGGTAGGTCTTTCCCACGTTCGGCTTTTTCCATGTCAATACAGGGTCGCCACATCCGTCTCCGTCTTTATCTTCACCGATAACGGGCCAATCGTTTACCCATTTCATAGGCTGGAGATGAACCAAACGTCCGGCGGCACCTACATCTTGGAAATGCATAAACCAATCTTCGCCCGAAGGAGTATCTACCCATCCGCCTTGGTGAGGCCCGTTAACAGGACTATCGCCTTGTGCCATTACGGTGCGCCATTCGTATGGACCATATACGTTTTTCGAACGAGCTACCACTTGCCAACCGGTAGGCACTCCTCCAGCAGGGAAGAACATGTAATAATATCCGTTTCGTTTATAGAACTTAGGACCTTCGCAAGTTTCGTGAGCTTCGTGTCCGTCGAATACGATACGTGAGGGACTTATCGTGCGGGTAGCATCGGCACTTAATTCACACACGGCAATGACACTTTTCAGTCCGGCACGGCTTCCGGCGTATGCATGTGCCAAATAGACCCGTCCGTCTTCATCCCAAAGCGGAGTTGTATCGATGATTCCCTTTGCGGCTTTCACCAATACAGGTTCGCTCCATGGACCTTTCACGTCTTTGGCTTTCACCATAAAAATGCCTTGGTCGGGGTCACCCCAAAAGATGTAGAACTCACCGTTATGATGACGGATGCAAGGAGCCCATACACGATTCCCATGTTGAGGAGCTGTATCAGAAACAGGAGGTAATGAGTGAGGTATCGCAGCACCTACAATACTCCAGTTTACAAGGTCTTTCGAGTGAAGCACTTGAAGTCCGGGCAAACATCCGAAGCTGGATGAAGTGAGATAATAATCTTCACCTACGCGGATAACGTCAGGGTCGGAATAGTCGGCATAAAGTACGGGATTCTTATACGTCCCGTCTCCTTGATCTGCCACCCATACTTTCGATACATAATTGTCTTGAGCTTGTAGCGTAGGAAGCATACAACTTCCTAACAGAATTGAGAGTAAAATCGTTTTCATGGATTTATTTTTTTTGATTATTCGATTATTTGTATTTTAATAGGCTGTTCCAAATATTTCTTCCATTCCTGTACATAAGCGAACCATTTTTCTTTGGTGGGATATCCAAAAGTCTCTTTACACGAAGTGAATGTCGTATAATAGCGGAATGAACTTTGTCCGGGGGCACTTACGGTATAGAGGAAATTTTCTTTATCAGCGGTTTCTTTTATCACCAGTTTCTTAGGGATATAAGTGGCAAGTCCTACGGTCTCTTTTTTATATTTAATGGTATCGTTTACGGGCCAATCTGTTCCCCAACTAGCCACGAGGCCTTCATGGTCCGAAAACATATCAGCATGTCCGGTAATGTTTTGCACACCGGTGGCAAATACTTCATCCGTAAGCGGAGCATCGAAAATCACATCCACCTGTGCATTACGGTGTCCGGCATACAGGGTATAGCGGTTTATCATGTTCAATTCTTTGCCTTGGTATTGCCAGCCTTTTACTTCGGCATCTACTACGGTACGTACAGGTCCGTCGGCAAGAATCCGTTGCCCACGGATGGCTACGGGTTGAATCATCGTAGTCTGTGTGCCATTCCAGCCCCGAAGTGCTCCGGCTCCGCAACTATTATTTACTTTGATGACATCATCCCCAAATCCCCGCTTCAATTGCTTATCGGTGGGATAGAATTGGCTTTCTTCGATTTCCAGCCCTTTATGGAATTTGCCGTAAAGATCGGTGGTTTGCTTTTCATTGAAGTAAATGCGGTATGCCACTAATTCACTTTCAAAAGCCACGCCGTGGTGATGTTGTATATTATAGGTGTTGGCATTTCCGTCAGCATAGATAGCATACCCTTTGGCGTATTTATTTTTCTTGGAAGTACGGAAAAGCATTTCAGCATAAACACGTGCGGGATATTCCTTATCGTTCTTTTGGGGAGAGAGGGTAACGGTAAGCGTTTTCTTGCTTTGTGCCGGCACATTGATAACGAATGCCAATTCATCGGCACGGGTATCGCCGTTCATATCATCCAGTTGGGACGGTACTTCTGAAGTGCCGTCGGATACGAAGGCTGATTTTACCGTAAAATCTGTTTTTAAGGTATGCAAGTCTATTACGACGGGTTCATCGGTTTTCTCTATTAGCCAAGGGTTTTCTATAATAACCTGTATTTTTTTTCCTATATTGTTTTGGGCAAAAGCGGAAAAACTTCCCGCCAGTAATGCCAGACAGAGGGTCGTAAATGTTTTCATGATAGTAAGATTGTATATAATGCAAAGGACGCAGAATACATTGAGTTATTATCCCTATAATATCCTGTGTCCTTTGAAATAGTTTGATTATTTATACGCTCGAACTGACAAATTTACTCAATTGTTAGGTTAGAATTTATATGATTCGGTTTTGTTTCCGATTTTAGCATATTTCTTATCTCCTATGGTAATATTGGTTACACCCATCATTTTCAAGTTATTTTCTCCTTTCGTAGTAATAACTTTCACATTTTTCAGAGTCGCATTTTCGGCACGGTTTAAGGTTACACCGTCCTTTGCATCGGAAATCGTTACGTTTTCAAGGAAAATGTTTTTGATAGGCATTTCGGGGAGTCCGTTGAAAAGTATGGCACGTCCCACATTTTTTGCGGTAACATTCTTAATGAATATATCACGGAAAGCCGGAGTCTCTTCAGTAACAGGCGGAACGGCTTCTTCTTTCGGTGCGCCCGGAGTATCGCCTTCACCCGGTGCGTTTCCACCATAGAACAAGTCGAAGATAAGGGCTTCGTTCGGGATGTTAATCATATTGATGTTGTTGATGTGAATGTTTTCCACAACTCCACCACGTCCACGTGTACTTTTGAAACGTAAACCTACATCGGTCTCTAAGAAGGTACAATTATCTACATAGATATTCTTCACGCCTCCCGACATTTCGCTACCTACCACAAATCCGCCATGTCCGTGAAGCACCACATTGTTACGGATAATGACATTTTGGCAAGGTTCACCGCGCAATCGTCCGCTTTCATCTTTGCCCGATTTGATGCATATACCATCATCTCCGGCATCAAAGCTGCTATCAAGTACCAATACACGGTTGCAAGACTCGATATCGAGGGCATCGCCGTTTTGCGAATACCAAGGATTCGATACACTTATATTATATATGGTAAGGTCTTCGCATGAAAGCGGATGAAGGCACCAGCTGGGTGAATTTTTAAAAGTTACGCCTTCGAGCAATACTTTTTTGCATTTAATGAAACTCAGCAGTACTGGGCGGAGCCAGTCTCGGATGCTGTTCCATTCTTCTTCGGTTTCGATGCCTTCGGGTACATTGAATTCTTTGCAAGCATTTGCCCCTTTGATAGACCCTTCGCTGGGATACCAAACATCGCCTTTTTCATTAAGCACCCCGCCCGAAGCGACCAGCTTTTTCCATTGGCTTGAAGTCATTTTCCCTTTTTTTACCGGACGCCAGGTATCACCGTTTCCGTCCATTACGCCTTTACCGGTAATGGCAATGTTTTCAGCTCCGTTGGCAGATACAGGCGATTGGCAACGGCGTGTCTCTAGTCCTTCGAATGAAGTTTTGATAATGGGATATTGTGTATGGTCGGCTGTAAAGAGTACCAATGCATTTTCTTCCAAATGCAAATTAATATTGCTTTTCAGTACAATCGGACCGGTTAGCCACAATCCTGCGGGTACTGTGACGGTTCCTCCTCCTTGTTGCGCAACAGCATCTATCGCTTTGGCAAACGCTTCTGTATTTAATGTAATTCCATCGGCTATAGCGCCAAATTCGGTAATCGACCGGGTATAGTCGGGAAAAACAGGTTGTTCTACTTTAGCCATTTGAAATGGCAGATTGCTGTACACCTCATTGGAAATAATGGGTGAATTGGCGTTGGCATTTGTTATTCCGCTCCATGCGAGGGCTGCGATTCCTAATGAAAGAATCCATTTCTTTAGTGGGTTAAATTTGCTCATGCTTTTATGGTTTTAAAAATATAGTTGTCATATTATGGAACAATAAAAAAGAGTGTTTCCTTAAGTTCTTATTATCCATGGCTTGCCGATGCTTTTCACAAAGAGTCGGCAAGCCGGATAATAAAGACTTTGTTAACCTAATTTCTAACCTTAATAAAAATAGGAGGAACCCCCTCTTCTTATTTCACAAAAGTAATTGGTTTCATTTAGAATGATGTGAAGATTTTGGCTGAATAGGTGAAAAAAATGTGCTATTTCATCTCTTTTTGTAGAAAAAATGGGCTGGGTATGTAATATCTTATTAATTATAAGGTAAAATTGTCCTCTTTTAATATTTCCTCTATGAAAATGCCTTGATTAACAGAAATGTTTGTATCTTTGCAGTGAATTTATAGTTAAAGACGTATGAGTTATAATTTATTAAAAGGGAAAAAAGGTATTGTTTTCGGTGCGCTGAACGAACAGTCCATCGCATGGAAGGTAGCAGAAAAGGCTGTAGCAGAAGGCGCAACCATAACATTGTCTAATACGCCGGTAGCAGTACGAATGGGAGAAGTCTCAGCATTGGCAGAAAAGCTGAATTGTGAGATTGTCCCGGCAGATGCAACCAGTGTAGAAGACTTGGAAAATGTCTTTAAACGTTCAATGGAAATATTGGGCGGAAAGATTGATTTCGTATTGCATTCTATTGGGATGTCTCCCAATGTCCGTAAGAAACGTACATACGATGATTTGGATTATGATATGTTGAGCAAGACGCTGGATATTTCAGCTGTTTCGTTCCATAAAATGATTCAGAGTGCCAAAAAACTGAACGCTATCAATGATTACGGTTCAATCGTAGCGTTGAGTTATGTAGCTGCACAACGCACATTCTATGGTTATAATGATATGGCAGATGCAAAAGCGTTGTTGGAATCTATCGCACGTAGCTTCGGTTACATTTATGGACGTGAACACAATGTACGTATCAACACCATTTCCCAATCGCCTACCATGACAACTGCAGGTTCGGGTGTGAAAGGAATGGATAAATTGTTCGACTTTGCCAACCGTATGTCTCCGTTGGGCAATGCTTCTGCAGATGAATGTGCAGATTATTGCATTGTGATGTTCTCTGACTTGACTCGAAAAGTGACAATGCAGAATTTGTATCACGATGGTGGTTTCTCAAGCGTAGGTATGAGTTTGCGTGCAATGGCTACGTATGAGAAAGGATTGGATGAATACAAAGACGCAAACGGAAATATTATCTACGGATAACTCCTAATGATGAAACGCATTATATTCATATTAATAAGTGTCATTGCCCTTGCATCCTGTCGTTCAGATATGCAAGGCGATGACGCTTTGCTTGATAGGGGTATAAAGGTGTTCCGTTACGACCGTTTACAATACGAAGCGACTGCTATGAACAGCATTGCGGCGGTTCAACGAATGAGTTTGGATTGTCCGCAGGCAACCCGTATTTTGATAGAAGACGTGTTGATGTTGGGAAAGGTGGATGACCCGAATATCAACGAACGTATGTGTGCTTATTACACCGATTCGGTCTTGTTCCGTCTGATGCTGGATGCAGAAGAGAAATTCGATGATATGCGTCCGTTGGAAGAAGCGTTGACAGAAGGTTTCAAGAAATTGAAGGAAGAAGTGCCTTCCATTCCGATTCCTTCTATCTATTCGCAGATTTCGGCATTAAATCAGTCAATAGTGGTAGGGGATAGCCTTTTGGGATTTAGCATAGATAAATATATGGGTGAAGATTATCCGCTTTATAAAAAGTATTATTATGCTTATCAACGCCGTTCGATGAAACCAGAGCGCATCCTTCCCGATTGTTTTACATTTTACTTGATGAGCCAATATCCGTTCGGATGGGAAAAAGGACACCGTACTTTGTTCGATGTCATTATGCATCAAGGTAAGATTAATTGGGTTGTGCGGAAGATATTGGGCATGAAGTCAAATGCAGAGATGCTGGGCTATACAAAAGAAGAAACAGAATGGTGCAAAAAGAATGAAAAAGCACTGTGGAACTGGATGATAAGCAAAAAGCATTTGGATAGTACCGATCCGATGATTATCAGGGCTTATACGCATCCCGATCCCAATATCATTCTGAAAGGTGAATTGATTCCTCCTGTTGTCGGGATATGGATAGGCATGCAACTTACGGAAAAGTTCATGAAGCAACATCCCGATATAAGTGTTGAAGCTTTGCTGGAGTGTGAGGATTTCAGACATTTGACTCTCGAATAAAGTTTTGTTTAAACGGATTGATGTATGGATACAGCATTATATTTATTGCCGGTTACATTGGGTGATACCCCTATTGAGCGTGTTCTTCCTTCTTATAATAAAGAAATTATTCTGCAAATCAAGCATTTTATCGTAGAGGATGTACGTTCGGCGCGACGTTTCTTGAAAAAGGTTGATAAAAATATAGATATCGATGGGTTGATTTTTTATCCATTGAACAAGCATACTTTACCTGATGTTGTATCCGACTATTTGAAACCTTTGACCGAAGGATATTCAATGGGAGTTATTTCGGAAGCGGGGTGCCCGGCTGTGGCAGACCCCGGAGCTGATGTAGTGGCTATAGCCCAACGCAAGAACTTGAAAGTCGTTCCGTTGGTAGGTCCTTCTTCTATTATTTTATCCGTAATGGGTTCGGGGTTCAATGGGCAAAGTTTTGCTTTTCATGGTTATCTTCCGATTGAACCCTCCGAACGTGTGAAACGTTTAAAAGAACTGGAGCAACGCATTTATAATGAATTCCAAACCCAATTGTTTATCGAAACTCCCTATCGGAACAATAAAATGGCAGAAGATATATTGAAAACCTGCCGTCCGCAAACCAAGCTTTGCATAGCCGCTAACATTACATGTGAAGGCGAATACATCAAGACCAAAACCGTCCGGGAATGGAAAGGGCATCTGCCCGATTTATCGAAAATTCCTTGTATCTTCCTTATTTATAAATAAGGTGTTTTTCCGCATGATACGAAGAACGTACCAGCGGACCGCTTTCTACGGTGGAGAATCCTTTTTTCTCTCCTGTTTCTTTATACTTTTGGAATTGTTCAGGGGTGATGTATGCCGCTACGGGATAATGTTTCCGGCTGGGTTGGAGGTATTGTCCGATAGTCAGAATCTTACATCCGTGAGCAAGTAAATCGTCCATCACTTGTTCCACTTCCTCCGGTGTTTCCCCCAGACCGACCATAATGCCCGATTTGGGCGTGATTCCGCTTTCGGCTATTACTTGTATCACTTGCAGGCTTCGTTCGTATGTGGCTGCACTTCGCACCAAAGGCGTGATGCGTCTCACGGTTTCCATATTATGCGAAATAATGTCGGGACGAGTTTCGGTAATGAGCCGGATAAGTTCGGTACGTCCTTGGAAATCAGGAATAAGCGTTTCAAGGGTGGTGTTAGGATTCATCTTCTTGATACACCGGATTGTTTCAGCCCAGTGTGAGGCTCCTAAGTCGGGCAAATCATCCCTGTCAACCGAGGTAATAACGGCATGGTCTAATTTCATCAAGCGGATAGATTCAGCTACGTGCCGAGGCTCTTCCGGGTCAAGCGGGAGCGGTTTTCCGCTTTGTGTATTGCAGAACTTGCATGAACGGGTACAGATAGCTCCGCCAATCATAAAAGTAGCTGTCCCTTTTCCCCAGCATTCACCCAAGTTCGGGCATCGCCCGCTGGAGCAGATGGTATGGAGTTTGTGCGTGTCTACAATGCGTTTGGTATCAGCGTAGCGGGCATTTGCACCGATTTGTATTTTGAGCCATTCCGGTTTTCTGATGTGTTCCATGGTATATGATTTTATTTTGAAACGCAGATTTTCGCAGATTTTCGCGGATAAAATTAATAAAAAAATAATCTGCGCAAATCTGCGTTAATCTGCGTTTTTGTATATTACAGGTTTTCGATAAAGAAATTTGCCACGCGGTTCATCAGGTGTGTGCGGGTATTTCCTCCCGAAATGCCATGATTGCGGTTGGTATAGATTTGCATATCAAACTGGATGCCCGCTTGAACCAATGCTTCGCTATATTCGGCGCAATTCTGATAGTGTACGTTATCATCTGCCGTGCCGTGTACCAAAAGCAGGTTTCCGTGGAGTTTCGGCGCACGGAGAATGGCTGAGCCAGCCCGGTATCCGTCACCGTTCTCTTTCGGGGTGCGCATGAAGCGTTCGGTATATACCGTATCGTAGAAATGCCAATCACTGGGAGCGGCTATGGCTACACCGGCTTTAAATACCGGAGTACCTTCGCTCATCGACATCAATGTGGTATATCCTCCGTAGCTCCAGCCCCAGATACCGATGCGGTTGGCGTCTACATAAGGCAAAGTGCCAAGATAACGAGCTGTTTCCACTTGGTCGTGCGATTCTTTTACTCCAAGGAAGAGATACGTACATTTCTCGAATGCGGCTCCGCGTCCGCCTGTACCACGTCCGTCCACGCATACGCTGATATATCCTTTCTCTGCCATATAAGCCTCGAACATACCTCCGTCGCTAAAGCTTCCGATGCCCCATTGGTCTAATACTTGTTGCGAACCGGGACCGCTGTATTGGTGCATGATGACCGGATACTTCTTGTTCGGGTCGAAATTGGCAGGTTTCATCATCCAGCCGTTCAATTCTACTCCTTCGGTAGTGCGGAAGGTGAAGAACTCTTTCGTGGGCATATTCAATGTCGCGAGTTGCCCTTTCAGTTTGCTATTATCCAATAAGGTGGTCAGTTCCTTTCCCCGGTTATCGTTAATCGTGATAAGGGTCGGGGTGTCTTTGCTGGAGTATTTATTGATGTAGTAAGTCAGGTCGGTATTGAAGATAGCGGTATTGGTTCCCGTACGAGTGGAAAGTTTCGTTTTCTTTCCCTTGCGGTCTATCTTGTAAACAGCACTTCGGAGCGGGCTTTCTTCGTTGCTGGTATAATAGAACACGTCGCTCTTTTGGTCCCAACCCAAGAAGTCCTTTACTTCAAATTCGCCTTTGGTCACTTGGCGCACCAAGTTTCCGCCGATAGTATATAAATAAAGGTGATTATATCCGTCCCGTTCGCTCATCAGCACGATGTTTTCGGGATAAAAGCGGATGTTGTTATAGGTTTGTTCCTTGACGTATTGTTCCGATTCGTCACGGATGATGCTTTTGCAAACCGCACTCCGCGGATTTGCCATATACACGTTAAACCGGTTCTGATGACGGTTCAAGGTCATAATGGCAAGCTGGTCGGGATTAGAGGTAAACTTGATGCGGGGGATATAGCCGTCTTTATCAAGCGGAAGGTCCATTTGGCGGGTCACGCGGCTTTTGATATCAAACGTATGTACGGTTACTTTCGAATTGACTTCACCCGACTTCGGATATTTATAAGTATAGGCACCCGGATAAGTGGCGTAATCCGTGCGCTCGGGCGCCATTCCTTTATACCAAGGGAAGCTGAACATCGGCACTTCGCTTTCGTCGAAACGGATGTAGGCAATCATTTTGCTATCGGCACTGAAATCAAAGGCGCGGTTGAAGCCGAATTCTTCTTCATATACCCAATCGGGAATGCCGTTCAACACCTTGTTGTATTCTCCGTCCTTAGTGACTTGCGATTCGCTATTGCCAAAGAGCAATTTTACAAGGAAGATGTTATTATCGCGTACAAAAGCGATTTGGAATCCGTCGGGCGAGAAGAGGGGCACTTGTTGCGGCCCGTTCTTCGAGAGCGGTTCTATCGTGTTGTTTCTCACATTATAAATATAATATTCCGCCGTGAACGAACGCCGGTAAATGGGTTTCGTCTCGGTTTGGATGAGAATCAATTTCTCGTCAGGCGACATGATGTAATCATCGAATGTCTTGATAGGGCAATCGCGTGCGGTTTCTACATCGAAGATCGCTTCTATTTCCTTCCCGGTCTTGAACGAATATTTCACAATCCGTTTCCGGTCGGCACTGATTTGCGTGTAATGTTCTCCGTCCAGCATCGGTTTAATACCATAAATGTTTTGCGGGCGGTATGTTCCGTTTGCCACATCTTGAAGCGTCACGTTTTGTTGTGCAAAAGCGCACACAAACGCCAAGAGCATGTAGCTTAAAGCGATAAGTTTTTTCATTGTCGTGATGTTTATGGTTGTAGTTTTATCTTATTTTTTATAAGTTGACCATACAAAGATAATACATAATTGCAGGATTCGCAATATTAGCCGAGTATTTTCTTCGCATGCATCACGGCTCTTCAAGCTCTTCACACTTTGCTTTATCTGCCATAATGACTGTTTTCTTCTGCCAAAAATGCATACGGCTTCATTGGTCAACGAAGCCGTATGCATCCGTTGATGAAGCCTGCTTCATCGGCATTCGGAGCTAAGTGCGTTTGGGAGTTTGGCTTTATATCCTAGAAGCCTTTTCTTGTTCTTGTGGAATCAGAATTTTAGATGTCATTCCTCTTTTCTCCATGTTTTTGGGGACTAGCTATTTAGATTTTTTAGGAAATTCACGGAAAACAATTTTTTGTTTTTATCTGAATAGTCGCGTTTTTTGTTCGTTTAGTATCATGTATAGTACTTTTGGTACATGTGTTCTGATAACCCGTTTTCTTATTAGTGAAAATTATTTTAATATTGCAGAAAATATGATTAAGCAGAACGTTATTTTCACACGATTGGAATTGCTCTTTTGTTGTCATATTTGATGTTTTTTTATTATAGATAAAAGATGAAAGGCTTCACATAATTGTGAGAACTCCTAGCCTAATTTGTATAACCTCATTCGCTTTGTGGAGTTGGCGTATGAAAAAACTTAAACGAGTATGCAGAAAATAGTAAAAAGCGCACTTTCTTTTGTTGTGTTTGCATTGACATTTGTGGGCAGTGCTATGGGACAAACTCAATTTGATCAAGCTCAAGCCCGTATCATTGAGCCGAAGCAAGATGTATTTATTAAACCTTTGGTTGCAGAAATTGAAATTATGGAAAAGCAACAACGTCAGAATTATGGTCCTTATGAATACCCTATTAAATCTGTAGAAACGTTAACTTTTGATGAATTGGAAAATATTAAAAAGCTTGCCCTTCATCAAGCAACAGTAGAAGCAAAAGGAGACATTATTGTGGCTGCTACATTCAGAGCTTATTCTGATGAAAAAGGAAAACATGTGATTGTTGAGATTTCAGGATTTCCAGGGAAATATGTAAATTTCCGTACTGCTAGAAAAGAAGACGGTGATTATGAGTGGATTACTACAGTTTATCCTTATGCTGACCGTATTAATACAACAGGCAAAACCAAAGCTTTAGAGAATCAATAATATAAAGTTATAGTAAACATTAAAAAAACAGACAAAGATGAAAAAGTTATTTCTATTGTTGCTTGTAGCATTTACATGTGTTGCGGCAAATGCTCAGTTAGTAACTAGTACTACTGTTACCAAACAAAAGAAAGCACCAAGTAATTCAGGCATGTTCCTGGAAGTCGGAGTTGGTAAATTAGGAGCCGATTGGGAAGGAGACGGTGTTGCTATGGATTTAGGTTTAGGATATCGTTATGGCTTTTCACAATATCTAGCATGGGATATCCTTAAAGTAAAAGCTATGGCTGAATTAAGTAACTTTAGTGAAAGTATTACACCGCAAGTGATGACTGGTATCCGTGGTACATCACCTGAATTGTTCGCTAATATGACAGCTTTTGCTAGTTTTAGTTTGGGTTATGGACGTGAAATCGATATAGAAGACGGTGGCTTCTGTTATGAAATACAAGTTGGTTTGAACATCACACCGAAATTTAATGTAGGTTTTGTGTATGATAGCCAAAAATTAAGCGATTGGGATGCAAACCTCAGCTTGGCAGGCTTACGTTTAGGAGTAAGATTCTAAGTAATATAGAATTTATATTGAGAAGGATTGGTTGTTCAGACGTAGCCAATCCTTCTTTTTTAATAATAAAATTTGCGACGAAAGAATATGAAGAGAAATTTATGGATGTTCATTCTTGTTGTTTGTACAACTGTATCTGGAGTTTCGGCACAAAGTTTAAAGAACCGTGTAAAAAAATTATTGGGTAAAGACAAAAGTGAATTGGCACTTAATGCAAGCGTTCTTCCAAGTCCGTATGTTAATATAAATAATAAGATTACATTGGCAGATACACTTGATTTCAATGCTATTGCCGAAGAGACTGTTTTCGTAAATGCATTGTCCTATACCATTAAACAAGGCGAAAAAGGGAAAAGCAACATTGAAGCATTAAATGTATCAAATAAAAGTTTTCAAGTAATAATGCAGAGTAGTCTTGCTCTTGAAGATGAAAAAGCTTCCAGCTATACATGTCAGTTAAAGTTCTTAATTAGAAGTAATAAGTTGATTGTTTGTGTAGATAGTATAAGTGTTGTAGCACCTACGTTATTTGGAGAAATGAAGAGCACAGCATTTGAAAATCTTAATATGCAAAAAGAAAAGTCGTTGCAGCAAATGCAGGAATTTACTTCTGTATATCAAGGATTTGCAGAAGGAATGATTGAGTATGTCGCTCAGGAAAAGCCACAATCGGTAACGCATTGGGATGAAATTGAGGCAGGTAAAGTCGTACAAGGAATGAACGAAACTGAATGCTTGCTTTGTGCTGGTGCTCCTAAATATGTACGCCAAAGTGGAGTAAAAACAAGATGGATGATGGAAGGTAATGCCACTATCATTTTTGAAGATGGAAAAGTGGTTTCCATTATCCGGTAAAGATTTAGAATATAACAGCATCATGATTTGATTTACCGCAGAGTGTACAAAGTCCCATGAAAAGAGATAAGTTATTTGCAGGGTAAATACTTTGTGACACTTTGTGGTGAAATCTAAATGTGGTTAGGCGCTCCGTTTTCAAATACAAAAATCTGTGTAGGGATAGTATCTTGCAAGTGGCTTTTTATTAACTTTGCTCCCAGAAACCGGAATTTATCTTTTCAGTGATGAGAAAACAATTGGAAGAAAACAAGGGCGTGCCTGCCTCGTTGCTTTGGACGCTCGCTATCATTGCGGGCGTATCGGTGGCAAACCTCTATTATAACCAGCCTCTGCTGAACCGCATTAGCGAAGACCTGCACGTATCAGAGTTTACCGCAAACCTGATCCCGATGGTGACCCAGATAGGCTATGCCGCGGGATTATTGTTTATTATCCCCTTGGGCGATTTGTATAAGCGGAGAAACATCATTGTCATTTGCTTCTTGCTGCTTTCGGTATCGCTTTTCGGTATCGCCGTTGCCCGAAACATTCATTTCGTCTTGCTTGCTTCGCTCATTACCGGCATCTGCTCCGTCATGCCTCAAATCTTTATCCCGATAGCTGCCCAGTTTTCCCGTCCCGAACGGAAGGCGCAAAACGTGGGTTTGCTCATCAGCGGACTATTGACGGGGATTTTAGGCTCGCGTGTCGTAAGCGGCATTGTCGGTGAATACTGGGGCTGGCGCACCATTTTCTATATCGCTTCCGCCTTGATGTTAGTGTGTATTTTCGTGATACTTCGTTTACTTCCGGATATGCCTTCCAACTTTCGGGGCACCTATCTCGACCTGATGAAATCCGTCTTTACCCTTGTGCGCCGGAACGCGACTCTTCGGTTAGTGTCTTTCCGTGCCGGACTTTGCTTCGGATGCTTCCTTACCTTGTGGGCTTGCCTTGCCTTCAAGATGAGCGGTGCGCCTTTCTATGCGGGAAACAACATCATCGGGATGTTGGGCTTATGCGGGATAGCCGGAGCTTTGACCGCTTCTTTTGTAGGGAAATACGTCCACCGCTTCGGAGTAAGGAGTTTCAACTTCATCGGATGCGGCATCATGATACTGGCATGGTGTGCCCTCTATTTCTTTCAAAACAGTTATGCAGGCATCGTTGCCGGAATCATTTTGATAGACATCGGCATGCAATGCATCCAAATAAGCAATCAAACCTGTGCCTTGTCTTTAGAACCTCATGCCTCGAACCGGGTGAACACCATTTTTATGACTACCTACTTCATCGGAGGAGCTTTCGGGACATTCCTTGCAGGCACGGCTTGGCACCATGCCGGATGGGGAGGAGTGGCTTTAGCCGGCATTGCTCTTGCAGGCACTTCTTTGCTTATTACGCTTTTCGCTAAACATTAACACCTTTATTATATCCGCCATGAAAACAAAACCGATATACGCAAAAGACTGGTTGCAGATTCATCCTTACACCGCTATCCAGCCCTCGGACACTTATTTCATCGAGCTTTCCAACCGGCTTTTTAAGACATGTGCGTTGCCTGAACTTCCGGAAGCGTTCCGCAAGAAATTAGCACTCTATGCTTCTGCTTATTTAGAAGACCAGCTATCCGGATTAGGGCTTTGGCAAGCTTTCACGGCTGAACATCAACGTCTTTATAGTTTCCGCCTTCCGTTCTATCCGGCTGGTTCCGGTTATTATCCGGACGAAGTGAACGAAGCAGACCTCCGTTTCCTGATTTGGAATGCTTGGCAGAAGTCGGGGCTTGTGCCTCATTATCTGTCTCCGTATGCGACTCAAGTATCTGAATTGGCATCTGCGTTTTACGCGTTATTGGATAAGGCATACGAGGAAGCTCCCGAAAATGAAATTCTGACCGGATATTTTGACGCGTTCAAAGATGAGAAAGATGCGGAACATAAGTTAGCATGGCTTTTCGGGCATACTTATCTGACCGAACCTTCGATGTACCCTTATATCGCCCGTGTCACTTCTTCCGACCGGTTTATCATGCCCACCGGTCCGTTGGCTCTTTTCCTTTACGAATGGATAGACCGATTGTCCGGAAAGCCTTGCTGGAAAAAGATTAAAGGATTGTATCTGGAAGAACCCGAACTCCCTCAACAGCTCATTGAGACAAACCAAACGATTTACCGGAACTTTACGGAAGGCACGGGAGGGAAGTGCATTGTCTACTTGAATGGATATGAAGAGCTTAAAAGTTTTTTGGTTAACGTCCTCAAATGGCAAGACGATGAAAGCCATACTCTGCCTCAGATGAAGGCGCATCGCAATTTCATTCTGATGAGCAATCCGAAGAAAGGGATTTTGTTGGCAAAAGACATCTGTGAATACATAGCGGATAAAGAGAACCCGATGTACGACCGTGAAAAAGCGCAGGCAAATGCCTTCCGACTTCTGACCGAAGAAACCCTTTGCCCGCCCGACTTGCTCACCTATTGTATCGAAAACAGCTTGCTTCCCGATGCTTCTATCCCAGAAGAAGCGGATAATGCTTTTGTGCAAAAGAACATGGATTTCATTGCCCGCCATGCCTTGCTTTATTATTATCGAGGGGATTGAATTCAGAATAAGGTTGTTTTTTGATAGTGTGTATGCCGCTCTCATGTGGGGATATCCGTGGTTGAAACGGGTGTTTGGAAAGTAATTCTTTCATCTATTTCGCCTAACAATAATTTTAATAATTGCCCTCAAAAAGTAATGTATACTGCATTCGCCAAGCAAGATAACTGCTATGACGGTTTTATATATCTTAAATGGCGGATGCAGTATATATCACTTTTATTTGCTTGATGTTATTCATTCTTCTTTCCTCGTTTGCGGGTAACGTTTTGTTCATTCAGTACATCGTCCAGCGATTGATATTGCCTTTGCGCAAAGAGAGCGTCGAAGTCGGATAGTGCATTCAAGGCAAATCCTATCTGAAGCAATCCCTTTAGGGATATTTCTCCTGTTTGCTCAAACCTGCGGTACGTAGCGAACTTTATTCCGGCTCTTGCGGCGATTCCTTCTTGGGTTAAATTCAGCTCCAACCTTCGTGCTTTTACTTTTGCCGCAATTTGTTTGGCAATCTCGTTGGGTGTAGAGATGTTAAGTGCTATTATATTATTCATAAGACTTGTGTTTTGCGGATAATGAATAAAATATTATTCTTTACAAAGATACTAATTAGATTTGAAAGCAAAGTATCTTTGACGTTTTTTATTTATAGCACACAGATCCTGTTACCCCTGTTACGCCGAATTTGCAATCCGCATTACCCGCATGGTGAGTCGTAATAAGTTATATCAGTGGACTTTGCATTCTCTAAAAAATAAAAGCTTTGCGTCTCTGCGTTTGTCTAAAATTACAATCCCAATTTCGCTTTCAATTCTTCCGGAAGCGCATCCTTGTGCACTAAAATGTAGATAGTTTTGGCACGGACGTAGCTTTCCGACATGTTCAGGTAGCCTCCGAAGTCGTTGCTATCGGCAGCCCACGAGTTTTTGGTGATGTAATATTTCGTGCCGTTCTGGTCGGTGGCTATGCCAGTGATGTGCATCAGGTGGTCATCGGTGGTCTTTCCGGCTTCATAGCCTTGCTGGCGGATTGCGGGAGTCACCTTCACTTCGGGATAGGGATGCTCGAAGCGGAATACTTCGGCAAGGCGTTCGGTGTCGTTCAGTTGTCCCCAATGGGCACGGTCGCTATCCTTATAGAGGTCATCGCTTTTCACATCGGGGTTGATTGCCACCCCATTCAGATACGCAAAGCCTTTTTCGCTTACATCGCCGTCCCAGCACAAGGTATATCCGCTTTTCAAGGCTCCGTCCATTACGCTGATCAGTTCGTCGAGCGGAAGGTTGTACATCTGGCTATGCTCCCAGTTGTCGGGGATTTCTACTTCGAACGGCTTGTAATACGGCTTGTGCGTGAAGCTGGTCAGGGGAATGTAGTCATCGGTATCGATACCGAGGCTTTCGGCAAAGCTCTTGGGCGTGTATTCCTTGCCTTTATAGGTGAAGGTTTCGGGCACCTTGCCCATGTAGATATCGAAGAGGCTGTTGGCAAGCTCTTGGTATTGCTTGCTGTTCTTTTTCTGCTTTACGGCTTCGGCGGAGATGGCTTCCACGTATCCGGCAAGCTCCGAATGATTGTGTACGGGCGAGTCGTAATTGATGCCGGTATAGGCTTCTTCGGGAACGATGCCCACTTGGTTGAATGCCGTTATCCAGCTGGCGGTGATGCTTCCTTGGGTTACGTTTCCCTTGCCGTGGCGCAAGAGGTTGTCCGCCATTTGGTTCAGGTATTTCTGGCGTACGATGAACATTTCCGAGAGGTCGTATTCGCCTTTTCCTTGGCGCAATAGTTCCGATTCGATGAATGAAGTGGTGGCAAAGCACCAGCACGTTCCGCTCACCGCCTGGTCTTTCACCGGTGTGGCTTTTTGTTGTACTACGGTGGTGAATTGGTATCCGTTTTCAGATTGGGCTGTTCCGCTCAGCGGAATGAAGAAAAGGGCAGCCAGTGTAAAATAGTTCAATTTCATAAACTTCTGTTTTTTGTATTTCTTGCCTCAAAAGTACGAAAAAGGTTTATACAAGGCAAATATGCATACGTTTTTTAATTGTCGGATACAGTCATTTTATTTCATAACCAAACAGATTCCGAACAGATTTGAAACGGCTCCGAACATGCTTCCTTTTTCTTGTCTTCTGGTTTATTTTTGCATTGTCAATCAAAGTCAAGCGTTCTATGACATATTGTAACACCGGTTCTGCCTTCATTTTACCAAATCTGTGTAATCTGCGGTGGAAGAATGAATCACTTTATCTAGATTTGTGTTACCTTTGTAGGCAAATAACTAAACAAATAGAACTATGAAACAGAGATTATTGATGTTTGTAATGGGATGTCTGATGACGCTTTCTGCTTGGTCGCAAGAGACTGTAGCGGTGAATACGGGGAACATTGTTTCTCCCGAACTGAATGAAACAGAACGGACGGTTACTTTTCGTATGTTTGCTCCAAAGGCAGAGGAAGTGACGGTAGAGGCGGATTTCTTCGGACGGACGAAGATGCAGACTCCGTTGGGAACGGTGGAAGTGCCTGAACGCAAGGCGATGACGCGCGATACTACGGGCGTGTGGAGCTTGACCGTGGAGATGCCCAATCCCGAACTGCATACGTATTGCTTTTACGTGGACGGGATGCGGATGGTGGATCCAAACAATGTGTATATGATTCGTGATATCGCGACCTATACGAACTATTTCTTGGTAGACGGCGAATTGTCGGCAAATTATTTCGTGCGTGAAGTGCCTCACGGAACGGTGTCGAAGGTGTGGTATCCCAGTCCGAATCTCGGAATGGAACGCCGTCGGATGACGGTCTATACTCCTGCGGGTTATGAAGACGGTACGGAGCGTTATCCTGTATTGTATTTGCTTCACGGAGCGGGAGGTGACGAGAACGCATGGAGCGAATTAGGGCGTGCGGTACAGATATTGGACAACCTGATTGCGCAAGGCAAGGCGAAACCGATGATTGTGGTGATGCCAAACGGTAATGGGGCGCAAGAAGCGGCTCCGGGCGAATATCCTAACAGCATGTATAAGCCTTCGTTTATGAATCCGAAGACGATGGAAGGTTCGTTTGAAGTGGCGTTCTCCGATATTATGGAGTATGTGAAGTCGCATTATCGCACCATAGACGATAAGGCACACCGTGCCATAGCGGGCTTATCGATGGGAGGTTTCCATTCGTTGTATATTTCGGCAAACAATCCGGGTTGGTTCGATTACGTGGGCTTGTTCTCTGCAGCTATTAACCGCGAGGCAAAGGGCGAAAATAGTTTCATTTACGCCGATTTGGAGACAAAGCTCGCCAGCCAGTTTTCCGAATCTCCGAAGTTGTATTTCATCGGTATCGGTACAGCCGATTTTCTGTATCAAGACAATGTAAACTATCGGAAGCTCTTAGACCAATACGGCTATCAGTATGAGTATATGGAGACCGACGGCGGTCATATCTGGAGCAACTGGCGCAAGTACTTGAATCATTTCTTGCCGGAACTGTTTAAGTGATGTTTTCACCACAGATTACACAGATTTAAACAATTAATTTTCTACGTCAATTTATATTTCAGGTAATCAATTATTTTAATCTGTGTAATCTGTGGTGAAAAAGCCGGATATCACACGCTGTCGGGATTGACATATCCGTGCATGACAGCGTAGATAGCGAGGGCAGACACCGACTTGATGCCCAACTTCTCGGTGATGTTCTTACGGTGCGAGATGACTGTAGTTAGGCTGATGTTTAGCCGTTCGGCTATCTCCTTATTAATATATCCTTTGGTTACTAATACCAATACTTCGATTTCGCGGGGCGAGAGGTCGTGCTCTGTGTTGGATACAGCGGGATGTGCGTTCGGTCTGTGTCCGTAACGGCGCAGGCTGACAATGGTTTTCACCAACCGGTCTTGGGGCAAGGTGCAATCCAGTGTAGGCACACCGTTCAGTTGAGGCTGTTCGCCGGAGGAAAGCACGATAGTTTTCGGCTTTCGTTCTAAGAAAAAAGCCGTATGTGCGAAATAGATTTGCGCCGACACGAAGTAATGGGCATACATATCGGGCGTGTCGTCCGTCAGTTGTCCGAAAGAAGCGAACGTGCGGATGACCGCATCAGGAATCAGTTCTTCGATAATCGTTCGCAGTCCGAGCGCAGCCAGCGTATTCTGTTCGATGATGGCAATTTCTGGTGTGTGTGGCATAATTATTATTTGTTTTTTCACCACAGATTACACAGATTTTATAAATTAAAAGTTGATGACGAAAAATGTATGTTTATCATTATAAATTATTTTAATCTGTGTAATCTGTGGTGATATTAAATGGTGAGTTTGAAGTATTCCGCGACCGCTTCGGCACACCGCTCTCCGTCGATGCCTGCCGAGACGATTCCTCCGGCATATCCGGCTCCTTCGCCGCAGGGGAAGAGTCCTTTCACTTCTACGTGTTGGAGTGTTTCGGCATTGCGGGTGATGCGGACGGGAGCTGAAGTGCGGGTCTCTACAGCTATCATTACAGCATCGTTGGTAAGGAAGCCGCGTGAACTTTTGCCGAACGCCTGAAAACCTTGGCTCAGGCGGTCGCCGATGAACTTCGGCATCCAGAAATGGAGCGGAGAGGAGATTAGTCCGGGACTGTATGAGGAGGGAGGCAGGTCGTAGCTCAGCTTCTTGCGGGTGAAGTCCGCCATCCGTTGCGCAGGAGCCGTTTGGCGCATATTCCCTTGTTGCCAGCAGATTTGTTCTAATTTCTCTTGGAATCGCATCATCGCTAACGGATGAACGTTTCCTTCCTCTGTCTTTGCTTGCGCTATCAAGGCTTCGGTTTGGGCTTCGGCAGAGTCAGGATAGGCTTCGCAGGCTTGAAGTTGCAGGTCGGGATGTGCGAGGTCTTCAGTGCGGAGTTCCACCACCATGCCCGAGTTGCTCCATTTCGTTCCGCGGTTGCTGGGGCTCATTCCGTTTACCACAATCTGATGCGGACCGCTTGCAGCCGGAACCACAAAACCTCCGGGGCACATACAGAAGCTGTACACGCCGCGTCCGTCCACTTGCTGCACGAAGCTATATTCCGCTGCAGGCAGGTATTTGCCCCGTCCCGCTTTATTGTGGTATTGGATTTGGTCTATTAGCATCGAAGGATGTTCCAGCCGTACACCTACAGCAATGCCTTTCGGTTCGATATATACCCCGTTGGCATACAGCCAGCGGTAGACATCGCGTGCCGAGTGTCCCGTGGCAAGGATGACCGGTCCGCAGAATGTCTTGCCCGTGTTCGTTTCGATGCCGGTTACTTGCCCGTGTTCGATGATAAGCGCATCCATCCGTGTTTGGAAATGTACTTCTCCGCCACAGGCAAGGATGGTGTTCCGCATGTTTTCGATGACGCGGGGAAGTTTGTCTGTTCCGATATGCGGATGTGCGTCTATCAGGATGGAGGTGTCTGCTCCGTGTTGGCAAAACACGTTTAAGATTTTCTCCACATTGCCCCGTTTCTTGCTTCGGGTGTAGAGCTTTCCGTCCGAGTATGCGCCTGCTCCTCCTTCGCCGAAACTGTAATTCGATTCGGCGTCTACTTTGTGTTCGCGGCTGATGCGTGCCAAATCCTCTTTCCGCTCGCGCACATTTTTCCCTCGTTCCACTACGATGGGGCGCAATCCTAATTCGATGAGTTTCAGCGAGGCGAAGAGTCCGCCCGGTCCTGCACCTACCACAATGACCGCAGGTTTGTCCGATACATCGCGGTATTCGGTGAAGGTGAAAGCCTCTTCTTCGGGCAGTTCGTTGATGAACACCCTTACTTTCAGATTGACGAAAATGGTGCGTTGGCGTGCGTCGATGCTTCGTTTCAGAATGCGTATTGCCTTGATGGTCCGTACGTCCAGCCCTTTTTCCCGGCTGATGTATTGCTTGATGCTGTCATTGCTTGCCGCTTGCTCCGGCAGAAGCCGTAATTGATATTCCTGTATCATAAGTTCTATTTGTTTTTAGGGTTTCACCACAGATTACACAGATTAATTTTATTTTACATATCGTTTGATTCCGTGCTGCAGATTTGCAGTGTTGAAATTTATTAATAATCCAATGGTTATGTTGGCTAATTTCATATATGTTAGTAATTGTGCTGTATGTATAGGCTGTAAATAATCTACAGCTTTCAGTTCAAGTATGATTTTGTTTTCTACTAAGACATCTATTTTGTAGGCATTGGGCAAAATAATGTCATTATATTTGATGTCTAACCATTTTTGCCTTTCATAATGAAGGTTTTGTTTTTCCAATTCGTAGCACAAACACGTTTCATAGGTGCTTTCCAATAATCCGGGACCTAATGTCTGATGTACACGGAAAGCACATCCGATGATATTATAAGAAAGTTGATTTAATTCCATTGTTGCCATAAATAAATGAGAATTTGTCTTTTCCTATATGAACGTCTTCATTTACGAATGTTCAATTTGCAAAGTAAAATAATAATTTTTTTAATCTGTGTAATCTGTGGTGAAAACTGTGGTGAGAAAAAATCATCCGAAGAGTTCCCGGAAAGCTTCTTCTACTTTCCGCACCGGCACTAACTCGATATGGATTTTGCTCCGGTTCAGACCTTGCAGATTATGTTTCGGGATGAGCATACGCTTGAAACCTAGCTTTTCCGCCTCGCCGATGCGTTGTTCGATGCGGTTCACGGGGCGGATTTCACCGCTCAGTCCTACTTCGCCCGCCATGCAGACACCTGTTTCTATCTCTGTGTCCATGTTGCTCGAAAGGATGGCGCTGATGACCGCTAAGTCGATGGCTGGGTCGTTTACTTTCAGACCGCCGGCGATGTTGAGGAACACGTCTTTCTGTGCCAACTTGAATCCCACACGCTTTTCCAGTACGGCGAGCAGCATGTTCATACGGCGCAAGTCGAAACCTGTGGCAGAGCGTTGGGGCATACCGTAAGCGGCAGTGCTCACCAATGCCTGCACTTCGATGAGGAACGGACGGATGCCTTCTACCGCGCAGGCGATGGCAATTCCGCTCATACCCTCGTGGTCTTGTGTCAGGAGCAGTTCCGAAGGGTTGCTCACTTGGCGCAGTCCGTCTTGGCGCATTTCGTAGATGCCTAATTCGGCAGTGCTTCCGAAACGGTTCTTGATGCTCCGCAAGATGCGGTACATATAGTGCTGGTCGCCCTCGAATTGCAACACCGTGTCTACGATGTGCTCTAATACTTTCGGTCCGGCTATGCTTCCCTCCTTATTAATATGTCCGATAAGGATGACGGGGGTGCCGGTCTCTTTGGCAAACTTCAGGATGGCGGCTGAACATTCGCGCACTTGCACAATGCTTCCGGGTGAGGAGTCGATGGCTTCGGTCGATATGGTCTGGATGGAGTCGATGATGACCAGGTCGGGAGCCGTGTTTTTGATGTGGGTGAAGATTTGCTCCAACGATGTTTCGCAAGCTATCAGTAGTTGCGTTTCTTCCGGATGCGGGATGCGGTCGGCACGGAGTTTCAGTTGGCGTGCGCTTTCTTCGCCCGATACATAAAGCACTTTCAAGTCGGGCAGGCGGAGCACGGTTTGCAGGATGAGGGTTGATTTCCCGATGCCCGGTTCGCCTCCGATAAGCGTGAGCGAGCCTTCTACCAGTCCGCCTCCCAATACCCGGTTCAGTTCATCATCCTTCATGTCAATGCGCAATTCCTCGCTTGAGGTGATTTCGTGCAATCGTTGAGGTTTGGTCCGTACCGCTTCGATACCGTGTGCCACGTGTTTTGCCACGGGAGTTTCCTTGCGCACCACTTCTTCTGTAAACGTGTTCCATTGTCCGCACGAGGGGCATTTTCCTGCCCATTTGGGTGATTCGTACCCGCAATTAGTGCATACATATACCGTCTTTTCCTTAGCCATAATTTGTTTCTTCTATATTCTCGGCAAACTTAGATAAAAATCTGCGATTTTCGAACCTATGGATGTGAAAAAAAGTATGTTGGCTTCATTGGCAAACGAAGTTAACTAAGTTGGTCAACGAAGTTAACTTAAATGCCTGATGAAACCAACATACTTTTTAAAGGGAACCTTTTACGGTTTGGGTTCTTGTGGTAAAACGGTTGTTTATTGTTGAGGTGAACGATAGTTGAACTCTGCAGTTTTTTCTCCGCTATACGATTTCCACTTTAATTTCAACTTGACGGTCTTGCCTTCTGTATCGGGTAAGGCATCCAGTTTAAATGCTACCATACCGTCTCCAGGTTTGCCATAATTGTCGCCATACGCATTGTGGCGGAATTCCACTTCGTATGGATTATCCGGATTGTTGGTTGGTAAAAGATTGACGAAATGTTTGTTCCCCGTGTGATTGGTGACAAATCTGAAATGTAAGCTCAGATATCCGTCTTCGGCTATATTTACCCAGTCTGACACAATGTCAATCGGATCCGTGCCGTATACCGAATCATTTTTTTCTCCTAAGTCAGTTGCCATAGGTTTGGTCAGGATGCTGTCTATCCAAAATACATGTGCGGCTTTGTCATACTTGCCGGGAGACTCTTCGGCATAATCGAAGTTTAATAAAGCTCTCACTTCTTTGTCGCCGAAGGGAGATGATGCGATATTGGCTGGAAGCAGGGTTGTGCTGTCATCCAGTTGCAAGAAGAAAGTGCCGTCTGTATCGGTCTTAGCCGTTACGATACCGTTATAAGCCCCCATGTTGTAATAATAATTATCATCATCGTCCAAGCAGGATGAGAGGGCGAATGTGCCGCTCAGCGTAACGGTAAGCAGCAGTGTTTTAGTCCATTTGCTCATTTTATTCATATAGGTTTGTTTCTATTGTTATTTCGTTTGTTAAATGTATGAATAACGCGAATCCTGCATGTGAAGATGTTAAATAATTTAAATGGGGCAATCTGGTTACATGAGTTGACGGTCTATTGTCAACAAGAAAAATAATCGAAAAAGCCGGGGTTATGTTTCCGTGCTTCCCGTTTTTTCCGTATTTTTGCAACGAAATTGGATATTTATTTACAACTAAATTAAAATCGAATAAAATGGGTGGTTTTTTCGGGACAGTCTCTAAGGCTGAATGTGTAACCGATTTATTTTACGGGACAGATTATAATTCGCATTTGGGAACCAAGCGGGCAGGAATGGCTACGTATGACGAGAATTCCGGTTTCGCGCGTTCTATCCATAGCATAGAAAATTCGTATTTCCGCACGAAGTTTGAAGATGAATTGTCGAAGTTCAAAGGAAAATCAGGCATTGGTGTGATAAGTGATACCGACCCTCAGCCGATTATGATTAATTCGCATTTGGGACGGTTCGCCATTATGACCGTAGCGAAAATCAATAATCTTGCCGAACTGGAAAAAGAACTTTTGGACGCAAACATGCACTTTGCCGAGATGAGTATGGGTAAAACCAACCAAACCGAGCTGGTGGCTTTGCTCATCGTGCAAGGGAAGACTTTCGTAGAGGGAATCGAAAACGTGTATAATAAGATTAAAGGTTCATGTTCGATGCTGATTCTGACCGAAAACGGCATCATTGCGGCACGCGACAAATGGGGACGTACTCCGATTATTGTCGGGAAAAAAGAAGGAGCGTATGCCGTAACCAGCGAATCGAACAGCTTGCCGAACTTGGATTATGAAATAGACCATTATGTAGGTCCGGGCGAAATTATCCGTTTGCATGCCGATGGTTGGGAACAACTTCGGAAGCCGAATGAGGAAATGCAAATCTGTTCGTTCTTGTGGGTGTATTACGGTTTTCCTGTATCGTGTTACGAAGGGCGGAATGTAGAAGAGGTGCGTTTCATCTGCGGATATGAAATGGGTAAGACCGATGATTCGAAAGTGGATTGTGCGTGCGGTATTCCCGATTCAGGCGTGGGCATGGCATTGGGGTATGCAGAAGGGAAGGGCATCCCTTATCACCGAGGGATAGCGAAATACACTCCGACATGGCCGCGCAGTTTTACGCCCAGCACTCAGGAAATGCGTTCGTTGGTGGCTAAGATGAAATTGATTCCCAATCGGGCAATGCTGCAAGGAAAGCGCATTTTGTTTTGTGATGACTCCATTGTGCGTGGAACTCAATTGCGTGATAATGTGAAGATTCTTTATGATTATGGTGCAAAGGAAGTTCACATGCGTATCGCTTGTCCGCCGCTGATTTACGGATGTCCGTTTATCGGTTTCACCGCGTCCAAGAGTGATATGGAGTTGATAACCCGCCGTATTATTAAGGAAATAGAAGGTGATGAAAATGCGAAACTGGAGAAATACGCTACTACAGGTTCACCCGAATATAATGCATTGGTAGACCGCATCCGCGCGCGTTTCGGACTGACTTCGTTGAAGTTTAATCCGTTGGAAACATTGGTAAAAGCAATCGGTTTGCCGAAGTGTAAGATTTGTACACATTGTTTCGACGGGTCGAGCCACTTCTGATAGTTAATAGTGAATAATGAATAGTTAATAGTTTGATACTTAACTGACTATTAGCTATTCATTATTAACTGTTAACTATTAACTATTAAAACGCTTCCGTCATATTGAAATAAAACAGGTTCTGCTTGTTGATGAAATTCCGTCCGAAATCCAGGCGGACATTCATGCGGGGTTGCACTTCGATGCGCAAACCTAAGCCTGCATTGGGAAGCACGCCTTCTATCTTACCCGGATTTGGTCCCATGAATCCTACGCCTCCCCATGCCACGAATCCTAAATGGTGGATGACCCGTTTCAGCCAGTTGCTTCGGTCTGTATTGAACATTTGCCGGTATTCTGCCAGTGCTAAATGCGAACTCTTGTCGCGGTATTGTCCCATATAATACCCGCGCAAGTCGAATGGCGTGCCGCTTAGGGCATATTTGTTCAACGGAATATGTTTGCCGAATACATTTTTGGTTTGCACCGTCCAAGCTATGACTTTCCGTTCTCCCAGCGATTTATATTGGCGGTAATCCAATTCGAAACGGTAGAAATTATCATCACTTCCTAACCATTTTTGGTATAGTAAGCCGCGGATGTCAAAATAAAGCCCTTTATACGGATTGGCAGGGATGTCGCGCGTGTCGTATGTCACTAAGAAGCCAAGTCCCGAACTGAAGTTTTTATACCCGTTTTCAGTTCCTCCTGCTTTCTTATAGTCTTCTTGTTCCACCAAGTGCTTGGCGGGGCTGGTTATTTTGTCGTAATTCAGGTCTATTTGCGGACCAACGAACCAATCAGTTTCCTTGATACGGAACAAGAACCATGGATTGATTTGGATGCCGCTATACCGGTATTGGCTGGTCGTATCGCTTCGCACATAATTTTTGTTGGTGGAGTAGCCCACGCCATAAAAGTTTTCTTGTGTATTCTTGTAAGAGAATTGTCCGAAGATGCGGAACTTGTCGTTCTTGAAGAACAACTGAGGCTTGACCATGATATTCAGCCCGCCCTTGAAGATAAATGCCATGGCAAAGGGAAGTACCGAACGCCGCATGGTAGTATCTTTCGGATTCATCCGGAACGTCATTAACGCGCTTCCTCCTACCAAAAAACCAAAGTCGGGGCTGAAGCTCGGACCTCCTAATATATTATAATGGAAGTTCCGTTTGGCTACTTTCTGCCTTCGGAGTTCTTTTTTGGTCAAGGTTTTCGATGAAAGCGTGTCAACCGCAAGACTTGTGGTATCTGCTTCTTGAGCAAATGCGGTGCATGTGAGGATGCACAAAATGCAACATGTTATCAGTTTTTTCATATCAAAGTCGTAATTAGTTGCAAATGTATAAAAACTCAAGCATATAACAATTCAAACCACCAAGAACTTACATGTTTAAAAACTAAAAAACTTAAACGATGTTTGGTGATATGCAGGTTATTTCTTACCTTTACTTGGTTTAATTTTTAACTTAAAACGATTATGACAGTAATAGAACGTTTTTTGAAGTATGTTTCTTTTGATACCCAGTCTGATGAGACAACGGAGATAACCCCCAGTACGTCCAAGCAGATGGTATTTGCCAAATATTTGCAATCGGAATTGGAAGATTTAGGTTTGGAAGATATTTCGTTAGACGAGAACGGATATTTGTTTGCGACGCTTCCTGCAAATGTTGACCGGGATATTCCGACAATCGGTTTTATAGCCCATATAGATACCAGCCCCGATATGTCGGGCAAGGACGTGAAGCCGCGTATAGTGGCAGATTATCAGGGACAGGACATCCCGTTGTGTGAAGAAGAAGGCATTATCCTTTCTCCCAACCAATTTCCGGAGCTGCTCGACCATATCGGCGAAGATTTGATTGTGACCGACGGGCATACGCTTTTGGGCGCGGATGATAAGGCGGGTATTGCCGAAATAGTAGGAGCAATGGCTTACTTGAAAGAGCATCCCGAAATCGAACACGGTAAAATCCGCATCGGCTTCAATCCGGATGAGGAAATCGGTCTGGGAGCACACAAGTTCGATGTGGAGAAGTTTGGATGCAAATGGGCGTATACCATGGACGGAGGTGAGGTAGGCGAACTGGAATTCGAGAACTTCAATGCCGCTGCCGCTAAGGTTGAGGTGAAAGGACTGAACGTGCATCCGGGGTATGCGAAGGATAAGATGGTAAATTCATTGTTGGTGGCAAACGAATTTGTAAGTATGCTTCCTGTCAATGAAGTTCCGGCTATGACCGAAGGATATGAAGGCTTTTTCCACCTGATAGGAATGGAAGGGGATGTAGAACATACTACGCTTTCGTATATCATCCGTGACCATGACCGTGAAAAGTTTGAAGCCCGTAAAGCTCTTATGCAAGAATGTGCCGTAAAATTGAATGAAAAGTACGGACAGGGCAGGGTAGAGGTTCAGGTTAAAGACCAATACTACAACATGCGCCAGCAGGTAGAACCGTTGATGCACATCATCGACCTTGCTTTTGCGGCAATGAAAGAAGCCGGCGTAGAACCGAAAGTAAAAGCCATCCGTGGAGGAACAGACGGTGCGCAATTATCCTTTAAAGGACTTCCGTGTCCGAACATTTTTGCCGGAGGCTTGAATTTCCACGGTCGTTATGAGTTTGTGCCCATACAGTCTATTGAGAAAGCGATGAAAGTAGTGGCAAAGATAGCCGAACTCACCGCGAAGCGATACTGATTTTCTTTCACCACAGATTACACAGATTAAATAAATTAATATGTATGATGTATGTCCGCTAAATTATTTATTTAATCTGTGTAATCTGTGGTGATATTATTTATAAACCTTAAAATACAGAACTAATGAAAACAACTCCATTTACCGGGAAGCATATCGCTCTCGGTGCCAAGATGCATGAATTTGCGGGCTATAACATGCCGATTGAGTATTCTGGTATTATCGATGAACACCTGACTGTATGTCAGGGTGTCGGTGTCTTCGATGTTTCTCACATGGGCGAGTTTTGGGTGAAAGGTCCTCATGCCCTCGATTTTATCCAACGGGTTACTTCGAACAATGCGGCTGTGCTTACGCCGGGTAAGGTGCAATATACTTGTTTCCCGAATGAGACGGGAGGCATTGTCGATGATTTGCTGGTATATGATTACGGTCAGGAAAAATATTTGTTGGTGGTCAATGCTGCCAATATAGAGAAAGATTGGAACTGGTGTGTCTCTCATAATACGGTAGGGGCTGAACTGGAAAATGCTTCCGACCGCATGGGGCAGCTTGCCGTGCAAGGTCCGAAAGCATTGCCCACGCTTCAGAAACTGACTTCGCTGGACTTGTCGGAGATACCTTATTACCATTTCCGTGTAGGTGACTTTGCAGGAGTGCCGCAAGTCATTATTTCCAATACTGGCTATACCGGTGCAGGAGGTTTTGAACTCTATTTTTATCCTGAAGATGCCGACCGTATTTGGAATGCAATTTTCGAAGCAGGCGCTGAGTTTGGCATTAAGCCGGTTGGTTTGGGCGCGCGCGATACGTTAAGGCTGGAAATGGGCTTCTGCTTGTATGGTAATGATATTGACGATACGACTTCGCCTATCGAAGCTGGATTGGGCTGGATTACGAAGTTTGTCGAAGGAAAGGAATTCACCAATCGTGCTGCTTTGGAGAAGCAGAAAGCCGAAGGAGTCAGCCGCAAATTGGTAGGCTTCGAGATGAAAGACCGGGGCATCCCGCGTCACGGCTATAAGTTGGTTGATGCCGAAGGCACAGAAATCGGTCATGTCACTTCGGGCACCATGTCGCCTATCCGTAAGATAGGTATCGGGTTAGGCTATGTGCAGATTGCCTTTTCGAAACCGGGCACCGAAATCTATTTGGACAATCGGGGACGGAAGCTGAAGGCGCAAGTCGTGAAGCCTCCTTTCCGTAAGTAGTGCATGGGTTTCAAGTCTGTCTCAAAATGAAGGCTAATCTTCGAAATACCGGTTGGTTTTGTCCGCATTTTTAGATGAATTCATTAGGAGGGGTTACTTTTATCCGTAATTCGGGTAACTGTGGTATACTATTTTGCAGTATCTTTGCATCTGGAATAAACTGTATCCTATGAATTTTGGAAAAAATGACTTGCTTGTATTGATACGTGAAGGGCGTGCGATGACCTTCCGTCAGCAGCTTTTGCTTACCGTTCAGTTGAGTATACCGGCAATGGTGGCACAGTTGTCTTCTATTGTGATGCAATACATTGATGCGGCTATGGTGGGTAGTTTGGGTGCCAATGCTTCAGCGTCCATTGGCTTGGTATCCACTACCACGTGGTTGTTCAGCGGTTTGTGTAGCGCAGCTTCCACGGGGTTTGCCGTTCAGGTGGCACATTGCATCGGCGGAGGAAAGTTTCATGAAGCCCGTGCCGTGTTGCGCCAGTCGCTTGTGTTGGTTTTGTTGTTCAGCCTGCTGTTGGCGGGTGTCGGCATGGGCATCAGTGGTGCGTTGCCTCGCTGGTTGGGTGGGGCAGAGGTCATCAATCACGAGGCTTCGGTTTATTTCCTGATTTATGCGGCGTTCCTGCCGATGATGCAGTTGTGTTTCTTGGCTGGTGGCATGCTTCGCTGTAGCGGGAATATGCGTGTGCCCAGTCTGCTGAATGTCTTGATGTGTCTGCTGGATGTGGTTTTCAATTATTTCCTTATTTTTCCTTCCCGTCAGATCTCGTTGTTCGGGTTGGACGTGTTTATGCCCGGTGCCGGATGGGGTGTTGCCGGAGCTGCCGTAGGTACCGGATTAGCCGAATTAGTGGTAGCGGGACTGATGCTTTGGTATTTGGCTACCCGTTCCAAGGAATTGGGTTTGGTGCACGAGAAAGGACGTTTCCGCCCTACTTCGGTTGTTTTGCGGAAAGCCGTTCATATCGGAGGACCGATGGGGATAGAACATGCCGTGATTTGCGGGGCGCAGATTCTGACTACGGTCATTGTGGCTCCGTTGGGGGTATTCGCTATTGCTGCCAATTCGTTTGCCATTACAGCCGAGAGCCTTTGCTATATGCCCGGATACGGCATCGCCGATGCCGCTACGACGTTGGTCGGTCAGAGCATGGGAGCGGGCAGGAAGGAGTTGACCCGCCGTTTTGCCCGCATCACGGTAGGCATGGGCATGGCGGTGATGGGTATTATGGGTGTCATTATGTATGTAGCCGCTCCGTTGATTATTGGCACGATGACTCCCGATGCTGAGGTGTTGGAGTTGGGTGTTCAGGCGTTGCGCATCGAGGCGTTTGCCGAGCCGATGTTTGCGGCGGCGATTGTGGCATACGGTGTTTTCGTAGGTGCGGGAAATACGGTTATCCCTTGCCTGATGAATTTCTTCAGTATTTGGGCGGTACGCCTGACGTTGGCTGCCTGGCTAGCTCCGACAATGGGATTGAACGGCGTATGGCTGGCAATGTGCATTGAACTTTGTTTCCGAGGACTGATTTTCCTGATTCGGCTGGAGCGGGGAAAATGGATGAAGATAAATTAAAATCGGTATCCCAACCCTAACATTAAGTTATTCGGGTCGCTAAACTTGCTCAACTGATAACCTGTATGCAAGAAAAGGCGCGGGGTAACAAAGGTTTTCAGTGCCAATATCTGATAAAAGCCTTTTGTGTCTTCTCCTTTATAAATAAGATTACGCCCGATGCCGAAGTTGATGCAGAAGATAGGCATGGTCAGTTCGGCACGGAGGGAAAGTCCTACGGCGAACTGTTCGCGGAATGGAGGACGATAAAATTTCTTATCTCCATTTTGCAGTGTATAGTCAGTAGTTCCGGCAACGTGTTCTTTTAAGTTGGCACTTTCATCGTATTGGGCATCCAATGAAAGCCCGGCACGGAAATATTTGTTTATTCGGTAGAGCGGGTTGAAATTTAGTCCTACTACGCCAAACGAACCCGGAATTAAATATTTTTCATTGGGCCAAATAATTCCTTTGCGCCGAGTCGCTCCGTATATAATAAGGTCGTAACTAAATGGAGAACCTTTGGGTGTAACGTTTTCTTGTTTGAATGATTGAGACCTTTTTTCTCCACTATCGAATGTCCGTATTATCCCGATTCGCCCTCCTATTGTGTTTACTCCCGCATTGGGATAATTGCTATTCCCGTTCGAATAATGGGTAGCTTCTATGCCTGCGGTCAATTTCCATTCGGGAGCCAATTGCCAATTTAAGAGAAATCCTATGTTCAGGTAAGCGTTGATTTTTGAGCCTATCACATCATTATAGGGGTTTGTTATTTCATTGTATTTCTTCCAGCCAAATGATGCACCGAAGTTCCATTCATAATCTAAAGTCAGTCGGGAAAAAAGACGGGCTATTTGTGAGCCTTGAAATACATAGACGCTGATAGGGTTCCCTAGTTCGGAAGCATTGAAAAAAGAAGTGTACGAAACACCTATGCCTTGATAGGCATGTGGGTAAAGTTGTCCGATTGATGAATTCGGATTGAACCGGAAAGCATATTTTAAGTGTGCGGAGAGTACATTACGTATGGGTTTTCCTTGTGCATTTGTGCCTTCGAAGAAACCATGGGTAGGCATGACGTACCCCGGACGGATATCGAATCCTATTTGGTGGTGTATCGGTTTACGGATAATCGTATCGCTTGTAGCATATCCTTTTAGGGATATTGTCAAGAGGCAAAGTAAAAAAATATATCTGAAATTCATGATTTGTCATTCTATATTTGAAGTGGTTATACGATGGTCGATGGGCATAAGTCTGCGGAACATCCCTTCGGCTTCATAACGTTTTCCGGTCTTGGGTTGGACAAAATAAATCTTGTAAGGCGTGATAATTTCGTTCCATATCCAATAAACTTGTATAGTCATTTTAGAATTAGCCGGGATGGTTATGTTGTAAATGGTATCTGGAAGTTTAACCGGTATTATTTGTGTACCCGGAGGGTAGTTGGCTTCTTCATTGCCTATTTCCAGCTTATTTGTTTCCGGATTGAAATAAGGGATAGGGAGTTTGGTTTCAGGCTTCGTAAGGGGATAGGGATAATCGGTATCTGGTTCGAACTCGATGAGGCTGTATGCATTTTTGAATACATCTACCTGCCAGCTTGTAGGTTGGGAAGTGTGATTGGTTATATAGTCTCCGCCTCTTTTTTCTTCTGATTGGCTGGTATAGAAAGCGTCCAGATTGTATTCAACCCAGTCTATTTGATAGGGAGTACCCGGAAGTATATTAATGTAAATAGTTTTTAAATCGGATGCGTTTGATGTCGTTATGCAAAACTGATAAGGAACGGCATAGCTATTTCCTTCTACCTTTACTTTCAGTTCATCGTACCGTTCTCTTTCTACGGTCACTTGGGTAAACGGGTCTTTGTAGACTCCTTTGCCTCTGCCTGTCCATAGAATAGGTTCCCAGGTATATATGGTATCTTGTTCATCGTAAGGGAAATATTCCCATTTTTCACGGAACATGTCTTCATCAGCGTTGAAATGAAAGCCTGAGATTTCCCATTTTCCCGAAAGGAATTGTATAGTGATTGAATCTCCTTCGCCGTTTAATGTATATTCGGTTATTTCGGGGGCAAACTCTTCCGCAGGGGTGTCTTGGCCATATGGCTCTTCCACAAAGATGTCTTGGTTGCATTGGCAGAATGAAATACTTGCAAGCAAGAATAGAATTAGTTTCAGTATATGTTTCATTTTTTCTTTTTGAAGCCGATAATGTGTTTCCGTTTTTGATGAATATTATCCCAAAAATAATAGAATAGGGTGAGACATACAAATGTGGATGAGATTATTTATTGTTTGTTGATAGAAAAAAGAAAGGATGCGCAAGTCACGCATCCTTTCTTTTATTTGATTTCGAACTCTTCTTTCATGTCAATCTCTTCATTGTGAGCATCGTAGAATTTATATTGCAGGAAGGCAAGGCTTTGGTTGGGAATGATTTTGATTCCAAACCCGTATTTCATTTGCCATTTCCGTTTCAGCGATACAATCCCTTGATTGATGTATGCCGCCACGTAAGGGTGGATATGCAATGTAAATTTTTTTACCTTCAACTTATTGACCAGATAGTCGATTTTACTTTCCAATGTATCCGTAAACAGGATAGAAGGCTTGATTTTTCCTTTTCCGAAACAGGTAGGGCAATCTTCGTCTGTCGTGACATCCATAGCCGGACGTACCCGCTGGCGTGTGATTTGCATCAGTCCGAATTTGCTAAGGGGCAGAATATTATGTTTCGCACGGTCTTTCTGCATATTCTGGCACATACGTTCATAGAGCTTCTGCCTGTTCTCGGCAAGGTTCATGTCGATGAAGTCGACAACGATGATGCCTCCCATATCCCTTAACCGAAGTTGGCGAGCCAACTCATCGGCTGCGCCCAAATTGACATCGAGGGCATTGGCTTCTTGTCCGTTAGCGGCTTTCGAGCGGTTTCCGCTATTCACGTCTACTACGTGGAGTGCTTCGGTATGTTCGATAATCAGATAGGCTCCACTTTTATAAGAGACGGTTTTGCCGAACGATGATTTAATTTGTTTGGTGATAGCAAAGTTATCAAAAATAGGAAGTTGACCTGTGTATAGCTTGACAATGCCTGTTCGGTCGGGCGCAATCAAAGCTACGTAATTTTTTACTTCATTGTAAACCGTTTCATCGTTTACATAGATGTTTTCGTATGAAGGATTGAACAAGTCGCGCAACATGGCTACGGTGCGGCTTGTCTCTTCATACACTAAGGTGGGCAATTTGGTTGCCTTTTGTACTTTGGTGATGGTCTCTTCCCAATGTTTCAGCAAGACTTTCAGTTCGGCATCCAATTCTGCTACGCGCTTCCCTTCAGCTACTGTGCGTACGATAATCCCGAAGTTTTTCGGTTTGATGCTTTGTAATAGCTGTTTGAGGCGTGCCCGTTCTTCACTTGACTTGATTTTTTGCGAAACCGAAACTTTATCGTTAAAAGGGATAAGTACCAAATACCGTCCGGCAAACGAGAGCTCGCATGTCAAGCGCGGTCCCTTGGTCGATATAGGCTCTTTTACGATTTGCACGATGACTTCCTGTCCTTGTTGGAGGACGTTCGAGATGCTTCCCTCTTTCTCTATATCGGGCAGCATGGAAGCCTTCGTCATGGGATAAAGTTTCTTCCGGTCGCTGATAACTTGCTTCAGATACTTCTGAAAAGAAAGAAATTGAGGACCTAGGTCTAAGTAATGAAGGAAAGCGTCTTTTTCGAAACCGACATCTATAAAGCAGGCGTTCAGTCCGGGCATCAGTTTTCTTACTTTGCCCACGTACATGTTGCCGACCGAAAAAGAAAGGTTTCTTTCTTCTTTCTGGAACTCTACCAGGTTTTTGTCTTCCAGCAGAGCGATTGAAATTTCTTTCGGCTGTACATCTACTACTAATTCGCTTGTCACTTGATTACTTGGTTTAGAGGTTAATAACTAATGATTCCAATTATAAAGACTCTTCATACACAAAGAACAAACCTGAAAGACTATTGAGGAGCTTTGCAAGTTTGTTCTTTATTGAAGTCGGACAGAC
>ULTX01007479.1_pt1 | contig 53715 bp, 44 predicted proteins | sample 1958041 | NCBI WGS metagenome assembly ULTX01 (sample SAMEA4835747, study PRJEB28245) | human gut metagenome | biome: gut microbiome; material: fecal sample | place: Denmark | collected 2008
GGTCGTGGACGATGATGGCACGATACGGCAGTGTACGATGTTTTATCCCTCGGGGCTGCCCGTGCAGCTCTTCGGGACAAAGCGCGTGACCGACCGCGCCCATATCGGCAACCGCTGGAGCAACTTCGCCGGGCTGGGCTGGCACGACAATATCGCCCGTTGGCACGATGCCATCCTTGACCGCTTCACCACCCCCGACCCCAAGTCCGCCGACTACCCATCCTTCTCCCCCTACACCCACTGCGCCGCCAACCCCCTTCGCTTCACCGCCCCAACCGGCGAACGTCCCATTGTGTACATTGAAACAAATAGTTGGGGACACGTTTTTCTGTCAACAGGTGAAGGAGCATCCTTAACGGTGTACACATATGGCAGATATGGCAATACCTGGAAAAATATCCCTTCGGTTGGTTCTACGGCCGGCGAAGGTATCCTTATAAGATTAAAAGGCAATGATGCACAAAGATTCATCAACGATGAAGACAAACGATTTGGTCTGAATGCATTTACTTTCGAGCAAGATAAGGACGCTGAGATAAACGCTTATTTTGACAATATTCTACAAGAAAAATCCGCTGATCCGTCAAACAAACGTGACGTAAAAAATATCGGTAAAGGGATTGTAATAGACGAATACAATGTAGTGAACAACAACTGCGTAACGACCACTTTGAATGCGATTCAAGCTAAAACGCCAATAAAATCTTCCGTGAGTTTTTCCCTAAGGGCACTGATTTCAGAAAGATATCACAGCAAGAGTTGAACAAGGTTCAGTATCTGATAAACGATAGGCCTAAGAAAAAATTAGACTTTTCTACTCCAAAAATTGAGTTCTACAATATGATTCATTAATTTTGCACTTGCCACTTGACTCTACATGTGTTTTTTTTGTGAGAGGGTGTTTGGCGGAGTGGAATAAAATGCCTACCTTTGCGAGGCCGTAACGAAAGGGACGGCAGTACATTGATATACGCTCGAATGGTGGAATGGTAGACACGAGGGACTTAAAATCCCTTGGCCATTACCGGCTGTGTGGGTTCGAGTCCCACTTCGAGCACACATCCATCATCCCCAACTCGAAACGTGTCGCGAGACACCTTCGGTATGGTCGCCGACACCACACATCCCACCCACGTCGGCGACCTTTTTTGTTTGCGGATGTACCGCGGCGTGCTTCGGCCGATGCGGTGCGTTCGATAGGGGTATTTCGGCTTGACCCGGTATTTCTCGGGTGCTTTTTTTTGAAATGTAAACAAATGCTACGATACAATGAAACAGAAATATACATACACACCGCACGGCACATGTTCGCGTAATATCGAGTTCTCTATCGAGGATGGGCGTATACATGACTTGCAATTTACAGGCGGCTGCATGGGCAATCTCAGCGGCTTGTCTTCTTTGATAGAAGGCATGGACGCACGCGAAGTCTCGCGTCGCCTTCATGGCATCCAATGCGGAGTTAAGGGCACCAGTTGCCCGGATCAATTGTCTCGTGCCATAGACGAGGCGTTAACGTCACAGAAGTAGTCTTCGGCCGGGCTTGCCTTGTGCTTTGGTGATACCCGATTGCGGTTAAGACTACTCGAGTATTCTGTTCGCACCATATGGTGGCGTCGCATGAGTAATATAATCCGGAAAAATCGGGCTTGTATTGTGCAAATGCTCGAAAATGTGTATATTTGCGGTGATAAAGACATGCCTAATGCATCGTACGTAAATACATAATCAAAGCAAATATGTCACTTTGGAGTTTTTTTAGAGATTTAATCATCTTTGACTGGCTGTTTGGAGACCACCGCTGCCACCACAATGACAATAGTGTGATTCCTCCCATAGGAGGTTACCATAATAGCATGGACGATGGTTTCCCATGGCATTCCACGCACCATGACAGTTTGATGGACGATCATGACGACTACGGCGGCATAGGTGGCTATGACAGCTTCGAATCTTCGTCGAGTGATTTCTTTGATGATGATTATTGATGCTGTGTACGCGCCGATACATCTCGCCTGTAGGCGAATTGATGCTTGGCATCGATAGCATTACCGGGGCTTTGTGTCTTTGCGACTGGATAGATAACAGGCATTACGACTGGAATATGCGCAAACTTATTGCGACAGTCGGACCGATTGTCGCGGATCGGGAATCATCGGCCATGGCCGAAGTAGTGTCTCAGTTGGACCAATATTTTGCATCGAAGCGTATGACTTTCGATTTGAGGCTTGGCGCTGTGGGGACTCCGTTCAGGCATCGTGTCTGGGATGCCTTGACAACGATACCATACGGGATGACGATGTCATATGGCGCTGTGGCGCGAGCTGTAGGATGCCCGCTTGGATTTCAGGCTGTAGCTGCTGCCGTTGGAGCCAATCCAATATCTATCATTGTGCCGTGCCATCGAGTGATAGGCAGCGACGGTTCGCTTACCGGATTTGCCGGCGGTCTTGCGGCCAAAATGAAGCTTCTGGAACTTGAAGCTTCTAATATCAAGCAATAACGAGCAGATTTTCTTTAATAGAGATTAGTCGTGCCTGTCGGCCAAATGGCGGCGAATGGTGGCGGCCGATATATCGCTTTCGAAGCCGCGGCTGACGGCGGCACGGAATATGCGGGTGCGGCCTTCGTAGGTATGTGCTGCGTCATCGCCTATGCGGCGGACGGCGGCGGCGATGACCGCTTCCAAAGCCTCGATATAGGCTCGTTCGTCAATTTCGGTCAATGCTTTGGCTATGATGTCGCTGTCTATGCGCTTGTAGCGTAGAGCCATAGCTATTTTGATGCGTCCCCAGCGTGCAAAGCGCACCTTGTCGGTTACGAAGGCATGAGCAAAGCGAGCATCGTCAAAGAAACGACGTCGCCGCAGGCTGTCGATGACGGCGTCGGCATTGGCGGAGGCGATTTGCCATGTCCGCAGTTTTGTGCGCAATTCGCTTTCGCAACGCTCGCCGCGGACACACAGCTCCTCGAGGCGTGCCAGAGCTTTTTCCGAAGAGACTATTTTTCGGGACAAAGGCATACGGCATAACGTTTTTTACCCCTGTAATCACGACGGATGTCCACGTCTTCAAAGGCGAGAGAGCGCAGCATCTGTTCCATATCGGTGGCATACAGGGGATTGATTTCAAAATACAGCGAACCGCCGGGGCGTAGCGCTGATTGCGCATAAACGGCGATGGCGCGATAAAAGCGCAACGGGTCATCATCGGGGACAAATAGAGCTGTGCCCGGTTCGTAGTCCAGCACGCGTCGGTCCATATCCGCCTTCTCGGCGACGGTGACGTACGGCGGATTGCTGACGATGATGTCGTAGAGTGGCGCTGCCGGCATCGGAAGGTGTAAGGCATCCAATCGGATACACTTGACATTGGATGTGCCGAGGGCTGAGGCATTGTACGAGGCCACGGCGAGCGCTTCGGAGCTGATGTCGGCGGCCGTTACGGCACAATAGGGCAGGGCGCGTGCCAAGGCGATGGCGATACATCCGCTTCCGGTGCCGATGTCAATGATTTGCAGGTCTTTGGCTCCGGAATACTCGTCGGTGATAATGTCCACCAGCCCGGCAGTCTCGGGGCGCGGTATCAGGGTGTACGGCGTCACGCGCAGGCGCATACCCATAAACACGGCCTCGCCCAAGACATATTGCAGCGGCTCGCCGTCGGCCACACGCCCGACTATGGCACTGATGCGCGCCACCGTGGCGTCTTCGAGTAAGCGTCCCGGATCGATAATGGCGGCAGTGCGCGACACTCCGGCGGCATCTTCGAGTATGATGCGAGCCATGGCTTCCGCCTCGTCTTTGCCAACGTGCGGCGTCAGGCTGCGGACAATGCCTTCGCGTATTTCCTTGACGGTATTCATACGGCAAATATAACGATTTTTGTTCATATCGCAGTTGGACCGGCCTTATTGTCGGTGTCGTATTACCGTCTCGAGCAGCGGATGCTATTTCACCAAGAAGTCGTAAAAAGGTGTGTAGTAGAAGTTGTTAGGCTGTAAGTGCAATATGTCGCTTTTGAAGTCGATAAGCATGTTGAACCGCTTCAAGAAATTGTTGCCGATCATTCCATCGATGTCTTCCTTGCTTTGCATCCCGGCGGTAAGTGTCGAGAATGCGCCTGCGACCTTCGGCATTATGAACGGGCCGACGATAACTTCGTCAAAAAACACGTTCTTCAGCTCTCCGCTTCCGCCATCCGAGCTTGCTATGTGCGAAATGGCAAAAGGCTTCTGTGTGCCAAGGAGCCGATGCTTGTTTACGAAAGGCGTGTTCAGGTCGATGACGCGGTCCGAGCCGGTGTCTACTTCAAGCGTAAGGTTATGAAGTATTCCGTTAATCCTAACAGGCAGCTTGATGAATGGTACGTTGTATTTGTAGATGAAGGGAATCGATACAATATGCCTGAGATCGTTAATTTCCAAGGGCTCTTTGGCATAGCAATATATTTTGAAGTCATCGTAATTGATTTCGATGTTGAATGCGGCCAACCCGTTCAGACCGAAAACGCCGTCCCAATACTCGGGTGGATATGGGATATGCGCACATCCGGCTTTGTCATAGTGGATTGTGCCTATATCGACCGAGTTGTCGTTGCTGTATTCGATGTCGTTTTCGCCGGTAGATCCTAAGTTTTGGGTAGTTTCGCCTTCGTGTATAAATCCCTTGAGCTTAGGTGAATTTGTGTTCAAAACGATTGACGAAGCGCCTGTGTCGACGAGGAAGTTAAGTGAGTCCGAGCCGTTGACAAAGGCGGTGACATATATACGATTATCCTCCGCAATAGAGAAAGGTATTACACCGACCGGTTCGTGGTCGACCATGCGAGCGCTTGCACACGTCACTATCGCGGCTACGTACAGCAGCGTTGCAACTATGCGGTTGACAGATTTCGTCATAAGTGTATGGTTTTGTCGATTTTGATGGCGCAAATGTACGCATAAATGCCCATACGGCAAATAATGTTTAGCGCTGTTAAGATATTTAAAGGCTTTTGTATCGAAAAAAATGAGTAACATTGCCGCGTCAATCGGTGACGCATTGGCGCAATATAGCGTAATGCTGATAGCCGGAGAGAATGAGTATATGCACGCCGGATGCCTGCATACGGAAAATTTACATGGTGCTCTGAGCAACAGAATGAAAAAGAGCGCTTTGTTCCCTTTTATTTGTGGTAAAAAAAAGTATGAGAGGCGAAACTCCCGTGAGTGAGGTCGCTTTCTGGAACACTTTGCAATGAATAACTTTGTTTTGGTATGATTGTGCTGCGATTGATGTCGCGGCACGGTTTGCCCTATTGTTTTATATAACACTTGTGCCATACTTTGGCGGAAGATTTCGGTCATGCTAAGTATGCCGCGGTGTCTGTTTCCTCCGATTGACACGGTCCCATGCCGAACGGATGGCTGCAAGTCAGCATTTGATGCTTGCGCTCAAGGAGTGTTATGGCTATCTGGCTCTTGTAGGTGTAGCCCTTACGGCGCTGGCTCTTGCATGGCGATATAGGACGGTTTTGCGGCGCTTTGTTCCACGCGTCGTTGCGGTGGCACGATGGGTGCGCAGCCCTCACCGCATGCCTGATCCGATGTTGTCCGGCTCCAAGTAGCGGGTCAATGGATACGTTGCGTTTTAAGGGTTTGTCTGTTTCGGCAATAGTATGTATCTTTGCAGTGAAGAGCTGCGACGTTTTGTCATTTTAACGTGGTATTTCGTCCTTTATGCGTGCCGATGCTTGACATGCGGCCGCGGTTTATACTACCTTTGCAGTGTGCGTGTGCGAAATGATACGCCACAGACAAGACAATGCCTATATACAACCGTATAAAACGTTTAGCAAGATGAACAACGATACATCCTCCTTCAAAGAGAATTTGGCAACGGGTAACGTTGCCGCTACGGACAGCGTGTCCGCCGCCCCCGGAATGATGGACGGAGCTGACACCCGAGACAATATTACCGAGGCTGTAGATCCGGCTTATGTGGTCTCTGAAAATGATCCTGTATTGTCGGCGGATACGACCGAAGATGCAATGCGTGCCGCCGAAGCCTCCGCGATTGAAGGACAAGCCGCAGCGGCTACTGCTGAGACAGAATCCGGATTGCCGCCTATAGCTACAGGGGTTAACGATAATATGTCGTTTTCGCAAGCTTTTGCTGCGGCGCGTGCCGAAGTAGGTGCCGGTGGCGCCTTCGAGTGGCACGGTCGGGTTTACGGGACCTATTACAAGAACGAATGGGACGGAATGAGCGCTCAGGAAAGACACGATTTTGAGATCGCAGCCATACGAGGCAGTCATAACGAGGCCTCTGCCAATACCGGAGCAGCCCATGCCGACCACTCCGTCGTGGACGAAACCACGGATAAGTATACGCACGACGGTCAAAGCGAAAATGTGCAGCACGATATGGTGCAGGTAGACACAGTAGACGATGACGATGTACGCATACTTGGTCTTGAATCCGTACAGGGCGAGGACGGCAGCCAAATCAATATCGCAGCAATTGACATCAACGGCGAGCATGCAATGCTTGTGGACATAGACAATGATCAGGTGATGGATGTTCTTGTGCACGATGACAATGGCGATGGCCAAATATCCGAGGATGAGATGCACAACATCTCCGAATACAATATCACCGTTGGCGATATACAAGGCAGCGTGCAGAGCCAAGGCGCTACGGTCACAGCCGACCAATATGCCTCCAATGATATCGCCCAAGCCAATCCTTCGATTGGTTATGATCAGGACTTCTCCAACAACGACATGGATATGTCCGACTTTGATAACAACGCCGATGTTTCCGACTTTGTATAACAGTATTATACACACCCCAAGACAGTGACGCCAGACCCGACAAAAGCATATGTGCGCTGTCCTAATAAGGATTGCGCCAAGGTGCTGTCCTTTAAGGTTTTTCCGAATTACAAGGACGCACCCATAGAGTGTCCGCACTGCCATACGCGAGGCAAGGTACGCGACTTCATCGAATTGCGCCCGCGTGTACTTGCCGACTCGACACGACAGCCGGTGCAAGCGCCTTTGCAGTCGCCATCGTTGCCGCCGCAGTCACAGAAGCCTTCGGCTCAGGCTACTATGCGTTTGCACGAGCAGCACGAGGCCGTTGTTACGCTCGAAAATGTTGACACCGGCGAGAGCCATAATCTCCTGCCCGGCGACAATACTGTGGGTCGCCGCACCGCTACGCCACGTGCCCAAATTCTGTTTGACGATCCTGAGCATTACATGAGCCGATGCCAAGTGGTAATTACCGTGCGCAGTGTGGCTGCCGGTACGGAGGTGCTGTTGCGTGACGCCGGTAGCGCCAACGGCACTTTTGTCAACGAGGTGCGCCTGCCAGAAGGGACGATGGTGCGACTTACCGACGGCGACACTTTTGTGATGGGCAAGCACCTATATCGCCTTACTATAAGCCGTCAGCCGATGCACGTGCGACGAGCATCCGATACCATACTATTACATTAACGTATTGATACGCAATGTTTGATGACGATGATGCACTTCCCGAGGGTACGACGTTGCACGGCGCCGACAACCATGTATACACCATAAGGAGCGTACTCGGGACAGGTGGATTCGGCATAACGTATGCGGCAGATGATGTAGAGGGTAATATCTTTGCTGTCAAGGAGATGTTCCCCTCGGATCTCTGTCGCCGCGATTCTGCCACCGGGATGCTCATTGTGGACGACCTGTCCAATATAGATATGGTGGCAAAATTGCGCGAACGCTTTATCAGCGAGAGTAATAATATCGCACGATGCCATCATCCTTCCATCGTACGCGTGTATGACACTTTCCGCGCCAATGGCACGGCGTATATGGTAATGGAACGAGTAAGCGGACGAAATCTCAAAGAAATTGTACGGCGTCATGTCTTGGACTATGCCGCCACGGTGGATGTCCTTAGCCAAATGTCCTCGGCATTGTCGTACTTGCATAGTCACGGCATAGTACATTTGGACGTCAAACCGGATAATATAATATTAGGAAACGATGGGCGTATTGTACTGATAGACTTCGGATTGTCGCGCAGTGTCGGGCCATCGGGATTGGTCTCGGACAACGACCGGACGGTGGCAGCCGTCAGCCACGGATATGCCGCTCCGGAGCAGTATACGAGTGCGCGCGGTGCCGAGCCGGGCGTACGCAGCGATGTGTATTCGCTGGCGGCCACGGCGGTCAAAATGCTCACGGGCAACACCCCGCCGCGCCCCGAGCAGATATTTGACCATCCCGAAAGTATCAGCGTGCCGACCATCCCACCGTATGCCAATGCGGCCATAGCGCGTGCTATGGCTTACGATATGACGCGCCGCACACCTTCTGTCGCCGAATTCTTCGCATCGTTCAGCGATGCCGAGCATACGGCAATTATTCCGCAACCTCGGCGCAGGCATAGTGTATGGACCGTTTTGGCTAATATTCTGTTGTTGTGTATATTGGCCGTTGTCGCACTTTGCGCCATCGACGACAAGCGGCTGTATTCCATGGCTTATTATGTGGACAAGCAGGCCGTCGTGGCATACGCCGTTCCAACGGTCGTGTCCCTGGCGGCTTTGTGTATGCGTCGCGGTGTAGCCAAGGGATTATCCGTGCTGCTGGCCCTGCTGTCGCTGTCGTACCTATTATTGCAATAGTCGCTTATGAAGCATTTGTCCAATATATACGATATACGCCGCTATGGCAAGATTGCGTTCTTGCTGACAGCCGCCATTGTCGTGGCGCTGTTCTTGTATGTGTCCAATAATCTTGTCAAGGACCTTGCCGTGCAAGAGCGGCAGCGTATGGAGATTTGGGCCGATGCAACCAAGGAAATTATTAACCAGTTCAGCGCCGTCGAGCAGATGACGGCTCAGGATGAAGACGGCTCCGGTTCTCCGACGCCGCCGATGATAGATATCGACTTCCTGTTGCGTATAATCGAAAGCAATACGACCATTCCGGTGCTGCTGACCGATGACGCCGGCAATATACTCAACCACCGCAACTTCGACCTGCCCGAACCGGTAGATACACTCAATCCGTTGGCCCTGTCGCCGCGCAATGCCGAGTATCTGCACGGACGGCTCGAGGCACTGTCGCACGGCCCGAACGTCATAGATATAGCCATCGCGCCGGGCGAAAATCAGCATCTGTATTACGAAGACTCTACACTGCTCAAGCGCTTAAGCTACTATCCGTATATTCAGGTGGTGGTGATGATAATATTCCTGCTGATAGTATATTATGCGGTGCTTTCGATCAAAAAAGCCGAGCAAAATAAGGTGTGGGTGGGCCTTTCGAAGGAAACAGCTCACCAACTGGGCACGCCCATTTCGTCGCTGATGGCATGGATGGAGCTGCTGCCCGAGATGGGCGTGGATGCCGATACTGTAGGCGAGATGGACAAGGATGTTAAACGCCTGGAAACAATAGCATCGCGTTTCGGCAAGATTGGCTCGGAACCGAAAATGGAACCTGCCGATGCCGCCGACATTGTGCGCAGCGCTGTGTCCTATATGGCGACGCGTGTCAGCGGACGTATCAGCCTTACGGCCGAATATGCCCCGGTGTCCATGCCCGTCAGCGCGTGCGCACCGTTGCTCGAATGGGTTATGGAAAACTTGATTAAGAATGCCGTAGACGCTATGGACGGACATGGGGCAATCAGCGTTGCTTGCCGACCCGGAGACCATGGCGATGTAGTGGTGGACGTGGTCGATACGGGTCGCGGCATCCCACGCAAAAATTTCAAGACTGTTTTCAATCCGGGATATACTACCAAGCGCCGCGGCTGGGGACTGGGGCTTGCGCTGGCAAAGCGCATCATCGAGCAATACCACCACGGACGCATATATGTGAGCGCTTCCACTCCCGGAGTGGGCACAACCTTCTCCATACGCCTGCCGCGTACCGGCAAACCGGAACAATAATCACAAAAAAATTATAATTATTACTATGAATCTTAAGAAATTGCTTTTTAGCGCTTCGGCTATCATTTTCAGCATCTCCGCCGCTTTTGGCTGGGGGCAAAAAGGCCACGATGTGACTGCGTATATCGCCGAACAGCATATGACGCCCACAACGACCGCCGCCATCAACGATATTCTCAACGGCAGATCCATTGTTTATTGGGCTAACTGGCTGGACAACGCCAGCCATACGCAGCCGTATGCATATACCAAGACTTGGCATTATAAGAACATCGATGAGGGTGTGCGCTATGAAGAAGCTCCGGCCAATCCCTCCGGCGATGCCGTTACTGCAATACGCGGCCAAATCGAGAGCCTTACCGGCGTCACTAAGTGCCCCGATCCGGCTTTGGCGCTCAAGATATTGGTGCATGTGGTGGGCGATCTGCATCAGCCCTTGCATTTGGGACATGCCACCGACCTCGGCGGCAACCGCATTACGATCAAGTACTTCGGCCGCGACAATAAGTTGCATTCCATTTGGGATAATGCCTTGGTAGACGGCGCTCACAAATGGAGCTACACCGAGTGGCAGCAGCAACTCGACCGCCTGTCCGCCGACGAGCAAGCCGCTGTCATTGCCGGTACTCTCGACGACTGGGCTAAGCAGACAATGGCTTATGCTGCTGATATTTACAAAAAATATCCCGAAGGCACCAAGCTCTCCTACAATGATGTCGCATGGGCCGCTCCCATCATCGAAGAACAGTTGCTGCGCGGAGGCCTCCGCCTTGCTCATATCCTCAACATGATCTTCGACCCTGCCTACGCCGCTACCCACACCATGCCCTTCCCCACCGCCAAGTAACTATTACAATGAGAAAATCAGATTATCCGCTGGTTATGAAGCCTATTGTAGTTGTTCTGATTGTATTAGCAGCAATTATGTGCAATGGTTGTGGAGATGGAAAGAATGACACCACACAAAATGATACTACACAAGTAGTGGCTGTAGATACAACCAAGTCGTTGCTTTTTGACCCCGACTTTTCAGACCGCGAATTGCCGAATGATATTGATTCTCTCAAGACCATTATTATAGAGCAAGATGAGGAAATACGGCAACTTGAAAATAAATTAGACGAATGTGGATCTAATTATGAAGTAGAGTATGATTACGATTTTACCGATGGCATTCGTGGCCGTCTATGAACCTCGTTAATGATTATGCGCCCCGACATCCTCCAATGTCGGGGCGCGTTGTCATCAGAATGGCTCGTCCATATCCTCTATAGCCGAGATGTGTACGAAGTTTCTCCACTCTTCTGCCGCTTTGTACTTGTCGATTGACCCTTTAGGGACAAATAAACGGCAATAATTGTTTATCCCATCGAAAGTATCCGTCTCGCAGATGGGTGGCGTGGTAGCCGAACATTTGACTGTGACAAGACTCGAGCATCCGTAAAAAGCGTCGTGCCCAATTGTCGTGACAGAACCCGGAATTGAGGCTAATGTCAGCCTTGTGCAATGCGCGAAAGTGGCATAGCCAATTTTTGTGACGGAGTTTGAAATTGCGACTGAAGTCAGCCCTGAGCAGCCGTAGAATGCTCTGTCGCCGATATCCGTAATGGAGTTCGGAATAATAATAGATGTCAACCTTGAACAGCCATTGAAGGCATCGTTACCGATAGCTGTAACGGAACGGGGAATGACAGTGCTTTTGCAACCGGCGATTAACTCGTTTGTCGAGGTTTTGATTATTGCGTTACAGTTGTTTCGTGAGTCGTATACTTTATTGTTTGGCTCAACACTAATCGCTTTTAGACTTGAACAGCCGGCGAAAGCCCCTTCGCCGATATTCGTAACTGAGTTGGGTACGATAATAGTTGTCAGTATTGAACAGCCAATGAATGCATTCTCTTTGATTGTCGTGATTGAGTTGGGAATTGTGACGGATGTCAGTCTTATGCACTTGTAGAAAGCATCATTTCCGATAGCTGTGACAGAATTGGGAATGACTGTGCATTTGCAGCCGGCGATTAGTTTGTTTGTCGAGGTTTCGATTATTGCGTTACAATTGTTTCGCGAGTCGTATCTTTTATTGTTTGGCTCAACATTAATCGCTGTTAACTCTGAACAACCAGCAAAAGCATCGCTGCCGATATCCGTAACAGAGTTAGGAATTGAGATGGATGTCAGCCTTGAACATCCGTCGAAAGCGGCGTTTCCAATATCCGTAATGGAATTTGGAAGAGTAATAGATTTCAATCCAAAGCATCTTTCGAAAGCGCCTCTGCCGATATTTATAACGGAGTCGGGGATTGTGATGGATGTCAGTCCTGTACACTTGTAGAAAGCGTTGTTGCCGATATCCGTAATGGAGTTGGGGATTGTGGCTGAAGTCATTTCTGAGCAGCCATCGAAAGCACATTCGCCGATTGAGACAACAGAGTTAGGAATGACGGTGTTTTTGCAACCGACGATTAGTCCGTTTGTCGATGTTTCGATTATTGCGTTGCAATTGTTTCGTGAGTCGTATCTTTTATTGTTTGGTTCAACAGTAATCGCTGTTAGTCCTGAGCAGCCAGCGAAAGCTGCGCCGCCGATATCCGTGACTGAATAGGGGATTGTTATAGAGGTCAACCCCGAACAGCCGTAGAAAGCTCCTTCGTCGATAACCGTAACGGAGTTTGGAATAATAATGGAAGTAAGACCTGAGCAGCCATCGAAAGCACATTCGCCGATGTCGGCAACTGTGTGTAATTCGCCATTGAAGCTAATGCTTTGTGGTATTATAATGGCACCGATGTATTTGTCATCGTCGTCATATGTTACTTCGGCGGTTTTATTATTGTGGTTCAGACGGTAGTAGATGCCGTCAATTTTTATTGGATTGGATTGTTTCATCGTTAATTGTTCTAATGATTTTGTGGTGGTCTAGTACTATGTCTACCTGTTTTTATCTTATTTTTAGGGCGCTTTTACCAGGCATGTCGTCAATGTCGAACCTCTCAAATTCTACGTCTTTTAGGCCGATTTGTGGCGTGTTATTCCCAATGAAGGAGTAATTCTTAATAATTGGATTAATCCCGACGGAGACGCACGCTCTTTGGATCGTAGCTAATTCTGCATCAGAGCAATTCTTATCAATACGCACTTTGGAAATAACATCACGCCAGTTGATGCTTAAATCTTGAGATTGCGCCTGTTTGCATTTATTCCTTTTGCCGCCATTTGAGGGTATGATAAATAAACGAATCTCTTGTTCGTAGGAGTAAGCATCACGCTTTAAGGACAAAAGGTTTAGAAAAGAATCTAAAGTAAAAGAGTTGAAGTATTCTTTATAATACTTCCCCCCTTTTTTATGTAAATCTAAAATTACATTTTCGGGCTTATAGTCTATGAGCTTTTCTTCAAAATGAAATCCCGATGCATTTAATTGCTTTCGCAATTCAACGATATCTAACTCCAATTGTAAACAATGATTGCCAAGTCCCTGCCCATTAGAATACACTTTCCAAGCAGCTGCGCTATTCTTGGTTTTTGTCACACAGGTCGCAAATAGTTGTGGAGTATTGCCTTTTGCGGCAGCAAGAACATAGTCAGCGCAATAAAATCTCTGTTCAAATTTGTCATTCCATTTGCTTGGCTCAAAAAATCTCCAGGTTTTGCAATAGAGGGAATTTAAAAAGGCTTCTAATGTCATATACTTGAAAACTCGGGTATAACGCATTTCGCTTTTCGTAATAGAGATTTCGTCCTGCTTTATCTGTGTATATCTATATGCAATTTGACGAGCAGGAGTTGTCTCCATCCTAGAGAAATATGCTGTGGACGATGCTTTTTCTATTTCGAGAATAATAATATCTCTTTTATTCACCACCTCATGGGTTATCCTAGGATGTGTGCCAGGTAAAAATCTCTTGAATGATAATTCAAGGTTGCTAATATGTTGGTTGTAATCTCCACCTATTCCAACAATAGATTGTGTATCATCAATTCCAAATATAATATAGCCGCCGGCGGTATTGGCTATGGCTACAACCTGACGTACCAAGTTGTCAAGGTTGCGAGGTATGCTGGCTTTGAACTCAACGAGTCTTCCATCTTCTAATACACCATCAACATATCCATTTAGACACGGATGGATGTTTTTAAGGTCAATCATAATTTATTGGAGCTTTTGTTTTGATATAATTAATTGAGCGAATAATTTGATTGGTAAACAAATTGTTTGAGTAAAACCCATATGCCGCAATTGTCCTTGCCCTCGCGCTTCAGGACACTAAGTTTTTGCAAAGCGGAGAGGTCTCGTTCGATGGTGCGTGAACTCACCGACAAAGTCTCCGACAATTGTTTGGCGGTGATTGACGGAGACTCCTTTATTAAATTTATGATTTTCAGCTGACGTTCAGTTAGTTTAGTCTCCGACAAGTCTCCGACACTATACGCGTCGGTGGAAGCATATATGGTGGTTTGAAATTGGGCCGATGTAGATTTGAATGTTGGTTTCAGCTCGTCTTTATACCCATCAAGGGCTTTTGTCTCATTGCAAATACGAGTGAGCCCGCTGCCTCGCTTTTCCATATAGTCGAGCTGAGCCATAACATTGGCAAGAATTGGATTTCGTCGTTCAGACGACACGTTAGCAAGATCAAGGTCTTGAATTAGCTGGCCATTATACATGCCTCCCGGCGATGTGATGGTAAGTCGGTTGTCATATATATCGAGATGAACCTCGCCTCCCATCACGGTATAATCTCGGTGAATGAAATGGTTCACCATTGCTTCAAGCACTGCGCGTTCGGCATATTCGGGCTTGTTTTTTCGGCCATTAGGTAATTTCTCCCAGCCTCTTCGAGTGTTGGATTTCACGAAGTTCATTGATTCGCGCAATAGCATAATGACATTGCCGGTAAATTCAGCATCGTTTATCGCATCACTCTTGTCTTGCCCGTCCCAACGCGTGCAGTATAAACGTGATTGCCATAAAGGACAATCGTCTGAGAATAAAGCTCCTGCATTGGTTAGATGTCCGTCGCTGGTTGCCAAACCAAATGAGAGGAGGTATTTCTTGTCCCAATCTTGTTCGGTGCGTTTCTTGAATTCATTGGCTAAAATGATAAAGGAGCTGTCTTCCTGTTTATAGCCTGTGATGATTGAATCGTAGGTTTTGTTTGAACCCTTGAGAACCAATCTTACCATATGCTCTGCTGTCGCGGGCAGACTTTCGTCTCCAATGCGTACGAAGGCGATACGTTGTCCGTCGCCAATGTAATAATATGGAGTATAGTTGCCTGATTTGACTTTCAATTGCAGAATGTTTAGCCCATCATCGGTCTTATGCGGAATCATTTCAACCTCCGGTAGTGGATCCATATAATCACGAATCTTACAACTGATAGTTTCACAGATGTGTTGTACGTTGTCAAGACCTTTGGCCGCACCGTCATTATCAATGCCAAAAAACAAAGACCCGCCAAGTCCGTTGGCAAAAGTGCTTACGCTTTTTAACCAACTTTTCGGCCTCTTTTCTTCGAGCATTGATTTGAAGTCGTAAGCTGTACATTCACTTATAAGGTCTGATATTGTCATTCTTATATTTGGTTGTTGCTAATTTCAAATTTAAGCGAATAGTTCATAGCAAATTTACATAAAAATCGGTAGATATGTACACCGACAAAATAAAAAGGTCAAGGTTGCCGCATATTATCTGTGTGTGCAATCGTAAAATAGCTTTTAGGGGACTAATTTTGACAGATATAAAACTTTACACCGCGAAGGTAGCGTTTTTATTCCGAATAACAATGTAAGGGACAATTATATTTTTGGACAATGGTCTTTTGGTTTGCACTCTTAGTCAATTTCGCCCGAGGATAGGCCCTGGTTGGACAATGGCACACATAGGTGATGTATGCCAAAAGTGGTTAATGGTAAAACGGAGTCGACCGGCTTTAAGGATAGGTGCCGTCAGTAATAATAAGCCCGGCTTGGGGGCAGACCAAGCCGGACTTGCATAAAGAATAGTATAAATGTAGAATGCTACGTCACTCGACGGCGCGAGGTGCGTTACTTCACTTCGATGCCGAGGGTGTTGTATTTGTGTCCGTCTTTGAGGATGACGATGCGGCCGTTTTCGATGACTTTGCGGACGCCTTCTGCCTTGTCTGCGGTGATGTCCTCGACGCCGGCCGACCAGTTGACTTTGATTTTGGCTGTGCGGCCCCAGGTGTTGGTGGCGTTGACGTTGAGCTTGATGTTGCCTGCGTCATCAAAGGCTACCTCGACTGTTCCGGCGGTGCAGAGAAACAGGGGTATATTGAGGCTGTCGTCATCAGTCAGTGTGCCGTAGAATGTGGGATATACTGTCGAGCCGGAGATGTCACCGGCCTGAACGGTTCCGGCCTCTAATGTTGAGTTGATTTCGTATGTGCCTACGCCGTTGGGGTTGGTGTTCGGGTTGATGACTATTGCGAAGTATTCCTTGGCGCTGTTGACGGCATCAACAATCAGATAGCCATCTTCGGTGGTTACGGTAGCTTCATCGGAGGAGAAGGATACATCGACATCTTGTTCGGACATATCGTACTTGTTGCCGGCCGAAAGGTCGTGTGAACTCTCCAGTTTGTAGGTCTTGCCATTGCTGCATACAAGTGTTCCGGTGACTGTCAGTATGCTACCTTCCACGTTTACAGTGAAGGTTGTGCCCTCTTTGAAGGTTAAAGAGACTTTGCTGCCGCTGGAGTAGTCGAGCAACCCCGAATAGCTGGTATCAAGGTCGGCCAGTCCGAAGGTGCCGGTGCTTTTTTCTGCCGAGTTGGTGATGTAGTCCAATTTGACTACGTATGTCTCGGAATCGTCTACGGCGCCATAGTACCAGTCGCCGCTTTCGGCGTAGTACTCGAATGAGTATTCGCCGGTGCATTTAATGGTGACATCGGCGGCGTCTTCTTTGGCGACGGCATTGGTGGCGAAGTCTGAGGCCTCAACGGCTATCAGGCTTTTGACCGGACTTTTGGTGATGATGCCGGACTTTGGCATCAAGACGGTCGCACTTGCGCATATGGGAAGTGCGAGTGCAAGTAATAGAGTAGAAATTTGTTTCATAAAGATACCTATTGGTGTTTATTTATGTAAGAATGCTGCCTGCAAAGTTCTGTCAAAAAATCGAAATGTGTAAATAAAATTCGTCATTTAACGCTGAAAAAGTATTTTATGCTTTCAAAAAACTATTTTTTAGCCTGTTATGTGTGTATTTGTTCGCGCCTTGTGTTTTGGGGATGTTGGACGAGTGTGTAGCGTTGAGGCTGTTGTTGGGTGTGGGCTGACAGAAAAAAACGCTGCTCCGACCCGAATACAGGTCAGGCAGCGCGGATATCGGATGTGCGGTGCTGAGTGTGGCGGCTGTACTATTTGCGCCGAGCATCAAGCGCACCCAGCAGCTCAACGAGGCTTTGGCGGATGTCGCGCAACTTGGATACGGCGTTGAATCGGCGTATGGTTGCGGCTTGGTCGTTACGTATTGCCAGCTTTGCGGCTTCGATTTTCAATCCCTTGTCCTTGATGAGATAGCGGATGAGTCGCAGTTTTTCAATGTCTTTGGGTGTGTATAGGCGCGTGCCGCGCTCGCTGCGCTTGGGGCGCAAAGTCGTGAACTCGCGCTCCCAAAAGCGCAAGGTCGATTGCGGTTCGCCGATGATGTCGGCTACATCGCTGATTTTGTAGTATAGTTTATCGTAAGTGTACAAAACGTTATATAATAATGTGTGCTTGGGCCGAGGCCGTTACATTTGCAAATTTAAGAACTTTCGTGTACTTTTGCACATTCAAAATCGGCTTTTCTGCAAATTTTTGTAGAGCGCCGCATAGGCAGACTAATCATAAAGACAAAATAACATGCTTACATCAAAGCAGATACGCGATTCGTTCAAGCAATTTTTCGAGTCTAAGGGACACAAAATAGTTCCGTCGGCCCCCATGGTCATCAAAGACGACCCCACGCTGATGTTTACAAACGCCGGCATGAACCAGTTCAAGAATATCATATTGGGAAATGCAACGCCCAAGTATCGCCGTGTTGCTGATTCGCAGAAATGCTTGCGAGTGTCCGGCAAGCATAACGACCTCGAAGAAGTCGGAATGGACACCTACCACCACACAATGTTCGAGATGCTCGGCAACTGGTCTTTCGGCGATTACTTCAAACAGGAAGCCATCGACTGGGCGTGGGAATACTTGGTGGACGTACTCAAACTGGATCCGACACGCCTTTATGCCACCGTGTTCGAAGGCGACAAGACCGATGGGGTGGGGCGCGATGACGAAGCCGCTGCCATCTGGGAAAAACACCTGCCCAAGGATCATATCATTAACGGCAATCGTCATGACAATTTCTGGGAAATGGGTGATACCGGACCTTGCGGCCCTTGTAGCGAGATACACATCGACCTGCGTAGCGATGCCGAGCGTGCATCTCTGCCCGGCGTCGAGCTTATAAATAAGGATCATCCACAGGTTATCGAAATCTGGAACCTCGTGTTCATGCAGTTCCAACGCATGGCCGACGGCAAACTCGAGCCGCTGCCCGCTCGCGTCATCGACACCGGTATGGGCTTTGAGCGTCTTTGCATGGCTTTGCAAGGCAAGACATCAAATTATGACACGGATGTATTCACTCCGCTGATAGACAAGATTGCCGAGCTGTCCGGATACGAGTATGGCAAGGACAAGCGCGTGGACATCGCCATGCGCGTCATCGCCGACCATACCCGTACTATCGCTTTCTCCATAGCCGATTCGCAGCTGCCTTCCAATGCCAAGGCCGGATATGTCATTCGCCGCATACTGCGCCGTGCCGTGCGCTATGCATACACTTTCCTGGGACAAAAGAGTGCCTTTATGTATCGTCTGGTGGACACCCTCATAGAGGTTATGGGTGATGCATATCCCGAACTTGTAGCCCAGCGCGACCTCATCATACGCGTCATCAAAGAAGAAGAGGACGCATTCCTGCGTACTCTTGACAAGGGTATCGCGATGCTCGAAAGTGACATCGCGACAGCGCGTGCCGAGGAACGCACCATTATCGACGGCAAGCAGGCATTCACACTCTACGATACTTACGGATTCCCGTTGGATTTGACGCGACTCATTCTCAAGGAGCAAGGCATGGACCTCGATCAGGAAGGCTTTGACCGCGAGATGCTGGCCCAGAAGACCCGTGCACGCAATGCTGCCGCCGTTACCGCCGGCGACTGGATAATACTGTCTGAAGGCGAAGAATGTTTTGTCGGTTATGACGAGACTTCGACAAAGGCACACATCCTGCGTTATCGTCAGGTGACCCAGAAAAACCGCACATTCTTCCAAGTCATCTTGGACAAGACGCCTTTCTATGCCGAAATGGGCGGACAGGTAGGCGACAGCGGCAAACTGACGGACGATGCCACCGGCGAGGCCGTGGATGTATATGACACAAAACGTGAAAATGGCGTGGCCGTTCACCTTGTGGCCAAGATGCCGTCCAATCCCGAGGCGACTTTCACTGCGGCCATAAATGTTGAGCGCCGTCAGCAGATAGAGTGCAACCATACTGCCACTCACCTATTGCATTACGCCCTGCGTCAGGTGCTTGGGTCGCATGTCGAGCAAAAAGGTTCGTATGTCTCCGCCGATTCGTTCCGCTTCGACTTTTCGCATTTTCAGAAGGTTACGCCCGAAGAATTGCGGCATGCCGAACGTATAGCCAATGCCCTTGTACGCAAAGCCATACCATTGGACGAACATCGCGATTGCCCCATCGCCGATGCTCGCGAAATGGGCGCTTTGGCTCTCTTCGGCGAAAAATACGGCGACCGAGTCCGCGTGGTACGCTACGGAGACAGCATTGAGCTGTGTGGCGGCACACACGTGGCCAATACCGGCAACATCGGCATGATCAAGATTTTGAGCGAAAGCAGTGTCGCTGCCGGCGTACGCCGCATCGAGGCCGTCACTGCATCGCATGTCGAAGATATGATAGATTCGATTAGCGATGACTTGCGCCAGTTCAATTCATTGCTCAACAACGTGCCCAATGCCTTACAGGCTTTGCGTAATGCCATCGAAGAAAATACATTTCTAAAAAAACAGGTGCAGCAGTACTTCGAAGAACGTGTCAACGCTCTGGCTGCACGTCTTATCGAAAAGTCGGCAGTTGAAAACGGCATACGTATCGTGACCATGAGCGGCCTGCGCCTTCCCGAAATGCCCAAGGCTGTAGCCATGGCCGTGCGTCGCGATTCGCCGGAGAATACGGCATTCATAGCCGCTACGGTCAACCCCGCAGGTGTTCCGCAACTCACGGTGGCTTTAACCGAAGACCTTGTCAAGGGAGGCCTCAATGCTTCGAACATTGTACGCGCGGCAGCCAAACTTATCAAAGGTGGCGGCGGCGGTCAGCCCGGATTTGCACAAGCCGGCGGTAAGGACAAAGACAATCTTGCGCAAGCACTGGAAGCGCTTCGCTCTGCATTACTTGGTTGACAAACTGACGAAGTAAGCCTGACGACGGACGCGATTCAACGTGTCCGAGTATACGGATGTCCGCAGCCCGGAAATACACATTCGGTGTGTGTTTTTTCGGACTGCGGACATCCGTCATCATCCATCATTATTGTTAATTTGCTTAAAGATTAACTAATTTTATATGTTAACAATAGAGAATATTGCTTAACTTTGTATCGTACTATCGAAAGACACCAACGCCATGAGACCTGATGATTCGGCAAGTGTTTGCAAAGGGAGTTGGTTTCGTTGATAAGGCGCTAAGAACACAACTAAGAAACATATCTATTATTAACCAAAAACAATCTTTTATGAAAAAGTTTTTACTCAGCCTCGCTGCTGTAGTCCTCGCCGGTGCTTCCGCACTTGCCGCTGACTACACAATCACGATGAAGGACGTAGCTCCCACCGATGTGTCGAGCTTTACAGCCCAGGGCTTTGCATTCACAACAGCTAAAAATAAAGGACAAACAGCCCCTGCGTACAATGCTGCAGGCGACCTGCGCCTTTATGCAAAGTGTTCGATGACGATTACCGCTCCTGCCGGTGTCAATATCACAGCCATCAACTACACAATCTCAAAAAAAGGCCTTAACCGTCAGTCCAACTTTACTCCATCAGTAGGTGAAGTTACAGAAGCAGCCGGTAGCTGCTCATGGGCAGGCTCTGCCAACACCATCACCTTCACCGTGGGCGATAAGGCAACCTTTGGAACGGATGGCGCTGATAAAGCCGGCCAGTTCTGCTTTAATGCTCTGACCATCACCACCGACAAAGTGGTTGTGGGCAAGGATCCCGCCGGTCTGAAGTTCGCTGAAAGCGCTATCACCGCCAAACTCGGCGAAGCCGTTCCCGCCAACACGCTCAGCAGGCAAACTGATGCAGCACCGGTATTCTCATCTTCCGATGTGAACGTGGCCACTGTCAACGCAGCCACCGGTGTCGTGACCCTCGTTGCTGCCGGCACCACCACTATCACAGCCGAGACCGAGGCTACAGATGACTTCGAAGCCGGCAAGGCTTCTTACACTCTGACAGTTGTCGATCCCGCAACTGCCGGTAACACCATCTACGAGCATTCATGCCAAACCGAAGACTGCAACTTCACTTTCGAAGCAGGTGAATTCAATCCTTGGAGCATTGACGCTACGTACGGTCTGAAAGCCAGCGCATTCAAAAATGGCGCTGCCAATGCTTCCGATGCATACGCCGTATCGCCCGTCCTCGACCTCACCGGCCGTGTAGCTCCCGCCGAAATTGCTTTCGAGCAAGCTGTAAACATGTTCAAACTTAACAATGTCATGATTGATGTTGCTGACGTTGTGAAATACGTTGAAATTTCTGTTCGCGAAGAAGGTGCCACCGCATGGACCAAGCTCGCTGACATCACCGTTCCCGCGGCCTTCGGTTGGACTTATTACGGCCAGACCATTGACCTTGGCGCATACGTAGGCAAGAAGATTCAGATAGGTTTCCACTACACCTCCACCGCCGAAATCGCCGGCACTTGGGAAATCAAGAATGTAAAGGTTACAGCAACCAAAGAGGGCGGCAAACTTGACGCCAACCTTAAATTCGCTGAAGATGCCATAAAGGCCAACCTCGGTGAAGCTGCTCCCGCCAACCCCCTTACCATGTCCACCAACGCTGCTGTTACATACACATCGTCTGACACCAATGTAGCCACAGTAGATGCTAATACCGGAGCCGTAACTGTTAAGGCTGTCGGCACTACCACAATCACCGCCAATGCTGCTGAAAACGACAAATACTACGCAGGCACGGCGTCCTATACCCTCACCGTGGTTGACGCAAGCAATGTTGTATACGAAAGCACCTGCCAGGCCGAAGACTGCGGCTTCACTTTCGAAGTTGTTTCAGACTTTAAGCCTTGGAGCATTGACGCTACGTACGGTCTGAAAGCCAGCGCATTCAAAGATGGCGCTGCCAATGGTTCCGATGCATACGCCGTGTCACCCGTTCTCGACCTGACCGGCCGCAAAGCTCCCGCCGAGATCGCTTTTGAGCAGGCTGTAAACATGTTCAAACTTAACAATGTCATGATTGATGTTGCTGACGTTGTGAAATACGTTGAAATTTCTGTTCGCGAAGAAGGTGCCACCGCATGGACCAAGCTTGCTGACATCACCGTTCCCGAGAAATTCGCTTGGACTTATTACGGCCAGACCATTGACCTCAGCGCATACGTAGGCAAGAAGATTCAGATAGGTTTCCACTACACCTCTACCGCCGAAATCGCCGGCACTTGGGAAATCAAGAATGTCAAGGTTACAGCCGACAAGGCCGGTGTCAATGACATCATAGCCGATGACGACAATGCCCCCGTGGTATATTACAACCTGCAGGGCGTACGCGTAGAGAACCCCGCTAACGGTCTCTACATCCGCGTTCAAGGTAAGGAAGCCACCAAGGTATTGGTCCGCTAAGCCTTAGCAATTAAGACGATTATTTCAAAAAAGGGTGGACGCGCCTCGGCGCGCCCACCTTTTTTGTTTGAATAATGGGGGCAATGAGAGCAATGAGAACAATGGGAGCAATGCTATAGCTCTCATTATTCTCATAATTCTTATAATGCTGTCATGCAATAGAAGCGGCGACATCCTGCGTGGGGATGTCGCCGTATGTCTCTTTTGCCGCTGTGGAGGCGCGTATGGTGTATAGCTTACTTGGAGGCGCGGCGGCGATTGTGCGCGTTGACTACGTGTTGCACAAATGTGCGTTCGGCGCTACGGAGGCGCAGTAACTGTTGAGGCGTAAGTATTTCCTTGAATTTGTCGAAGTATTGGAGCTCGATCTCGGCCTCGTTCTTTTTTTGTTCGAATACGGCGCGTGCAGCGGCTTCACATTCGGTATCGGAGGATTTGTCGTTGCGCAGTGTTCGGCTTTCGAGGTTGCGTGTTTCGCGGTAAATGCGTTCGAGCTCGTCCTCCATTTCATCGTACAGGTCAAAAAATTTGTGCGACTGTTCGGTGGACATTTCAAGTTCTTTGGTGAGCCATTGGTGCTTATATTTACGCATTTCACCAGTCCAGGCGATGCGGTTTTCGTCGGACATGTGTTGAGCCGGGGTCATCAAGGGCATGGCTGCCGCAAGGATGAGTGCGGATATGAGGATATGATTCCTTTTCATTTTATTGTCTGGTCATGGTTGCGGCAAATGCCGTGCTGTCGGCTTCTAGCATCTGTACGTCGATGCTGTCTGCCATCAGTGAGTCATAGAGTTCCCATTGATTGACGTCATCTATAAAGTATTCGTCGATAAACTGGGGGTTGTCCACGGCCGAGGCCAGTGTGGGGTTGTTGTCTATGGTCATTTCGTTGGTATGCGACATCAGAGTGAACATCTTGAGCATACACCATACGCCTGCAAACATTGCTGCCATGTAGGCGTATGGACGTATGCGATGCCATAGTGTGCGCGGCTGAGCCGCGCGCGCTATGGTGGCGGGGTCTTCCAGCTCCGGACGTTCGGGCAGTTTTGCCGCCATTTTGGAAGCAAAGTCCGCGAAGTAACCCTCGGGGACGGTGAGACCGTCGCGGCGCGAGCACTTTTCCTGCAAGTCTTTATCTTCGGGTTGTTTCATATAATAATATGAGAAAAATTGGTTGTTTTTGAAGCGGTTAGGTTTTCGTCTCGGCTTATTATCGCCGTTCGAGTCATCTAATCTTATGACTTCCGGTATGGAGGCCTTTTGTTGTTATAGACTATCGAGAGCGGCGATGGTTTAATGATTTATTGGTTTTTTTCGATAAAATTCTCGATTTTTTTTACGGCGAAATGGTAGGATGTCTTGAGTGCGCCTACGCTTGTACCGAGGATAGCGGACATATCCTCGTATTTCATCTCGTCGAAGTACTTCATGTTGAATACAAGTCGTTGTTTCTCGGGGAGAGTCGCAACGGCTTCGCGCAGCAGCCGTTGTGCGCGGTCGCCGTCAAAGAACGGATCGCCTTCTATGGTATTGACCAGCATTGCCTGCTGGTCATCCAGCGAGATGTTGAGGCGGCGACGTTCGCGCTCGAGAAATGTGAGGCTTTCGTTGATGGCTATTTTGTAGAGCCAAGTAGATAGGCGTGCATCGCCGCGAAAGTTTTCGAGCGAAGACCACGCCTTGATGAAAGTGTTCTGCAACAAGTCATTGGCATCGTCATGGCTTTGTACCATCCGTCGGATTTGTCGGTACAACGGCTCGGTATACATGGCTATGACGCGCCCGAATGCCGCACGGCATGTCTGAGGCGACCGCAACTCCATGATCAGTTGTGCGTCGTCTGAGTTGTCTTTGGCCTTGTCTTGGAATATTGACATTGTCCTATGGCGTGCGGTGTCGTTGTTTATCTTGCCAAAGTTACGCATTATCCGCCATACAGCCAAGCCGTAAGTTGCCTTTAACGTATTTTTTTTGGCGTTCCGTTTGCCTCGTTTTTTGCTGTAAAGGAAAATATTTGTACCTTTGCCATATCGGGTACGCCATTTCGCTTGACGTTAAGGGTCTTGCCGTATGCGACAAAACATAGTGTTAAACCATAAAAACCAAAAACGTGATGAAACAACTCTTTTTAATTCTCAGTGTGTTCGCTCTTGTATTCGGCATGACTTCGTGCGGAGCCGGCTATGACCTTGACAAATGCAAAACCTTACAGGAGAAAATAGATAACGGCGACGAACTGACTCAGGAAGATTATGCCGAGATGATATCGCAAGCCCGCGGTCTCAATGCGTTCCTGGACACCCGTGTATCTAAGATGGAAAGTATGGATCTTGACGATATCGTCAATTTCATCCAGGAATCAGCCAAGATGGAAGAGCCTAAGTATGCCACAACGTTTGACAATGCGTTGAAGAGCGCCGTAGCCATGGACGAACTCAACGAAGATAACATGAAGGCCTACAAAGAGTACGAGTCCGAAATGGATAAGTACAAAGAACATGGTGAGGAAATCGGCAAAAAGTTGTCTGAGAAAGCTTTGGGAGCCTTAGAATGATTCAATTTTTATGCCAACGAGAATAACCCTAATCTGACACACCTAACATCTCGAACAAAATGAAACAGATATTTTTAATTCTTAGCGTTTTTGTCCTCGCAATAGGTATGTCCTCTTGTGGAAAGGGCTATGACCTTGACAAATGCAAAACCTTACAGGAGAAAATAGATAACGGCGACGAACTGACTCAGGAAGACTATGCCGACATCATCGGACAGGCAAAGGCTCTCTGCGGTTTCCTCGAGAACAAAGTCAAAGGCTATGCCGACTTGAAAAGCCTTAAGGAGGCTGAAGAGTATGAAAAGTCTTATGCGGTCGAGGACGACTTCTATGGCCTGTTTATGCGCACGCTAAAGAGTGCAGACCTCGACGAGAACAATGCAAAGGCATTCGACGAGCTAAAAGAAGCTGACAAAAACTATAAGGAAACACACGAGAAGGCTGCTACAGAAGCGCTGAAGAGAATGATGGGCAGCGCTCTTGACTCGCTTCTCTGAAACACAAGACAACACGTTCTGCCGTAAGCAGGACAATCCAATCGCAATACGCGCATACGCCGTCATGGCGTATGCGTGGTTGCATTAAAATCATTATGAATTAAAAACATAGAACAATGATAATTTTAGCCGGACTGCGCCATTGGTTGGCGGTGATTGTGTGCATGCTGATGATGATCCTTGCCGCATGTGGCTCGGGAAAGGGAGACAACGATGCGGCCGCTGGCGACAGCAGCAAGTCCACGACACAGGCGCAAGTAGTTCCTACGGCGGCTTATGACAGTGTAGAATGTCAACGCCTGCTCGATTTGAACTATGACATACAACAGAAGGACATTGAGAGCCTCGTGACGCAGTGCGAGGCTTTAGTAGAGCCGATGACCAATGCACTCTACAGCGTTTCGTCAAAATCCGGTAAGGAAGCCTCGGAGGCGTTCCGGGCGGTACGCTCGTCCAAGCCGATGATGTACGCCACCCAGTTGGCCGGTTTCCTGTATTTGGCCGAAAGCCTCGAGAACGTGCCTGACGATCTGCGTGCACGTGCACGTCGACAGGATGAATTGGCTTCCGGGCTTCAAAGAGCTCTCAATGAGGCACTATCCTCCGGCGCCAAGTTCGATCCCGGAGAGGACGACGGGCATTGATGTGTACCGGCGTGATACACCATGACATTTTGTTAAATGGAAATATATGAAACGAATACTCCTGATACTTAGTGCAGTGCTGATAGTATGCGGTATCATGTCGGCTCAACAGGTCTATAACCCTAACGAGTGCAAGACTTTGTATACAAAGATCAAGAAGCATAAGGACAAGACCGCGGCCGATGATGCGGCTATAATCTCTAATGCACGAGGATTGACCGCATTCTTAGACTACAAAGTCGGAGAGATGCTGCAAGCCGACCCCGAAAAGTACGAACAAATGTTCCTTGAAGTAGCTGCAACAGACGAGTTTAAGTATTTGAACACCTTTATCTCGTATTTGCGCAGCCGCAACCGACTGGGTCGCCTCCACGACACCAATGTGGCTGCCTACAAGGAGTTAATGGCCGAATATGACAAGATGCAGGAGCGCGCCAAGCCGATTTCGAAGGCATTGAGTTAGGCCGAATTCTGATTGTAATAAGATAGCGATAGCCGCCACCCGAATGACCTGGAATGGCGGCTATCGTTGTCTTATTCAAGTCTTTTGTCTCGGCTGTTTGCCGACTTTGCGTGATGTCTTTCAGGTATTGACAACGATGCTTTATCGGTCTTCGTTGGCCGAATGTGGAAATGACTTGCCTTTGCTTTCCCACTTGGAGCGCAGCGATTTCATCTTGCTCTGCCATTCCTCTTTTTCGGAGATTGAGGCATGGCGGTTTCCGGCAAAATAAGCCGCCAACATCGAGTCGTAGCTTGCATATACGCGCTTGTCGGAGTTGTATGAGTGCTGTTCCGACATATTGTACGTATTGCCTTTGGAGGAGGCGCGAGACGAGGAGGATGCCGAAGAGGAAGCGCTGTCAGACGAGTCTGAAGCATTACCATCGGCACTTTCGAGCGCACTCATAGCATTATTTAGTGCTCCCACTATCGAATTGGATATGGCGTTGACATGGTTTTCCCATTCGAGTTTGGCTGCATCGTCTGCGAGGTCGTTTTCGAGTTTGGCTGCTAATTCGCCTCTTTGTTTCAACCTGTCAACTATATAATTATAAAAATCACTGCCTTCGAGACCCGAAACCTTGCAAACTTGGGCTATGTCGATAAGTCCGTTTATGAAATAGTCATTTCTATTCTTTTGGGAAGAGTCTATTTCGTATTGTGATTGTGCGTCATAATTCTGATACCACGCACGGCCGACCAATTCGGGCGCGTCTTCTTGGAGCTTCTTTAACATTGTGTAGACATTGTAGGAGTTATATTGGGGAATATCATCCCCGATGTCTCTGAAGATTGACTCGTCAACCCAAACGACCCCTAACTCGTTTACTTTGCCTTTTTGTCCGTATATCTCGATGGGTGTAGAGGCTATCTCCGGGTTAGGCCATCTGGGTTTCGCAAAGTCTTCATAGCTAAGGTCTCCTTTATCATCTTTTTCAATCATTGCGGCGACAGACTCGTCTTTTTTTGCTCGCTTTACCAATTCTTTGTAAGGCTTTCCTATTAAATTCTTTAAAACTTTATCCTCAACGGAGGACTTGATGCGCCCGTTTTCGAGTAGTTCGGCAGGGAAATTGTCTACGACAACAGCGTTGTAGTAGGTTACAATCTGCCATTGTCCATTCTTCTTTACGGGGAAAACATGGGGGTAAACATTGTTTTTCCCCCACTTGTATTCTAATACGTAAGGATTCCAGTATGGCTGTGCGATAGAGTCATACTCTAATGGTAAAACTTCATTGCCTAATGGTGATAAGAGCCCTTGCTTGCCATTTAGCGTAACATTTGCGAAGGTTTTATCGCTCCTTATCGCGTCTACTACCTTGATGTTATCATATATGGGCGGAGTTATGATGTCGTAGGTTGATACTAATCCCCATTTGTGGGCTTCGGCATCTCTGTATGCAAATAAGGCCACTTTATTAACTCCTTTCAACTCAGTGTATTGGGGGATTATCACAGTCTCGTCTTGATATTTGACTCCATACAATCCGGTTTTTTCGTCTTGGTAAGCGTAATAAGAGTATTCATCGGAAGACGTTGGCGCCGGAGACGGTGCATTACGTGCTTCGGCATTTGATGATGAAATCAGTATCGTCGCAACGGCAATAGATGCTAAGGTAGTGTGTATGTATGTGGGATTCATAAGATTATGAAGATTTTAGTAGTTGATAAAACTTGCTTTATTCCCGATGGGCGAGTACAGTGGCGGCGCGGGTGTCGCACGAGCGAGCGGTAAGGGTGTCAATGACGGTGTAGTCCGGGCGGTTGTCCACGGACTGCGGGTCGGTGATGACGTATGCGCCTTGCGGCACTGCCTTGATGTCTGTGGCATGGTTCATCCGGTCGTCAAGGTAGTAGTTGATGGTGTAATATCGCAGTAGCGAGTCGCCGGTGATGACGCCGTACAGTGGGGCGTCTTTCGGCACCTGCCGGGCAACGGCTTCGGCGGCGGGACGGTCGCTTTTGGGGTTAAGCAGCATTGGCGCGAAGGTCGAGGCGTAGCTCATAAACAGTAAGTATGCAATGACGATTGCTCCGGCGGCGGCGTTGGCTTCGCGACTTCGCGTGACAAGCCACCATACCCCGGCGAAAACAGGCAAAAATGTCATAATGTACTGCCACCATGCAGGAGTATATAAGCGAAGATGTCCTAACGACATGTGAGAGAGCATAGTCAATGCAATGGGCGCGATGATGGCGAGCAGGGCAAGCACTCGTGTGAATATGCGCATAAACTTAGCGGTGCGGCATTGCGCAAACAGCCAAGCAAGTCCCATCGCCATAAACGGGTACATCGGCAGTAGGTAGACGCTGCGTTTGCTTGACGGGATGCAATAGAATATGAGGACTGTCAGAGCGACGGTCCACGCCATTTTCGAAAGGCCTGACTTGCTGTTGCGGTTGTGCCATGTCGTGGCAATGGCCGTGCGCACGCGGCGCAGGCATAGGGCCATAAGTGCAGGGATGGTCCACGGCAGCATGCCCCATAGCAGGGTTACGAAGTTGTACCACCACGGATTGATATGGCTGTCGTAAGACATTGTGCCGGTGAGTCGTCCGATGTTTTCTTCCAGGGCAAGGCGTACAAATTCGTCGCCTCCACGCAGGTATGCGGCGTAATACCACAACGCAGGCAGCAGCAGTGAGGCCGCCAGCAGCCCCAGCATTATGGCGGCAGTACGCAAGATATTGTCGCGGCACAACAGGCGGTATATACCCATAGCCAATAACGGCAACAGTGCACCCACCGGTCCTTTGGCAAGCACGCCGCCGCTGAGCAGCAGCACTGCCGCCACAACGTACCACAGCCTTCGGCGCCTTTCGGCCTCATATATCAGAAAAATACTATAACAGGCACCCACGATGCAGGCTGTCAGCACCATGTCCACCCGGCAGGCTATGGCAGCGCGGAAGAATTCGAAAGACGTCAGCGTCAGGCCGAAGGCCATCAACGCCCGGTCGCGGCCTATGCGCGGAGCCATGACTTTCCAACCGAATATCACGAGAAATATTGCGCTCAGCGCTGACGGCAGGCGGGCGGTCCAGGTACTGACGACTCCTCCGTTAAATATTTCGGAGAATACGGCTATGAGCCAGGCCAGCAACGGGGGCTTGTATGGGATGTCGCCGCCGCAAGACGTCGGCAGTATCCAGTCGCCGCTGTTGAGCATCGATACGGCCACTATAGCTTCGCGAGGCTCGCCCTTGCTGTTGAACCATGGTAGCCCGAGCCACGGAAGCAGCAGCGCTACGGCTATGATTGTCAGTATGATGGTGTTGCGTTTCATGTCGAGTGTCTATGGCGGTTATGCTTGTCTATGTGTTGCGGTTGATGTCAAGTCCGTTAGGCCGTTTATTCGTCAGTGCCGATGTTTACGGAGATGCTTACGCCTATGCTCCACGGATTTGCCTTCTGATAGAAGGCGTGTCCTACGCTGACGAAGTAAAAGGTGTTGTAGCGCGTGTCCGTGATGTTCTCGGCAAAGAGGCGCAGGCTGCCAAGGCGGTGTTGCAGGGTCACGGAGGCATCAAGCGAGGCATAAAACGGCTGTTCCATGGTGTTGGTGTCGTCCCAATATATGCGTCCGGCGGCGTGCACGGCGACATCCACCAAGGGGGTGACTCCGGCAAAAGTCCATGGCAGGACGTAGCGTGCTCCGCCAAAGAGGGTGTGCCGCGGGGCGTAGGGCAGTTTCTTGCCTTCCATATCGGCTATGCCGTTATGGTATTTGGTGAAGCGGGCATCCGTGTATCCGTACGAAGCGCGCAGCGCCAATGCCTGAGTGGGACGGAAGGCAACCGAGGCCTCGAGGCCGATACTGCGCGTACGTCCGGCGTTGGTCATGGCACGTCCCGTGGTGTTGCCGTGCGGAAATATGGTGAGCTGCTGGTCGCGACACGCCATCCAGTATCCGAGAATCTCGGCACTGAGGCTTTTGTCGCTACTCTCGAACCCTGTTCCGACTTCGTAGGTCCAATTGCGCTCGGGACGGTAGGTGAGCATGGCATCAATGTCATATTCGGCTTGCATACCCATTTGCTCCATCATTTGCTGTTGGAGTATGTCGCTGAACATCTGTGTGTTGTAGCCTCCGGCTTTGTATCCGCGTGCCACCGAGCCAAAGACGCGCCAGCGACTGTCCGGGGCGTAATTGATAAATACTTGCGGCAGCAACTCGTTGAAAGTCTGATGCAATGAGCCTTGGTCGTCTATCGTTATAGGGCGCGTTTGCAGCGGAATTTGTACCCCGGTAGGCAGTGAGCGATACATGGTCACGGATGTATTGACCGCACCGACGTAGTCCATGCTGACTCGTTCGATGTCCCATCGCAGTCCGCCGCGCAGTGTCCACCGGCCGAGGTGCACGGTGCTCGTATGGTATATGGCGAAGCCTCCGTCTGTGGTGTCAAAATTGCTACTCAGCAGCATTTGTTGTTCGTCCCAGCGTAGTTGCATGCCCGGTGGCAGCGATTTGTTGACGTTGTCTAATATCAGCCGGTCGATGCCGTCCTGCTTGAAGACTACCGGTGCGTCCGTGTGTGTCTTCTTCGCAAATCCAAAGGCTCCGAGCAGCCAGTCGTAGGACTTGCGTGTGCCTTTGGCAAAAATATCCTGGGTGAAAGCCCATTCGTGCCGTTTTTGGCGCAGTGTGAAGTAGTCGGCTCGAGTGAAATCCTGGTCCATGACCATGTCATCGTTCAGATACTGCACCGAGGTCTGCGATGTGGCTACCATGCGGTTGCCGGTGAAAGACACCGACAGGCCGTCTGCAAAGCTGTTGCGTCGGTACGATGCGGGGTCGTTGTAGTCGATGCGCCCTGTGGCAGCCGCAGCATAGGGGTAGCCGTGCTGCTTGACATATCCGTAGGTTGCGGTGTTGGCGAGACTCCAACGGCCACCGGGGTGCCAGGATGTTTTCCATCCGGCGTTGGCCTGGCGCTCGCGTCCACAGTGGCTGTCATCGTATTCGTTGCGGTAAAAACCGTCGGTGGTCGAGCCGTAAGCCGTCACCGAGGTGGCCACTTTCTCGCCAAGGCGCCCGTACCATCCGGCGTTGAGTCGTGCGGTGTTGGCGCGAGCGTAAGAAGCCCCTAAACGCCATCCTCGGCGGCTCCACGGCGAGCAAGTGTAGATGTTTACCTGCCCGCCTATGGCGTTGCGCCCGCTCAGTACCGAGCGCGTGCCGCGCAGCACCTCTATGCGGTCGATGTCCGGCATGTCGAAGTCATAATTATCTTTGTTGAGATAGGGGATGCCGTCTACATTGAGGCTTATTACCGGCTGGTCTATACGAGCGCCCATGCCACGGACGTATATCGAGGAGGTCATGCGCGACCCGTAGTCCGGGATAAAAAAGTTGGGGGCGACATCGCTGATGCCGCGCATGGATGTTATGCCGAGAGCCTTGACAGCCTCGGCGTCAAGGCGCGTGGCCGGTTCGATTTGGCTGTTGGGTAATTGCTTGACCCCAACTACTTCGACATCGCGCAGGTATCCAACCACGGGATTGGACACGCTGTCGGAGGCGTTTTCGGCCGAAGTGACGGTCGTGACCGCCGTGGCATTGATAGTGCCGGCCATCACGGCGGCAACGATTAGAGTATACTGTGTGCTAAAAGTCATTTGTAGTCAAATATGTTGGCTTATTCGAGTGCAAAGGTACGATTTTTGCGTCATATAGCTTCTATGTACGCACATCCAAAATATAGGGTATTTGATAAACGCATGCGGCCGGGCGACATTCACGTCGTCCGGCCGCAGATAGATGTATGCCGAATTCTACTGATGTGTAAGGTGTACGTCCAGTTGGGGGAAGGGGAAGTGTACTCCGGCATTGGGTAGTTCGGAGTAAAGACGCTCGTACATATCGTAATACAGGAACCAATAATGCTCGCTGCGCACCCATGCGCGTGCTTTGAGCGTCACCGAGGAGGCGTCGAGGCCTTCGACTGTTACTGAGGGCGAGCGGTCTACGCGAGCGGTGCCCAGTGCCTCGGTGGGTGTCGGGATGTCTTTGCTTATCTGTTCGACATGTTGGCGCACGCGGCGGTGAAACATGCGCCATAGGCGTCCGTGCGGCTTTTCTTCTTTGACGGTCTCGCTTTCGGTCTGAGTCTCGGCGATAGCCTGTTGCTGTGCTTCGTAGCGTGCACGGTCGTCTTCGACGTACTTGGCGACTATGCGGTCGTCCGAGGCAAAGATTGACAGTATTGCTCGGCGGGCATTGGCCACGTTGTCGCCGTATGCGATGGATACGGTCCATTCGACGCGACGGTAGTCCTGACGCGACCAGTTGTTGATGCTGCCGGTGGATAGTCCGCCGTTGGGGATGATGATGGTCTTGTTGTCGTAAGTGCAGATGATGGTATGGAATATCTGGATTTCGCGCACATATCCGGCGAAGCCTTGGGCTTCGATATAGTCGCCAACCTTGTATGGCTTCAGCAACAGTATGAGGACACCGCCGGCAAAGTTTTGGAGTGTGCCGCTCAGTGCCATGCCGATTGCGACGCCGGCCGAGGCAAAGAGCGCGATAAAGGACGAGGTCTCGATGCCGAGGATGCCGATTACGATGACGATGAGTAGGAAGTAGAGCACGATTTTGATCATGCTCAGGATAAATGTGGCCAGTGATCTATCGACTTTGCGCCGCGTCATCACCGCCGATACTACGCGGTATATGCGCTTGATGATGAGCTTGCCTATATAGAACACTATAAGGGCTGTCACCAAGTCGATGGTGAAGTGCACGGCCGAGGTCACCAGGTTGTTGATTAGATCGTCAAAGGGCAGCGACTGTACTTGCTTTATTTCCTCTTTGATGGAGGGGATGCTGTCGGGCAGCAAGTTGATGGGCGTTTGCAATAGTGGAAACATGGTTTGTGTCTATCTGTGGTTGTTGTGGCGTGGTGGCTCAAATCCCCCGACTGTCATGCCGTGGCCGGGTCGTGTCAGTCTTTGGTGCTGAAAGCGTGCTGCGATACATCGGAGTACCACGTCAGGGTGTTGTAATTTTTGACGGACGCTGCAGCGGCGTTCTCGGGCGGATAAGTGGACAATCCGCAATGGTACTCGAGGCTGATGCGGTTCCACAGCCTCGGGGTGGCTGCGGCGTATATCACGGCGCGGTTCAGGGCTGCGTCCAGCGTCGCTTTCAGCTGCGTGCCTTGTCCCTCGGGCCGGGCAACGTCTTCGGCGATGTATTGGCACAGGCCGTCATAGTAGTGTCCCAAGTCGTAAAACCAGCATCGGCTTCCGACCATGAAAGGCTGCTGTCTGAATCCGTCCGGCAACTTGCCTTTGCCCGTGACGAGGATGTCGCGGCAGGCGGCGGCCACGTCGTCAAGTGCCGCTGTGGACACTACGCTGATGGTGCATGTACGGTCTTTGGGTGTGGTCATGTCGTTGTAATAGTTAAAAGTATTGGTGGCGGCGCGAACCAAGCCCCCATCGGCATATTCGAACAGGCAGGGAATGTTTTTCTCGTATGGCATCCCGGTTAGCAGCAGTTCGGTGGCGCTGCCTATAATATAAGGGGCGGTGTTGCGCAGCTCGTACACCACTTCTACGGAGGCCATAAAGCAGCAGTCGAAGTAGATGTACGCCCATGTACCGACTTGTTCGAGCACGCGGCGCAGTGTGGTGATGTTCATCACGCGTCCGCGGTCTTCGCCCCATGCCGTGGGTTGGAATTCGTGATTATTGTCCTCTATGCCTGTTTGAAGCCATCCGTTGCCGTGGCTCCAAAGAACCAGACCGTAAGAACGTGCCGGGGCGAGGGTACGTGCATCTTTGAGCACGTTTATCATGCGCTCGGAATGTACCGAGCTGAGCCCATCCGAGGCGTAGTCGCGCAAGGGCTTGGGGCCTTCGGCGGTCATGCGGTACAACTTGGCGTTGCCGTCGATGTCGCCGCGGTACACCAGCACCTGGCCGTGCAAGGTGTTGTTTGCAACGGCTTCCTGCATCTCGATAAGGTCTTGCCGATCGTAGCCCCCCGAGCCGAGACTGTTGCACGCCGCCATATATACGATGACGGTATGCTCATTAGTCGGACCTTCGGGCTCGTCTTTTGACGACCCGCAGGAGACGGTGGCGACTGCCACGGCGATAGTGGCTGCGATGCCTGCCAGGCGTTTTAAGTCTTGTATACTTTTCATGATGCGTGTACTTAGCTTCATATTATGGTGATATGACTTGTTTGTAGGAGTTAATCTGTCTGATGGTATTCATTCCGTAGCTTTTGGATGATGCGTAGTGCGTAGGGTCGTCCGGCGTCTATGAGCGCCGGATCGTGTGCATCACTGTTGACTACCACGGGCACACCGTCGGCAATTATGCGCGGCATCCATCTTTCGTCAGGGAATAGGCATCCAAGGCGTGCCAATGCCTTGGTATTGACTTCGACTGTGATGCCAGAGGCGGCGACCTCGTGCAGAAAGGCGCCTATGGTGTCCAAATACCATCCGTGCTGCACCAAGTCCGGGTCGAAGACCACACCGTTTTGTTCTACCTTGTCCAAGTGTCCGAGGATGTCCAATCCTCCGCGGGCCAGCATCTCGGCGCTGTGGTCGTAGAAGGTGCGTGCCACGTACTCGATGTCATCGCCGAAGTGCGTGTGCATGTTGCGCATAAAGCGCTCGGGACTGCCGTCTATATCGATGTACAGGCTGCGGTCGTCTTTGGCCGGGATGAAGTGTACCGAGCCTATGACGTAGTCCAGTCCCAAGTCGCGGAAATACCGGGACGAGGGGCCCCATTGTGTGCCGAGGTAGTCCACTTCCATAGAGCGGTAGATGTGCATTTGCGGCCAACGCCGTTGTGCCGCCTCCACTTCGGCAAAATATGCCGGGACATCTTCAGCCTTCATATTGCAGGGCGAGTCGATAGGCACGGGCGAATGGGGGCTGTATCCGTAATGGTGCATTTCGGCCTTGGCTGCCGCCTCGGCAAAGGCTGCAATGTCGGCATGTCCGTCGCAGAATTGGGTGTGCGAGTGGAAGTTGTAAGCGGTGTCTGTGCCTATGATGGATCGAAAGTCTTTCATCAGTCATAAATGGCCGTCAGGCCTTTGGAATCATCGGACCTTGTTTGTCTTCAGTCTTTGAACATGGTGTTGTGGCGGCGAAAGCGCACCAGCCACCGGGCAAAAATCAGAGCCGGTATTGTGGCCGTGGCTACGCCGATGACCGTGGCCACTGTCCAATCAAGGCCGAAGCCCTCGGGACGGCGTGCAAACAGTAGGTAAGACACGCTTACAGCGGTCATGAACATGGCCGGCAGCATAGTGATTATGAAGGCCTTGCCGCGACGTGCCAGATAAACCGTGCACGCCCATAATGTGAAGACGGCTAGTGTTTGGTTGCTCCAAGCAAAGTATCTCCACAGCACATTGAAGTCTATCATCATCACTACAAAGCATGCGGCGAAAACAGGCACACTTGCCACCAGTCTGTGCCACAGCTTTTTTTGTGTAAAGGAGAACATGTCGGCGGCGGTCAGGCGTGCCGAGCGAAGAGCGGTGTCTCCCGTGGTGATGGGTGCGGCTATGACGCCCAGCAGCGCAAGAATGCCGCCGACGGTGCCCAGCCATGAGATGCTGACGTCCTGCACTAATGCGCCGGCGTAGTTGTTGTGCGCGGCCATGTATTCGCCCAATTGCGAGTACCCGCCGGTGAACGCAATGGCTGCCGCCGCCCAAATCAGCGCCACAAGGCCTTCGGCGACCATGGCCCCATAGAATATAGGACGGGCAAGGCGTTCGTTGGTCAGACATCGCGTCATCATAGGCGACTGAGTGGCGTGGAAGCCGGAAATGGCGCCGCAGGCTATGGAGACAAACATCATAGGAAACACCGGGTTGTCGCCGTTGCGTGAGGCAAGGCCGTCGGCAAAACCGTCCGGAATGGTGACATCACCGAACAACATGTAACCCATTAAGCCTGCGGCCATGAACAGCAGTGCCGCGCCAAACACCGGATAGATGTTGCCGATAAGTTTGTCTATGGGCAGTAGTGTGGCCAAGATATAGTAGCCGAATATTAGAGCTATCCATATAGTGCTGTCCCATTTTGTCATCCCGGAAAGGAGGTCGGCGGGCGTGACTACGAAAACTGCGGCCACCAAAATCAGCAACACCACCGAGAATATACGTATGACGTTCTTTATGGATGTCCCCAACTGGCTGCCTACGATTTCGGGCAACGATTTGCCGCCCATGCGCAGCGACATCATTGCCGAGACAAAGTCGTGTACGCCGCCGGCGAAAATTGTTCCGAAGACAATCCACAGAAAGGCTGCCGGTCCGAACATCACGCCCATGATGGCGCCGAAAATCGGGCCAAGGCCCGCAATGTTCAGAAATTGAATCAGGAATACCCTCCATGCCGGCATCGGCACATAGTCCACGCCGTCCTTGAGGGCGTGTGCCGGGGTAAGGCGCTTGGGGTCTATGCCGAACACTTTTTCGACCAAGGCTCCGTAGACAATGTATCCACCGACAAGCACTGCCAGTGCTACAAGAAAAGCTGTCATAATGATAATATCTTCATTGATGGTGATATATGGCGTAATGACGCTTGATGACGCACTCCGGAGGGTGCGTTCACAAGTACCATAGCCTAAACCCTGCCGTCTCGTCTATGGGGCGAGACGGCCGTTGATTCTCCACAAAATTACAAAAAATTTCGGCATCTGAATATATTGCGTTTTAAAAAAATAAAAGATGTAGTAGCGGCTTGTCGAAAAGGCGGGTGTGTCTCAATAGACGAGACTATGTCGCGCGTCATTGTATGACGCCTTATAGATATGTTATGTGTGGTGTGTTTTGTGTCATCGAAGCCTTTTTAAAATTTTTTGGCCACAAAAAGCATCCGAAGTTATTGTCCGTCGCAAAAAAAAGAGTACATTTGCAGACCCCAAATCGGACGAAACGTAATTATTCACAACAAAACACAACATTAAACCACTATGGCTTACGTAATTACAGACATCTGCGTGGCTTGCGGCACATGTCAGCCCGTATGCCCCGTTGAAGCTATCAGCGAGGGTGATATCTATCACATCGATCCCGACACCTGCATCGAATGCGGCAGCTGTGCCGAGGTATGCCCCACCGGAGCTATCAATCCCCCGGCATAAGTTTCGCTTACGCCATAAAAAAACGGTGCGCGTCTCCGCAAAGGAGGTCGCGCACCGTTTTTTGTGTTGATTCGGGTGCTTGTTTATTGAAATCGGACGCTTGTGTGTCCGTATCGGCGTTTACTGCATGCCGCTGACGGTTACGCTGCGGTCAATCTTGGACACGAGACCTTGCAGGACTTTGCCCGGGCCGAGTTCTACGAATTCGGTTGCTCCGTCTGCAATCATATTGCGCACGCTCTGGGTCCAGCGTACCGGGGCGGTGAGCTGAGCTACGAGGTTGGCTTTGATTTCGGTCGGGTCGGTATGAGGCTTGGCGTCTACATTCTGGTATACCGGGCAGCGAGGAACGCTGAAAGTCGTGGCGTCAATGGCAGCTGCGAGTTTGGCGCGTGCCGGTTCCATGCAGGGTGAATGGAAGCCTCCGCCGACTTTAAGTTTGAGAGCACGTTTGGCTCCGGCTTCGAGGGCCTTGGCGCAGGCGGCGTCTATGGCTTCGTTTTCGCCGGAGATTACGATTTGTCCGGGGCAGTTGTAGTTGGCGCAAACCACTATGCCTTCGACTTCTTTGCAGATGTTTTCGACAGTCTCATCGGGCAGTGCGAGGATGGCTGCCATGGTCGAGGGGTTGAGCTCGCAGGCTTCCTGCATTGCGTGAGCGCGGGCGGCCACGAGGCACAGGCCGTCTTCGAAGCGCATTGCTCCGGCGGCCACGAGTGCTGAAAATTCGCCAAGCGAGTGGCCGGCGACCATATCGGGACGGAAGTCTTCGCCCAATGCGAGGGCAAGGCTTACGCTGTGTATAAAGATAGCAGGTTGGGTGACTGCGGTTTGGCGAAGGTCTTCATCTGTGCCGCTAAACATCAAGTCGGTGATGCGAAATCCCAAAATTTCGTTGGCGCGCTCCATGGTTTCGCGCACCTGCGCATTATTGTCGTATAGGTCCTTGCCCATACCTACAAATTGCGCCCCCTGTCCGGGGAATACGTATGCTTTCATTCTGAAGTTATTGGTTTGTAAATTACTCTTTTTGCCTTGTCTTTGGTTTTTTGGAGCTGCAAAGTTAGTCATTTTTCGGAAAATATGACTAACTTTGGCGCTACAACGTGACGGACCTTCGGGTCGTGTCGCTATTCTTAACATTTATAAATCCAGATGATATGCTTACTACGATACCTCTTTTCCTCGGCATGCGCGGTGCCCAATTGATATTTATAATCGTTGTTATTCTGCTTATTTTCGGCGCAGCACGTCTTCCTAAGATTATGCGGAATATGGGGCGTGGCGTCCATCAGTTCAAGCAGGGTCTTGAGGATGCCAAAGAGGAGATTAACAAGCCGATACGTCGCGCTGATGATCGCCGCGATAATGACCGTTATCGAGATGACAGAGCCAATGATCGCTATGACGACCGCGACCACGGCAGTCGGGATCGCCGCGACGATGACCGTTATCGAGATGACAGAGCCGATGATCGCCGTGACGATCGTTACGACGACCGTGACCGCCGCGATGATGACCGCCGGGATGGCCGCTATCGCGACCGTTACACGGATAAAGACTGAACGAAACGTTGCTCGAAGTGTCCGAACGCGAAAGTGCCGACATGCGGGAACGTCGTAGCGGCGAGATGTCTTTTTGGAAGCATTTGGCCGAACTGCGTGGTGTGCTTGTGCGCATATTTGCCGTTTTGCTTGTGCTGGTGATTGTGCTTTTCTGCTGTATGCGGTGGATTTTCGAGCACGTCATCACAGCGCCGTGTTCGCAGGATTTCGTGACTTACAGGCTATTCGGGTTTATCAGCGGTGACGGTGACTGGTTGCCTGACCTCGGTAGCACCGGATTTCATGTCGACTTGATCAGTATCAACCTTACCAGCCAGTTTATGACACAGATGAGCGCCTCGTTGTGGCTGGCGTTCATAATAGGCTTTCCGATAGTCATATATCTCCTGTGGACTTTTGTGCGCCCGGGGTTGTATGAGCGCGAACGGCGTGGTGCTCGTCGTGCTTTTTTGTGGGGCAACGCCATGTTTTATGCCGGATGCGCCGTGGGGTATTTTATAGTTTTTCCGTTAGCTCTTCGTTTTTTGTCCCAATACAGTCTGTCGGATCGTATAACCAATACCATCACGCTCGACTCCTATATGGACACCTTCTACTTGCTCACCTTGGCCATGGGTGTGCTTTTCGAGCTGCCGTTGTTGGCGTGGATGCTGGGGCGTATGGGCATACTCAAGCGAGGCTTTTTCAGCCGCTCGCGCCGCTATGCCATAGTGGTCATTCTTGTAATCAGTGCCATCATTACCCCCACCAGCGACTTGTTTACGCTGATGATAGTATTTCTGCCCGTCTATGCACTTTGGGAAGCCAGTGCGATGCTCGTACCCAAGGGTGACAACATCGACAGTCGGCGTGGCGACGAGATTGTCGAACATTGTGGCGATAACGCAAATCGGGATGATGCGTAGGCCTGTCGGGATGGTCGGCCTTTCGGATAAAAAAACCAAAAAATGTTGAGTGCCGCAAAAACAGGCGCGAAAGTGGCTCTTAGTCGGTTTTTGGTGAAAAAATCAAAAAAAACGTAAGGCACTTGTTGCTCGAATCAATAATAATTATTAACTTTGCAGTTGTATAGGCGTGCTATGCACTACTATATATGAATACTTGTGTGTGCAAGTTTTCGTGCGACTGAACCTACGATGAACCTGGCCTTGTATCTTCAAATCTAAGTCATGTACATCACCCTCTACCGTGTTTGCCGCTCGTAATGGTGGCAATGACATCCGTTTGTGTGGAAAACACCGCGCGAGGTCCCGAGGCGTTCGCGCGACAGACCATGAGACAGACCGGTGTCACCGAAAAAACATTCAATTCACATATATCACCTAATAATCTAATTACCCAAACTTAACCAGTATGAAAACCAAGCTTATCTTGGCGGCTATGATTCTTGGCTCGGCTACGATGTATGCAGCCGGACTTAAGACAGGCCAAATCAGCAATGTCACCAAAGTGACTGCTGACCGTTCCATGCGCTACGAAAGTCCCGTATGGTCTCCCGACGGCGCCATGATAGCCTTCACCGGTGAAGGCTATGACGGCCTCTACGTCATGCAGGCTAACGGCAAAAACGTTAAAAAAGTTTCGGCAGACACCGGCGTAGGCTACGGCTTCCGTTGGAGTGCCGACAGCCGCGAAGTCTTAGTTCGCGACACCCGTTGGCTTACAGAAGCCGACGGTTCGAGCAAGCGTGTACACGCCGCTTGGGCCATCGAAGTATCCAATGGTACCAGGGTGCGCATGTCGCAGGACCTCGAGCTGATGTCCCCGGCTGCATGGAGCTACACCCCCTCCGGTAAGAAGAGTGTCATCTGCGAGGCCAAGGCTGTTGCCAACCGCCTTCCCGCAGTGCCCATGCAGGCCATGACCATGGCCAAGCAGGTCCAGACGCTCGACCCCATGCCCGAAGTGTCATTTGTAGAGGATTACGAAAACCTCTATGTTCTGACAGCTGACGGCAACAAGCGCCTGCTCAACCGCGGCGCCTCCTTCAACGCCCAGCTCTCGCCCGATGGCAAGAAAGTCGTGTTCAATGAAATGGACAATATTGTTGTCATCAATATCGACGGCACGGGCAAACGTGTTCTCGGCATCGGCTTCCGTCCCCAATGGGTAGGCAACAGCCAGATTGTGTACGAGCGCACTACCGATAACGGTCACAGCTACCTCACCGGCGAGCTCTACATTCTCAATATCAACGGTGGCGCCGAGAAAGCCCTCACCAATTCGCGCGACCGCATCGAGATGTATCCCTCCATCTCCCCCGACGGGAACAAGATTGCTTTTGTGTCTAACACCGACGGTCAGATATACGTCGCCGATCTCAAATAACACACTGCCATGAAGAAAATATCTACACTTCTCGCGATACTTGCCATGGCAATGATCGCGCCTTTCAGCGCCAATGCCGGCTGGAACAGTTATAAAGTCATGCTTGATCCCGGCCACGGCGGCAGCGACCCCGGAGCATCCGGCCCCAGCGCACCCCACGAAGGCGAACTCGCACTGCGATGCGCCAACAGCGTTGAGTCTTGGCTTAAAAGTCAAGGCTGTCAAGTAAGAAAGACGCGTTCCTCCAACGTCTACGTGTCCTTGTCGGCACGCCGTTCGGCGTCTGTAAGCTACGACCCCTATATCTTCTGCTCAATCCACCTCAATGCCTTCAATGGCAGCGCACACGGCACGGAGACTTGGTATTATTGGTCCGGAGGCAACTCTCGCAACCTCGCCAATAAGGTGCAGACAACACTTGTACAGCAACTCGGACGTACCAACCGCGGCGTCAAGCAAAACGGCTGGACTGTGATTACCGGTAGCGCCAACGTGCCGGCCATCCTCACCGAGGCGCTCTTTGTGGACAACCGCACCGAATGGGATATGATTAATCAGACCAACAAGTCCGGTTTCAAGGCTTGGGTCAACGGCCACCTCTATGGCTTCTATGACTTTGGTAAAGGCGTTCAAGGTATGAACATTAGCCCCGACCCACGCGGCGGTGGCGGCTCCACTCCCACTCCCCAGCCACAGCCCACCAATCCTACGCTGACCGTTTCGACTACCAGCCTGCACTTCACCTGCTCTGTAGGTGAGAAGCCGACTCTGTCGTTTACGGTTAAGGGCGAAAACCTTTCGAGCAACATTAAAGTCGGCTCCAGAACTCCCGGTCGCTTCTCCACTAATGTTTCCGAACTTCCCAAAACAGGCGGAACGGTGACTGTTACATTTGCCAATGCCGACAAAGTTGGTTCTTATGGCGAAGGTGGTACAGCCAATAACAATAAGTTCTTTATTGCAGTGACTAACGGCAGCCTCCGTAAAGAGGTCATCATTACAGCCGAGGTCAAGGCTCCGCCGCTGAGTCTCTCCGAAGGCTGGAATCTATCCGAAAAGAAAGGCAACAAGTCCTCGAAGGGCTATGACGCTTCGGAGATTCGCAACTTCTGCTACAACGACGGCAAGCTCTATTGCGTATGCAACCACAGCGATATCAAGGTTATCGATGCACAGACCGGCACAGACCTCGGCAACCTCAACAAGGGCGAAGTCGTAACCGGCGGTACGCTGACACTCTGCGACGTCAAGGCTATCAACGGACATATCCTTGCCTGCAACCTTGCAGCATCCGGGCAGAAACTCCGCATTTACGAATGGTCTAAGGACAACGCTCTGCCCAAGCTGGTACTTGAGACCGAAGACTTCCAGGGCGCAAGCCGTCTGGGCGACTGTATGGAAATCGTAGGCACATATCCTACCGATTACTGGATTGCCTTTGGTAACGAAAACGGACAGACCCGTATCATCGAGTACCATATGCAGAACAACAACTGCGTATTGGCAAAGAACACTCCCGTATATCGTGAGGACGGAAAAACTAACCTGTCGACCATGGCAACCGTCCGTGCATATCCGATGGGCGGCAACTGGTGGATCGATGGTAAAGACAGCTATCCTACCTATGTAGTTCAGAAAGATGGCAAGGCTTGCCGTCAGACCTTCGTTGACACCGGCGAAAGCTGGGGTTCGTGCCACCACGAATTCTACTGGGGCGGCCAGAAGTATTCGGCCAACCTCGTGTTCAACGGCAAGGAATACTTACCGGGTACCCAAACAATGGATCCTGAAAAGAACTATAAGGGCGCACGTATGCGTCTGATTCAAGACCTCAAGGGTGACTTCACCCGTATCCAGCAGGTAGGTGACTTCCCGAGCAACGGCCTCGGCGACACCAGCCGCAACACCAACGCCACTGGTGATATCATCGTACGTACCGATGGAAATAATTGGCTTGAAGCATGGGTACTCTCCACCAAGCACGGTATGGCTTACTACAAGCACGGTACGCCTCCCAAGACCGAAGGCCAACCTATCCAAAGCACCGAACCCATGCTTTCCGTAGACAAGAGCTCTTTGAGCTTCAGCGCTAAGCAAGGCCAGACAGACGTACAGGAACTCACCGTCAGCGGTTCCAACCTCAAGGGCGCCATCACCGCAACGCTCAGCGGTGCCAACGCCAACATGTTCAGCCTCTCGGCTCCCTCGCTCGGTACCCCCGGCAAGCTTTCGGTATCTTACAAGCCCACGGCAGAGGGAACGCACAAGGCCACGCTGACTCTTTCGAGCCAAGGCGCAGCCAATGTCACCGTTGCACTGACCGGTACCGGCGAAGCCACCATCGTTGTTAAGGAAGACATCGCTTCCAATACAGACAGAATGCATACCAAGTGGATTTACTCCACCAACAAGAACAACACCCCGAGCTGGACAACGTTTGACGCCTCTCAGCCGGCCAACCGTGATATCGCGCTTATCGGCAGCCAACTCTATGTCCTCAATAGCAAGAACTGGGGAATACCTGCTGTGAATATCCTCAATGCTGAAGATGCATCATACAAGGGCACGCTCTCTATGGAAGGTCTCGTCAGCGCAACCGGTAAACTCGGCGGTCTCGCCGTAGCCGATGGCAAACTCATCGCCTCCAACATCGTAACAGCCGCCCAAAACCTCCGCGTATACATTTGGGACAACGATGCAGCCGCACCTCGTGTACTGGTGCAGAAAGATGCAGCCGGTATCATCACCGGTGGATCCATAGCATTCAGCGGTACGCTCAACAACGGCCGTGTATGGCTCACCAAAGAAGGTGCCAATGAGATTGTATACTTCGAGATCAAGAATGGTAGCTGCGATAACAATATCCATACTATTGCACTGAAGAACGCCAAGGGTGAAGCCTACAAATACGGTAGTGACGGTCGTGGTGCTTCCAAGATTTATCCCAACGCTGATGGCAGCTTCTGGATGGTACAGAAAGACGGCGACGTCGCCAAATTCGACGCCTCCGGCAAGATTACCGATGAAGTACTTCCGGCAGCAGCTCTCGGAGGCTCGCGTTATGGTACAGCATTCGCTCCCTTCAACGTAGGCAACAAGAAGTACATCGCCGCCATTACCTACAAGACCGGCAATATCGGCAATGGCCAAATCGCCATCATCGATGTTACGGATGGTATAGCCAAAGCTACTGCTCCTATTATGAACCTGCCCGAAGAAGGTTTCGGTTCAGTCAACAACGCCCAGTTTGCTTCGGCGGTTATTGCCCAAGCCGGCGGTAGCCTCAATGGCAATATCAGTCTCTATGTTAACGTACATAACCAGGGTATCGCTCGCTTCTTCTATGAAGGCGAATCCAAGGATGCCATCTCCGATGTCATCAGCATCAAGGATGCCGAAGGTGATGCCGAGTACTACAACCTGCAAGGTGTACGCATAGCAGCCGACAACCTTACGACCGGTGTATATATCCGCCGTCAGGGTAATAAGGCAGAGAAGGTATACGTTAAGTAATCACTGAATCTGACAGCTGAGTCTTCCGAGACTCTGCCGAAGACAAATACTACATTGTACGGGGACGCGCCTGGGGCGCGCCCCCGTCTTTTATTAGTGGCCTGTGCAATGTCGAATGCGTGCGGGAAAGAAAAGTTTAATGAGGAATGGGTCGCGCTGATGTTCTAAAAGTGCTCCGAGGACTGTGAGGAAAAGAATTTGTGCCCTTTGGAAGTTTTTTCGGCGTTGGTCCAAACTTTTTTACACGCCTTTCGATATTTTTTTGTACCTTTGCAGCCTGATTGGTCGCTAACGACAATCAGATAGTTTATTAAACGTCGATAACATTATCACATAAACTATGAAGTTATTACAGGCAAAATTAGCCAAATACACGGCGCCGCAAGAGGCCAAGGCCGCCGGCGTCTATCCCTATTTCCGCGCAATATCCTCAGAACAGGATCCCGAAGTCATCATTGACGGCAAGAAAGTCTTGATGTTCGGCAGCAACTGCTATAGCGGGCTCGTCAACGATCCACGAATCAAGGAAGCCGCAATCGAAGCAATACGTAAATATGGAACCGGATGTGCCGGCTCTCCATTCCTCAATGGTACGCTTGACCTGCACAAAAAGCTGGAGCAACGCCTTGCCGAATATATAGGCAAGGAGGACGTGATGATTTACTCCACCGGATTTGGTGTCAACCTCGGTGTCGTATCGTGTGTCACCGGTCGTGAAGACTATATATTGTGGGACGAACAGGATCACGCTTCTATCATTGAGGGACGTCGCCTGTCATTTTCGCAGCAGCTCAAGTACAAGCACAATGACATGGCATCGTTGGAGAAGCAACTGCAACGCTGCGAACCCGACAAGGTGAAACTCATCGTTACTGACGGTGTGTTTTCCATGGAAGGCGATGTGGCCAATATACCGGAAATCGTGCGCTTGGCCAAGAAGTATGATGCCAGCGTCATGGTTGATGAGGCGCACAGCATAGGCGTCTTTGGCGAAGGTGGCCGCGGCACGGTCAACCATTTCGGCTTGACAAAGGATGTAGACCTGATTATGGGCACGTTCTCCAAGAGCTTTGCCAGTCTCGGTGGTTTTATTGCCACGGACAAGGAAGTAACCAACTTCCTGCGCCACCACAGCCGCAGCTACATCTTCACAGCCAGCATCACTCCGGCCAGCACCGCTGCCGCACTCAAGGCTATAGATATCATGATTGCCGAGCCCGAGCGTCAGCAGCATCTCTGGGATCTCACCAACTATGCCCTTGAAGGATTCCGTAGCATGGGCTTCGAAATCGGCAATACGTCTACGCCGATTATACCTCTGTTCATTCGTGATGATTTTAAGACTTTTGCCATCACTCATGACCTTCTCGAAGAGGGTGTGTTTGTCAATCCGGTGGTTTCGCCCGCCGTCGCACCACAGGATACGCTTATCCGCTTCTCTCTGATGGCCACGCATACCAAGGAACAGGTCACTACCGGTCTCGAAAAGATTCAGAAAGTATTCAGAAAATACAATCTTGTGCCCTAAGGCATGGGACATAAAATTAGAGCTTGGTGCCGGGATGTATTGTCCCGGCGCTTTTTTTATGCAAAAAACTACATTGGTGCAGATACTTGACGACTTGAGCGAAAATCGGGTGACGAGCCGATGCGCACTCCTCGGGATGACAGGCCTATCGCCTTTGTCTATTCGGCGAAGATTTTGTACCTTTGTCTCACCGCTTGAGAAATACAGATAAACAATAAACGATATGACTACACAGATTATTAACGGCCGCGTGCTCACTCCCATGGGGTGGGTCGAAGGCGGCAGTGTCCTCATCGAAGGCACCCGTATCAAGTCAATACTCAATCATAGTCGCCACATCGATGGCGTGGACAAGGTCATCGATGCCCATGGCAACTACGTCCTCCCCGGCGGCATAGACATACACGTGCATGGCGGCGGAGGCCGTGACTTTATGGAATGTACCGAAGACGCCTTTGTGACGGCTGTGGAAGCCCATCGTCGTCATGGTACGACGTCCATATTCCCGACGTTGTCCTCGTCGACGGTTCCTATGATACGTGAGGCTGCTGCCACGTGCCAAAAACTCATGGCTGACCCTATGAGCGGTGTGCTCGGTCTGCACCTCGAGGGCCCGTACTTCAATCCCAAGATGGCCGGCGGACAGCTGCCCGAGAATATCAAGGTCCCGACGCCGGAGGAGTACAAACCTATCATCGAGGATTTTACATCGATACGTCGCTGGGATGCAGCTCCTGAGTTGCCCGGAGCTGAGGAGTTTGCCACCTATTTGCGCAGCAAAGGCATACTGGCATCGCTGGGGCATACCGCCGCTACGTATAAGGATGTCGAGAAGGGTTATCGCGCCGGCTTTACGCACGCCACCCACTTCTATAATGCTATGACCGGCAACCACAAAGAAGGTCCGTACAAGCACGAGGGTACTGTCGAGTCTGTATACCTTATCGATGGCATCACCGTCGAAATGATAGCCGATGGTATACATGTTCCGTCGATGATGCTGCGTTTGATTTGGAAGCAAAAAGGCGTAGAGCGTACCGCCCTGATTACGGACGCCTTGGCCTGTGCCGCTTCGGACAGCAAGACGGCCTTTGATCCGCGCGTGATTATCGAAAACGGTGTGTGCATGCTGGCTGACCATAGCGCTATTGCCGGCAGTATCGCCACCATGGACCGTCTGGTGCGCACGGCGGTGCAGCAGGCCGGAATACCGTTGGAAGATGTGTCGCGTATGGCTTCCGAGACCCCGGCACGCATCATGGGCGTGTACGACCGCAAGGGCTCGCTTGCTCCGGGCAAGGATGCCGACATCATGATGTTTGATGCCGACCTCAACCTCACCGGCGTCATCCAAATGGGCCGCGTAGTCGAGTAGGAATGTAGCCGCATAACGGTATATAAAAGCAAGCCGCCACGGAGAACGTATTTCGTGGCGGCTTGCTTTTATTGATTGTGATGTCTATCGGATCGGGTCGGGTCTTCGTAAGGTGATGTACTTGGCATAAAGACATTGCAGCCCTGCTTGAACGACAGCCGATGCTGTCGCTTTAGAAGAAATATGCCACGCGGAGCGTCCAGCCGCGTGTCTTGGCGCTGAAATCCTCAAGCAGCTTGGTCTTAAGGGCGTAGGTCATGCCCCAGGTGTATCCTCCTATGACTTGCCAGCAACGGAATATTTCGACGCCCACGCCCACGGCCAGCGAGAGGTCGCCGCCCGAGTATTTGAAGGCATCGCCGCCGGCGTGTGCCGCCTGGATGTTGAACTCGGGACCGAAGTATGCCAGCGGCGCCAGTTTTTCCTCGAATCCGTTGAGACGTGTGTACTTGAAGCGCAGATGCAAGGGAATGTGGATGTTGTGCATCATCGCGGTCTCTTTGCCCAGACCGAGAGACGACCATATTTTCTTTTCGCCGAGGTTGATTTTGGCGTTTTGCTGCTCGTACATCAGTCCGAAGTCGAGTCCGAAGCCTATGCCGGGGAACATCATTTCGCCCACGATACCGGCGCCGTAGCCCACGCCTTTGGTGACAGACACAATGTCCTGCTTGAATTTCAGATTCGTGTAATTGGCACCGGCGACAGCGCTCCAGCGGAATTGTGCGTGGGCGGCCATGGTGACGGCGGCCAAAGCTATGATGATGAGAAATTTCTTCATTGTGATATGATGTGTAGGTGTATTATGCTTTGATAGTTGCGGCCAATACGTTGATGTCGGCGGCGCTGACTGTCGATTGGTCTCCGGAGCGCATATTGCGCAGAGTGACAGTTCCGGCGGCCAGCTCGTTGCTGCCGATGATGGCCACGTAGGGCACGGCGGCCGCGTCGGCCCATGCCATTTGCTTTTTCATCTTGGCGGCGTCGGGATATACTTCGACGGCAATGCCTTGGCGACGCAGGGCGGCAGCCAGACGCAGGGCGGCAGCCGCTTCGTCAACCCCGAGGTTGGCAAACATCACTTGTGCACCGCTGTCTGTGCCTTCGGGGAACAAGTTGAGCGTGGTCATGACGTCATAGATGCGGTCGGCGCCGAAGCTGATACCCACGCCACTGAGACCGGGAGCGCCGAATACGCCCGTGAGGTTGTCGTAGCGTCCGCCGCCGGTGATACTGCCTATGGGCGTATCCAAAGCCTTGACTTCGATGATGGTGCCGGTGTAGTAGTTGAGGCCGCGAGCCAGCGAGACATCCAAGTCGAGAGTAGCGCGCAATCCGAGGTTACGCGTCCCATCGATGACCGTGCGCAGTTCCTCGACGCCCTTGGCGCCGGTTTCGCTGCCGACCAGAAGCTCTTGAAGGCGAGCCATACGCTCGTCCGTAGTGCCGGAGATGTCCAATATCGGCTGTAGTGCATCGACGGCTTCGGGTGACAGACCGCGCTCTATGAGCTCGGCATTGACGTTCTCGCGTCCGATTTTGTCCAATTTGTCTATGGCTACGGTGATGTCCACGATGCGCTCGGGCGCGCCGATAAGTTCGGCGATACCGGCCAGGACCTTACGGTTGTTCAGCTTGATGGCTACGCGAATGCCCAGACGTGCAAATACCTCGTCGATAAGCTGCAGCAGCTCGACTTCGCATAGCAGCGAGTCGGTACCTACGACATCGGCGTCGCACTGGTAGAACTCGCGATAGCGGCCCTTCTGCGGACGGTCGGCGCGCCATACAGGCTGTATCTGGCAGCGCTTAAAAGGCATAGACAGCTCGGCGCGGTGCATCACCACGAAGCGTGCAAAGGGCACGGTCAGGTCGTAGCGCAGACCCTTCTCGGCCACAGCCGAGGTCAGGTGGCCGATGCTCTCGGCGGCGAGGTCCTTGCCCTCGAGGCCGCGTGTCCATTCGCCCGAATTGAGAATCTTGAAGAGTAATTTGTCGCCCTCCTCGCCATACTTGCCCATAAGGGTGGAGAGGTTCTCCATAGCCGGCGTCTCGATAGGACGGAAGCCGTAAAGTGCAAATACCGAGCGTATTGTATCGAAAATATAATTGCGACGAGCCATCTCCGCAGTATTGAAATCGCGGGTGCCCTTAGGTATGGAAGTCTTTTGTGCCATTGTGTGTCTGTGGCCTCGGTTTCCCGTAGCCTTTGTCTATAAAGTAGCCTTTATCTGTCTGTAAAGTAGCCTTTGTCTATAAAATTGCTGTATCGCGGCTCCCGAAAGAGCCTATTACGCCGCAAAGTTACGCATTTTTGCAGACAACGGCAATACACGCCCACAAGTGCGTGTCTTATTGTGTGTATTGTGTGTCTTGGTTTGTCAGACAATTTTTAGAGATTAAACCTATACGCCAATACGTATTCTGAATCATGGCTGAATTACCGTAGTTTACAAGCGTATCTACGAAAATACATGAGATGTAAATATGCTTGATTGTTAATGATATAGATTGGCGCTTTGATGCCTATTGCGCTTGTAAGTCTGCGTGTAACCCCTTGTAAACGCTTGTCATTTTTGATTATTTACAAGCGCCCATGTCGATTTATTCCCGGCAAGAGTAGTGTTGCAGATCAGTCCTTCTAATCTGAGTTTGCGCAAGATGTTATTTATCTTGTACTCTCGTTGCTTGTCATTTAATTGGTCCGGCAATACGTTCCAAAGTAAATTTACAATTTCCGGTTTTGTCAGGGAACCATGGTCTTTCATTGAATCAAGAAGAAGAGCTACACATTTTTTAGCACCCGTTTTGACCCACTTTTTGACCCATACGCCAAAAATGTTTGCCAAATGCAAATAAATGTGTAACTTTGCCATGCAGACCGCTCCGCAGAAGCCCGGTCACGGGCAATGCGGGTGGGCTGGCAGACATTTTTTTGAAAGCGTTTATCCGCGCTTTGTCTTAGATTGTCCGAAATGTGGCAATTTCTGAAATCCATTCTGAGACAATAGCGACGATAGATGTCCTTTGGGTTATGTAATGACCGATACTTATCTGTTCGTGCAAGCAAACAGCTATGGCATCAATTACATAAACAAGCGTGGGCTTCTGCGTTGCTCGTCTGAATGGATTGGGCAATGCCACATGCCCGGATGGTCGGAGGAGCAAACGATGATGACGTCCACGCTTTTCTGCATACAAACATCCGGACAGGTCGTCGTCCGGGCCAAAACCGCAAAGTGGCATTATGACACTACTCAAACACCTCAACAATGAAAAATCGGCACATGCCGAGACCTCGGCGATGCAATATCCCGCATCCCAACTCGACCCCACGTCTATCATCCCCGGTCACCTTATTCACACAATCATCCGACCGGCACTCCTACTCATCTTGTTGCTCTTCTCCTCTTTCTCCGCCCTCGCCTACGAATGCACAGTTGACGATATCTGCTACAATCTAAATAATGACGACAAAACAGCAAGTGTTACATACTTTATTTACAAAAACAATAATTATTATGGAGTATATGATGGGTATGATGGATATATAAGTGCTTATAGTGGTAATATCGTTATTCCAAAAACTATAACCTTTAGCGGAACGACTTATTCAGTCACTTCCATCGGCGAACACGCCTTCTCCCGCTGCTACGATAGAGTGACTTCAGTAACTATCCCCAACTCCATCACTTCCATAGATCAATACGCCTTCTCCCGCTGCTACGGACTCACTTCTTTGGTAGTTGACAAAAACAACGGCACATATGATTCTCGCAACAATTGCAATGCAATTATAGAAACATCAACGAACAACTTAATCGTTGGTTGTAAAAATACCACCATCCCCAACTCCGTCACTTCAATCGGCTCATGGGCCTTCTACGGTTGCTCCAGCCTCACTTCATTGACCATCCCCAGCTCCGTCACATCCATCGGCTCATGGGCCTTCCGCGACTGCTCCGGGCTCACTTCTTTGGTAGTTGACAAAAACAACAGCACATATGATTCTCGCAACAATTGTAATGCAATTATAGAAACATCAACGAACAACTTAATCGTTGGTTGTAAGAATACTACCATCCCCAACTCCGTCACATCTATCGGCAGCGATGCCTTCGCCGGCTGCTCCGGGCTCACTTCTGTGACTATTGGCGAAAAAGTCACTAAAATTTCCAGCTCAGCCTTCTCCGGCTGCTCCGGGCTCACTTCATTGACATTCAATGCCGAAAAATGTACCGAAATGGGATCTTACAATTATCCTGTATTTAGAGACTGTACAAATCTTAAATCCTTGACAATTGGCAATAAGGTCACGACAATTCCCGACTACGCCTTCTTCCGCTGCTCCGGACTCACTTCCGTGACCATAGGCAACTCCGTCACTTCCATCGGCGAATACGCCTTCCGCGGCTGCTCCGGACTCACTTCCATGACCATCCCCAACTCCGTCACTACCATCGGCGAAGCCGCCTTCTACGGCTGCTCCGGCCTCACCTCCGTGACCATAGGCAACTCCGTAAATTCTATAGGTGAATACGCCTTCTACAACTGCTACAGGTTGACTTCCGTGACCATTCCCAATTCCGTCACTTCAATCGGCGACCGTGCATACGCCGGCTGCTCCGGGCTCACTTCCGTGACATTCAATGCCGAAAATTGCACCAATATGAGTGCTCCTTTTAGTGACTGTACAAATCTCACGTCATTGACTATTGGCGAGAAAGTCACCACCATTCCTGATTACGCCTTCTCCGGCTGCTCCGGGCTGACCTCGGTGACTATCCCCAATTCCGTCACTTCAATCGGCAATAATGCCTTCCGCGGCTGCTCCGGGCTCACTTCAGTGACGTTTAATGCCGAAAAATGTACCGAAATGGGATCTTACAATTATCCTGTATTTAGAGACTGTACAAATCTTAAATCCTTGACAATTGGCAATAAGGTCACGACAATTCCCGACTACGCCTTCTACGGCTGCTCCAATCTCACATCCGTGACCATAGGCAACTCCGTAGAATCCATCTACGACTCCGCCTTCTCCGGCTGCTCCGGGCTCACTTCCGTGACGTTTAATGCTGAAAAGTGCATCAAAATGGGAGATTACTATCATCCTGTATTTAGAGACTGTACAAATCTTAAATCCTTGACA
>ULTX01010072.1_pt1 | contig 51624 bp, 83 predicted proteins | sample 1958041 | NCBI WGS metagenome assembly ULTX01 (sample SAMEA4835747, study PRJEB28245) | human gut metagenome | biome: gut microbiome; material: fecal sample | place: Denmark | collected 2008
ACAGACGGTAACACAACGGGCGAGTGATAAAAAAATCACTCGCTTTGATTTTTTCATCGTATTCGTTTTCGACATAGGTATTTTAAGGTTAATATATAGCGTTAATGATTAATCAATAATCAACGATACGTTCTCGTTTGATGAACAACGTGGAGTATATGTATACGCTTTTGTCAGACCTTATGACGATTAAATCGTTATTGATGATTTAAATCAATATATCCTGAGCATGATATAAAACTGCTTATATTACTGTTTGAATCAATCAAATCAATACAATTATGCTACAAGTAAAGAAACAAGTTGATGTAATTTGCTCAGCAATAGGCATCAAAGAGGCAATGGTTATGTGTCCAATTACTACATTAATATGCGATGCTATTAAACGCAAAAGCGACACGAATTTCGTCGTGTCCGCGCAACAATGCGTAGCTATTGGTAAAGTACTTGGGGAACTTGGGTTCGTTAACGAAAAGGGAGAAAATCCATTGGAGTTGATACAAAAGATGGAATCTGAAGAAGAAACGCCAGATCAACCAGAAATAGAAGTTTAATAATACTCACTATGTTAAAAGATAAACTTTACATCATTATGACCTCATTGATAATAGTTATCAGTGTAGGCATGAATATTCATCAAGCGTCACGTTATTCTAAAGCGTGTGAATTGATTGAGTGTTATGACCGTGTAGTAGACACAATTGATGATGATTATTTCTTGGATGTCATTTGTACAACAGATGAATGGAGAGATCTTCAGAGTTGTGTCGAACGTAATCATCTTGGGTGTGGTTGTCCTAAAGACATTATGCCCATAAATAGTCCTGAGCAAGACTAAAACTACTCATATTACAAATTTATATTACTGGCCCCCTATTAAATTAGGTTTTGTCATAGCTCTAAACATGTAATGCGTACAAGAGCTGAGTTGAACTTCTTGATATTATTATCAAGCTCCCGACATATGGTGTAACAATATGTCCGTCTTACTATACGTAAATAGTTAATTTATCAGTGAAGAGCTTGCCAATAATGCATTGTCTGACAAACATGCTATTGTGCTGCCGAAGCATACCTAATCTTGTGGGTAAGTATGAACGGTGATAAATCGATAGACTGTGGAAACAGCCTATGAGGTAATCCTGTATTACATTACGCATGTCAAAGCGTATACAGGTACACAAGACTTGGGGAGAGAGCGTACGACTCTCCCCATTTTATTCTTTTGTACATAATTCATAATCAATATGAAAGCACTAAAATTAATACTCAAATATTTAGTAAAATATTATTTGCCGATATGTGGAGGAATGTTACTTACAATATTAATAATGGCAGGTATTATTAAACTTGTCAATATATTGCCTCCAGGACTAAATGTAATAGCGTTTTCTATGATAATCGGATTAATTATCACTATTATTTTGGGTATTGTAAATTCATCTAACAATGAATCTAAGGACTAAATTCCTCATCGGTGATGCTATACTATTTTATCTAACCAGTATTGTAGTTGTAGTATCAGTACTCTCAATAGATTATCTTTGGGAGTGTGGTTTGTTAGCGTTCATCGCAGATATTATATTCTGCGCCCTTCTCATCACAGCTTGTAGAATAGCTATTCCACGTTCATCCTATCGTTATATCTTAGGGTATAATGTATGGTGTAAATTATTGTACGGTAAAAATAAACTAAGGAGACCTAAGAGATGATTATTTGGTTACCGTGCGAGTCACCTGGTCATGTGATGATAAACTGACCAATTAACCTTTAAACATTATCAAAATGTTAATACATCCAGATAGACGCGTTACTTGTAGGGTACAAGACCGTTGGTTTCACATATTGTATTTCATTATTCCAAAGAAAAATTCTATAAACTTAGGTTTAAAGTTGCCAGTAATTGAAGGAGTTGACAATAATAAATTTAATTATATAGGAGATAATACTATTTCGATGGGTAAAGAGATAAATTTGTTTGAGGTATTCATACTTGAAGATCCTCCGTGTATCGATTCAAGAATCATAAATGATTTGTTTAGAGAATCTTTTTTAGACACAATGCAAACAGAAATAAACATTTAAATCATCAAAATTATGGAAAAGGAAATAAAAATCAATGGTTATTGGTGTAAATTTTTAGATAATACCGAAGAGCCAGAGTGTGACTTTTTATGTATCCCAATAGTTCATGACGTTAAATACGTCAAGAATTGGGCTACAATTAGTTTTACACCAAAAGAAAAAGAAACATTTGGCAAACGCATACATGTACTCGATTCTCGTATAATACCGTCTACTGTTCCCAGTAAATCGATATCAATCTTTGTGTTTACATATCAAGAAGATGAGGATATTGAGTTTATTAAATCCCGTGCTAAATTCTTCTTTGGAGAAGGTAAGTCACCTGAAAATGTTAAATTTACACTTCAATGAAACTGAATTCGTTATCCGAATTAGGCGAAGCTATTAAGTACGCCAAACAAACCGAGCGCAAGTTCAAACGTGAATCTGTTATCAAACAATCTAACCGAATAGGTGGATTTAGGGATAAGCAGCTGGTTATTTATGCACAGTTTGATAAAAACGATCAATTGTGTGATATACAACCAAGGTACATTAAAGAGGTACAAGCTTTATATAATGAATATAAAGGACGTCCTTACTCTCTCATTTGTGATGAATTACGTTCAACATTCAGAGATCTAATAACGGATAAAGTAGTATGAAACACCATGACTATGTGTACGTAATACACGATCCGTATGAAAATCCTCGAAGAACACAATTATCACATGTTATTCTTCCTGCAACAATTAATAAATACAAAGGTGATACGTTAGCTTATATACCTGGTGAAGGGCATAGAAGAATTGAAATAAATTCGTTGGGCTACAATCATACAATGTATCATTTAATTGTTAAACAAAATGTTATAGATGAGTTAGATAAACTTAAATTTGGCAAAATAATGAATATAAAACCGACTCATTTTATATTTAACGAGGTTTCAAATTATGTCAAGAGTTTAAGAAAATTCTATAATATTATTGAACAAGACATCTATCAATTGTCAAAAGGTCGCGTTAAATTGACAGTTAGTCATCTATATATGATGATTATACAAAACAATAAAAGACTAAGAAAACATTTATGTATAATAATACTTAAAAATGACAATACAATAGATGTTAAGAAGTTAAACAGAACAGTATGGTGACGAAAAGAACTCAGAATCAAGTAAATCTTCCACAAAAACAACACGGCAAAAAATGGAATGAGCGTAAATGGAAGATATTCTTCAAAAAGAATGGCAACAGCATGTTGTTATTCGATGGTTTGAATGGAACTAACGCTATATTAAGGCGTAACACTCTCAAGCGTTTATTCTCTGATTGGAAAGGACATTTTATTGTAACTAAATAACTATGCCGAAATATAAGCCTGGTCAAATAGTTACTCTGAAAGATGGTAATACGAGATATGTATGCAAAATAATTACAACACGTTTTGGTTGTGCAGGATGTGCATTCATGACACAAAATAATTGTCCGTTTTGTACAGCGATGTGTTATGAAAGAGTAGGTACATCTGTATATAAATTAATAAGTAAATATGTCGTGGAGAAAGAAAAACGGAGTAACGCGAGTACAAAAGATTGATGAAGTTGTCAAACGTAGATTTCATGCTGATTTACATAAATTAGAGAAACTATGTTATGATAATAAATTAATCTTATGTAACTACAAAGAAGCTGATGATAATATGATATGTGTATTGTCTACTAATGAATATGAGTTAGGAGATATGCGTAAATATTGCTCATCAGACAATGAAAACTACTTTATAACCGAAAGTGGTTTAAGTAAATTACATAAATTACAGAACAATGAAGACAATTGTTAAAGCAATAAGTTTACTTATATCTATAATAATTGCTACGATATTGATATTCTATTCAGTTACAATGCCAATACCAACAGCTGGAGTAGTATTATTAGTTGGTGGTGCAATTATATGGATATTAATAGGTGTGATTTGTGTTTGTAGTTTATTTCAAGATTAACTCAAAGGGGGTAGAGTATCAAACTCTACTCCCAGAGTATAAATTTAGAATCCGATTTAGTAAAGTTACCACGTTAACCACGTGAGAGTTCAAAGTCTCTAATAAAAAGCTGATGACTAAATAAGTGTTAATTAACCAAAGTTAAACTTTTAAATCATTATCAAAATGAAAGTAAAAGAAATTTCGTATGTGGTTGGTAGTACCACGGATTTTTTAGTAATTGAATCTGAATCTACCAAAGTTGCTGTAAATATGGGTAAAATCATATCGATTTCTACTACCCCATCTAAAACAGTAGAAATTAAATGCGTAGGTAACGAACGCATAGAACTTGAAGACGTAGAACAGTCTGAAGTTCTTGACACAATCGCTTGCTGCGGTGACGATAACATTTACTAACATTCAAAAATCATTATCAAAATGAAAAAAGTATTTGCGTCTTTATTAATTGCGTTGTTTGCTATAACATTAGCATCATGCTCGTCAGAGGAGGTAGAAAAGACAGAAATAGAGTATGTCGGCAAAATCTCCAAGAAAGTTGTAAAAGAGATTCAGGATCCTGTTTTTAAGGACTCAGAAGACTTTGTTAACAACATTATCACAAACAAAGAACGTCAACGTTACATGGCCATTGTTAATCGTCTCACATTAAATGAGATTAACGAAATGGCTAAAGTTATCATTCATCGAGAAGGCTACGTTGATTGGAAATTATTCTTAAAGGAGTATGACCAATCATATCAACGTGTATATCGATATTTAGAAGAATCTCCGACAACACCACAAAATACAAAAATAGACACTATTGTGAAAGTAGGTTCAAAAGATAACAACTTAAACGTAACAAAAAATGGAACAACGAATGTTAATAGTAGTATTCAACGGCAATGAATTGCCCGACGAAGCATTAGCAAAAGTTAATGCCATCGTAGCTAAATCTGGATTTGCACATCCGGATGATATTGTGATACACACGATCAACGAAAAAGATTTAGCGAAAATAGCAGCTAAACAAATTATCTCTGAGCATTCTTCTAATGCACCAATGCCACAAACATTGACTGGAGATGAAACAATCAAGATGTTGTCAAGAAAGTATCAGTTATCTAACAATACAAGTCTTGCAATACAATTAACGATTGATCTTCAGAATATTCACGACAGAATGATTCATGGTAAAGCTATCGAAGCAGATAACATCTTTGTAGGAAAGATATGTAATCTTGTACACAGTAGCTGGTTCCACGAAGAATGTGCAAGAAGATTCGGATATGTTGGAGAAACTCCAAATATTGTCAAACAGATTTATATTAAATTTTTCGATAAAAATGGTAGACCAATATCGAGATGAAGAATATGATGAGTCATATCCACCTCTAAAAAAGACAAGACGTTCAAAACGTCATAAGTGTGAGTTAAAACCATATAAACGAGAAAAATATAAATACAAAGACGATGTGGTATAGTTTTGATGTCTACAAAAAAGTAGACAATAACAAAAGCAAAAAAGTTGCTACTCATAAATATCCCACATTTAACGCAGCACGAAATGCAAGGAGAGCTATAGAGAACTTTAAAAAAGGAAAGTATCTGCTACAGCCAAGAGAGAACGCTCCTTTTAAATTCGTTGAGTTAGGAGGATGGACATGTAGTGCAATTACACAAGAAAATTGAGTTAATTAACATAAGTTTAACATTTTAAAACATTATCAAAATGGCAAAGAATAATGCAAAACCGGCAGCAGCAGCTCAGCCTGCAGTACAGAAACCTCAAGTAGAGAACCCCTCAGCTGAAATACAGGAGGACAACGTAATCGATGAGATTAGAAACAAGAACATCGGCGAGGCAAATATTGCCGAACTAGCGAAACAACAGTTGAAAGACGAACAGAACAAGCGTCTCATCGAGGAAAAGAAACGTAAGATCGCTGAAGCTGAGTACATCAACTTGAAAGCCCGCCTCATGTTGCGTGCACGTCGTCGCGAAGCTAATGCGACCAAGGACTATCTGAAGGAAACCAAAGAGTTGCTTAACCAGCTGACTGGATACACCAATGACAAAGGTGAAGTAGTGGCTCCGACGCTGACTATCTTCCAGTATGAGGAAAAACGTCGTGAGATAACCAAGAAGAAGAATGAAGCATTCCGTGACTCTGATCATCAATACAGTGACGAACTGAAGGAGCTTCGCTTCCAATATCCGAGCTACTATTGTTACGAATGGGATAATTAATCATGCGTAGCACAACAAATCGTCCGTCTCAAGAGCCCAAGAGCCAACGAGAGACTTAATAAAGGTGGTATAATACAAGGATACGTAATTCCTTTTAAAGTTATTGATGAATTAACATCAGGGCAAGAGCCACAGAGCCATGTTTGGACGTAAAGCTCTCAAAACAGGGAGAATAAACTATGTGTTTATATCTCAAATATTATAATCTGTGAACCTTTGAGTCACTGTAGTGCGTATTAGGTCATAGAACATTATAGTCAGATTATTATATCAAGGACTTTTTACCACAACCCCTATAGTCTTAGAACAATGGGATTATTGTGTATATATGTGAATATGTGCGCATAAAAAACAATAAATATACGTCAGTTTTATTTGCGTTCTGAAAGCCTCAAAAACTGAATATGGATTAGCTACCCATAAGCAGGAAATGAAGCGATTAGAGCGCAAATAAATGGCGTTATAGGGCAGTTTAAGCTTGCTACTTAACTTGCCCACAAATCCTCCCGCTTGAGTATGATGCAAATATGTCGGACGAGGTGGCGGTAACCTCCAGGTCCACTTTCGCATAACAGGTAAATTTATTGATTTATTTTCGGCCAGGACCGCTGTGAAGCTCTCCTGGTTTAATATGGGCCTGAAATAGAGTTAGACGGCATAGGAGATAAATACGATGGGAACGGATGCATAAGCATAAATGGCAATGTAAATAACATTGTTGATTACACTCGCGTAGCGTGAGATGTGTCATCAGGTAGCTGTACCTGATTACCAAAAACAGTGGTAAGAGTTATGGTAATTGGGGGTTCGATTCCCCCAACTCTACTAAACTTATAATTTTATGAATAAAGGGTATAAAGCAATGTTGAGGGATAGATTACTACCCTCATGGAACTTAGCACTATTATGGTGTAAAGTTAAGAATCGGTGGATAGAAAAAGCGTATGCAGAAAATATTGCTACGACTCCAAAACCTTTGCGTTCTGATATATGTAAGTTTATTACTGGTCGCAAAAAGAATTGTGGTGTAACATGTTCATTTTGGACTACTATAGATCCTGATGGATTCTTATTCGGTGAAAATCGTGAAGAATATAACATGTGGAAAAATGTACAGAAATGGGTAGATTGGTTCTCTAAGAATCAAATATTTATCTATGATACATTGCAGGATATTATTAAGATATATTCTTCTGAAGAAATATTAGAAGAATTATGTAAAAAGTATCCACGCATAGATAGGAAACTATTAACGTTTATAATCAAGAATAAACACATTTATTATGGAACAAAGTAACAATTTCTTTCCAGAATCGCCGGGATTATATGTAGCCCAGCGAAACACCGATGTTGTCCTGTTTAAACTAACAGGAATGTTTCCAACTTTAATTGTTGGTAAAGCTCTTTACCTTTCAAATTTAATTGAAGGTAATTCTCTCTCGGAAACTCCCAAAAATGTTCTCGAAAACATGATAATATTTCCTGAAAAATGGAAATTTACACAATTGGGAAAACTAATTAACATGGACGTATTTCCTAAGCTTGCTTTTAAGTGTGATGGTGACTTGGACCTAAGTACTGATGAAGTATTACATATACGTAGTACTTATTTCAGGTTAGTACAAAGTGGAGTCGCTCCTTCTAAGATTCTTAGAGCATTATCTTATGAATATAAGTTAACCATGTCACAAACGATCGATTTAATTAATAAATTCGACAAAGAATCTAAACGTGTTACTACCTAATCTATTACGGCGATATAGTGCCAATCCTACATTAAAGGAATCGTACGAATGGAACAGGTTGGTATGGAGTCAATATCGGTACGAATTACAAAATTGTAGTTATTGCGTTAGTCCCTTCTCCATAACGCAATGTTTAACCCATCCACAATTGAGAAAGCTTGTTGAATGGGTAAACTATAATATTGTAAGGACTATCGATATTGACAATTTAAAAACAATTAACGTTAAACTAAGAATCGCAACAGGTATGTTGAATAAAATCGATTTAGACCAAATATCTAAAATCGAGATACATTCCAATTTAACACGGAATATTCATACAGAATACTATGCGATTCTTGAAAGCGAATTACCATTTTAATGTAGAAAAAGATGGATAGCCTCAGTAAAAAAGAAATTGAGACTATCAAACAAGCTCAAAACGGATCGATTAAAGCTTTCGATACTATATTCTATAAGTATAAAAACTATATTGAAAAAATATTAGTTATATACTTACAGGATGAAGATGAAGCTCATGATTTAGCTAATGTTGTATTTGTAAAAATATACAACAATCTTGAGAAGTTTAAAAATTATAACAACTTTAAAGGATGGATTACTACGTTAACTAAACGTACAGCTATTGATTATATCAGATCCGTTAAAAAGAAAATGGTGTCAATTGATGACACAGAACAAAGCATTCAGTTAACCAATAAAGAATTAGACAATCTTTATGGTTCTGATATGAAGGAAATCTATAATGATGCATTAAACATCATTAATAGTTTATCCAAAACCTCTCGTACAGTATGTAAATTATTTTATATTTACAATCTGACTATTCCACAAATACAAATGAAAACCGGCATGCCAGAAGGAACTATAAAGTCAGCTCTGTGCCGATCACGTAACCAAATAAAAAACAAATTAAAGCTATGTTAAACTTACTTTTGTTCTTTTTAGGATTAACTTGTATATTCCTGATAGCACGTTATAACGGAAGTAACAAGTTATTCTGGATTCTACTTATCTCTATGATGAGTGGATTTATAGGAGGAACAGTTGCTGCCAATATTGGTAACGACGAGCAAGTTAACGTGAGCACAGTTTCTACCGACAACGGTGTCCTCACAACAGATTTTCTGTTATTTAAACACAAACCAGAAAATATCTCGTTTGAGGAACCGTGGGTAGAAATAACCAAACAGTATGAAAATACTGGTGCAGTTGCGTTTACTTCAGTTCCAAGTAAGTCTGGCTTCTTCAAGCCGAGACAAAAACCTGGTTATATAGATACATCGTGAAGGGATTATTTATGTAACTAACAATGCTTCTGAAATGGAAAAGTCATCAGCAAAACATAAATATTAACTTTTAAACATTTATCAAAAATGGCAAAGAAAAACGGAAATCTTGCTGCTAAACAGAAAACGCAGCAGAAACCAAAAACGATAGTACCTCCCGCAGAGGAGACAATTGTAGAGACAGTAGCAGCTGAGTCTGTTAATCCTACAAAAATGACAGCAAAGAATATGGCTGGAACCACACATTCAAGCCTCGACGCAAATCATCGAGTAGATTTGTTAAGTCTTGCTCATAAGATGTTTAAGGAAGACCCAGATGCTCCAAGAAAGTATACTGTAGATTTCCTTGACTCTATGGATAAGATCATGGCAGCCGGAATTGTTTCAGCGTTAGCCGATGAGGCAGCATATGGAGAAGGTTCATTCAGTGTGATACTGAATCACACTATGTATCCGCAACTTGTTATTGCTGCTAAGGAAATGGGTATAACTTTACCAAACGTAAAGAACTTACCTGTTAACGAAGAAGGCAAAATTGAAGTAAGTAAGGAGCAAATCCGCATGAGCAAGGAAGCAAAAGAAGAGCTTAAGAAGGAAAAAGAAATCATCGACGAAAAGCCGGAACTCGATCCTGTTAAAGTAGCAAACATGGACGATGAGGCTTTGAATAAAGCTTTGTCGTATCTCTTGATCCAGGGACCCAAAACATCAAAGATCAAGGATACACTCGTTTCTGTAGTAGATTTCATGCGTTCGTATAGCATGGCTATTGCAGATAAGGCAGAAAATGCCGCAGAAGCTAAGTTGAAGTATGATGACTATACTACTGGTCAGTGGCTTGAAATGGCATTTAGTCACGTTAAGCCTACATTTCTTCTTCACGGGATTGGTCGTGGGCTGGTTTCCACAATTGGTCTGGAAAAATCCCCTATTACAGCTTTCTGCATTATGCGTAAGTCTATGACCAAAGACGACGGAACTGTAGAATGGGATGATCAATCTATTGCTGATGCAACTAAATCTATCGCTGTATTCGTAGCTAAGGATTGTATTGCTAAGGAAAAAGCTAACATGGAAGCCCTTGATCCGGAGGCCAAGGATTATAAGGACGTCAAAGCTAAGTACGAAGCTGCTATCCAGCACTATGAAAGCTGCATAGATTGGATTACATCGAATGACAGTGGGATTGTTGAAAATCTAATCACAGGTCTTGAAAACGACGATCAGGTTCTAAGTAAGATATATCAGCGAATTCGCGATCGCTATTATCCCAACAAGAGCCGTGAAGTATTCAAGAACTTGGATACCAACATTCAGCAACGTGCCGGTGTCATTCTGAACATGTTCAAAGAAGAGGGAACTCGTAATTTGAACTACTCTGAGACGAACATCTCTGAACTTGTACAGTATACTAAAGAGGAGCTTGAGGAAAAACGTAAAGCCACTATAGAAGCTGCACAAGAAGAGAAAAAAGAAGAAGCAAAAAACGACTAACGCAGTTACGTCGAAACAGAAAGAAAAGACACGTACAATTAGTCGTTGATGATATCAAAGATTCTATTGGGAGACGTTTCAATAGAGCTAAAGAATTCATCAGTAACTGCTTAGACATGGAAAAATAACTTAAATCATTATCAAAATGAGAAAATTTAGTACAATGCTGAGCTGTCTATGCTTAGCAATATTCGGTGCTGTAGTGGGATTAAATAATAAAAGTCCCGCAGTAACAGCTAAAGCGGCACCTGTATTTACATACATGCCGCGAGATCTTCAATTGCCTAAGATCAAGTATGATACAATCTTTATGACTAAGGATAGTATTATACCATGCAAGAAGAATCACTATAAACAAAAAGTTAAGGAAGTAAGGATACCTTATGCAGTACGTGACACGTTGTATGTGCCCGTAGTGACAACAATTATCCTAAGGGATCGGAAGGAATCATCCCAGGACTCAACGATGTGTACTGTTATTCATGACAACAGTATACAAGTCCAAAAGCCGATAGAAATTCCCGACAGTATTACGGTGCGTCCTGTCGAATACAAAGAATAGTCGCTACGGGTCTCATTAGCCCGCCGATCTGCCGAAAACATTAACTTGGTGGGAGAATATGTTAGCCCGCTCAACGGGTGAGATTACTCAAAAGGTACCACGAAAGATATATTGCGTGAAAAACAATATATCAGTAGGGAGAGCGTTGTATCAACCCTAACATTATGTATATGAGAACCGTCTGGAGATATACATTCTAAGGAAGACGTATAAGTCGTGAGTTGATAATCATGCAAAACGATCCGTAGCTAATACTCTTTATAGTTAGGTACAACTATATTGGTAACGATACAAGTGTTGAAATCATATGCTTCCAAACCATATGATGTACCATTGCTCAGCATAGTGTTTCACGTCTCCAAAGCGTGTATAAAGGTGCTTAAATTATTAGGGAATAGGGTAGCGATAGAGAAGGACTTGATAGATATTCTGTGATTAAGATCAGAGTATGTCAAATAGATCAAGCTGTATCGTAAATACAGTGTCTAAAATTAAATCCGTACTGTTCGATTCAGTAGTCTTTCGAGTCATCGAAGGATTCAGGGATACGGTAAAAATCAATGGCTGAGAAAACTATCGTCCTATTATGAGATAGACCGCCAGGCCTTGGTCGTTCATGCGGGATATAAAAGTGGAATGACCGGATACATGGGGCAAATGTATAGCGTCCAGAGTCCGCGTTCATAGGACTGAGGATAGGATTACATGACTGTACATAAGCAATACGGAAATGTATGAAATAGATGTTTAAGATGACTACTTGACAGTCAAAAGAAGCCACTTTAATGCTTGTGTGGCCAAAAGAAATAAGCATACATTAATTGATTCGAGACATAGCACGCCAGCTATGATTGACCTCCGTTAATGCCAATAAAAATGTTATAATCAATATTTACCGATATATTCATAACATTATACAATATCTATTATTCTCTGTGTAAAGAAAAAGAACCTATTACACTAAGGAATAATGATAGTTATTACACACGATAATAGTGCGTATAATAGAGTATAGGAATAAAGAAAAGGTTATTCATCACGGTGTAGGAAGAAAGCTACATATTAAGTACGCCATGTTCACATTGTTTAACAAAAATTGATGTCCTCCGGATGTGAAAGTCTTACGTTGTAAGTAAGGAGTAACTCCCGGAAAGTTCGAGTACCAACCGTTATGTGGTAGTCAGGCTAAAGTTATGTGCGCAACATGTAACGTAAACCTAAAGACAGAACCTATACAGAACAATAAGTAGGCAGCTAATATTCGTAGTCGCAGTGCAGTAAGCGTATGCGCGTCGGTGCCGAATCCGACCTTTGCGTATACTGTCTCTATACGTAAGGAAAATATTAGTGGGTGATAACTATTAAGTATGTATTCAGTTGAAATCTGACGTATTCGTGTACTATAAATAAAAGGTGGTTTTGGTAACATTTTCCGTCGAAAATGACCGTAGACTCGTAGATACCCCCTGAAGGCGAGAGTGTTCGATAATGAAACGTTTGGAATTTTACGTTAAAAGTACGTGGAGACTATTGATTGTTCTACCTGCCACAAGTAAAGGGAAGAACAGGGGTAACTGCGCCTAATCAGTATCGTAAGACTGTACAGCAGTGGAGAATGACCACTCCTATAAAACACTTAATATCCAAGCTTAGGAACGAAGATATTAAGCTTATTTTTGTGGGTTTAACAATGTCGGTAAAAGATAATCTCGATTCCAGAAACAATGGTTATCAATTACCGACACAAATATTTTAGTTCAGATATTCTATTCCAAAAAGAGTTAACACATGAAGTGTAAATATAAGTTTCCCAGCTTTCCTGGAATATGGTTAATATGAAAAGGGGCAAAGATATATCCTACCGTTGGATTCCCCGACTATTTTTATAGAAATTCATATTGTATTAAAGCGAGACTTTGAACACAGTCGAGTATATTAAAAAATAACTCTGGAATAAAAAAAACATTTTAAAGCTCAGTCCAAGCTGATTGGACACTAAGTATAATTCTATCGTTGGTGGAATCAACCACGATATCAAATAGGATAGAAATATGGATAAAATTAATGTTAATGTTCGGGTTGTAGAAGACAACCGCGTTTCAATTGCGACTTTTGGTTCATTGTATGGCCATCGTATTTATAAGGCTGCAAAATTGCCTTGTTCTCTCGACTTCAATGCTAAGTTACGGGACGCTCAAGAAAACAATGGTTTGACAACAAATCGTACGCCCTATAGGTACAAGATTATACCTATTGACATTACCGGTTTGAATCTTGAAAAGGATATCGACGGTACAAACGTAATTGTTATCAATAAAGGGCAAGTCGATGATTCCGGAGAAAGTATTGAAGTTCGGTGCCCTGTCGACAACAACAAATTTACAAAGGAAGTAACTACTGACAATATTGCTGACGCTATCAACAAGAAAGACTCTACCGCGACTTATTTCGCAAATGCTCGAAAGCTTGTTGAGGCACTGAATCCGTGCAATAAGAATGAGATCTCTCGTATTGAGAGTCTTATCTCCGATCTTACTAAGATGAAGGAGATGATCAGTAGTACTGCTGATTATAACATATCGAGCGTAAACGACTATTATAAGCAGCTTGATCAGGAGAAATCACAAGTTAAACTTAACATTAACGTAAGTGAGTAAGCAACTAAGCGAGCGGAGTAAGAAAGAAATCGAAATACTGTTCATGGACGATTCGATCAGAAGGAACTTGATTGATGATACCAAAAAAGAACTGTATAGTACTGTAACTATAAACAATGATGGGTCAATCACTTTTGGGAAGACAAGGTGTCTTTGGTGGAATAAACTCATCGGCGATCAAATTACAATATCTTTCACAGACTTTGCTTTTAAAACAGTTGCTGCACTCTCTGGTCAAAAACGTAATATTAATGACATTATTCTAAAGGGATTAAGTGAAGAAGTCATTAAGAATGCTATAATGGAAGAGCAGTATGACATGGTCGTAGATCGACTATTCGATGCAGCTCGATATGGTGTACAATCTTCCTTGAATACTCAAGGATTCTCTGTAAGCGATAAACTACCTAAAAGTAGGCATATTGACATTAAATCCAAAGACGGAATCAAAATAGTTAGGTTACCGGGGTCAGGAGACCCTCTTTGTGAAGTCAAAATTGGAATTAAAGATGTCAATTGGTACGGTGAAGATGATTGATCACAATTGAAACGAAGGTAATGTTTTACACGAAAAATCATTAATAACTACATATCGTCTATCCTCGGGACCAAATGGTCCTGGGGATATTTATGGAGAAATAGTAACCAGGCTAACATAGGTTCAATTCCTATATTCTCCACTATTGGTAAATGATCTTTTCAAATTCGTTGGTTATTTTATGTTTAATTAAAAATCAAACTATATGAAATCAATGAAATTGAACTCTAAGGATATTATTGCACTTCGCGATAAGATTTGTAAAACAAAGACAAAGTATTGGCGTATAATTAAGTCTGAGAACATTATGACTAAGAAGGCTAAAGCCGCAGGTATGGGCTCTGGGTTTGACCTCAAGGCTCTTCATAATGAGATACTTCAAATGACCGATACGCTGATAAAAATTAAGCTTATGTTAAATGCCATCAATAATGGTATAACTAAGTTTAACTATGATGATGCTAAGAAAACGCATTATTATACGATATATCTTGCTTGTGAAAAGAAAGAGCAGCTCGCTCAGTGGGAGGAAATACTTAAGAAGCATACTATCAATCCTGCAACGAAAGCTAAGGCTGGAATTAAAGGAACAGGTAAGATTGAAGTATTCACTTCAGCAAAAATTACATCGATTAAGCAAAAGCTTCAACTTGACATTAATAAGCTTGACGCTGATATAGCTAAGTTTAACGATGATACTACTCTTGAAGTAGACAACGCTGACGAGTTTAAGAACTTTATGACAGCATAATAAATAAATACTATACTATAATGCGATATGGGCAGCGTACATGTTACGAAGCCGGTTCGAGTCCGGATATAGTTACTACGGTGATAGTTGGTTGGCAATGAAGATGACATACATTGTTTTATGTGTAGTTTCGTTACGGTTTGATAATACTTTCAATATGTCAGAGCACGCTTATGTTGTGTAACATAAGAAATTACGGTTAAATTCCGTATTCAAATCACCGTTTTATTTTCGATTTAAAGGCCTTTCTTTGCCTCTTCTGAACAATCTACCATACTTTAGCCATAAGTCCGTCAGAACGCAAGGAAATGGCCTTAAATCGAATTTGTTTAACCTTTAAAACATAATCAATATGAGTAAGATAAATAATAAAATAAACCGCATATACAAAATGGAGGCAGTTGAGTTAAAATTTAACAAATTTTTAGCAACCAAACATGCCAATTCTTTCGTTAATGATATACCTTATCTTGGTATAGACAACCTTCTTAAGAAGTATAATTTACAATATCTTTATAAAATAAGTATAAGTAAAGCCCTAATAATGGCGTATATACGTCTTAAGACAGCAAACATACGAGGTATACGTGATTATACGCATATTCCTGACGATACAACTTATGATACATATGAGTTATATCCTAATTTAACCAAGAAAGAAATACAAAAAATATGGTCTGCGAAAGAGAATCATAAGTTAGACTATGCGGAACGTATGAATATGCTGGAACAGCATAAAATCGACCGTTGGGAAAAAGAAAATAAACCGACGTACGAACAATTACGAAACGATCTATTTCCACGCAGTATAATTCAAGCATTTACTGATAAGATGGAAAAGAAACGTGAACAAATCAGGGAATACTTATCTAAAAAGTATCCTGATCCAATATATCGTCCAACATATGTGCGATATTACTCTACACCAGAGATTATAAAAGAGAAACTTATCGGGTATGTTAAAGATGCCCGTCAAATCATAAATACAAAACCGTCATTCTATACTCTCAAAAACGTGAATAAACTTTTATGGAATAAATTGATGGAATATCAAACACGTATGAAGCGTATATTTAATGATGATTTTATTTGTCTTAAGGTTATGACTACTAACAATCACGTAGGTTGTTGGGTATAACCTGGTAAGGCTCCATGATGAAACTGGTAGACATCCGACACTTAAAATGTCGTGTTCCGTAAGGGGCGTGCGAGTTCGAGTCTCGCTGGAGCTACAAATGTTAGTTTAGTTTTGGTGTTTTATTATTGATTAATTGTTTGGGTAATACTGTTCGTGAGAATCGTATTACCATTTTAATCTTAGAATCTTTGAATCATGATTATCCACAACAAAAAAGTAGTTATATATGATATTGAGTCATTTCCTAATTATTTTTGTTGTACATGTAAAGATACTGAATCTGACGAATTAAAAACGTTTGAAATATCTTATCAGAGAAATGATGCGGGAATGATTACTGATTATTTCTTAACTGAAGATATAATGCTTTGTGGATACAATAATCATCATTATGATGATGTGATAATTAATTATATTATTGATTATCATAATCGTATGCAAGAAATACACTACGAAAACGTAACACAATCTATATTTAAGTTATCACAATGTATAATTAGTGAAGATATAGATAAAGTAAAACGTTGGAAATATGCAAACTATTTTGATTCTATGGATTTACTTACTATGATGTTTAGTAGTAAATTAAGAGTAGGATTGAAAGAGATGCAATTAACGATGAAATATCCTAATGTACAAGAATATGAAGGAGATTTTAATGATTATGTAACTAAAGATGACATTGAAAAAATAATTCAGTACAATATTAATGACGTAGAATCTACGACTTCTTTATTTAATACATTGAGTAACAAAGGAGAAATAGATCTACGTCTTTTTATTGAACAGGAATATGGTTTTAACGCTCTTTCGATGGATAGCGTAAAGTTTGGAGAAACAATTCTGGCTAAAAAAGTCTGTGAAGAGTTAAATATAGACAAAAAACAACTGGAACAAATGCGTTCTCCGATGGATATGATTCCATTGAAAGACGTTATTTTACCTATAATTCAATATAAAAATCCGATATTACAAAAAGTTCTTGAAGACATGAAAACGCAGGTAGTGACTTCTAAAGAACGTAAAGGCTACGAGAATAAGTTCGTTATCTCGAATATGCGGTATTCTGTAGGTGTTGGTGGTATACATTCCATTAATACTCCAGAGATATTCGTTCCCAAAAAAGATGAATATATAGGACATTTAGATGTCGCATCTATGTATCCAAGTTTCATTGTGCAGTATGGGTGGTTTCCTACTCACTTGGGTAAAGCAGGCCTGGATGTATATACTCAAATTTACCATGAGAGAATACATGCCAAGCATAGCGGGCAGAAACTTAAGAATCTTGCGTTGAAATTGGTTCTTAATTCTGTTACAGGAAAAATGCAACAAGAGACTTCTTGGATGTACGATCCAAAAAGTGTATTTAAAATACGTATCAATGGGCAATTGGTACTATTAATGCTTGTAGATAGATTACTGGAACGTGACTGTAAAATTATACAAGTAAATACAGATGGAGTAATGTTTATTGCAAAGAAAGATCGAGAATCGGATATAATGGAATCGGTATCTGAACTTGAGCAATTAACAAAACTCTCTTTTGAAGCGGACCGCTATGAAGCGTTTTATCAGTACGCAGTCAATGATTATTTCGGTGTCAAAGACGGTTTTTCCAGTACGAAAGACGAAGAACTGATAGAAAAAAAGGGAATGTTTATTACAAAGCCTGTCTTAGGTAAAGGACTATCACCGGTAATTATACCGAAGGCTGTGATAAACTATTTCCTTTATAATATTCCACTTGAAACTACAATTCGTGAATGTAACGATATCTATGATTTTGTTATGGGGCAACGAGTCTCTAAACAATTTAAAGTAGAATACAATAATAAATACATTACACGAATTAATAGATATTATGCAAGTACTAACGGATATTGGTTATACAAAATAAAAGAAGAAAATAGCGAATTAAAGTATGCCAACATGTTAACCAAATCCGGTGTCACTATACTAAATAAAATAGATGACACAAGTGCCGCAGATAAAAAAATAAACTACGCTTATTATATAAGCGAAGCACGTAAAATAGTAAACGAGTTAAAATGTAGACAATTAGACTTATTTACATAGTACAATATCGCTTGTTAACCAACAGAGTATAAGAGATGATTATTGAACTAAACACCAATCTACTGGATATTATTCCAGAACAAATCAATTTAAATCAGTTAGTCTTCCTTAGTATGGTATTGAATAAGAATCAAAAATATAATGATCAAGACGTTCACAAGTTAGTCAGCCTTATAAGTGACGACGAAATATCATACTTAATCCAAAAGAACCTCATCACGTCGATGGAGAGACGTGGATTTACGTATTATGATGCAACACCATGTTTATTAGGTTTATTAGAACCTAAAAAAGACTGGTTCGATACATTTTATGATGCGTACCCAATATATGTTACTCGTAAAAATGGTTTAAAATCATTTCTAAGAACTAATAAAAATAAATGTCGCAAAATATTTAACGATTATGTACAAGGTACAGAATCGAATGCGAAACATTTACTCGAGTGTTTAAATTTTGAAGTGCAAAAGAAAACACTTGCAGGTGAATTAGGTTTTATGAAAACGATGTACCGTTGGTTACAAGAACATAGTTGGGAAGCGACTGAGGAAGAAATACAGTATCAACAATCTATAAAGGAGAAGTCTTATGGAACAGAGCTACTTTAATTTACCTGTAAGACCCATTTCGGTAGTAGCAAATGAAGCACTTAATTATATTAAAGCTCGTAAAGAGCATAATGTAATTTCATTAGCTACACGCTGGAAGAAACTAAATAGATGTTGTATGGGAGGTATTGAACCAAATACCGTATATACCATAGCTGGTATTTCTGGAAGCGGAAAAAGTTCTGTAGCAAACTTGATCCAAACTGATTTAATTGATCTTAATCCTACTATGGATATTGTAGTCTTAACTTTTTCTTTAGAAATGGTTGGATTTAGGCAGATAGGAAGAACGCTCTCAAATAAGTTGCGGAGAACAACTTCTGATTTGTATAGTTCTCACCAGGACCTCGATGACGATACGTACCGAAAGGTCATCAATGTTTCTAATCAGCTAAAGAATTATCCGATTTATTTTGTAGATAATCCGGGTAGCCCTGAGCAAGTAAGACAAACAATTCTATCATTTTACGATAAATATGTGAAAGACCAGAATAAGTATTTCGTAATAATATACGATCATACTTTGCTTACTAAAAGAGTAGGTACAACAATTGAAACTATGAGTGAACTACAAGAAGTATTTATACAAATAAAGAAACTTCCACTCACAAGTATCATACAACTTTCACAAATGAATCGTAATATAGAGAATCCAGAAAGGATAAATAACCCATTGGCACATTATCCAATGAGAAGTGATTTATCATCGTCCGATTCGATATTTCAAGCAAGTGATTATGTATTAGTAATACACAGGCCTGAAATATTAAATATACATGAATATGGTCCAGATCATTTACCTACCAAAAACAAGGTATACATTCACATACTTAAAAATAGAGATGCCGGTAAACCTTGTATTCTCGAATTTGAAAATGACCTAATGTATAATAATCTTATCGAGACGTAAGTATAATATTTTAAAGGCTGAGATTATGAAGACGTATACGTTTAAGACTATAAAGACTAAGAAGAATGATGCAAAGAGTGGTAACAATTTCTCTAAGATGTTTGATAACATTATACTTACTAATATGCTGAAAGCAAATCCATATCTCGCAGATCTGTTTGAGAGTGAGACGATAACTACGAAGACGCCTAAGAGTAAGACTATTGACATCGATATCACTATAGAGCATCCGTATACAAAGAATACCGAGTACGACGGTATTAAGAAGTGTATTGAGTATTTCTATGCAAACCATCCGTTTAAGAAGGATTATGACTTTAAGCTTCCCGATGGAACGCCGGTTAAGTTGTATTCTGATGAGATTCAGATTGGTTACGATCTGATTCCTTTGAATGGCTTTACAAAGAAAGTATATGATGCACTTTCTGAGGAATGTAAGAAGAACATTGTAGAGATTACAATTGAGCTTCAGAAGAAAAACAATAACGCAACAATTTTAATAGCATAATATGAGTTTGGTATTACCTACAAGTAAAATTCCAGCAGTTTCGGTAAATCCTAAATTCCTGATTATCTACGGAAGGCCTAAAGCAGGTAAAACAAGTTGTTTAGCACAACTTGAATCTAATCTGATTGTAGACCTTGAAGGAGGTAGTCAGTTTATTGACGCTATGGCTGTACAAGCACGTACTGTTAATGAATTAGGAGAAATTGCTCAAGCCATTAGAGCTAAGAATAAAGAAGTAGGACATAATTTTTATAAGCATATCACAATTGATAATGCTACTCGTTTGGAAGAAATTTGTCTTTCATATGCAAAATTGCTTTACATGCAGACACCTATGGGTAAAAACTATAAGGGAGATGATGTACGTACATTACCTAACGGTAGTGGTTATATGTTTATTCGTCAAGCTGTACGTAAAGTAATTGACATGTTCAAAGATCTTTGTGACGAATTCATTTTGGTAGGACATGTAAAAGATGTTCAAATAGAACAAAATGGAGAAGAACTTAGTGAAATGGCTTTAGATTTAGTTGGAAAACTAAGTGCTATTGTCTGCGGAGAAGCTGATGCTGTAGGTTATCTTTATCGTAAAGGTAACGAAACACACATTAGTTTCAAAGGAGGTGATGGTACAATTAAAGAAGCAAGAGCTCCTCATTTACGTGGTCAGGATATTATTATTGCAACAGGTAATGAGGATGGAACAATAACAACATATTGGGATAAAATTTATAAAGGCGAGTAATTATGTATAGTACTAAAACAGCGATAGAATCAACAGGTTCAATATATATGAACGCAGGTATCAATGATAATGTAACATTGAGTAACGTAGAAGTAACAAAATCTCCTACAGGTAAAGATTTCATTCGTTTTACATTTAGTGATGCAGATGGTAAAACAGCTGAAATGACTGAATGGAAAAATGAAAAAAGTATGTATGTCAAAACTGATGCGGAACTTCAAAAAGAAGATGACCGTCAGTTTGGACGTATAATGCAAATTATTAAATGTTATATATCTGAAGTACCAGATGTTGAACTTAACTCATTTGTCGATATGATAAATTGGGTTAAAACTACTTTGGATGGAGTAAATAAAGATACCAAACTTCGTTTGAAAGTTGTTTATGACAATAAGGGTTTTATACGTGTATCCAAAAATGGTATATTTGTAGAACCTATGACCGTACAAGAGTCTCGAATTGTATTAACTGGTCGTGATAAAACTATTCGTCCAGATATACCTGTCGACAAAGAAGAAACTCCTAAGACAGATCCGCTTAGCGCAGTAAATGATGCTACTCCGGCTGATGAGACTAACTCTGATGACGATTTACCGTTTTGACGTTAAATAAAATGGAATTACGTAGGTGAAGAGGATACGTACTAAGTTAAGGCTCTTACTACTTTCGGTGGATGTGGAAATAACCGATTAGCTATGTCTTCTAAATGGAATAGGATGTAACCCTGCAAGAGGTTGCGATTGAGGTTCGAGTCCTCACATAGCTACTAACAAAAATCTAAGTATCATGTATTCAACAAAAACAGCAATCACAAATACAGTTAAAGATATTTTGCTAATGTTGGATGACTACGATATTTATTCGTATTACTTAGGTAATTTCCGTATTGGCAGACTATATAATAGTCCTTTACGACCAGATGATAAAAATCCATCATTTGGTATATATCAAAGTAAATATAATACTTTGATGTTTAAGGATTTAGGTAGTGGGCAATATGGAAACTCGTTAACATTCGTTAAACTATATAACCATATTAATTCTAACGAAGAGTTAGAAAAAGAGTTATTACGAATTGTACGAAAGATAAATCCTACAAGAGTATTAAAGCAGAATAGGAAATACGACAAAGAACATTTGACTGATATCGGTATTGCAAGACAATCGTTTACACAAACTGATATTAATTATTGGTCTCAATATCATATTTCTTTAGATACTTTACATAAGTATCAAGTATTTAGCATAAAGTATTTTCTTTGTAATGGAACCGTCAGAGGAGTCTACAAAGAATCAAGTCCTATGTATGCATATAAAGTATTTGATAAGTTTAAAATTTATCGACCTTTAGCCTCTAAATATACTAAATGGCGTAGTAATCTGACAAATTACCATGTTCAGGGGCTTGCTGAATTACCCAAAAGAGGTGGGAATCTTCTCATAATAACGAAATCGTTAAAAGACGTTATGGTACTATATGAGATGGGATACAATGCTATTTCTGCTTCAAGCGAAACTACATTTATACCAATCGAAATATTAGACAAACTGAAAGTAAAATGGAAGAACGTCTTAATATTATATGATAGAGATAGTACAGGTATGACGAAAGCTCGCGAATACAGTAAACAGTATGGACTGAATGCATTCTTTGTACATCGTAAATTCAAATCTAAAGACATATCAGATGCGGTTAAAAATAATGGATTTGATGTTGTCAAAATATGGTTAGATAAAACATTAGAATGTTATGACAGGAAGAGTTAAAAATGCGACAAGGGTCGATAAGTATGGAATTAAGTTTAGATCTAAACTTGAATTATATACTTATGAAGCTTTTATGAATGCTGGTATACCAGTTGAATATGAGCCAAAGCATTTTACTCTTTTACCAAAGTTTGAATATTTAGGCGAAAAAATACGCCCTATTACATATTTACCTGATTTTATAGGTAAAGGATTTGTAGTAGAATGTAAGGGTATGATGACAGAATCGTTTCCATTACGTTATAAATTATTCAAACATTACCTAAAACGACATCGTAGTAAGATGAAGTGTTACTTAGTGAGAAATCACAAACAAGTAGACGAAATGATAAAAGACATTAAATGCAAATTATCATGAACACAAATTTTATAAAAGTAGGTACAACTATTACTCCTGTACCAGAAGGTATTGATTACACATTAACTTTAAATAAAGCGTATAAGTTACTTTGGGATGATTGGGATAATAAAGCTTTTCTCCAAGAAATAGATTTACCAACAATACCGGCCGGATTGTATACACAGGATGTAGACAAATTTATAGATAAAGTTTTACGTACATTTAATTCCGTAAGTAAGAATACTACTGGTGTATTATTATCAGGACTAAAAGGTTCTGGTAAAACACTTACAGCTAAAATGCTCGCTTTAAAGAGTAATATCCCAATAATTATCATAGATGAACGATTTCCTGCAGGTAGACTTACATCGTTCTTTGCGAAGGTAAAGCAAGAAGTATGTATACTATTTGATGAGATTGATAAAAATCAACGATATTGGGATAGTAAGATGTTACTTTCGTTCCTCGACGGATTGGAAGATAACTGTAAGAAATTAGTAGTATTTACTTGTAACGATGTAAATTTTGCTAATGAGAATCTAATTGATCGTTGTTCTCGTATACGTTATTATAAAATATTTGAAGGATTAAGTGATGAAGAGGTAAGTAATATTGTGGATGATTTACTGCGTGACAAATCTAAAAAAGAAGATTTGATTTCACATATAAATGAAATTGCTACAAAAAGTTATGATAATATTATAGCTGCAATTACAGAAGTAAATAATAATCCAGACGATACTGTCGAAGAATTACTTAAAGATTTAAATATTGCATGGAAATAATAACGCCATACTACGAGGATTTAACACGTATCTCGAACTCTAATATAGGTTGGTTCATTAAATATGGACCAGCCTATCTTCATAAGATGCTTACTAATCCTCCAGAAGAAGATGGTACAGCAGCTATGAAGCGTGGTACAATGATACATATGTATCTATTGCAACCTGAAGAGTTTGTAGAAACGTACGAACAATTAGATATAACAGAACCTAAATCTGTTAATCAGAAGAAGTTCTGTGAATTAGTAGCCAATAGCGTTGAATTAGAGCCTGATTTAGCTCTTCTGAACGCCTATAAAGGTGCCTATAGTACAGTTGGCCAGTCAGATGATTTGATGCTCTCTAAAGCAAAGGAAATGGCCTCTACGCTTAAATCTTATATAGCTTATCTTAAAGATGAGAATCATAAGATTAAAATATCACGATATGACGTAGCTATGCTTGAAAATATACGTGATAATGTAGAAAATCATAAACTTGCTAAAGAGTTATTAAATCCAAAAATTGGAGAAACACATCATGAATTTCACATTAATTGGGGTTTATGTGATGTACAATGTAAATCATTATTAGATAGTGTTAATTTTGATTTTAAAAATAAAATATGTACAATAGTAGACTTAAAAACTACAGTGCATATAGGTTGTTTTGAAGAAAGTATGAAAGAATATGATTATTTAAGACAACTATGTTTTTATTATCAAGCTGTAATGAACTATATGTTTTTTGATTTATACATAAACAATATAAAACAATGGACATTTAAATTTTACATTATTGCAATTGATACTATAAATGATAATGAAGTACGTGTATTTGAACTTTCTAAAGAACAAATAGAAAGTAGATTTGATACTATAAAAGATGTATTACGCCAAATACACTGGCACCAAGAAACTGGTAATTGGGATCATCATAAAGAATATTATGATGGTGACGGAAGTGAAACATTAAATTTATAAATTATGAAACCTACAAATATTGTAAAAGAATCAGAAAAAACGTTAGATGTAACTGTTGAAACTAAAGAACTTGATATAACTTCTGAAATTCAAGAGTTAGATGTAACACAGGAAGAATCAGAATTACAATTACACACTGAATATACTTTAGAAGAGTTTTTAAAGTATACAGGTTTAACATTGAAATAAATGTATTTAAGAGATTTTAATCCAAACAAATACAATAAAAATATATATTTGGCAGATTTATGTATATCTAACAGTGATATAATAACAAGAAAAGAGTTAATAGATGTTATTGATTATAACACTATAACTCCTTTTATTGTTTTTATATTTGATATATCTAAAATGTCAGATAAAAATCTTAGCTATTTATTATATTTAGCTAAGTCTGAAGAATCTTTTAGAGGTTCTTCTGTGTCTTATTCAGATGAGAAACAGATACTAAAATTAAGTTTTTATGTATTTCGCTATTCTTTGGCAGATTATAAATTAAGACGTAAATATGGTTTTAATTATAGTACACCAAGCGAATTGATAAGATTGTTTCAATTCTGGAATGGGTACACAAGTTTCATTCCAACAAAAAAGGCGGCCGCTCGTGAGAGTAGTCGCCTTATTTTATTTTTATTCATTCATTACTCGGCTTTGATAGTATCTTCTACTATCTTCAGCTCCATATACTTGTTGTATTATATTCTTAAATGGAGTTAATTTAATCCAAGCTCTTTGTTCTTTAGTCGTTCTAAAGCCAAAGTCTGTTCCAAAATCTCGATACGCACCTCGTTGTACATATTTATCCTCCTCAGATAACTACTTAGTATTTGATACATCCCATCCTGTGAAGTTCTTGTACAAGTCTGATAGGAATTGATAGAATGATAAATCTGACATTTGAGATGGAACGATATTTCTAAAAAGTGTATCTATACCATCTGAAACCGATGTTGCTGCAGATACGTTTTTAATGGTATTGACCATGTCTGAACCTCGATATGGGGTCATATTTTCCCATTGAGTACGTACCATTATGTATGCAGTTATCTACAATAAAGTATCGTCATCATAGTTGGTATTGTTAGCAAGATTTACTATAAATGTGACAAGAGGGACAGTTACGGTATTGTGGTAAATAACTTCAGCAAGTATTCTGTTGATAGACCAGCGTGTTATAGGGCTGGTCATGGCTGCGAACATATTTTTTACTGCAGACTATTTAAACATCTTTGCCGACTGTTTAAATCTTGCAGATTTGGTACTATTAGGATTCTCTTCAGCAAGCCGTCTATACGCTCTATGTCCGTCCATTACAGGTTTACCTATAATATCAAGCAACGCCCTAAACACACCTATTTGGTATGCTTGAGTGTCAAAGTCATACACAGTGGCTCCAAATCTTTGTTGTATCATTACTGGGAAATACTGTCTATGCATCATTATTAATGCTCCTGCACAATTAAATGTAATAAACGCTTTTTGTGCTGGAGTCACAGTACCGTCTGCATATGCTGCATACTTCTGAGCTCTTGACGTAATTGTGTAATATGCGTTTTCAAATGCCTACTTATATTCTTGAGGTATTGTAAATAGTTCGCCTTTTTTCTTATTGTGAGATTGTTTTAAAATGGCATATAAATTTTTACTTTTTTCAAACTGACGTATTTTAGCTTTATATTCGTCTCCGCCAGTAAATGTGCCCATCTTATAATATTTATTTACAATCATATCTTTAGTAATAAACTCCCCATCTACAAATCTGAAGGACATCAATACTGAATCAAGTATTTGAGCTTTAACTAAGTAATCAGCCATAGTCATCATACCGAATACCCAGTTGTGTTTAACTCCGGCAATTAACCTGTGCATATTAGTATCTCTAAACTTTCTAGTTCCTTGTTCACTTATATTGAAGAGCTCCATTAAGTTCTATTGGAACAATCTCGAATTACATCCTAATATGCGATAACCTAAATTAGATTGTATAAGAGATTTAACTACTTCAATAAACGCATTAGCTGTTTCACGAACACCGTACTTCTGTCCTTCAAACGCATTCATTAAGTGAGCTGTCTAAGCCGTAAACAAACCTGTTCCAGCAACTGCCATATTCAAACCTAAGTTTAATGCAGATGCCATTCTACCAAATACCCCGACAGTTTTACCTACAGAGCCTTGTCGCTCACGCATTGCATATAATTGAGTTTTAATTACGTCTTGCATCATTTGATATGTTTGAGTAGACGTACCGTGTTTAGTAGTATCTTTACCTACGTATCCCTGTTCCCCAACCTGATCGAGCATTGATTCACAAGCATTCTATATCTTCTTTTTATGTTTGTACTCCATTGCTCTGAGATAATATTCGTACATTATCATTACCAAATCTGAAGATATTGTTTCAGGATTTTGCATACGTGCTATATAAGGTTGAGGTATGAATGATAATTCACGATTATCAGGCCTTGTTGCAGCTATTTCATTTGCGTCAATATCTTGATCGTTAATTATGAACTGTCTCTTAGCTAATTGTACAGCATTTTCAAACTTATCATGAGCATTTTTACCACGTGTCTGGCTAAAGAATCCTCTTTGTATACTTGGAAGTTTGTATGGATTCAAACTACTTACATTTGAATATGTTTGAGCTACTTCTTTAAGTAATTCTACAGTAGCGTCATACAAATTCTTTAAATCTTCGTTTTGCATTATTTCATCATATGCCTTAGAATTATCATAGTTGAATTTTTTACCTTTCCAAGTACCAGATTTTTTAGGTATTTTATATTCTCCTTGCTCCGGATCAAAATTTTCATTTATAAATGGAGAATCCTGATCTTGTATTATAAATGCATTACTGGGTTCAATAGTGACATATTTATCAGCATCTTTTGGTACAATTTTTGTATAGTAAGAATATGCTCTATAAGCGATGGGATTGCCGTCATAATCAAATATACGTGTACCATGAGTAGCGAAGAATCTTGATACATTGATGTTGTCTGTGATTTCTCCAACTCCAGATTCACCTGCCTGTTTAGCATCGAGACGTCTTGCTTCCTCGTAACCTCTTTGGAATTCTTCAGTATATTCTGTAGTATAAAAACTCTCGTTTACTTTTTTAATCTCTTTAAATATCCGATTTTTTACGTTCTTAGGTATTTTAGTACCGTCGGAGTATTTGAGATTCTTTTTATACAATTTTAATATCTTAGAATTCTCTTTTTGAAGTTTGAGTATTTTTACACGTTCGTTACTGGTAAGATTTTCAGCTCTTATTTCGCCAGTATTGGCATCTCGTGCAACAGACTGTAATCGGTTGATCATTTCTCTGTTTTGAATATATTCTTCGGGCATTTCATATATGATTTGCTTCCCAAATTTCTATTCAAATTTTCTAATTACAGCTTGTCTTGCTTTCTCTACATCTTCCCACAATAAAAATCCTTCTCCGTCCTCTGTGCGCTTTAAAGACACATGACTGTATTTAGAATCCCATTCAGCTAATTTCTTTTTTACGTAATCTTTATCTTTAGAATTCTCAGCCTCTTCTTCAAATCTAGCAATAGCTTTATTACGCAACTCTTCCCATAGTTTGCGGTCTTTTTTACCTTCATTTTTACCATACAAAGATTTATTCAATGCTGATAATTCGTCTGCTGTTTCTCGGTCTTTAGTCCCTTCAAGTTTTTCAGTACCGTCCGGATAATAAGGACTAGCCAATCTTCTACGTAAAGTTTCAAGCTCTTTTAATTTTATTTGATCGGACTCACTTAATGTGGTAAAATCAAAATAATCACCATGCTCTGTATGAACTCTACCTTTATTGTGTAAATCGTTTATCTACATTTGAATACTATTACGACTTGTATATGCCTCATAAGATAGATTTGCAAATTGGTCGTAATAGTCTTTCGTGAAAAATCTCTCATAATGTACATCGAGATATTCATTGCGCTCTAATTGCCATTTTTTTCTTGTTTCAGGATTCTCGGGCGGAATTTCATTGTTAGGGTCCAATGGCTCTTCCGGGGTAGAATATTTCGCATTAAGTTCTGCTAAGAACTCTTTGTATTCTTTTTCGGCTTTACCGAAATTTACAGAACGTACTAAATTACCAGTAGGTAATCCGTCATCGTCTTTTTCATATAGATCAAACGCTCTATGTCTACCTTTTAATGCGTCTTGCAAATCTAACAAAGGACGAATTTTCTCTAAAGATTCTTTGCCAGCTGCTGTAACAGCTTTGTTTATAAGGTACGATATACCTCTAATCATAGCATTTTCCGCCTTGTCTGCAGCGCCGAACATTCTTGTAATAGCATACGTTTCATCAGTCATAACATTACCCATTTGAGTATCTATAAAATTCTATATTTCGGCAACGTTGTTTGTATCAATTCCTATCTGCTTCAGTGTTTCTAGAATGTTATGTTGGCGGATGTGGGATAACTAGTTTATGGCTGTATTTATGAGCCCTATTGCAGATTGTAATTTATCCACATACGCATCGAATGCTTGATACATGGCATTATCTCCTTTTCTATATTCACTTAAATACCCCCTCGTACCTTGGTGCGTCATAAACGAATTTAAACGAGTAAATATATATAAATACACTCCGAAATTATCATGCATTTCAGACATGTATTCGTCATGGCTGATTGGAGATATACCTGTTTGATATATTTGATTTACGGCATTTAATACGTGTTCTACACTGTCTATCAAATCAATATACGCAGAATCTAAGAAATGAGCAACTGATGTAACCCTATCGACCGCGTCACCTTTAAATGCTTCAATTTGAGCATCCAAACCTTGTAATAATTGATTTTTATCAAAGTCTGGCATATTACTTGCTTTTACAGCCTTCTTTCGTATATCAAGAGCTGTAGCGATTTGTTTTGATATATCACTGAGTAAATCTTCTGGGTTTTTCTATATATCAGATTTAGTAGTATATCTTAATTTCTTATTGATTAAAGTTTCTCCCCATCTTTCCGGAACAACTTCCTCATGTCCACGTAAATAATCATCAACCTTCCTTTGTACTTTATCTGTAACTTTGTATGCATGAGTATCGATTTTATCCATCAATGTGTACATTGCCTTATGGTTATCGATAATATCCTCCATTGTTGCAATTTGAGGGTTAATACTATTTGCTATAGCTTCGATAGCTTCAGACGACTTAAAATTGCCTTGTTTAATATGTTTTGCAGAAGTAACATAGTTGTACAACATGTCGGAGTATTTTTCCAAATCTTTCGAGTTTGGAATAACACTCTTATTACAGAAAAAGTTTACAACAGCGTCTACGAATTTGTTAAACATTCTTTTAAACGTGCCCATTTTAGCATATTTCGCTTCATTTTGTTTATCTAATTCGTTAGCCGCATAAATTAACTATTGTTTGAAGTCTTTATTTGTAATAAACTCAGCTACAAACTCGTATTCATCGTTAAGACCGTAAAACAATGGACTGTCTATATCGACTTGATTCCCGAAATATTTACGATATGTATCGTACATTCTCATGGTATATCTATGGAAGTTGCTAAGTTTATTTTGCAATCCGTGAACAGTCAATGCGTGAATCATTTCGTGCATGAATACACGACTTGCGAATCCCCCACTAACTTTATCAAGCAAGTTACGATTTACTGATATTACCAACCTATTCTTTTTATCGTGTATTGTTAACATGAAGTAATTAGCGTTTTTCGAAGCAGCTACGACTGGTATATCATGATTCTATAGCACTTGAGCTAAATCTAATTGTAAATCAGATATAAATCCAAAGTCTATTAAATTAGATAATATCTATTTACTACTCGGAATATCACTATCTCCGAAAAAAATTTGAGCGCCACATACATTAGCTGTACTATACGTCAACTACATTACGTGTTCTGGAAGCCTATATTTATATATGTCATCATTAGTTTTACTCCACGTTCCTTTATTTTCTATTGATTTTATTTGATTTGCATGTTTGGCTGCCCATTGTGGAGTAGGTGTAAAACCATTTTTATCTCCTTCTTTATCAAATCGAACTATTATTGCTGAATCATAATTGTCATCTAATAATATTCTGGATTCGTTTTCGGTAGCAGCCTGAAATGTTTTAAAATCTTTAACGTTACTATATCCGGGGTTTTTAAAATTTAAAAATACCGGCATTTGTATTAACCCACCATGATATTTTGCAGCCTTGTCCCTTCTATCTGTAAACCATCCGACAGCCACGTTTGGGTGTACTTTATGTTTACCACGCTTGTTTTCTGTATCTAATTCAAATGTGTTAAATTCCCATTCTGTACCATGCCACACGATCTACGGTTCTCCATTTTCGTCTACCACTTTAGATACATTTGATCCATTAATAGACAGTACGTCTACAGCATTTTCTAATAGTCGTCGTTTATATGGAATTTCCTATTCAAGTGTTTCTTTAATTGTTTTATTTGAATACTGATCTATTTCTGACAAATCTCTACCACGCACAATATCTGCAGTATTTAGAGCTAACAATAATTCAATAGCATCTTTTAGATTTAAATTGTTATCTATAGCATCTTGAATTATCTTATTTGCGTCGTTCTGGTCAAACTAACTTCCTTCAACGGTAGTCATCATATGATGTCTTACTGCAAATTTTATTAATGGAGAAATACTATCGTCAAATATCTCATTGATGACATCTACGCTTTGATACCCGTGTAATTGACCTCCATGAAAAGGTTTTGCAATATCATGTAATGCCGCTGCTAAAATCAAAGATTGTTTCAAATTGTCGGAAACGTCGATATTCTGTGCAGAACTTACGACATTCTATAAATGCTCCAAAGTATTTGCTTCTCCCTTATGGTGTTCTTGTCTCGTTCTTAAGGTCTTTCTTCCTTTTTTAAATAATGATTCTTCGGTATCATTAAAATATTTATCGGTTATTTCTTCTAATTTATCAAAATCTATAGAATTATCATCTTTCAAGATGTAATTTGAAGATATTCTTCCAAATCCAGGTTTGATAATGTCGACTAGCCAATCTCCAAACCACTCTCTAAACGCGTCAGAATACACTCTAGATTTGATCTGAAGGGCTTTTATCCTATCCCCTTCATAATACTTAACCAGGTCATTAAAAAGCTTAGAGGCGGCCCCATTTGGGGCCTTATCTAAAGCGTATCCATTATTTTTATCCCAGAGAAAGTATGCTTCGTTTTCTCCGACAGCCTAAACCAACTCTGAGAATTCCTATTTTACTTGAGGATTACTTAAATTTGGACAAAATCTATTCATAATCATTTTCCTCCACAATACTTTTTTATATTTTCACCTTCTTCTGTATTCTCTTTTGTCAGTTTAAACTGATTTAAGAACCCAGTTGCATCTTCTTCTGTAGGAGTTTCAGCTTCCTATAACGCCTCATTTACCATTTGTTCGGTTTCTTTTGCTTTATTTGTAAGAATGTCTCCTATTGTGTTTTCGACATTATCAATAAATCCTAAAACAGCATTACCGTCACTAACGTCCAATCCTGCACGCTCACTATCTATAGAACTTATACTTCCTGCATTAGGTGAAGTTTTAGTGACAGGGTTTTTAGATATGGTATATTTAGTATAACCTACACCTATTTCTTCACAGAGGTCTTGTATAGGATTGGCTACATCTTCGATATTATCCAAAACGATTCCTCCAAGATCTATACCTGCAGATTCAAACGAGTCTATTAAATTACGTATAACATCCTTCAGTTTGCTCTACTTGAATTCTAATTCAGTTTGAGATATGTTGTCGGGATTTAACAGTTCGTCACGTTTTTCACTTACTAAATCGTCTATTTGCTATTTAGTCAGAGGATCTTCTGCGCCATTTTGTACATATTGGCGATACGCATTTAATCTGTCAGAAATATATTTATCAAATTCAGACTTGTTAACTTGTATTTTATCTAAATTCCCACCGGTCAAATAGACACTGAGGGTTTCATCATACATATTACTATTGATAATATTATCGATAATTCGAGCAGGATCTATTTCTTCAAACGTAGAAACTGAGGTTCCTTGTGATACAGAAACCTGATTGTTTCCAAAATTAATTACGTAATTTGAATCATCCAAACATTTAGAACGAGACTCTTCCGCATTATTTACCAATACTATAGGATCAGATTGTATTGTGCCATCATCAGCTTCCATTTCTGCCATCGGATCATATATTGTAGTTGGGATATTACTAATTGGCTCAAATCTAATTCCGGCAAACTTACTATAATGTTTTAACGCCCTACTGTTCCTAGACAGTTTTTCAAATTCTGTCGGAGTTAATGTACTTTCTTTAATGACTTCTCTCATATTTAATGTAGCACTTTCAGGAAGGTTGTTTTGACTAAATGAAGAATTATCATCGGCCTTTCCATAAAATTCGTATATCTTATTTTTATTATTGCGAATACCTAATTTCGGTATTAATTGATATACTGTTTTATATCTTTGAGAAGGTCTATCAGGATTTGCCGGCATCAATACTTGTTCGCCAATTTTCTAATACAGATATATTTCTTTGCCGTATTCGATTGTTATAAACGAAGCATCTGTATTGGGAGTGGCAAATGTAGTAGCTATCAATCTATTTCCAACTTTAGCTTTGTGGATTATCTATTCTGACGAAGGATGTTGTAAAGCTGTTTTATTTGCTTTCCTATTTGACGCATTAGTATATCTTCCTACAATATTACTGTCCCACCAGAAATTACGAGCAATAAGTTTTGACATATCGTATACTTGTAACATCTGGTTGTTAGTTCCAGGTTCGTACAAATCTCCACTTACATCTCCAAGAATACTTCCAATGTAATCAATATCGTCATTTGACCAGAAATCTTTCAATATTGTAGACAATGCTTGATCATACCCCTTTCGATACTTCGCAGGAATGAGGTCAAAGAATTGATTGACAGAAGAGTTGTTGTATGTAGTATAATATGCATACAAAATCAAATCTTTAGCTAGATTGCGAATGTCTTCTACCATTTCTCGATCTTCTTGATTATTTGTAGACAACTCCAATAGTTCCTCGAATGCAGAATATAATTGATTTTTGAAATTGCCGTCAACGTCCATAGAACTATCGCTCAATATAATTCTATCGATCTTATCAGAACCTTTATTTGGGATTATCGGTGTAAGATAGTTTAAGAAATCATTTCTAATAGATCCGTCATCATTACATAATTGCCACAACCAATCTGCAACTTCTCCAGATTCGTACTGCCTTATAAATTCTTTACGAATATCTGTTTTTATTTTAGCTATTCGTTTTGGGATCGATGGCACATCTTTATCTCCGTAAATAAGCTAATTGATTTTAGTTCTTACAACATTAATATCGTCACTAATAGAAAAATTAGTACTTACTCCATCATTGGAGTCAGAATCCTTATTCGTCTGATATACCATTGCTCTATGACGCATTATTGTATCTATTGCATTTCCGATGGCTTTGACAGTATTATCATTCATTACAGTCTTATATCCATATTTAACTGATGTGAACAATTGTCCATCCGGCAATACTTTCTATAATGAATATGCTGTAGCACCATAGATGTTTGCCATGACGCTATTGAATATGGTACTAAACAATTTTGTTGCGGTAAACGATTCGTTTGCTAAAATCATCTTTGTAACACTTGTAGCGTATCTTAACTTCTTATCTAAGAACGTGCGATCAAAATAAGTACGCATCGGAAGACTGAAATCTCCATCTTCAGCTTTTTGGTTTCTAATGTAAAACAGATTATTTATATCGTCATCGTACCTAAACGTTAAATAATTATTAACAAAGTTAAGCTAAGAAGGAATGGTATTTCCAAACTTTTTAGTATCGATACGAGATACTGTGACAAGTTTAGCAAGTTTGTCAGCACAGTTTTTCAAATCCAAGTATGCTTGTGCAATACCTACTTGATACAGTGCTCTAAACATACTGTGGGCAATATCTGGTTCATTGGAATTCGGAAGTGTTTTCTCAGTCAACATGTCTACGCCTTTACTTGGACTGAATATATTCAAATCTTCATTAGCAAATAACGTTTCCCAATCAGGTAATAAGCGTTTTCCTTTTTCGTATTTCGGAGTTATTAATAAATTTACTTGATTTGCATAATATGAAATTTGATCTTTCAACGATTGATCTTTAGTATTTTTATAGACAATTCGAGCTTGTACAATGAATTTTTTAGCCCATTTCAATTGCAATTCTTTAAGTAACGCATTGTTTCCTGCAAACTTATTATTATCTTTTACTACACCATACATTCCCTTGTTGGCGACTACTTGAGAAGCAAACTCTTTCAATATAGGTTGTGCAATAAATGTAAATGTACCTTTACCTACTCCGCTTCTAAGTAAATAGTTAACGTGATTATACGTTGCGCTATTTACGTTGAGTGAAAGAATGTATGGGTCTTTTGCAACATCCACATGGGCATTGACCATCGCGGATAACCAGTCTGCAATTCTGTATCCATCAATACCAACTATATCATCTATTTGCTTAAATCCGAACAATCTTCCTAAATAACTATGACGAATATTCAAATGCACAGCTTGTGTTATGGCGTGATTAGTTACATTCAATGCAAATGTAGCAATACCACTTTTACCGGTAGAATACTCCATCTTGCGCATAGCTTGGAATGACGGTAAAAGTTCACTACCTGCTTGAGGATACGAGTGATCTTGAACGCTGATAAATGGAACTATATCTTTTTTAAGGATCGACGTCAATACATCAATAGATGCACGAGTATTCGATATATTCTTGTAATCGGTAAGAATATCCATGTAGTTATCAATAAGTTTATTGTTTAATTGAGTATCTGTCATCTACATATATTCTTCTTCTGTATAGTTATGTGCAGAGTCCTCAACTTTAGACCTGATACTTGTTTCGTCAGTTCTATCATATGAATACGTTGCAAAATAAATCTTATCGACGTCGAAGTCAGAACCAGTCTGAGCCGTAAATTCTCTCGGTACTACAATTAAGTCTCCAGATATTTCAGGTAATACATCGGCTACAACAAATCCAAATGTAGAAGACATACCCTGCGTAGGAATACGATAACCAACGCCAAATGGTTCACTATTTGCTCCAATTATATTATTGTCAAGCAACCACTTACGCATTGTAGCATAATCGGTTCGATACTTTTGTGGAATTACATGTCTGAAGAAATTCATACTCAAGAACACCTCCATTGTACCATTTTCTTTGTACCATTGTAATTCTTTACCTTCGTTGAGTAATTGATAATCAGAAGATTGAATTTGCTCGATTTTATCTATATCCATTCCGAAAGATAGATCGAAATCTTCAAATAAACTTGTTATATCTGAAAAATACTTTTTACTTTTTAATATCGACTTAATTCTATTTTCCCCAGCTCTTAATATATCTCCTACAGTTTTGATATTTGCATCGTTGAGTTTTTTTAATGTTTCCGGATAAAATGCAAAATTTTCTAACGGAGTAGCAAATAAACCACGATGCTTAAGTACTTTTTCAGAAATAACACTCTCGTTAGAACCTACAAATCCAAATACTGATTGCTGTACTGCAGCACCTCCGCTCGTGTTAATATCTACAATTTCTTTATTTATCATTGAAGAAATTGAGTTTTCAAATAACAAACGAGATGCCAACGATGCTATTACACCATCATTCTCCAATACCTCTTCGTTCAGATTTCCCAAGTTATTATTTTGGCATATCTACAATAAATATCGACGTATAGCATTATGGTTCGGAATATTATATTTACCGCTTCTATCTTTTTTAAAGAACCGTTTGAATATTTTATCTCTACCTTTAGATGTTTTTGCATTAATGATATTCATGATGTCAGCCCTGATATCTCTACCAAGTCGATTATTTTTACCATATGTAAAATCATCTACTATATTAGAGAAACATACCTTCATCATCTGTGTACCAATTCCACGCTCTGTTGCCTCATGAGCGTCGGTGTTCAACTGCAAATGGAGATTGTCCATATCCTATACCTGTACGGCCAAAGTCTAAGATTCTCCACTAGTGTTTATTTCGCCAGTACTGTAATTAATACTCTAATCTGATGGTAAATTCAATCCGTCTTTAAACGTATCCATAGATTTAGTATGCTCATCAAACGGACTGTACATTTGTTGATTGCACCCTACTTTTACAGCTGATTCAAATCCAAACATGTCTATTTCATTTCCCGGCATATTCATTCTATCATACAATTGTTTACCCGTAGTACTTGTACATAAAAATTTAAACATCGGGAACATTGCCATTTTATTATAAATAGGCACTACCAAGTTCTAATTAGCACTGTTGGTTGTACTAATCTCATTTTGGAAGTAAGACATCTTTAAAGGCTTCAACATCAGTCGTCTAGCTATAGCATATTTTTGAGGATCGTTCATCCAGTCAGAAGTATTTTCAATCATGTTGTACGCAATCTCATCACTATACCCGGTAGCATCCGGCTCAAACGACCATTCACCTACTGCGATACGTAACTTACGATACATCGCCGGTCTAAGTATCACCTGTGCATCGGATACTTTGATACCTGAATATGGAGACATTGAAGTTTTCACGCGCTGTTGTATTTGTTTTTGTTCTTGTTCCGGCAAACCTTTAAGAATTTCTTGATAATACCCTTCCTTATTATAGATGTCCTACAGTGTTTTTGCATCAGCAGCATCCCCGTGAACACGACGGTATGCGTCTGCTACTTCCTACTTAGTAAATGCTTCTTTAAGAGGTTCAAGAAATACTGAATCTGCAGATATGTCTGCGATATTTGCAAAAGTGTATTTAGATGTATGGAAATCTTTTAATATATCTTCGTTTCCAGCATAATCGGAATTTACCCAAGATGTTTTTAAGTTTGTACCTGGTGACAATACTGAACCTAAACGTTTGATTTTATCTACGTTCTTTTCTTTAAGTACTGATACAGGGACTTCTCTTGTTACGCCGTTTAAAGTAAACTTGTAAACAGGAAGAGTTTCTAATTCTGAATTTTTATAATATTTCCATATGTAAAATGCAGAATCTCCGGTAAATACTTTCTCAGTTTCTATTACAGACATCATTGTTCTAGCAACATGGTTTGCAATAAGCGAGAATATAGCATTCGCATCATTTATTTTACGAGACGCTTCAATATTACTATTTGATTTCAAAAGAGTACGATAGTGACTAACCATACTATTAGGCACTCTTCCTCCGACTAGTTTACCGTTTTTGGATATGTTATTCTACATTTCTCCAGTTTGGTTGTTGGTAATGGTAAATAGTTTGATATTGTCATCTGTACCCAACATTTGTATTTCAGCACGAACATTTTCCAATAATACACTATTCATTGATGTTCTGGCGTTCTGACTGTTGTTATCTGTAAGCCATTTTGCGTACAATTGAAGGATTGTACGAATCATCTCAAACCCGTCAGAAATACTATTTAAAGCTTCTTCTTTAGTTTTAGCTTTATTTATTTGAGATTCGTTATTTTCGTGTTCTACATTAAATAATAACTCGAGCAGCTGATTCATATTAGTTGGGAAAGAACCTGCAGGTTGACCCATTTGCTCTTCGAGATATTTTATAAATTCTGGTTGCGCTTGGTAGAAGTACCTAAATTTACCGCCATTCCCAGAAAAATCATAATAATCAATATCGTACTTATCATATTTTCTTACATTTCCGTGGAAATTTACAAGTAGTTTATTATGGTGATTTTGTAAGAATTTAATATTATCTGCACTATAATATTCGGCCAAACAGTTTAATTCATCATACAAATATCCCGCAAATATATTTAAAGTATTGTCGGAAAATCTTACAGTATCGTCAAAATAAGATTCTGTAGACCCGTCTTCTTTTGTACGTCTTGCATATGGGGCTAATACATCATCTGTTAACATTTCTGATAATATATTGGACGATATTGCGTACCACGTCTTTTTATCAGCCATTGTAGGCATCGTAAACATTTTATTGTGAGTCATTGCTAATTTGGCAAGATAATCTTCCAACGGTGTGATACCGAAATAATCAGCACTGTTACCAGACAAATCATCTCTAAGACATACAAATGAATATAATTTTAATGCATTATCTTCTGTTTGAGAGCTCGTTTTATAAAGAGATGCGGTTTTGAGTAACAAAGAGTTTTCACATTGAGCTGTTCTCATCGTCTTGCCTATTATACCACCAGTATCATGCTTTAATGCCCTAATTCTGTCAGACATAAAGTTATTTTGATTAAACGGATATAATTGTACGCCATTTGCTCCAGTGACACTGAATTCGGATGCAGACGGATGGGCTCTCGAATAAGCGAGGGCAAGGTTGATAATCTGAGTATCTCCCTTATTTGTCTTTGCAAATCCGGTGAATATCTCATCGATCTCTTTATCCTTGTTTTTACCATGTTGAGTAGTAGTGCCTTGTTGCTGCATGTTTATTATTTGATTGATAAATTTTCCAATACTGCCTTTAGCTTTTGTATTAGTTATCAAATCTCTAATAACGCTGAATTCTATATCGTCAGAAATAGTATGTTCGTCGATGTCTTTAGATTTTGCGACCCGTTCGTCAATATATATTTGCAATGCGGCATCGTCAAACGGAATACCTAAGTAGTTTAGTAGCCGAACTGCCTATAATTTTACATTTTCTAAATCTCTGTCTTTTCGCTTAGGATTTGTTGATTGTTTCAGCTAATTACGATACTTGTTTAATTTTTTAGCATAATTGCTATTGATACGTGTTTTTCCCCCAACTGTTTCTATAGCACCCGAACTTATTGCAAAATTCTTAGACCATTGTTTAGGCAGACTGTACATTGAATGGAAATTGGAAGCGTCGAGTATCTCCCAACTCTTATTGATATCTTGTACAGTGTTTGTAGCAACTTCTCCACCTTCGACATTACCTTCTGTCTCTCGTGAAGCTTTTTGAATTGGCGGTTTAATGACCATTGTAAGAATATGATTCTTAAATCCGACTATAGTATTAAAAATATGTGTTTTAATTTCAATTTTATCTTTAGAAGAGATCGTATCATTATTTTGATCAATTAACGGTGTAATCTTTCTATCCAACGCTTCATAGAATCCGTCTACTTTCTTCAATCTACGTACACGATATACGATAGAGTTTTTATCGAAATCTCTTGTAGCAGGATCTATATTATCAAAACTATCACAATCCCACAAATCGTTTTTAATCTTATTCCACACTTCACTAAATGGTACAAATTCGGGGGCTTCAAATATTCCATCTGTAGCTTCTTCAAATATTCGATTACCCTATTCATCAAAGTATGCATTCATCTTGGGGACAGTACTAAAGAACATTTTAGCTTTAAAGCTAACGTTTGTCTTTTGACTCACTTCGAGGTGATCTATATCCCAAATATTATCTGCTACATCTCCGGAATCTTTACCTTGTTTGTTATCTTGATTAAGTTTTTTCTTACCTTTAACAGCTTTAATTTTATACGACTTAAAGATTGTGTTGATAGTCTTTTCAAATGCATCTATATTGTCCAAAACATCTTGAGCTATATCTGCAACATAAGGATCATCACTTTTAGTATACATTCGTATTACATCGAACGCTTTATTAAAGTCCGCACTTGTGATATTTTGAATTCGTTCTACAGTCGATAAATCAATATCGCTCAGTATTATATTCATTATCTGATTAGCGCATTCATAGTAATCGTGATAATCAGATATGGTTTTAAATTTTTGCAGTTTGCTTTTGGGTACTCCAGGTACGTCAAAATTAGCTCCGTATGGATAATTTTCTTTAAATTCCATCAATGTAGCCTAATCTAATTTTTCACCCTTGTACCTGCCTTTACGAATATCGTTGTATACCCTCGATAATATCTTACCTTTAGTGCGATACGTACGAATGAAGGTTATAATATTTTTAAAGAATCGAATTATTCTTGGGGATTTAGCATTATCATCATATCCGAGCATGTATGCCTTGAAGTCCTCTGCCATTTCTTCCTCAATCTGTTTCTTAGTTCTACCTTTAGATTCAGGATGAATTCTAGCCCACTCTTCATACATTTTATCACGCATTGCACTGTTGTGTAAAACTAAGTTTACCATGTGCCAACCTTCGTGGTATTCATTACCTTCACCGCTTTGTCTACTTAATACAATATACGGATATATTTCATTTGTTACAGTATTGACCGCCCATTTAGTAGCTGCATATACATCTTTATCCGACACAGCCCTAACTAAACCGTTTACTACGATTATTTGATCGGGTTCTAACCCCAATGCTGACTACAACCAAGATTTCGCTTTGGTTACATCAATCTTACCTTCCCCTCTGAACGTTGAGAATACACCCGTGGGCCACATTGGAGCTTTTACTCTCTTACTCTTACGTACTGCATAGTTATATGGTTTCTTATAAACTGTAGCTGTTCCGTCTGAATAAATATCCATTAAAAACAAATCTGCAGATTTATAATTACCGCACGTGTCAGTTATTTTTTTCAGAGGTTTGCCGTTTATACGATACTGTTTCTTTATTTCTTCAAGTTTGTCGTCAAGAAGCTTTTTATATGCAGCGTCTATTTCAGATGAAGATTTAGACGGATCGTTTAATCTCGGGATTCTGATCCAAAGTCTATCTGTCAACAACACTGCATCCTTACCGTGTGCTTTAATCCTACCTTCGTTTATTTCAGTAACTTCTTCAGGAGTAGCTAATCTATTTACCAAAGTAATACTTTCGGTCTAATTACCAATAGTTCGTTGTTCTGTTGCAGGCGATGTAAGAGTCCTTGTTATTTCTAACGAACCTGTATCTATTACTAAATTATTTACTTTAGTATAGTTATGAGGCTCTTTTTTAGTAGAATCAGGATATCCCTATTCTTTAGTTGTAGTTTTAGTATCCTTGGCAACTCTTTCTACTTCTTGTTCTACGGCTTTTTGCTCAGGTTTTGGCGCATTTACTCCTGTGGCATACACAAATGGAGCAGTAAATAAATCTTTACCTTTATTCTCAACCGTACCAGTATTGGTGAGAAGTTTGCCTGTTTTCAGCATCCACGCAAACACCATCGGATTTTTCCACTCACCGGCTTCTGTAAAGAAATCTTCGTAAGCAAATGACAAATCTTCGTTCCCGAATGGATTAAATACATTTCTATCTTTAATCCTCTTCCCGTTTGAATCAAAGAAGAAATCTTTCAACATCTGCTGAATTATGTTAGAGAACGGTTTGTCCATAGCATTTCTGCCATCGTCATCTGTTAATTCAGTATTCCAGTGCATATTTTTAGATATGAGATGTATTATATGCTTACGATTTGCTTCAGCATCATTTTGAACTGCTTTAGAACTACCTTGTGGTGGGAATAGTTCGTCCATTGTATAAAGGTGTAAGAATTTACGAATATTTCCTCTTTCATCGACCTGTTCATCACCAATCATGAATCTCAATTGTCCATTAACTTCTTTAATAGCAATCTGTTTATCATAATAGTAAGGGAACGTTAAAGCTAATTTTTGTTGTTTACTTCGTGCATTCCTACCCTATGCTAACAATGTATGATCACCATTGTTCAATATTAAATTGAGAAGCTCCCTTGCTTCAGGTATTGCAAGTGTCCTGTTTTGAGACACTAATCGACCTGTGGATTGCTTGTTTAATATTATTTGGTCGAGTGATATTCCTCCGGAGTTACCATAAACTGTACACATTAATCTGAAAGCTAATTCTGCAGTACTTATAGTATTGTTATCAGGCTTGATCGAACCTGCAGAATCAATAGCTTCTTGATATATCTCTTCATCTATAACTTCATGATCTTCGTCATACATTTTCTTTTCAGAAAGCATCATAGGACGACTTTCTTGTGTACTTCCAGGAATCATAGATGAAGGTATCACGACATATATTTTACCAGCTAATCCTCTACCGGGAATTAATTCGCTCTAATTCAATGCTCCGACTTGTAAAATCGAGAATGGCTTAGAACTTAATGCTCCAGTACCTACGCCAAATTTAACTTCTCCACGCCTTATTTGGTCACTTATCTCTTTTGTATCGTTGCCTAATCCGAATCCGCCTTCTTCTCCAACAATTGTTCTAAATATAGGGCCTTGAGACTCGTCTGTCTACGTATTAAAACGACCTGCGGTTTGAGTGACTGTGATCGGAGTGACATCTGTACGTACTTTATCAGGAATTATATATTTATCGTCGCGCTTGACGCATATTGCGTCAATAATTTCTTGTCTTACTTCATTTAATCTTCTTAAATAATTTTTTATTTCCGCATCAGTATATATTTTAGATCCGGGGTCTATTGCAGACGCCATTCTCGCTCTTTCTCGTATTGTGAGAATTTGATCTTTAAATTTGGCATAATTTTCACCACCGCTAATAGATCTTATTGTATATTGTGTATTATGATTGTCATTATATTCGTCTACAAAACGTTGCAACATTCTGCTGTATTTCACTGCGAATACTTCACGATTCACATTTTTAAACTCAAGATTGGTAATAATATCTTGAAGACGAGTCATTCTCGTTCCCGTGATCTTATTTACGGTCACAGCGTGTTCACTTGGAGTTTTTAATGTGACATTATACAAAATATTACTATCATCAGGATCGACCATTATCATTGCGACAGTAAAGTCAGACGCGTTATTGCCTTCAGAATTAGTAACTATATAAAATTTTTGTACAACTCTATCTATCCACCCTTTTGTAAGTAATTTCTGGCCCAATTGAGCTCCTGTAGCCATTGTTTTGTTTTTAAACAATTCTTTCCCGTTGGCTTTAAAAACCATAGGTGTAGTACTATCAGGTCGGTAATTGAACGATAACGGGATTTCAAAATCAGCATTAGCACCTACCGTCATAGTCGGAGTTTCACCTAACGCTTGACTTTGCTTGTCTCTTTCGTGAACAGATAACTCTTGTTGTTCAGAATTTAATTGACCAGCTTGATCAGGATTAAGTTCTATACCATTTTGAACAGCAATTCCGTCTTCAGTAACATCTAAATCTGATACTGGTGTACCGTAAACTTCACCTTTAGATTCTGCAATTTGAGCATCTTTATCTACCCCTAAATCTACATCAATTTCTGAAGTTTCTTCTGTTACTTCCTACTCTTCATCATTTGGCACCTCTTGTTCTTCTGGATTATCCACTGAATCATCTGGACCATCCTCATTGTCTTCTTGAGAATTATCTACTTGTTTTTCAGCACCTGTTTCCCTACTTCTATCATTATTCACAGCAGATTGTGGATCTGACTATTGTGACCTATTAGTATCTTCCCTTGAAGGACCTTGTAGAGCGGTCGGATCTTTTTCTACTGCAGTCTTTTCCGGATCAGCAATACGGTTTGTATGATCTAATGTAGTATCTCCACTTTCAGGCAATGCTTCATTTTCATCCGATTGTTCTAAAACGACTCCTTGCGTCTCTTCTTCGGGTGAAATCTCTGGGACGGGTTCTGTTCCAGCTGGAATAAAGCCGGTAGCCTCTTCTATGCCTTCATTAGGATTGTCCTAAAATAATGCATTTATACTTTCTGGAGTTATAGGACCTGCTTGTTCATCAGGTACTCTTTTAGTTTTACCGAGAGCCTATTCTATTTCATCAGCTTCTTTATCGATGTCTTTTTTATCTTCTTCGGACGGGAGCATTCCTGCTTTACGCCTGGCTTCGTCAAGTTGTTTTTGAGCAACTTTTACTTCTTTCGGAGTTTCTTGGGTTTCTGTAGGAATTCCTGCATCTACACGTTCTTGCTCCTCCTCACGAGTGGCCTCTTGTTCTACTTTCTGTTGAGCTTGAGCATCTCCATCTTCTGCAGCATCTAAATCGTCATTAGTAACAGGTCTTTCGGCCTCTTCATCTTGACGCATTGCTGCAAGTTTCATCTACCTATCTTGATATTCTTGTTGTAGAAATAACAATGCAGCTTCTTTATGTATCTCGCTTATTCGTTTTAAAAATTCAGAAGGTATGAGTCCTTTATCGGTTTTTTGATTTTTTCTAAGACGATTTTCTTCTTCGACCAAATTATCAATCTTTCGTTTAGTTTCTCTAACTTGTCTATCCCACTCTAATTTGAAATTAATATTCTCAGTAGATTTACCCTATTCACGATATTTTCTAAGAATTTCTTGTTGGAAATTAGCTTTCTATTCATCGGTCAACGACTGATAATTTAATTTGTGCAAATTTATTTTGAGTCGTCTTGGATCGCCCGAATTATATACATATGCAGCAGCTCTACTTTTCATTACTTCTACCAACCCAGAATTAAGAGCCTCTATTATAAACGAATTCTTAATCTCGTCATTAGATACATATGTATTTCCAGTTTGTCGATCTGTAGACATCCACGGATTTAATGAAGCATATTCTTGTTCGAGATATTGTTTATATTCTGATCTATGTTCTTTAGATACATCTTTCGTCAAATCGTTCAATATTGTATCATATCTCTATTTTACGGATTTTGCAATTCTGTCTACAATCGGATACATACCAGAAAGGTGATCCGTATTCAATGTTGTTCCGTATGCCTCGTTCAAACATTTCATTCTCGAAACCTAATCTATCATTTGATTTCGTAGATTCTGCAAAACATTCTGTTGAGCCTGCAAATAAAATATTCTGAAGAAATTATCTCGTACTTGTTCAAATGAATTTTTTGCCTAAAATTCTTCAGGCAGCCCATTTAACTCAGAAATGAGTTTTTCAATTTGAGACTACGTATCTTCTATTTCTTTTATTCGTTGTTCAGGATTTTCATTTTCTGGAGAAAGAGCTAATTGAGAAGCTTTATTAGACAACTCCCTAATTTTATTTTTGAGCGTAAATTTCTTACGTTCCAAGTCATTTCTGCCTGTATCAATTTCATCGTTATATTGCCCGCGTAAACGCTCAATGACAGCTTTAAATTGAGGTCTGTCCTTTAGCCACTCATCGTTACTAAGATTTTGAATCAGGTTGTTAATGTAATCTTCGATTGATTTGGAAGATATCTTTTGTTTATCCTATGCTTCAGCAAAATCCATATACGAAGATGCTGCCATCTTTATATATTCTCTATGACCTTCGGATTTAGGAGTAATCTTTAACTTCTCCAAAACATTATTTTTAGCGTCCATAGAACTCACATACGCACCATATGCAATATCTGCAACAGTTTTTGCATTGTCTATATCTTCTTTACTTGCGTAATTAGGATCTGCGATTTTTAACACATCGTCAAATAACATCTTAGCCCTGTCTCCAGTCATTCCGTTTTTAAATGCGTCAAATAGTACCGAAGCTTGCAATTCACTATTTTGTCTACCGTAATTCTCTGCAATAGTTCTGATTAAGAATTTATCATTCTGATAATTTCTAACAAGTTGTCTGAGTGGGACTTCTTTATTGTAGATAGATGATACTAAATTACCACCTAATCCGAAGAATAAACCGGTAGCTGTACCGGAATTCATGCTTTCTCGCAGCTCTCTATCTCCGTTTAAAGGATCTCCAAAATTTAAACCGTAATATGATAATATTGCATTATAAGCAAGGCGCGAATCGTCCACTAACGATTTTAAATCGAATGTATTTGAATTAAAGTCATTTTCGATGTTAGAATCATAAGCTCCAGTTTGATATCTGTAGCTAATGTACCTTTGTTGTCCTTCTTCTATACCTTCTATTGCGGCTAGTAAACCTAATCTTCCTGCACCTCTTGCGATACTTTTGGCAGATTCTCTTGCTGCTACTTTTTGAGCCAAACCCATTCCTGCAGCAGTAGCTACTTTATCTATACGTTTGTCAATCCAAGATTGTGCAGATTCCATTATAGATTTCTTCTTAATAGAATTTTCTGCAGCCTCCTCAATTGCTTTGGCTGTAGCACTCGATGATAGTTCATTTGTCATTTTTCGAGTAGCGCCACCTACCATAGAAAACGCTTTTGCAGGATTCAAGAACAGAGCGGTTTGCAACATATCCGTGTACGTCAAGGCGTTATTTTTAGCAACCAACGTGGATACGCCTTTGTGAGCTTGTTTTACGAGCTCGTTAAATACAGGATCTGTAGTTTTAATATTCAAAGCAAGTACAGCCCCCAATAAATCTTGATTGTCTGCACGACTTAAATCTAATCCGTGTTGTCTTGCATTTTGAATTATTTCAGGTTTTAATTGTTCAAAGTTTATTCCGTTCGATTTAAGGCTATTGGTTATTCTGTCTATTTGCGCATTGAGTGCTTCTTGTGCGGTTTCAGATTCTCTTCCACTCATTGTAAATCCAAGACCCGTTCCGTAACCCAACGCTCCAATTGCCAACTTAGCAGCTGTCGCATATTTACCCGGAGATATCGCAGAAGCTGCAAGTTGTCCTAATTTCTCAGCACCTACTGCAGTAACAATACTTCCTAAATACGATTTTAAATCTGAAAAACTGGTACCTACCTCTGGGATATTGAGCATAAAATAATCCATAGCCTCCCAAGGAATCCATTTGTTCAATTCTTCCCTGTTTTCTACTTGTTGTCTTAATTTGGGATCAATCCAATCTTTATTGTAGAGAAATGTTCCGTTATTTAATTTATTTACATATTCAGAATACTCTTTTATATGCTACTTATAATCTCTTTGTTTGTCTGCAATAAGTTCGTTAATTTCATTCTTTAACGCTATTTTGCCGGCATTTCCAAGATTGTCCAAATTATACTTACGCAAACTCTACAAATCCTATTCGTCAGCATTTTCAGAAGCAATATATTGTCTTATGTACTGGTCTCTTGCCAAGTTGGCTTCTGGTAATTGCCCAGTTAACCCACGAAGAGAATTTACATACATTATTATTGGGTCTACGGCGTGTCTTGTTATATATTGCAAAGGGCCGTTGATCACACCTTTACCGATTGCTTTCAAACCTTCCCAAAGGACTCCCAAGCCGCCATATTTATTCGCAGCAGTTCCTACTTTTTTAATAAACTCATCTCTACTATCCCACTGAGATGCGAAGTTTTCTCCAGCAGCCCTACCTATGATACCCAAATCTTTTCCGATATTACCTGTAGACGTACTATAAAATAACTTCTGTAATGTAGGATTTGTACGAATTTGACTAAAATATTCATTGGCTTGCCGATAATAATCCGGATGAGATTGTAAAAACAATTCTACTCGGTATTGTGCCTATTGTACAGCTACAGGATCATTTTTAGCAGAAGCCTATTCTACAGACGCCTACAGTTGTTTATACTGTTCATGTAGGTCTATGAAATCATTCAACCCTTGTAATGTATTTAGATCTACTGCACTATCTCGAGCTTTTTCTGCTGCAGTATCTCGAGCACCTTGTAATTGTCTTTCTCGAGCCATATAGATAAGATCGTCGAAGTGTGACAATCTATCTATTATACCATGCCCCTGATCTACAAACCAATTACCTATTCGGTCGAAAAACCCAGGTTCGTTACTTTCTTCTCCCGGAGTGTTTGAATACTCAGCAGGGTCGTACATATGCTACGACCCTGAGGTATCTATATTATAAACATCTTCGTCTTCCGGTATTGGCGCCGGATAATATCTACGTTGTTCTACGAGGTTTTCTAAGTTATTTCGTCTTATACTCTCGCCTATGTTCCCATATCTTTCTCGATACTGTGGATCATAGATATTTGTTTTTCTTCTTGGCATTTTTATTTATTATTGATTTGAATAATCTAACGCTCCCCCTTGTCTGTCTGGAGCTAAATTATAAGCATTACTTGTTCCAAAATAAGTTTTATCCATTTGAGCGTCTTCCCAAGAACGCAAAGAACTTTCGGTAGAAGTAGTAGCTGTTGGAATACGAACCATGTAAACATCTTTCTCTGTATCGTCTACTTTCTAAACTCCAATTTTTTGACGAACCAGCCCCATTCTATTTCTTGCTTCCTCGGTAGTTAGATTCACAGATTTAGCAAAATCTTGCATGTAACTTTCAGGAATATATACGTCATAATAGAAATCTATATTCGCACCTTGCCCCGAACGTCTTGGAGTTATTCCGGCTCCGATCTAATTGTCTATTACATATCCTGTAACTTTATTTCTACGTAAGAAATCGTTAAATTGTTTGCTAATCGAATATTTGGTTAATCCTGCACCACTTACTTTAGCGACTCTCGCTCTACGTAAATTATTGGTGCCTCCAAATGTAATATACCTATATTTTTCCCCAGAATTAGTCATACCAGGCAGAGATTTTGTATTCTGACCAGCAATAAAATCGTAAGACTTATCTCTAGATATTCCGTCGACGATGGGAGTCACATTATTATTCATGTAAGCGTTCTCTATAGAATCATAAGCAGGACCGTACTTATTTTTTCTAAATTTAGCGTCGTAAGCATTCAATATCTTATATCCAGCTTCAGTAGGAATAATATGCCCCGTCTTATCTTTAGTTCTCCATGCAGTACCGCCATCGTAGTTCTTTATAGCCTTACTATACCAGTTAGCCACTTTTTGAGCTCTGTTACGTTGAGATTTAGGCAATTTGGCATTATTAGCTATACTTTGATTATGTCTTTGATTTTCAACAAGTACGTTTCTCAGTCTATTGTAATCTTTTTCTCCGCGGTTCTTATTAATACTATCTCTCAAAGTATCTGTCCAACTTGACGGATAAAGATTTCGACGCTCTTCTTCAGCACCTTCTTTTTCCCACTGACGCTGCATACTTGCAAGTCTGACTTTATTTCTAAATTCGTAATCTGCCATAGCATATGGATTAGCTTTACGATCATTCAATAAGTAATCATGATTAACGTCTACTATATCGTTTACAAGCATGTCGTAAGCTCGCTTGTTTGTCGATTCCAACGATTCTCCCGGAGCAGCTGTAGCCTAAGCTCTTTGTAATGCTCTATTGTAGTAATACCTACCATAATCATTACCAAGAAACGCCTAAATCTGATCGTTTACAGCTGTACGCATGTCATTTTCATCATACCCGTAATAATCGTAACCATTCTTAGTATACTTATATTTTGCTTGGCGATTTTTAAACCATGGATCTGTAATAGTCCTCAGTCCTTTAAATTCAGTAGGAGATGTCCTGCTCCACATTCCAGATTGAGTAGTATCGTAATCGTTGAATGATGTACCATTAAGTAAAAAGTTTTCAAATTCAGGGTCATATAAACCTTTAGCTTGTAATTCACCTCTGTTTTTAAGATATTCCTGCCCTGCAGCAGCTGACTGTCTTAATTGACTGAGTGTATCTCTTGGGATACGTCTACGTATAGATGCCAATAACGCCCTACCTTCTTGTGATCTTAGAGGATCGATTCCGGCAGCCTACATCTATTCATAAGCTTGTACAATAGGATCCATTGTCAACCTATCCCATGTCTCAACATCTTTCCTAAACGGGCTGATAAAGTCGCCATACTTAGATACAAACTCTTCCTGTTCTTTAATGCCTCTCTCATACTCATTTTTAACTGCAGTAAGATAAGCATTCATCATGCCCGTGTCGTATAAATCCATAATCGGGTATTCAACCGCTACGTCTCTTCCGTATATCATGACTGTATCCTCCCACCTAATTGAGCTAAGTTGGACAAAAAGTTCAACTGATCTTGGTCAAGATCCTGATTATACATCCTAAGTGTATCCTGCCATGTGCGATACTTAAATTCATTAGCGTATGCATTATTAACCTGATTGATCATGTTAGCAACAGCTCTATCTCTATTGGTATACTTAGCCCCATGAGCAGCTACATAATTAGCGTAATCATTTTGTGCAGCCTACATACGTGCCGTACGATTAGCTTCTCCAGCCCTGTTGAGTGCGTCATAATAAGCAGCTCTATATTTATTATTTGCCTCATTTGCAGTAGCATAAACGTTAGCCAGATTGCGCTGTGTACCTGCTGTATTAGCTATACGAGCTAAATATTTTTGTGCACCACTCAATCCGCCGGCGTTATTGATAGCATAATTGGATCTTGTTTCAGCATCTCTTACCGCATTTAATGACGGTATGATATCGTATCTAAGATTATTTAAACCACGTAATGCAACACTCTAATATGGATTAGATCTGTACGTATTGTTATATCTAATAGGCTCATCGTTGTAAGTACGATATTGCCCGTAAGCCTAAGTTATACCAAACAATGATGGAGCCAATCTCTACCACCAAGGTATATTGGAAGCATAAGGTCTGCTTGTTCTAAGAAATCTTGGTTTACTACTGTTGCCAGCTGGGGTTTCTTCCGGAGTAGAACGAACTATTGTTGGCATTGGGCCGTTATATGGTTCAACATTTATTGGTCCATTAGGTAT